>Ga0208219_1000114_pt1 | contig 35062 bp, 35 predicted proteins | sample NGESurshal072012_7_FD_184469 | JGI IMG/M metagenome (GOLD analysis project Ga0208219, IMG submission 184469) | Arctic peat soil microbial communities from Barrow, Alaska - NGEE Surface sample 53-2 shallow-072012 (SPAdes) | ecosystem: Environmental > Terrestrial > Soil > Wetlands > Peat ... | reverse complement strand
TCGCCAGCGACCGGCCGATTCCCGAGCCCGCGCCCGTGACGACCGCCGTCTTGCCGGACAGGTGGCTGGTGTCGATGGCCGGCGCGGTCAGCCGCCGGGCCGCGTCGGCCGCCCCGGCCGTCGCCGTCGCCCTCGCGATACCGCCGATCAGGGTCCGATTCATCAGCGTGATCAGCTCGCCGGGCGGGCCAGTGCTGCCGCCGGGCGGAACTCCAGCTCTTGCTGATCGACGGGACCGCGGAACAGCGCCGCGTCCCTGAAGTAGTGCTGCTGCAGCCGCCAGGGCGCCCGGTCGCCCTGCAGCGGCAGGGTGGCGCGGCCGCGCTCGAAGTAACCGGAGGTCATGTCAATGAGCGGCGAGGTCGCCATGCCGTCGGACGGCAGCCGCGGGGTGACGACCGCGTATCCCTTCTCGGCCATGAATGCCAGCATGCGGCTGACGTAGGAGGAGACCAGGTCGACCTTGAGCGTCCACGAGGCGTTGGTGTAGCCGATCGCGAAGGCCAGGTTCGGTACTCCCTCGAGCATCATGCCCTTGTAGGCGACGCGCTGCGGAACCAGGACCGGCTCCCCGTCGATGGTCAGCTCGATGCCGCCCAGGGACAGCAGGTTCAGCCCGGTCGCCGTGACGATCACGTCGGCCTCCAGCTGCGCCCCGGAGCGGAGCTGCAGCCCGGCTGGGGTAACGGCCTCGATGTGGTCGGTCACGACGTCGGCCTGGCCGGAGCTGATGGCCTTGAAGAAGTCCCCGTCAGGGACCAGGCACATGCGCTGGTCCCAGGGCTCGTAGGCCGGGGAGAAGTGCTTGTCGGTGTCGTAGCCGGCGGGCAGACGCTTGAGCACGCCCCGGCGGAGCAGCGCTCGGGCCCGGGCCGGATGCTTGCGGCACAGCGTGTACACCGCCGTGGCGATCCGCGCGTTCTTCCACCGCACCGCCGCGTATGCGTGGCTCTCGGGGAGGACCTTGCGCAGCAGGCCCGCGAGGGGATCACGGGTCGGCAGCGCCATGACAAACGAGGGCGAGCGCTGCAGCATGGTCACCCGGGCCGCGGTCTGGGCCAGCGCGGGGACGAGCGTGACGGCGGTCGCGCCGCTGCCGATGACGACAACCCGCTGGCCGGCGACATCGAGATCCTCCGGCCAGTGCTGCGGATGCACCACCGGGCCGGCGAAGGTCTCCAGGCCGGGCCAGGTCGGCGTATAGCCCTGGTCGTACCGGTAGTAGCCCGAGCACAGGTAGAGGAAGCCGCACGTCAGCTCGGTGCGTGCGCCGGTGTCGGTGTGCTCGACCGTCACTGTCCAGCGGGCGTCCGCTCCGGACCACGCGGCCGCCGTGACGCGTGAGTGGTACCTGATGTGCTGGTCGATCCCGTGCGCCGTCGCTGTTTCCCGGATATAACGCCGGATCTCCTCGCCGCCGGCGATCGCCTCGGCCGCCGTCCAGGGACGGAAGGCGTAGCCGAGAGTGAACATGTCGGAGTCCGAGCGCACGCCGGGAAACCGGAACAGGTCCCAGGTCCCGCCGCTGGCGCCGCGGGCCTCGACGATGGCATACGACGTCCCCGGGGCCTCCAGCTGCAGGTGGCACGCAGCGCCGATCCCGGACAGGCCGGCGCCCACGATCAGCACGTCGACGTGCCCGGGGCCGGTCGTGTCATCGGTGCGGGCCGAGGTCGGGCTCAACGCTGCTCCTCACGCTGTCTGGGCCGCTGAGTGCCGTGCCGCTGAATCTGAGCCGCTGGCGACGGGCTCAGGATGGCATCCCCGGACGGACTGTTGCAACACTTTCTGCAGATGTATCATCCTTTCGGCATTGCCGCTCCTGAGGAGACCTCATGACCATGCTCGTCACGCCCAGCGACACCGATGTCGACGATGGCCCGGCAATCGCCGAGCTGCACCGGCTGCACGCCCTGCAGCGCCAGGCGTTCCTGGCCGACCCGTATCCGGACGCGGCCGAGCGCCAGGGCCACCTGATGGCCCTGGCCGGGATGGTGCTGAGCCACCGGGACGAGATCCGGGCGGCGATGAGCGCCGACTTCGCCGTGCACCCGGACCTGTTCACCGACCTGGTCGAGGTGCTCGGCGTCGCCGGGCGAGCGGCCTCCGCGATCGAGCAGCTCGACGCGTGGTTGGCGCCGGATGAGCGCTACACGGACCCGGCCTTCTACGGGACGGCCAGGGCGAGCATCCGTTACCAGCCCAAGGGTGTCGTCGGCAACATCGTCCCGTGGAACTTCCCGTTCGACCTGTCGGTCGGCCCGCTGGTCGAGATGCTCGCGGCCGGTAACCGGGTGATCATCAAGCCGTCGGACTACACGCCTGCCTGCGCCGAGCTGCTGCGGCAGATGATCTCGCAGACCTTCCCTGCGGACCGGGTCGCGGTGTCGGTCGGCGGCCTGGCCCTGGCCAAGGAATTCCCCACACTGCGCTGGGACCACCTGCTCTACACCGGCAGCCCGGCGGTCGGCCGCGAGGTCGCGCGGGCCGCGGCCGAGAACCTGGTGCCGGTGACACTGGAGCTGGGCGGCAAGTGCCCGGCCATCCTGGCCGCTGACAGCGTCGACGCGCAGAGCGTGCGCGGCGTGATCGGCACCAAGCTCATCAAGAACGGCCAGATGTGCATCTCGGTCGACTACGCGCTGGTCCCGCGGGACCAGGTCGATGCCTTCGCCGCGCACGCCGAGGACTACCTGACCCGCGAGCTGCCGGACTACGCGGCGTCGGCCGACTGCACCGGCATCATCACCCAGCGGCACCTGGAGCGCATCGTCGCGATGGTGGACGAGGCCCGCGCCGCCGGGGCCCGGGTCGTCTCGCTGGGCGGCGAGAGCGACCCGGCGACCCGCCGGCTGCCGCTGGTGCTGGTGCTGGACCCGCCGAGCGGCCTGCGCATCATGCAGGAGGAGATCTTCGGGCCGATCCTGCCGGTCATCCCCTACGATGACCTCGACGAGGCGCTGGCCGGGGTGAACGCCGGCGAGCGCCCGCTGGGGCTGTACGTCTTCAGCCAGGACCCGCAGGTGGCCGAGCACGTGCTGCGGCAGACAACATCGGGGGGCGCGTGTGTCAACGTCTGCGCCGTCCAGGGCGCCCTGCCGTCGCTGGGCTTCGGCGGCGTCGGGCAGAGCGGCAGCGGCCGGCATCATGGGATCGAGGGGTTCCGGGAGTTCTCCAACCCGCGCGGCGTGGTCGTGCGCGGGACCGGTGACCTGGCCGACGCGTTCCTGCCCCCGTACGGGCCGGCCGCGCAGGCCATCGTGGACAGCGTGTTCAGCGCCGCCGCGTCAGCCGGCGACCCGGCCCCCGACAGTGCCGGAGCGGGGAATTAACGCCAGGGGGCGCCCGTGCCGTCCGGCAGCCTGACCCGCCTCCCGCCGCGAGCAGGCAGCCCGGCCGGCCCGCGGCCCAGCCGGGCGGTGGCGCTGGCCGCCCGGTGGGTCCACGACGGCAGGCGGCTGGACATGCAGGGCCTCGCCGACGAGCTGGGCGTGTCCCGGGCCACCCTGTTCCGCCGCGCGGGCGGCCGCGAGGCGCTGCTCAGCGAGGCCCTGTGGGTGCTCGCGCAGCGCACCCTGGCGGCGGCCGCGGCCCGGTGGGAGGCTGAGCGGCCAGACGGCGAGCTGCACACGCCGGGGACCGGCCGGCACGTCAACGCGATCGTGTCTGCGTCGGCGGGCCTGCGGCGGCTGCTGGATGACGAGCCGGCGCTGGCCCTGCGCGTGCTGACCAACCCGCGCGGCCTGGTGCAGACCGGGATCGTTGCCTTCGTCGAGGCTCTGCTGCGCTGCGACATCGAGGAATTCGGCCTGGTCACGCTCATCGAGCCGGACGCCCTCGCCTACGCCCTGGTCAGGCTGGGCGAGTCGTTCCTGTACGCGGACGTGCTCGCCGCCCGCAAGCCCGACGTCGCCACCGCGGACCGCCTGCAGCAGGCCCTAGTCGAGAGCACCGTTCCTAGTCACCTAGCAGGAGCGAGTCCTGCCTAGTGGGCGGCCCCGAACGGTCTTGGGTCGCCTGGTCGCCTGCCGTGGTCCGTCGGGGCCTTCCGGTCTTAGTGCCTGGTGGCTGCCGTGGGTCCGTCCGGGTGGCGGGTCTCCTGGTTTCGGTCCCGGTCTCCGGGTGGGTCTCGGAGCGTGCCTGGGTTGACTTAGCCCTTTCGGGCGCAGCCGCATCCGCTGGTGCGGGTAGGTTCCCTGACGCACGCCGGCGAGCCCGGAGGCCGAGTCCGCGTCTCCCGATCACGAATGCTGCCGCGTGGTGGCCGGTGAGCTTGGGGTGGTGCTGTTGCATGGGGGCGAGCCAGTGCTGCGCTCCCCAGCGGGAGGTGTAGGCAGGGTCCACCGCGATGACGGCCATGCCGGTGTTGCAGGCCATGTGGGTGAGCCGGTCACGGAACCGGGCGGTCGGGATGCCAGCGACCTGGTGTCGGAACGCTCGGCCCCGGCGTCCCCGCGAGGGCCGGTTGCCGGCGCGTTCGTGTCCCTGGCGGCGGGCGTCGCCGAAGTCGAGGTTCTCGATCACGACAGCACTGGCCCGGTGCTCGTGGGCGGTGGTGAGGATGCTGGTGATCGCGGCCCGCAGCCGCCCGTCCCTCGTGCTCGACGGCAGGCCCGCCCGTGGCAGGTCGATGGTGTACGGGACACCGGCCCGGTTGCCATCGGGGTCCAGCACCGCCACTGCGAGATGCCCGGCGTTCACGTCCACCGCGACGACGGTGCCCTGCCGGGCCTGCGCCAGCGTGACGGGCTCGATCGCTGGCGTCTTCCACGATGCGTCGAGGTACCAGCGCCCCCGTGCAGGGCCGAGGGAGATGTCATAGCGGATGGCCCCGGTCGCGGCCTGCGCGGCAACATCGCCGCCCCGGTAGGTGAACTCGACCGGGCAGGACAGCCGGTAGCGCCCGTTGGGCCGGTTGGCGAGACGCGCCAGCGGGGCGGGGAGCCTGATCTCCAGCCAGTTCTGGTCCGGGTTCCAGCGGATCGTTTCGTTGCCCCAGGTCTTGTCCTTCTCCCCGTCGGCGGTGATGAACAGCCGGGACGCGGCCCATCGTTCACGCCACCGGGCTTCGGTGAGATCGGCATCTGCGAGGTTGTTTCGCTTGCGCAGTAAGGCTTTCCCGCCCCGGCACACGCTCACCCGCCCGGTGCCCAGCTGCTGTTCGACTTCGGTCAGCCTGATGCGGAACGTCTGGATGCGGATGGTCTTGGCGTGCCGTTCGGCGGTGGTCAGGTACCCGTGCACCCGCCCGGCCCGCTTCCCCGCCGTCACCGCCAGCCGAGCCTCGATCCGCTTGATGCGGGCCACCAGGGAGCCGCGTTCGGCCAGCAGGTTGCGGTGGGCGAGCTGGTAGGCGTCCTCGCTTGTGCGGGTCAGCGCCCCGGCCCAGCGGGAGGACGACTTCGCGGTCAGCTCCTGCTTACGCACCTGCCGCGACCGCGCCCGCTGCTTCGCATCGAGCCTGCCTTCTGCGCACCGGGCTGCCAGGTCAGCCGACGCCAGCGAACCCAGGTAGCCGCCCACCTCGCGCAGCACGGCAGCGTCAATGCCGGACACGCGCAGCCGGGTCCGTACTCGTGTGCCTGCCGGCGGCGCGACCACGAACGGCTCGGTGATCTCCCGCAGCGCGCTCACACGGCACCGCCGGACGTCTGGCGCTTCACGGCCTGGGGCCCGATGTCCTGCTGCGCGCAGCCGAGAGCCTTCAACGCCCGGTTCCGCGCCGATCGGCGCCCGTAGAGCCTGGCGCAGAACGAGGTCAGCACCTCCACCATGTCGCGTACCAGGTCGCCGGTGACTTCGGAGTTGTCGAGTACCACCAGGCGGCGGTTATGCGCGGACAGGGCAGCCTCTACCAGTTCGGTGTTCATCCGCCCGAGCCGGTCTCGGTGCTCGACCACCACGACGGTCACCGCCGGGTCCGAGAGCAGCCTGCGTACCTTCGCCCGTGACCCGTTCATCCCGGACCCGACCTCGGCCTCCACCCGCGCCACCGGCAGTCCGGCTTTCGCCGCCCAGGCGGACAGCCGTGCTACCTGCCCGTCCAGGTCGGACTTCTGGTCATGTGAGGACACCCGCGCGTACAGGCCAGCGCCTTCGGTCTTCCGGGCCGCTCCCGCGGCGGTCTCCGGGGACACCAGGATGAGGCGTCCGACCTTCTGCACCGGGACCGGCAGCGTTCCCTCCCGGTACCAGCGGTAGGCGGTCTGCACATGGATGCCCTGCGCATGCGCCCACTCGGTCAGATTCACACGTTCAGCCTACTTTCTAGAACGTACGTACGCTAGCTAATACGCGCTCTGACTAGAGCAGTTAGCAACCCTGTCCTGAGGTGCTCATGAGCGCGGGAATTCTCGGCGGCATGCGCTGTAATCTCCCCGCCTTGGTAACGCGGAGGCCGTCAGGCGGGCAGCTTGCGGAAATCCCAGCTGGTGATCTTTCTCGGCGTCACTCGCAGCCAGGCATGCCGGTTGTCGTGCAGCATCTGGGCGCCGCCGAGGTACTTGCGCGCGAACTCCAGCTCCACTGGCGCCAGCTCGTCGTTGGGCTGCGCAGTCCGCGGCACGTCGCCGACGACCTCGACGGTCCCGCTGATCTCCACCCCGTGCAGCTCCCGGTAGTGATGCCCGGCGTCGACCAGGACGCTGATGCGCGGGTCCTGCCGCAGGTCGGCCCAGCGCCGGGAACCGATGATCGAGTACAGCCACAGGCAGGCGCCATCCCAGCCGAACCACAGCGCGGTCGCGTGCGGGCCGTCCGGCCCGATCGTCGCGACCCGGCAGGTATGTTCCGCGGCGAGGAACGCGTCGATCTCCCCCGCCGACATCGCGATCTTGCGGCCCCCCTTCTGCGGCTCCAGCTCAGCCATCGGCGCTCCTTCCGGTCGGGCGTACCCGGCCTGGCCGTCAGCGGCCCCCGGCCGCTGCCGGGACCATCATGCCTGGCCTGAGGATGCCAGGGCCTGCTTCAGGACCTGGAAGGTCTCGTGCTGGCTTGCTCCTAGCTGCTCGGCCGCCCGGGCATAGCTCGCGGCCGCGAGCCGGAGCCGGCTGGCGCGCTCACCGGGTGTCAGCGGCGGCGGCCGGGCGATGTAGGTGCCGTGCCTCCCGCGGGTGCTGATGACGCCGACCGCCTCGAGCTCGCGGTACGCCCGGCTCACCGTACCCGGCGCCAGGCCAAGGTCAGCCGCCAGCTGCCGGATGGTTGGCAGGCGCGTCCCGGACGGCAGCACGCCGCTGGCGGCCATGGCCGTGATCTGGGCCCGGATCTGCTCGTACGGGGGCAGCGCCGACTCCAGGTCGACGGAGAGAATCACGGTGGGCTACCGGAGGTCCGCCAGCGCCGCGGATCCTGGGGCGGCTCTCAGTGAGGATGAGGACCGCAGCCGCCAGGACGGCGTCCGGCTCTGGAGCCTGCTGCATGCTCAGGCGCTGCTGCGCGGGCCGGCCGGCGGCCCCGGCGACGCCGCCTGGATCGAGGATGACGGCCGGCGGCTGGCCGCCCGGCGCGCTGGGTGACCGGCGGCCCTTAGAGGCCGTGCTCGGCCAGCGTGTCCCGGGTGCGCTGGGCGTCCGGGGACCCGATGCCCTCGTGGATCGTCAGCGCCTGCCGCAGGCTACGGGGTCGGGCTCCGGGAGCCAGCCGCGGCGGAACACGAGCGAAGGAACCGATCGCCGTTACGTCCTGAACGGCGCCCGGTCGGCGGGCCGGCGCCGGGGCCCTGGTGCGTGATCGGCCGGCCGGTCGGGCTTCCGCGCGGCTGCGGGGCGGACCCGGGTGCGCTGGGAGAACTGGGCCCGGGCGAGCCCAGCGCCGGCCACTCGCGCCCGGCGGCCCAGCGAGACCGACGCCCGCCGGCTGAACACGTCGCAGCCGGACTCCTCGATCACGCTGAGGATGTCGGAGTACAGCGTGAGGGCGATGCGCAGGCAGTCCTGCGAGCTCGGGTGCACGAGCTCGATCCCGGCCGCGGCCGAGCGGTACAGAACGCGGGCCCGCTCGATCTCCAGCGCGATGAGATCCCGGACGGGCCGGGCCGTCGTCCCGGTGGCCCGGGCTCGTTCCAGCCGGCGGCGGTCGACGCCGCAGGCGGCCAGCGATTCCTGGGGCAGGTAAATCCGGCCGCGGGCGAGGTCATCGCCGACGTCACGGATGAAGTTCGTCAGCTGGAAGGCCAGGCCCAGGTCGATGGCGTGGGCCTGGAGCGCGTCCGGTCGCGCGCCCTCGTCGGCCCGGCCCAGGATGGGCAGCATTTCCAGGCCGATCACGGCGGCTGAGCCCCACATGTAGGCGGCCAGGTCGTCATAGGTCTGGTACTGCGTGACGGTGAGATCCATGCGCATGGAGGCAAGAAAGTCGGCGAAGTAGCTCGACGGGATGCGCCACCGGGCCATCGTGTCGATGACGGCGCGAATGACCGGATCATCGGACGCACCCGTCTCAAGGCTGCGCAGGAACTGCTGGCTCCACCCCTCAAAGCGGGCGGCGCGCTCGTACGGGCCCAGGGCGGGGTCCAGGTCATCGACGATGTCGTCGGCATAGCGAGCGAAGCCGTACAGGGCATGCACGTAGGGGCGCTTGGCGGGCGGCAGCAGCCGGGTAGCCAGGTAGTAGGTCCGGCCGTGCTCGGCGTTGAGCTGACGAGCACGCTCGTAGTCGCCCTGCAGCTGCGGGGTGGTGATCCCCGCGGCTTCCAGCCGGCTGCGCGCCGGGCGCCTCATGCTGCCCTCAGTGCCGCTGAGCTGTCCGTTCATGACTGACGTGCCTTTCATCTGGTGCCGGTAATCCGGGCAGCGGCGAGCTTGCCGGACAGCAGGACCATCGGGATGCCGACCCCGGGCTGGGCGTTGGATCCGCACCAGACCAGGTTCTCCACCCCGCGGTCGAGGGTCGGGAACCGGAAGGAGCCCGACTGGCCGAAGGTGTGCGCGGCGGCGAACGGCGCGCCCGCGGCCAGGCCCTGGCTCTCCCAGTCGGCCGGGGTCACGGTCGCCTCGGTCTCGATGCGGGCGCCGAACTCGGCCAGGCCCCGCTCGCCGAGCGTGCGCAGGATCTCCTCGCGGTAGCGGGGCCCGGTCACTGACCAGTCGATGGGAGCCCGGGCGTTAGGCGTCGGGAACAGGACGTAATAGGTGTGGCGCCCCGGCGGCGCCAGCGCGGGATCGGTCTGGCTGGGGTTGCTGACCAGGAAGGACGGATCGCTCATCAGCTGGCCGCGATCGATGATCTCCCTGAAGGTCTGCCGCCAGGCCTGGCCGAAGAAGATGTTGTGGTGGGCCAGCCCCGGATAGCTCACCGGCGACCCGGCGTGCAGCAAGAAGCACGAGGGGGAGTAGCGAAGCCGGCTGAGCCGCCGGGGGCGGTACTGCTCCGGCAGCAACTGCGCATAAGCCGTCGGCAGGTCAGCGTTGACCACGACGACGTCCGCCGCGATCCGCTCGCCGTCACTGGTGTGCACGGCGCGCGCCCGGCCGTTCACCACCTCGATGCTGGCCGCCCGGGTCCTGTACCGGAACGTCGCGCCGTGCTTGGCGGCGGCATCGGCCAGCGCCTGCGGTATGGCGTGCATCCCGCCCTGCGGGAAGTACACCCCGCAGACGGTGTCCATATAGGAAATAACGGCATAGATGGCCAGTGCGTCCTGCGGCGCCAGCCCCGCGTACATGGACTGAAAGGAGAAGATCCGGCGCAGCCGGTCGTCCCGCAGGTACTGCCCGATCTTGGGCGCCATCCGGCGCAGGCCGCCCAGCGCCGCCAGGCGCAGGCCCGCGCCGCTGACCAGCTGCAGCGGGCTGTCCAGGTTGCGGTCGATGAAGTGGCTCATCTCCAGCTGGTACAGCTGGCGCAGGAAAGCCACGAGCTCGCGGTATCCCGCGACGTCGGCCGGGGTGGCGACCCGGGCGATCTCGTCGGCCATCCGCTCGGGATCGGTGTGCACGTCGATGGCGGACCCGTCGGCGAAATTGGCCCGGTAGGCCGGGGTCACAGGCATCAGCCGCACGCGGTCGGACAGCTGCTCCCCGACGCAGCCAAGGGCGTCGTCGATCAGCCCGGGCATGGTCAGCACCGTGGGCCCGGTGTCGAACTGATACCCGCCCTGGCGCAGGATCCCGGCCCGGCCACCGGGCCCGGCGGCCTGCTCGATCACCGTGACGCTGCGCCCGGCGCCGAGCAGGCGCAAGGTCGCCGACAGGCCGCCCAGGCCTGCGCCGATGACCACCACGTGATCAGACGGGCCGGGTACGTGCCGGACTGCGCTTCGCATGCTGGCTGGCCTCCCTTCCGGGGTCGTCACAACTGGGCTCGCGGGCGTGCTGCCGGAGCAGGAACAGGCCGATGATCAGCAGCCAGCCTGAGGTCAGCAGCGTGCGGGCCCGTTCGGTCGGTCCGATGCCGGCGCTGCTCAGCAGCAGCCCGGAGTCGGTATGCAGGGCGGTCAGCTGGCCGATCAGGCCCGCGGCCGTGTGCTCGCTGTGCGCGCACCGGGCGCTGGCGGCCGGATCGCAGCGCATGCTGGTGGCCGCGTCCACGATCGAGCTGACCCCGGTGAGGGCGAGCAGGGCGACGGCGGGAGCAGACCAGTGGCGGCCGCGGATCAGCTGACCCACCGCCCAGGCGGCGACGAGGATGCCCGCGCCGGCGAGCACGTCGGAGGACCGGTACAGCCAGGCGTAGGGCTGACCAGGGGCTTCCAGCTCGCTGATGAACCCGCGGCTGGCCGCGCCGGACGGGTGAGTCCAGGGGCTGAGCAGGAACGAGCTGTAGGACACCGCCGCGACGATCGCGGCCAGGCCGCCGGCGCGCGTACTCGCGCGGCTGGCGGCGCGGGGTGGTGAGCCGGCCTGCGTCATGACTCACCCGGCGCGGCAGCATTACCGGCTCCTGGCTTCGCGCTGAGCCGCGCCCAGCAGCACAGCGTGATGGTGATGAGCGCGAAGCCGAAGGCCAGGTCCTCCACGGGCGCGTACGCCAGCCGGAGGCCGAGAATGGAGGCGGCGTTATAACGGACGATGTGCAGCCCGGTCAGCACGCCGTTGGTGATGAGCTGGAAGAGCAGCAAGATCGCATATGAGGTCCAGAAGTCGCGCGAGCTCAGCAGCCGGGTTCGCAGCACCCACCGGTCAGCGGCGACGGCCGCGATCACGGCGGTGGCGGCCAGCACGGTGTAGCTCACGCCGGCTCGCGGCGGCGGGCCGGCCGGGGCAGCGCGGGCATCCGGGAGGTCCGGCAGCGCTTCACGGCCTCGAAGGTCAGGATGGCGCAGACGGGGATCACCACGAAGAACAGCACTTCCTCCAGGGGCAGGGCGCCCGGCAGCGCCACGTCGACGATCCGGCGCGGATCGTAGGTCCACTGGCGGTCGTGGATGGCATACAGGTCCCAGCCCAGGAACAGGACAAGCTCGGGCAGCAGCGCGGCGATCAGCACCCGGGGCCGGCGCAGGACCCGGACCTGAAACAGCAACTCCAGCGGGACGGTGGCGCACAGGCACGCCAGCAGCACGATCAGGTAGGTCCAGTGCCTCATGGGCGCACCTTTCTGTCGGTCATCGGCGTAGCTCCAGGTGCAGCGGCCCGGCCGGGGCCAGCGTGATGCCGGCCCGGGGCCGCAGGTCTCCGCCGGCGAAGCGCAGCTCGGCGCCGGCCATGGCGTCCAGGACGCTGCTGAGCACCAGCCGGGCGAACGACCGGCCCAGGCAGGTTCGCTCGCCGGCCGCGAACGGAATGAGCCCCCACGCCGGGACCGGATTCTCGAAGCGCTCCGGCCGGAAGCTCAGCGGATCGGCCCACAGCAGCGGGTCGCGATGGGTGAGGTAGGGGCTGTAGAGCACGAGCGTTCCCCGGCGGATGGCGATCTCGCCGAAGCGGGTGTCGGCCGCGCACCGGCGGCTGCCCATCCAGCCGGCCGGGTAGAGCCGGAGCACCTCGTCGATGACCGATGAGCGGCGCTCCGGGGCCCGGAACTGCGGCTGCTGCGCGACGTGGGCCAGCAGCCAGGCCAGGGTATGGGCGGTGGTGTCGTAGCCCGCGCTGATGGCCACCCGCAGCTCGGCGACCCCGTCCGGCAGATCACGGAAGGCCGCCGCCAGGGTGCCCGCCGGCGCCCGGGCGATCCGCTGGCCCAGGACCTGGTCCATGCGGTGAAACAGCACCGGCCGGCGCAGGAACGGGGACGGCAGCGGACGGTCGAGCGGACGGAGGAAGTCGCCCAGCAGTCGCCGGCTGACCTGCCCGCCGAGGAAGGTGACACCGAGGATCTCGCGCATGAGCGCCGCCGACCACGTGACGGCGTTAAAGGACCCGGCAGGCAGGCACCGGGCGATGACCTCCAGCATCTGGCCGCTCAGGGCATTAACGGCGCCGCGCGCGAAAGCCGGGTTGAGCTCCCGGCGGCGGCGCTGATGGGCCGGCGCGTCCAGCTGAACGACTCCCGCACCGAGATAGGGACACAGGCCGCTCATGCTGCCGGCGCTGCGGAATGTCGGCAGATCACCGAGCACGAAGCGATTCCAGGCCGGCGAGTAGCCAAGCACGGCCCGGCGCCACAGGCGCAGCCCGAACACCGGTCCCAGCCGGGCCCCTTCCTCAATGAGACCCAGCGGATCGCGGCCCCAGCGGCCGAGATGGCCGACGACGGGCTGAGCGCGTGGCATGGGCAGGCTCATCGTGGGCCGGGTCGGCAGGGGCCCGGTGGTCAGAGGCAGGGTCGTCATGGGTAGACCCGGCCTTTCCAGCGCTGCGTCCGCCGCAGTCCGCGGGCGACGATGGGAGCGGCCGCCAGCGGGGACAGCGGCGTCAGCACGGCCTGCCACACCGCTCGCCGCTGCGTCTTGATCTCGACCAGGACCCGCTCGGCCACCCCCAGGGACAGGGGCAGCAGCCAGGCCCGGCGGCGCAGGGCCAGGCCCCAGGGCAGCGTGTAGGCCGTCAGGTGCCAGGCGGCGCCGAGGATGAGACGCGTGCGGGAGCCGCCGGCCACCGGCAGCAGGCCGCGGGCCATTCCCGCGCAGACCTCGCGGTAGCCCTCGTACATCCGGGTGGCCACGACGTCACCGCCGAGGACCAGCCCCAGCTTCAGGCCAGCGCCCCGGACCCGGCGCGCGATCGCGATGTCCTCGACGATCTCGCCGCGCACGGCGGCGAATCCGCCCAGATCGTCGTAGGCCGGCCGGGTGAAGACCAGCAGCGAGCCGTTCGCGGTGGCGGCCGCGGGTACCGGAACCGACAGCAGGCCGAAGGGCAGGAAGCACAGCAGCACGTCGTCGATCAGCGGGGTGATCAGGGCCTCGCCGGCCGTGCCGGTGACCTGGCGGGGAAATACCGACAGCACGTCGGCGTGCTGAGTCCCCATCTCGGCGATCACCGCGTCCGCCGCCCCGTCGGCCAGCAGGACGTCGGCGTCGCAGAACATGAGCAAGGAGCCCGAGGCCGCGGCGGCCAGCTGGTGGCAGGCCCAGCTCTTGCCCGCCCATCCCGCCGGGGCCGGCCGGCCGGAAATGACGCGGGCCCGGGAGTCGGCCGCCACCAGCGACCTGGCCAGCGGCCCGGAGCCATCGCTGGACTCGTCGTCGAGCAGGATCAGCTCGTCGGCGTCCTGGCGGAGCAGCGCCGGCACCGTCGCCGCCAGCCCGGCCGCTTCGTCGCGGACCGGAACCAGGAGGGAGACCGATCGCTGGCGGCGCCCCGGCCCGGCAGCGCCACCGGGCCCCGGATCAGGACGGCGCAGGACCGGAAACTGCACCATGTTGAGCAGCAGGACGCTGATCTTGAGCACCAGGAAGCCGGTCACCGCCCGCCGCAGCCCGGTCATCAGCGGCCCGGTCATCAGCGGCCCGGTCATCGGCGGGCCCGCTCAGCCCAGCGGCTGATCCGCTCGTCCCAGCTCGGACGGCCCCGCACGGCGCACCGGAATCCGGGCACCGGAAGCCGCGGATCCGCGCTGAGAATCGCCGCGTCCAGTTCCTGCAGCCGGATGGCCAGCGCGGCCGGGAAATCAGCGGGCGCCACCTCGGGCGAGATGTCGACCAGCGCCTCGGGGTACTGATGCCCGCGGTTGACGACCCGGAGCGCCACCGGCACCACGGCCGCCGGGGCCTGGCGGCCCAGCCATTCCGCCCCGCGCGCCGTTGCGTGCAAGGGCCCTGGTGGCCGCAGCTCGCCCTCGGGAAAGATGACTAGCACCCGGCCCTCCCGCAGCGCGCGCAGGGCTTCGCGGGGGCGCTGGGCGGAGATGACGCCGACCGATCGCAGGAACCGGAAGTCACCGAGATTGTCCCCGTCCATGAGCAGCGCGGCCGGGCGATGCTGCTCCTGCAGCACCGAGGCGGCGACGAACCCGTCCCACCAGCTGTGATGGTTGGCCGCCCAGACCACCGCCGAGGGCGGCAGCGCACCGCGGACCCACACGCCGCGCAGGCCCCGGCGGACCAGCTGGGCGAGCCCGGCACTCAGGGCACGGCCCGCCCCCGTGGACTGGGCCGCGCTCATGGCGCCGGGCTCGCCAGCGGCGAGACCAGCCAGCGATGCTGGTCTCCCACCTTCGACTCGAGCTGGCTGTCCAGGTAGGCCAGCGGCCAGCCGGTGAGCTGCTCCGCCGCGGCCTGGCCGCCGGCCGCGTCACGGAGCCGCTGGCCGGCCAGGATCGCGTGATCCCGGGCCGTGGCCGCGGTGGACGCCAGGGCATCCCCCGCACCGCGCAGCAGTGCCATCGCCCGCTCACCCGAGACCGGATCCAGGCCCGGCCGCAGCAGCTCGCCCAGCTCCGGGCATTCGCGGATAGCCAGCGCGATGGGCAGCGTCAGCGTGCCGGAGCTGAAGTCCGCGCCGACCGGCTTGGCGGTGAGCGCCGGGCTGGACACGACGTCCAGCAGGTCGTCGACCAGCTGGACGCAGATCCCCAGGTCCATCCCGAAATCGGCGACCGCGGCGCAGAGCCCTGGCGCGGCGTCGAAGCTCTCCGCGCCCAGCAGGCAGGCCGCCCGCAGCAGGCTGCCGGTCTTGAGCCGCGTCACCTCCATGAGCCGCTCGACCGGGGCCAGTGCGTCGTACCGGAGCTGATCCTGGACGGCCTCACCGCGGCAGAGCTGGCCCAGGGTCTGGGCCATGATGACGCTGGCATCCCGGCTAACCTCGCCGGCCAGCGCGCAGGCGGCCGCGATCAGCAGGTCCCCGCCCACGACCGCGGCGGCGCGGCCCTCATGGGCGCTGAGCGTGGCCACGCCGCGCCGCAGCGGCGCCCCGTCAATGAGGTCGTCGTGCACCAGCGCGGCACAGTGCAGCAGTTCCACCGCGGCCGCGGCGGCCAGCACGCGCGGGTCGTCGCCGGCGAGGCCGCCAATGGCGGCAACGGCCATGGTCAGAGCCGGGCGCAGCTTCTTGCCGCCTGCCCTGATGACCCGGATCAGCGGCTCGCCGAGCGGGCCGGCCATCGCGAGCGCGGTGTCGCACATCAGCGCCTCTAGCCGGGCGCTCAGCTCCGGCGCCAGGGTCCCCCCGGCCGCGGCCGGGACGGGCGCGGGCAGCGCCGGCGCGGCGGGACTGCGGCCCGGCAGGAGGCAGGCGCGCAGGGGGCCGCCCGCCGGGCGGTCGGCCCACGGCTGTAGCGCGGCTCGGAACGGCTGGGCGATCAGCGCGGCGCCGGCAGCGGTCGGGGGGCGGGTGGCGCGGGGGTCCATAACGTCAGCTTCCGTCTACTCTTTGTCGAGAGTCCGACGGTAACTTTGTCCGCGAGATCTTGTCAAATCTATGTCTAGTGTCTGTAGAGTATTGCCATGAATGCTGGGGATGGCTCGCCGATGCTGCGCATTGGCGAGCTGAGCCGGCGCGTGGGCGTGAGTGATCACCTCCTGCGCGCGTGGGAGAGCCGCTACGGCCTCCTGCGGCCGGTGCGCTCACCGGGCGGCTTCCGGCTGTACTCCGAGGCGGACGCCCGGCGGGTCCGCCGGATGCAGGCCCACCTCGCCGCCGGGCTGTCCGCCGCGGAGGCGGCGCAGGCGGTGCTGGGCGAGGACGGCCAGGCCCGGCCGGACCCCAGCCAGGGCGGCGAGCTGAGCCGGGCTCTGTCAGGGGTCAGCGAGCTGTCGGGCGCCCTCCGGCAGGCCCTCGACGCCTTCGACGAGCCGGCCGCGCAGGCGGTCCTGGACCGGCTGGTGTCCGACCTCTCGATGCGGACGGTGCTGCGGGATATCGTGATGCCGTTTCTCAGCGAGCTAGGCGAGCGCTGGGAGCAGGGCACGGCCAGCATCGCCCAGGAGCACTTCGCCAGCAACGTCCTGCGCGGCAGGCTCGCCGGGCTGGCCCGGGGCTGGGGGGAGGGGCACGGCCCGCGCGCCGTCCTGGCCTGTCCGCCGGGGGAACTGCACGACCTGCCGCTGATGGTCTTCGGCATCGTGCTCAACCGCATCGGGTGGCGGATCGACTATTACGGGATCAGTACCCCGGTCGATGAGCTGATGTCGACGGTCGCGGCCAGGCGCCCGGACATCGTCGTCCTGGCCTCGACCGTGTCAGAGAACTTCGAGCCCGTCGCCGCTCAGCTCGCCGCGCTGGCCCAGCGCGTCCCGCTCGCCCTGGCCGGAGCCGGCGCCACGCCGGAGATCGTGGCCGCCGTCGGAGCCACGCTCCTGACCGGTGACCCGGTCACCGCGGCCGAGAACATTGGCTGGCTGCAGTAAGGGGTGCTGCACCGCAGGCGACGGGCCCTGAGCAGGGGCCCGCGCGCCGCATCCGAGGTTTGCGGCTCTCGTCCTGGGCAACATGTGGCTGGCGTTCTGCCGGCGCGGCGGATCGTGCCCCGGGCGGGCTCGCATTCACATGGAGGTGATGCGCGTGCTGCGGCTTCACGTTGACGCCTTTGACTGGACGATCCTCGGGATCTACTTCGCGCTGGTCGTGACGATCGGGGTACTGGCCCGCCGGGCGATTGCCACCAGTGAAGACTTCCTGCTGTCTGGCCGGTCGCTGCCCGCGTGGGTGACCGGTCTCGCGTTCATCTCCGCCAACCTGGGCGCGATCGAGATCCTGGGCATGGCGGCCAACGGCGCGCAGTACGGCCTGTCCACCGTGCACTTTTACTGGATCGGCGCGGTGCCGGCCATGGTCTTCCTCGGCATCGTGATGATGCCGTTCTACTACGGCTCGCGGGTGCGCAGCGTCCCGGAGTTCCTGCGCCGGCGATTCAACGCGCCGACCCACCTGTTCAACGCCCTGACGTTCGCGCTCGCCGCCGTGCTGACCGCCGGGGTCAACCTCTACGCGCTGGCCCTGGTCATCAACGCGCTGATCGGCTGGCCGATCTGGCTGTCGGTCATGGTCTCGGCGGCGTTCGTGCTGGCCTACATCACCCTCGGCGGCCTGTCCGGCGCCATCTACAACGAGGTCCTGCAGTTCTTCGTGATCATCGCCGGCCTGGTCCCGCTGGTGATCGTCGGGCTGCACGCCGTCGGCGGCTGGAGCGGCCTGCAAGCGAAGATCGCCCACACGGCGCTCGGGCCGGCTGCCTTCTCCACCTGGGGCGGCACCCAGGTCGGGCACTGGACGAACCCGCTGGGCGACTGGATCGGCATCGTGATGGGCCTGGGGTTCGTGCTGTCCTTCGGCTACTGGACCACGAACTTCGCCGAGGTGCAGCGGGCGCTGTCGGCCAGGGACCTGTCCGCGGCCCAGCGGACCCCGCTGATCGGGGCCTACCCGAAGATCTTCATCCCGGCCCTCACCATCATTCCCGGCCTGATCGCGCTGGCCATCATCCCGCACCTGGGCAAGACCAAGGCCGCCAGCTATAACGACGCGATACCGCTGCTGTTGGGCAGGTTCCTGCCGAACGGGGCCCTCGGCGTGGCGCTCGCCGGGCTGCTCGCCGCGTTCATGGCCGGCATGGCGGCCAACGTCAGTTCCTTCAACACCGTGGTCACCTACGACATCTGGCAGACCTACGTCGTCAGGGGCCGGCGAGACCGGTACTACCTGAACGTGGGCCGGATCGTGACGGTGATCGGCATCATCATCGGCATCGGGACGGCGTTCATCGCCTCCGGCTACAGCAACATCATGAATTACATCCAGCTGCTGTTCTCCTATTTCAACGCGCCGTTGTTCGCCACCTTCCTCGTGGCCATGTTCTGGAAGCGCACGACGCCGTGGGCGGGCATCAGCGGCCTGATCGCCGGGACCATCGGCGCGGCGGCCATGCACTTCGGCGGCTACTACATCCCCTACTTCTACCCCCACCAGGTCTACGACCCCACGCACGCCACGATCAACGCGCAGATGCTCAACTTCTACGGGGCCATCACGGCCTTCGTCGCCGACCTCGTGGTGACGGTCATCGTCAGCTACCTGACCAAGCCCAAGCCGGTTTCCGAGCTGGCCGGCCTGGTCTGGCACGTGCCCGACCCCAACGCGCCGGATCCGGCGACCGTGCCCAAGCCGGTCTGGTGGAAGTCGCCCAAGCTGCTCGGCGGTGTCGCCCTGGGCATTGTCGTCGTCTTGTCCATCGTCTTCCGGTAGAGGAGGAGCACGCCATGTCGCAGCCGGAACCGCCCTCAGCTGATGTTCCCCAGTCCGCAGCCGCGAGGCTCTTCGATCTGCGGATCATGATCGGCGGCCTGTTCGTGGTCTACGGGGTCATGCTCACCATTGCCGGGTTCTTCACCTCGGCCAAGAACCTGGCCAAGGCCAGCCACATCAACATCAACCTCTGGCTTGGCATCGGCATGCTCGTCGTCGGCCTGCTCTTCCTGCTGTGGTGGCGGCTCAGGCCGCTGGTGCGGCCTGAGCCGGACGATTCAGAAGGAACGCCCTCATGAGCCCCGAGACGGCCGCGCCGGTGATCGTGGTCGGCGTGGATGGCTCGGACGGCAGCCGGGACGCGGCCCGGTGGGCGGCGGGGCAGGCTCGCCTCACCGGCGCGCGGCTGCGGGGGGTGGCGAGCTGGCGCTGGCCAAATTACGTCACTCGCATCCCGCCCGGCGCCGATCTGGCTGCCGACACCTCGCGCACCCTGCGCGAGGCGCTGGCCGACATCCGGGCCGAGTTCGGGGATGTCGAGGTCAGCGAGCACGTGGTCGAGGGCCCGCCTGGCCCCGCGCTGCTGTCGCAGGCCGGCGACGCGTCGCTGCTGGTCGTCGGCGCACGGGGCCGGGCCGCGTTCCCGGGCATGCTGCTCGGCTCGGTAGCTGAGTATTGCGTGCGCCACGGTCCCTGCCCGGTCGTGGTCGTGCGCACCAGCACCGTGCCATCAAGCACCGTGACATCACCGGCCAGCGGAGCGGACCGCTAGCTCCCGCAATCGGCCGGCCAGCACGCTGGCCGGGCCGACGGGCTCGGGCCTGAGTGGCGGCGGGCGGCCCGCAGCGGCCTGGCCAGCGAACGCAGCAGCTGGGCCAGTGCCGCGTAGTGCTGACCCAGCTGAGCGTCAGCCGTCAGGTGCTCAGCGCGGGTCATGGCCCGCCCGGCCTGATAGTCGAGGTAACCGTAATGGGGCATGGTGCTTCCTCACTCCTCGGGACCGCCCGCGATGACTCGTGGGCGGCCAGCCGTGACCGGAGAGGCCCTGCTGGCCTCCTGTTTCTATCAAAATGCTCTTTGATGGTAACAGATGCGGAGTGAACTGCGCTATATCTGGGCGTAGGCTGGTTGTGGTTCCGGCATAGGAGGCAATGGTGGCAACAACGGTGGTGCACGCACCCCTGACCGACTTGCGGATCGTGGGCGGCAACCTGGCGCTGGATTTCGTCAACACCCGCACCGGGTCCCGGGGCGGCGCGGCCGATACCGAGTGGCTGGCCAGCTACGAAGACTTCGCGGCCTGGAGCGGTCGTGCCGGCGTCGCAGGTCCCGGCGGCCTGCCTGACCAGGCCGGGCCACGCCCGGAGGCCATCGCCGCGTTCGCGCGGGTGCAGGCGTGCCGGGACGACCTGGCGGAGATCTTCCGCGCGCTGGCCGACGGCTCGGTGCCGCCCGATCCCGCCCTGCGGCGCTTGCAGCTCAGCTACGTCGAAGCTCTCGCGCAGGGACAGCTGGCCGCCGACCCGGCGGGCTGGGCGTGGCGGTGGGATCCAGGCAGTAGCCTCCTGGCCCCGCTGTGGCCGGTCGTCGCCGCGGCGGTCGAGCTGCTCACCCACGGGCCCGCCGGCCTGATCAAGCCCTGCCAGGCGTGCCAGTTCCTGTTCATCGACAACAGCAAGAACGGCAGCCGGCGGTGGTGCAGCATGGACGACTGCGGCAAGGCGGCCAAGATCGCCCGCTACCTGCAGCGGCGGTCCGACGCGCGCGGGTGATGAGCTAACCCCCGCCGTACCGGGCGTATTCTCGCGTTTGGTGCAGAGATCGGGCGGCCGGGAGCCGGCCGCCAGGCGAGCGGGAGGATGCGTCGTGTCGGAGCAGGATTCGGGGGGCCAGCCGGCATCAGCTGGGGCCGGCCAGGGGCTAGAGATCGACACCAGCGTCGCCCATCCCGCTCGCGTGTACGACTACTGGCTCGGCGGCAAGGACAATTACGCGGCCGACCGGGAGGCGGGGGAGCGAGTCCTGGCCGCCACGCCGGGCCTGCGGTTCCGGGTCCGGGCCAACCGGGCGTTCCTGGCCAGGGCGGTGCGGTACCTGGCCGGCGAGGCAGGCATCCGGCAGTTCCTCGATATCGGGACCGGCATTCCGTCAGCCGACAACACCCATCAGGTCGCCCAGGCGGTCGCGCCGAGCGCGCGGATCGTCTACGCCGATAACGACCCGATCGTGCTCGCCCACGCCCGGGCGCTGCTGGCCAGCGGCCCGGAGGGGGCCACCCAGTATGTCCATGGCGATCTGCGCGACCCGGCTCCCATCCTGGCGGCGGCGGCGCAGACCCTGGACTTTGACCAGCCAGTCGCCCTCATGCTGCTGGGCATCCTGCACCTGGTCCAGGACAGCGAGGATCCGTACCAGATCGTGACCGGGCTGATGGACGCGCTCCCGGCCGGCAGCTACCTGGCTCTCTCCCACCCGGCCAGCGACATCCACCCGGGTCAGGCGGAGGCGCAGAAGCGCTACAACGAGCGCGTGTCCACCCCGCAGACCCTGCGCAGCCGGGATGAGGTGGCCAGGTTCTTCACCGGGCTGGACCTGGTTCCGCCGGGGCTGGTCTACGTGCACACCTGGCGTCCGGGGCCGGCCGACCTGGCCGCCACCGACGCGGCCTCGGCTTACGGCGGCGTCGCCCGCAAGCGCTAGCGGGCCTGGCGGAACTGGCCGCCGCGGCGGCGACTGCGCCCGCGCGGCTCGGTAGCCTGCTGCTCATGGATGAGTCGACGGACATGAACGCGGCCATCTGGCAGTCCGCGGACGCCGTCCGCACCTGGACGGCGGAAGCGAAGGAGCACGAGCGCAACCGTGCGGCGCAGCGGCGTCTCATGGCCGCCCTCCTGCCCTACGGCGAGCAGGAAGCGTTCACGTTCCTGGACCTAGGCGCCGGGACGGGCGCCGCCTCTCGCGCGATCCTCGACCTGCACCCGCGCAGCACGGCAGTGCTCGCTGACTTCTCAGCGGGGATGATGGCCGCCGGCGAGCGTGAGATGCGGCCGTTCGCGGGGCGCTTCCGGTACGTCGAGTTCGACATGTCGACCGGCCGGTGGCCCGCGGCAATCCCGGCGGCGCTCGACGCCGTGGTGACCTCGATGTGCGTTCACCATCTGCCCGATGAACGCAAGCAGGGCCTGTTCGCCGAGATCTTCGACCGTCTCGTACCTGGCGGCTGGTATCTCAACTACGACCCGGTGCGCGCCGAGGATCCCGTGGTCGATGCGGCCTGGCAGCGGGTGAACGACCGGGTTGACCCGGCAGCGGCGGGCCGGCGGCAAGATCGCACGCCAGAGCAGCAGGCCCGCTATGCCAACCACGTCCGTCACATCATCCCGCTCAGCCAGCAGCTGCGCTACCTGACCACAGCTGGCTTCCAGGGCGTCGAGGTCTACTGGAAGCGGCTGGAAAGCGTTATCTACGGCGGCTACCGGCCAGCGCGCCGTCGCTGAAGCTGACGTTCGCGTCCGGGCGGCCGCCCCGATCGCAGCAGGGCAGAGCATCCGGCGGCCGCCGCCGGAGGGCCATGCCCACGTCGCTGACGCGCCGGCCGGGCACGGTCTCCGGCAACTCCATGTCCGGCACCTACCAGGTCCATGCCGGCAACGGCGCCAGCGGTCCCTGGAACGCCTCCCGGGCCTCCTGTTCTGCTGCTGGACCGCCATGTCAGCATGGGCCCGTGGCAGACGACAGGGGATCTTCCAGGGTGGGCGGGCCGACGGCGGGTTACCGGTCCTGGCCAGGGACGGCCAGGGAGATGGCCCTGGCCGTCGACGCCGGGGTGTCGGCCGCGCGATCCGCCGATGCCCCGGCATTCACCGATGCGATGGCCGGCCTCGGCCTCGTCGACCGCGAGCAGCTCGCCGTCCTGCTGGGATCGGTGACGCGAGACCTGCTCGAGCGCTCGCACCCCGATGGGCTCGGCGCCGTCGATGCCGAGCGGGTCCTCGGCAGCTGCGCCCGGGCTTCCGCGAGCTGGTACGAGATGCTCGACAGCGACGTGCTCGTGGTGGCGCTGACTGGCGCGCTGGGCATCAGCGACCCGGATGAGCCGCCGCCCGACGGAGCCGCCGTCGTGGCCCACGGCCTGCTGCTGATCACCGACCAGCTCCGGCTGCTGGGGCAGGAGCTGCCGCCGGTTCTCGAGGGCGCGCTGGCCGAGCTGATGCGCGCGCAGACGATGGAGCTACCGTGACCGGCCGCCGCGCGGCCGGGGCCGCTAGCCGCGTATCTCGACGGGCGGGCTTCTTCGTCCTGCGGTTCCTGCCGGGCCGATGATCTACAAAGTGAGGCAGAACGGGTGCCCGGCCGGGTCGGTGAAGACCCGGAAGCTCTCGCCCTCCTGGTCCAGCCGCGACGCGCCCAGCTCCAGGGCCCGGGCCTGGCCGGCGTCCAGGTCATCGACGGTGATGTCGAGGTGAGCCTGCTGCGGGTGGGCCGGTTCCGGCCACCGGGGCGGGCTGTAGTCGCTCACCTGCTGGAACATCACGCTCTTGCCGTCACCGGCGATGAGCGCGCCCTCGGGGCCCTCGTAGGTGACCTGCATGCCAAGCAGGTCGGCATAGAAGCGGGCCAGGACCAGCGCGTCCGGCGCGTCGATCGTGACCGCGAACAGGCCGATCCCCGGCCCGGCGCCGTCCCGCTGGCACAGGTCGAACGTGTGGCCGGCCGGGTCGGCCAGGGTGATCCAGTTCGGGCCGTCGGCCAGCCGCTCCGCACCGAGGCTGACGGCCCGCTCGGCCGCCGCCTGGAGCCCGTCCACCGTCAGGTCGAGGTGGAATTGCTGCGGATTCTCCTGGCCGGGCCACTGCGGCGCGACATGGTCGGGGGCGAGCTGCAACGCGATCTCCTGGCCGTCTCCGGCCCGCAGCGTGATCCAGTCGGGTGCCTTCCGGACGATCTCCCAGCCGGCCAGCCCGGCGTAGAACGAGGCGAGCTTCTCGATATCCGGCGCGTCGAGCGCGACCAGCTCCAGGCGTCCTGTCACAGTCATGTCCCCATCCTGCCCCGCCCTCCGGCAAAGCGCGGGCGCACCCCGAACATCGCCGGTCGTCGGTGGCGGCGGGCACTCCTAGCGCTGCCGCCAGAGCGTGACCCAGACGCCGCTGAAGTGCTTCCTGGCGATCAGCGTGAAGCGCTGATGCAGCAGCCTGCTCTGCTGCCGGATCGATGAGCTGATCACCTTGGCGGACGGCCGGCGGCCGACCACCCAGATGCGCTGGTGCGCGAGCATCCGGGTCCGGATCACGGGGAACGGCTGATCGGTGCCATCGAAGTTGCCCACCTGCACCGGCGATTTCGCCATCGCGAAGTCGCTGACTCCCCGGAAGTCGCCGGGATAGCCCAGCCGCACCTTGCGGTAGAAGGAGTCGAAGAACAGCACCCCGTCGCCCGGCCGAGCGTGCGCGCCGACGTAGGCCGCGGGGCCGCCCAGGTCAAACAGGCGAACCTGCGGGGTGCGGTCGTTGCGCTGGGGGCCGAGCTGGAAGACCAGCGTGCTGGCGCAGATGATCACTCCCGGCACCCAGAGGGCCGACCCGTGGCCAGACCGGCCGGCTAGCCACCGGCCGATCCGGTAGATTCCCGCGCCGGCCAGCAGCGCCGCCCCGGCCTCGGTGTAGAGGACATAACGACCGACGTAGAGCGGATGCCCGATGAGGGACTCGGCAATCAGGATCGCGGGCGGCAGGACGAGCAGCGGCACGGCCACCGACGGCAGCGAGACTCCGCCGCTGGCCCACCACGCCCGGGCCGGCTCAGAAGCTGCGTCGGCAGCCGCCTGGCCTGGCCGGTGCCGCGTTCGCAGCGGCGGCAGCACCGCCACCACGGCGCAGCCCAGCAGGAAGAAGGCCACCCCCGGCGTCGCCCCGAAGTCGTCGCGGAACAGGAGCCAGAGATCGCCCGGGGTCGGTGGCGGGATCCAGCCGACAGCACCGGCCTGCCGGATGCTGACGACCAGCAGCGGCGAGACGAGCAGGACTGCCGCCACGGCGGCGATCGCCCACCGCACGGCCGTCTGCCGGCGGCCCCGGGCTAGCAGGAGGGTGGCCGCGTGCGCCCCCAGGACTACGAGGGACAGCTCGTTCAGGTAGCCGCCGAGCGCGATGAGTAGTCCGTAGAACGCCCACCGGCGCGCCAGCCGTGACCGGCTGCTGCCGGCGGCCTCGGCGTCCATCGCGCGCAGGAAGGCGAGCGTCGCGGCCATGACGCAGGCGGTCACCAGCGCATAGGACCGCGCGGTCTGGGCGAAGTAGCTGATGGCCGGGGTCAGGGCCATGATCAGCCCGGCGAACAGCCCGGCCCAGCCTGACCCGGTGAGCCGCCGGCCGACAATCGCGGTCATCGCCACGGCCGCCGCCATGGCGATGACCGAGGGGATGCGGATGACCGCCGGGCTGGTCCCCACGGCCACCCAGCCGTGCAGTAGCAGGTAGTACAGGCCATGCACGGCGTCCAGGTTGCCGAGCAGATGACGGAGCTCAGGGAGGCTCAGCATGGCCGCCCAGCGGCTGGCCACCTCGTCGTTGCCCATGGCCGACTGCCGGGCCAGTCCCCAGAACCCCAGCAGAAGCATCGTCGCGGCCGCGACAACGGGCGGCGCGTAAGCGGCGGCGGCCGGCCAGGCCCGCGTCCCGCGGCTGGCCGGCATGCCGGCGCCGGGCGGCGCGGCCGCCTGCCCGGGTCCGGCCAGCGGCGGCGCCTGGTTGCGCTGCCTGGTCGGCGGCCGGCTCACGGCCTGTCCCGCGGGCCGGCGAGCCCGCACCGGGCGGTCACGACATGGGCCGCCGGCTCGCGGCACAGCCGGGCCGCCGAAGGTCCGTTATTCCCGGAAGTTACTGAGAATGGCTTACGCACGGTCAGGTCCGCCTTCCTTCCCCCGGCAAGATGCTACCCGGGTGAGGGCGCGCGGCCTGCTCAGGCGGCGATGTCGTGCGGCTGGATATCGAGAAAGTCGATGACCTTGCGCACGAAGCGCGCGACGTAAGTCCCGCGAGCCCCTGGAACTCGCCGCCCACGAGTTTGCCCGGCTCGACGCCCGGCTGTGGACCAGCGCTGCCCGGCAGGAACTGCGCGCAACCGGCGTCACTCAGCCCGTCCCAGCGGGCGGCACAGGCCTGTCGGCCCTCAGCCCCACCGAGCGGGAAGTGGCCAGGCTGGCCGCCCGTGGCCTCAGCAATCGCGCCATCGCTGAGCAGCTGTTCCTATCGCCCCGTACCGTCGCCTCGCACCTTTACCGCATCTTCCCGAAGCTCAGCATCAGCACCCGCGCCCAGCTACGCGACATCGCCGAGCTTTCCGACCGAGCACGCCTTGATGGCGTCTACGGCGTGCGGGGGTGGCGCGGTCTGACGGCGTACTTTGCCGGCTTCCTGGCCGAGATCCCCTTCATGATGCTGCCGTCGATCGGCGGCTTTACCTACACTGGATACGTGCCTGGCCACCTGACCAACGGCGTGGACTACTCCTGGCTGGTCGGCCTGATGGTCTCCGGCCTGGTCTACTGGCTGCTGTCACGATCCCTGGACGTGACCGGCGAGCAGGCCGCGATTGACGCCAGCGAGCGAGAGCTGCGGGCGATTGACGATGTCGTGGCGGAGACGGACAGCGCATGACCGAGCCGCTGCCGCGGGTCAGCACCGGCGATGTCGTCGGGCAGGTGGACGCCACGGTGGTGCCCAGGTACGCCGGGCCGGCGACATTCGCCCGGCTGCCCCGCCTCGACGAGGTGGACCGCGCCGACGCGGTCGTGCTGGGCGTGCCGTTCGACAGCGGGGTCAGCTACCGGCCGGGTGCCCGCTTCGGCCCCGCGCACATCCGGGAGTCGTCCCGGCTGCTGCGGCCCTACAACCCAGCCGTGCAGGCCGCGCCGTTCGCCGCCCGTCAGGTGGCCGACGCGGGGGATCTCGCGGTCAACCCGTTCAGCATCGAGGAGGCTATCGCCGAAATCGAGCGGGGAGCACGGGCCCTGCTGGAACGAGCACCGTTCCTGCTGACCCTCGGTGGCGACCACACGGTCGCGCTCCCGCTGCTGCGCGCCCTGTCGGCGGTGCACGGCCCGCTGGCGGTGGTCCACTTCGACGCCCATCTCGATACCTGGGACAGCTACTTCGGGGCGGCCTACACCCACGGCACGCCGTTCCGGCGGGCGGCGGAGGAAGGCCTGCTGGACCAGACTGGGTGCCTGCACCTGGGGATCCGCGGCCCGCTCTACAGCGACACCGACCTTGTCCAGGACCGGGAGCTGGGCTTCCAGGTGGTGTCAGCGCCCGACGTCGAGCACCTGGGCGTCGCCGGGATGGCGGAGCGGATCGCCCAGCGCGTCGGCGACCGCCCCGTGTACGTCTCGGTGGACATCGACGTGCTGGACCCGGCGCACGCGCCGGGGACCGGTACCCCGGAGGCCGGCGGCCTGTCCAGCCGGGAACTGCTGGCCACCCTGCGGTCCCTGCGCCACGTGCAGCTCATCGGCGCGGACATCGTGGAGGTCGCACCCGCCTACGACCACGCCCAGATCACCGGGATCGCCGCCGCACACGTGGGGTACGAGCTGCTGTCCGCCCTCGCCGCGGGCTAAGGCAGCCGGTCGTGACCAACGGACCGGGCCCGGCTCCCGCCGCGTCGCAGTGGACAGCCGAGGCCAACGCCCCCGCGCCGCTCGCGGCGGAGCTGATCCGCGGGCAGTTCCCGGACCTGGCCGCCCGGCACGTGACGATGCTGGCCGCCGGCTGGGATAACACGGCCTTCGCCGTCGATGGCCGCGCCGTTGCTGCGCGAGTCCCTGGCTGGCCTGCGGCGGGCCGTGACGCCCTGAGGTGGCAGCAGGCGCTAAGCAGCCACAGATTCACGGCGGCCGGATGCGGGGCGGCTGGATGCGGGGCGGCTGGATGCGGGGCGGCTGGATGCGGGGCGGCTGGATGCGGGGCGGCTGGATGCACGGCGGCTGGATGCACGGCGGGGTCGTGCACCGGAGCCTGGCTGATCCGCCCGTGCTGTCCCCTCCTGCTCAAGCCGCTGACGGCTCATAGCAGCACGCACGGAACCTGCCATACCGGGATAGTACACCGATATCGGCATGTGAAATTCTAAGTATAAAGATTCATGTCTCAAAGCTGAGGTGAGACGGTGAGCGACGCGGACCCTGGTGCACAGGGGAGGCGGCGGAGCAAGGAGCAGGTCCGCGAAACCATGCTCCAGACCGCGCTGGAAATGGCGGTCGAGGCCGGAGTAGGCATCAGCCTCGATTCCATCAGCGTCGAAGAGGTCATTCAGAACGCCCGTGTTCCGCGTAGCTCGGTGTACCGGATCTGGCCAGCGAAGGAGATGTTCGTCGATGACCTGCTGTGCCACATGGCCGGGCGGCACAGCTACTTCAGCGGCCAGGATGTGTTCGACCCGGCGACCTTTGCGGTCGTCACCGCCACCATCAGGGACAACAAGCATCTGCTCGGCAGCGCGCAGGGGCGCCGGGCCGTGCTCTGCGAGGGCGTCCGGCTGGCCGTGCAGCGCAACGTCCAGGCGCTGCGGCAGAACAGTAACGCGCGCATCCACACCGCGCTGATCGCCACCGTCAGCTCGACCGGCAGCGCCGCGATCCGGCCGCGGATCGCCCAGGCGCTGGACGATGCGGAGGCGGCCTCGCGCCGCTCGATTGTCGCCCTGTTCCGGGACCTGGTCATGCCGACGCTCGGCCTGCGGCTCCGGGATCCCGGAGCCACGCTGGACCATCTGGCCGTGGCTGGCAGCGCCCTGGCCCAGGGCCTGGCCCTGCGTCATGTCCTGGTCGATGCGCTGGCCAAGGACGGCGCCGACGGCGCGCCGGAGCCGGGGGCTGACGGTGACGGGGGCTCGGCCCGGCTCCTGGACTGTCCCGTGCCGGGCCCGGGCCTGGCCGGCCGGCCCGCCGAGTGGAGCCTGGCCGCGCTGTCCTACCTGGGACTGATCGACACCTTCCTCGAGCCCGATCCCGGTTACGACGGCGCGTCGCTCGGCTCTTAGCAGTATCCGCAGGCCGCGACCGGCTGGGTGCTTTCCCCGGTTCGTGCTTTCCGTCAGCATCGTGCCCGCCTGGGTGCTCGCGGCCGGGGGAGCGCCCCCCGCAGATGGCCCGTTTGCTACGCGCAGATTAAGTTTTCTCTTTATAAAAGACTTGTATTAAGCCTCAAAGGTGCTTGTATCAAGATGGGCCGCCACCGCTGACCGAGAGCACGGTGCGGTGGCGAGCTCCGCTACCCGTGACGGGGCCTGGCTTGTAGGAGGTTATGGCAGATGGATCATGAGACGAATGCCACGGGGCGCCATTGGTGGCGCGCCGGGCGCCGGCTGGGGTCGCTCCGCCGGCTCTCGGTCCTGACCACGCTGGTGTTGCTGGCCGGATGCCTGGCCAGCGTCGTGGTGACGACACTGGCCCACCCCACAGCAGCGCGAGCCGACACCGTGCCGCCGCCGCTGGCGGGCTGGACGACGGTGTTCGGGGACAATTTCGCGGGGCCGGCCGGGTCCGCGCCGTCGTCGGCGAACTGGTTCTACGACATCGGCTCCGGCTTCGGAACCGGCGAGAAAGAGCAGACCACCAACTCGACCAACAACGTCTACCTGGACGGCAACGGACACCTGGTGCTGAAGGCGATCAACAACGGCGGCACCTGGACATCCGGGCGGATCGAGAGCACGCGAGACGACTTCGCGGCCCCGCCGGGCGGCGAGCTCGAGATGACCGCGTCCATCCAGCAGCCGAATCCGGCCAACGGCCTCGGGTACTGGCCTGCGTTCTGGGCCCTCGGGGCCCCCATGCGCACGGGCGGCGGCTGGCCCCAGTCCGGAGAGATCGACATGATGGAGGATGTCAACGGCCTGAACGAGGCCTCCCAGACCCTCCACGACTCGGCCAACAGCCCCGGCCACCCGCTGATCGCGTGTCCCGGCGCGGGCTCCGGCTGCCAGACCGGCTATCACACCTACTCGGTGATCATCGACCGGACCAACACGAGCGCGGAGACCCTGCAGTTCCTGATGGACGGCACCGTGGAGAGCACCATCACCGAGGCCTCGGTCGGCACGGCGGCCTGGCAGGCGGCCATCGACCACGGTTTCTTCATCATCTGGGACCTGGCCATGGGCGGCAACTACCCGGACGGGATATCTGGCACCACGACCCCGACGGCGGCCACGTCGTCCGGGGCATCCTTGAGCGCGGCGTACGTGGCCGTGTACGAAAAGGGCGGCAACACCACCCCCACCGGGACCGCCACCGCGACCGGGCAGGTCACCGGGATCAACGGGCTGTGCCTCGGCAACCAGAACTCGCTGAACGTCGCGGGCAACCCCATCGGCGTGAGCGCCTGCAACGGCAGCGCGGGCCAGCAGTGGTCCCCCTACACCGACAGCACCCTGCGCACCCAGGGCGGCTGCCTGGATGTGGTGAGCGCCGGGAAGACCAGCGGCACCAACGTCGACTGGTATCCATGTAATGGCAGCGCCGCTCAAGGCTGGACCCACCAGGCCAACGGCGAGGAGGTCGATCCCAATTCCGGCCTGTGCCTCACCGACCCCGGCGGTAACACCGGCTCCCGCCTCGACATCGAGACCTGCACCGGATCCCCGCAGCAGCTATGGACACTGCCCAGCGGTGGCGGCGGTGGCAATACCGTCACGGTGACCAACCCCGGCAACCAGAGCTCGACAGTCGGCACCGCGGCCAGCGTGCCGGTCACTGCCAGTGACTCCGGCTCCGGGCAGACGCTCACCTACAGTGCCACCGGCCTGCCGGCCGGGCTGTCGATCAACTCCTCGTCCGGCCTGATCTCGGGGACCCCGACCACGGCGGGCACCTCCAGCGTCACCGTGACCGCTAGGGACGGCACCGGGGCAGCCGGATCTGCCTCGTTCAGCTGGACCGTGAGCGGAGGCGGCGGGGGTGGCTGCGGCACGACCAACCTCGCGCTGAACCAGCCCACCACGGCGTCCTCCACGGAGAACGGCGGTACGCCGGCATCAGCGGCGACCGACGGGAACCTCGGGACCCGCTGGTCGAGCGCCTTCTCCGACCCGCAGTGGCTCCAGGTGGACCTGGGCTCCGTCCAGTCGATCTGCAAGGTCGTCCTGAACTGGGAAACCGCCTACGGGAAGGCGTTCCAGATCCAGACGTCTAACGACGGCTCGACCTGGACGCCGATCTATTCCACGACCACCGGGACGGGCGGCACCCAGACCCTGACGGTCTCGGGCAGCGGCCGGTACATCCGGGTGTACGGGACCGCACGCGGCACCCAGTACGGCTACTCGCTGTGGGAGTTCCAGGTCTTCGGATCCGGTTCCGGCGGCGGGGGCGGCACCTGCGGGACCACCAACGTGGCCCTGAACAGGCCGACGACGGCGTCCTCGCTGCAGGCCGGCTTCACGGCGGCGGCGGCGACCGACGGGAACCTCGGGACCCGCTGGTCGAGCGCCTTCTCGGACCCGCAGTGGCTGCAGGTGGACCTGGGCTCGACGCAGTCGATCTGCAAGGTCGTGCTGAACTGGGAGAACGCCTACGCGACGGCCTTCCAGATCCAGACGTCCGCCGATGGCTCGACGTGGACGCCGATCTATTCCACCGCCACCGGGACGGGCGGCACCCAGACCCTGACGGTCTCGGGCACCGGCCGGTACATCCGGGTGTACGGAACCGCGCGCGCCACCCAGTACGGGTACTCGCTGTGGGAATTCAGCGTCTACACCGGCTGACCGGCACATGACACGACGGAGGCCGCGGATCTGATCCGCGGCCTCCGCCCATGCCGGCCCGGGTTACCGCGCCGGGCGGCTGACCGCGTGGGCGTCGGCAAAGTCCCAGATCACCGGGAGCAGCTCGGCGGGGGTCTCGATCTGCGGCAGGTGCCCGGTGCCGGCCAGGAGCCGGAACTGGCCGCCGGGGATCGCGGCGGCGAGCGCGCGGCCGTACTCGGCGTCGACGATCTGATCGGCCTCGCCCCAGAGCACCAGGACGGGAGCCGTGACGCTGGCCAGGCGGCCGCTGAGGCTGGGATCGGTCATGGCCGGGCCGCTGTAGACGGCCAGGGAGGAGCGGTTGCCCGCCATCGCCGCCTGCGCCGCGGGCGGCAGGGCGGCCACGTCGATGCGGAACCGGTCGGGGTCGTGGTAGCTCAGCTGGGCGACCTGGTCCATGGTCAGCGAGAAGAAGTCAGTGACCGGATGTCCCGGGACCTCGATGCCGACGGCGTCCACCAGGATGTAGCTGCTCACCCGGGCCGGGTTCAGCAGCGCCATCTCGGCAGCGATCCAGCCGCCGATCGAGTTGCCGACCACGGTGACGTCGTCCAGGTCGAGCTCGGCCAGCAGTTCGGTGTAGAGGGCGGCCAGGGCGCCGGTGCTGGCCAGGCCGCCGGGCCGGGGGGTGCCGCCGAATCCGGGGTGGGTGGGAGTGATGACGCGGGCGCTGCGGGCGCCGGCGAGCAGGTCGGCGAAGCCGGCGACGGTCTGCGGGCCGCCCCCGCCGTGCAGGATCAGGAACGGGTGCCCCTGGCCGCTCTCGGTGACGGTGACCGGCGTGGGGCCGGCCTGCGGGATCGTGAGGGTGTAGGTGCGCGTCCGAGCCTGGGTGCTGGTCATGGTGTCTCCCTGGAGGTGCTTGCGCTCATGGCAGGAAGCTTATACAAGCTAGTTGATATAAGTAAACTGAAATAAGAATGTTGATATAAGTGAGCTGGTATCAGCATGCTGACCAGGCTCGGCTAGGATCGGTCTCGTGGACAGATCGCTGCAGGACACGGGCTTGTCAGTGAAGCGACTGCAGATGCAGCATCACCGGGCGGCCAACGCGGCCCTGGCTGAGCTGGGCGTCAGCCTCGTGCAGTGGGACGCGCTGCGGCACCTCGACCAGAACCCCGGCGCGTCGCTGCATGATCTGGCCCAGCTGACGTTCCAGACCGACCAGTCTTTTGGCGCCCTAGCCGCCCGCATGGAGGCGCGGGGGCTCATCGAGCGGGTACCCGGCCCGGGCCGGGCGGTGCGGCACCGCCTGACCGCCAAGGGTGCCCAGCTCCGCCAGGCAGGCGGGCAGGTCGTCGACCGCGTGCTCGCCGAGTCCTTCGGCCGGCTGACCCCAGACCAGCGAGCCACCTTCGACCGGCTCCTGCGCAAGCTCGTCACCGGTCCCGCCAGCGACCAGCTTCCCGCCTGAACGGCTCGGCTGTCCCGGACGGCTTGGCCGGCCTGACTGTCCCGGACGGCCATGGCTGAGCGCTGGCAGGCGCTGCCAGGCGAGACCGGCGGCCGCACCGAGCGGGATCGGCAGCAGGTAGGTCAGGGCCCGGTACGCGAGTACGGCCGCGACCACGTGCACGGTGACCCGGTGACCGGCCCCGGCGGCCAGGATGCCCACCAGCCCGAGTTCGGTGATGCCCAGGCCGCCTGGGGTCACCGGCAGCACCGTGAGCAGCCGGACGAACGCGAAGGCCGCCAGCGATGCCTGCCACGACACCTCGGCCTGCGACAGCCCGGTGCCGCGCAGGCAGGCCAGCAGGACCAGCCACAGGGCCAGCTGGCTGGCGGCCGTGGCCGCGCTGATCCGCCAGCCCCGCGTGGTCAGCAGGGTGGCGGCCCGATCGCGGAAATCGAGCAGCGATCCGGCGGTGCCGCCAATCGGCCGGCGGGTCAGCCGGCCGCCGATGGCAACCACGCGCTGCAGCCCGCGGTCGGCGCGGAGCGCGGCGGGCTCGCTGCGCAGCAGCAGGCCGAATCCCGCGGCCACGGCTGCGAGCAGGGCCAGGCCGACGGCCGCGCCAGCGATCAGGCCGGCATCGGGCCGCCCGGCTGTCGCGAGAATCAGCACGGCCGCGGCGGGCAGCCCCAGCCGGGCGAACACGTTCCAGATCCCGGACACCAGCGTGTAGAGAGCGTAGTCAGCGGCGCTGACGCCCCAGCCGGACAGCATGGCCCAGCTGACTCCCATGGCCAGCGCACCGCCGGCGGGCAGCGTATTCGCCACCGCCGTCGAGCTCAGGTTGACCACCGCCGCTTCGCGCAGCCGGATGGCAGGCAGTACCGAGCAGATCGCGATCCAGCAGGTGACCATGCTGCCGGCCGTCGCCGCGGCCAGGAGCAGTGCCTGCCCCCACGTCATCGCCTCGAGCGTGGCCCACACGCTGCGGTAGGACGCCAGGTGCGGGAGGGCGAACCCGAACGTCGCCGCGACCAGGGCGGCCGGGACAACCGCCCGCAGGATCTTCCGGACCCGTCGCGGCCTGGCGGCCACGGGCGGGCGCGGCGGAACCGTCTGTCCCTGGTCAGTGTCCGGGACTATCACCGCCATGCCACCTGGCTCACCTTGGTCGTCTGTCGCCACCAAGGTCCCGGGCAGCCGGAATCGAGATCTGTCCCCGCGCGACGGACCGCCCGAGGGGCTCAATTCCTGCGCGTGACGCTACGCGCTATCGGCCGGCACAACAAGCGAGGTGAGAGCCCGCGCAGCGTCAGCAGCCGTCGTAAGCGGTCCAGTTCGACGCCCCGCCCGCGGCGATGGCGTTATTGAAGATCTGATCCTGGTAAGCGGGGTCGGCCACGCCATACTCACTGGCCGAGCCGCCGTAGGTCTCCCAGGTGCCCAGCATGAACTGGTAGGCCCCGCCGCCGTTGCCTGGTCCCCAGGCGTAGCTGCCGCCCTCTTCGGCGTTCCGGATGCAGATCCCGAGCGGCGAGGCAGCGGCGTTCCCGCCGCTGGACGGCGGCGGCGGGCTCGGAGTGGGGCTCGGTGACGCCGACGCCTGCGCCGATGCCTGCGCCGATGCCTGCGCGGCCGCCTGCTGCCGCGCGAGGCTCGCGGCGGCGAGCGCGGCCAGGTGCTTGCGCCGGGCCGCCGCCCTGAGCGCCGCGAGCTTGTGGCTCTCCGCGACGGCGATCTGCCGGTGCACGGCGGTAGCTACCTGCTCGTCGGTGACCGCCGACGCAGTGCTCGGCCCCGCGGCCGCGTGCCCCGCAGCCGCGTGATGCGAGGGCGCGGCCGCCGTCGATCCGCCGTGCACGAACACGAAAGCCGCTGCCACGCCTGCGAGCGCGGCTGCGGCTGCTGCTGCCGGTGCCCCAAACCTGACCAGGGGAGACTTAGGGGCCTTGGGCTTGGCATGACGGGATGCTCCGGGCATCAAGCTCCAGTCCGCGAGACTCCGCGCTCGCCTGGCGGGCTGACACCAGCGGGCGTCAGGTGGCTCAGGCAGCGCCTGTCCCGAGGAACTTACTGGAGATCGGGCGGAAGGCGCGGGTAAACGCGGAAATATGACATTGGCCAGGTAAACGACGGGGTAATGGCGATAGCACCCGCGGCTGCCTATCCGCCCGCGCTGACCAGGGCGTCGTCTCCGATGGCGGCCCGGACCCGCAGCCGCGCCAGGTGCAGCCGGCTCTTGAAGGCGGCCTGCCCGATGCCGGCGATCTCCGCCGCCTCCTGCGTGGGGAGCCCCTCGACGTCGCGCAGCACGATCGCGGTCCGCAGGTCGGGCGGCAGCTGCGCCAGGGCC
>Ga0208219_1000113_pt1 | contig 35149 bp, 37 predicted proteins | sample NGESurshal072012_7_FD_184469 | JGI IMG/M metagenome (GOLD analysis project Ga0208219, IMG submission 184469) | Arctic peat soil microbial communities from Barrow, Alaska - NGEE Surface sample 53-2 shallow-072012 (SPAdes) | ecosystem: Environmental > Terrestrial > Soil > Wetlands > Peat ... | reverse complement strand
TTCACCATGACCCGCATTACCGCATCACGCAGGTCGTGCCGTACGGCACCGAGGTCAAGCCCTACGGCCTGGGCACCTACATCATCTGGCGCTACCAGCGCGGGTGAGCGCAGCCGCCAACGTCCCCGCGGATGCCGCCTCCAGCAGCGGGTCCGGCCCGCTTCCTTGACCGGTGGGCTGGTATGCCAAACTCCGCGTACCGTGGAACCTGGCTCCTGAGGGGCGGTGGTCGTGGCAGGCGCGCTGCTCGAGACAAAGCTCCACGTCCCCAGGCGCCGGCGCGGTCTGGTTGCGCGTCCGAGACTGAGCGAGCGCCTGAGCCGCGGGGCGGAGTCGGCGCTGACGCTGTTGTCAGCTCCGGCCGGCTTCGGTAAGACGACACTGCTGACGCAGTGGCTGGCAGCCGCTCCTGCCGACGGATGGTCCGTGGCGTGGCTCTCGCTCGACCAGCGCGACAACGATCCCGCGTTGTTTTGGACGTACCTTGTGGCCGCGCTGAAGAGGACGGCGCAGGGGGGTGGCGCAAGTGCGCTCTCGCTCCTGCAGTCACCCCAGCCACCGAGTGAGGCGGGCCTTGCCACTCTGCTCAACGACCTCGACGCCATCGCGAAGGATGTCGTGCTGGTGCTCGACGACTACCACGTCATCGACGCGCGCGACGTGCACGCCGGGATGGCCTTCCTGCTGGAGCACCTACCCCCGCAGATCCACCTGGTGATCGCCAGCCGGGCCGACCCGGCGTTGCCGCTGGCGCGCCTGCGAGGCCGTGGCGAGCTCGTCGAGATCCGCGCCGCCGATCTGCGCTTCACGCCCGACGAGGCCGCGGCGTACCTCAACGAGGTGATGGGGCTGGCCCTGACGGCACGGGATGTCGCCGCCCTGGAGGGGCGCACCGAAGGGTGGATCGCCGCACTCCAGCTGGCGGCGCTCTCGCTGCAAGGGCGAGAGGACGTCGCCGCGTTCATCGCCGGCTTCGCCGGGGATGACCGGTACATCGTCGACTTCCTGGCCGAGGAGGTCTTGCAGCGCCAGCCCGGGCATGTGCAGCGGTTCCTGCTGCAGACCTCCATCCTGGAGCGGCTGAGCGGCCCGCTGTGCGATGCCGTTACCGGGCATGGGGGTGGCAAGGCCAATCTGGCGGCGCTGGAGCAGGGGAACCTGTTCCTGATCCCGCTTGATGACCGCCGCCGGTGGTATCGCTATCACCAGCTCTTCGCCGACGTCCTGCAGGCCCGCCTGCAGGACGAGCGGCCCGGCGACGTTCCTGACCTGCACCGGCGGGCGAGCGGGTGGTACGAGCAGAATGACCAGCCGTCCGAGGCGATCCACCATGCGCTGGCCGCCGGGGATCTCGAGCGAGCGGCGGACCTGGTCGAGCTGGCCATTCCGGCCATGCGCAGGAGCAGGCAGGAGGCCGCGGTCCTGAGCTGGCTTAAGGCGCTTCCCGAGGAGCTGGTCCGGGTCAGGCCCGTGCTCAGCGTCGGGTTGGCCGGGGCGTTGCTGGCTGGCGGCGAGCTCGAGGGCGTGGAGACCCGGCTGCGGGACGCCGAGCGGTGGCTGGACACGGCAACAGGTATCCGCCAGGGAGCCCAAGCCAGGGGAGCCCAGGCCTCATCGGCGGAGATGGTTGTCGTCGACGACGAGGAATTTCGCCGCCTCCCGCCGATGATGGAGCTGTACCGTGCCGCCCTGGCCCTGGCTCGGGGCGATGTGCCTGGCACCGTAGAGCATGCCCGGCGGGCGCTCGGACTCTTGCCTGAGGACGACCACCTCGGCCGTGCTTCGGCAGCGGGCCTGCTGGGGCTCGTGTTCTGGGCGAGCGGGGACCTCAAGGCAGGGTACTCGGCATATGCCGAATGCATGGCGGGACTACGGCGGGCCGGGCACATCGCCGATACCTTCGGGTGCGCGATCGCGCTGGCGGACATCCGGCGTGCGCAAGGTCGTCTCGGCGAGGCCATGCGCACCTACGAGCAGGCATTGCAGGGTGCATCCGGGCCGGGCGGGTCGGTCCTGCGAGGAACCGCGGACATGTACGTAGGGATGAGTGAGCTCCACCGCGAGCGCAACGACTTGCCTGCCGCCACGCAGAATCTGCTGCGGAGCCAGGAGCTGGGCGAGCACACGGGATTGCCGCAGAACCGGTATCGCTGGCGGGTCGCGATGGCGCGGATCCGCCAGGCTGAAGGGGATCTGGGGGGCGCGCTCGACCTGCTCACTGAGGCGGAACGCCTGTATGTGAGTGACTTCTTCCCCCATGTGCGGCCTGTCCCGGCGTTGAGGGCACGGGTGCTGGTCGCGCAAGGGGAGCTCGGCGCAGCGCTCGGCTGGGCGTGTGAGCGTGGTCTGTCTGTCGAGGACGACCTCAGCTACCTGCGCGAGTTCGAGCACATCACCCTGGCCAGGGTGCTCCTGGCCCAGGCCGCGACCAGGCGTGCAGAGCGCTCCATTCAGGAGGCGATCCGACTCTTGGGGCGCCTCCTGCGAGCGGCCGACGAGGGGGAGAGGACGGGAAGCGTCATCGAGATCCTGGTGCTGCAGGCGCTTGCCCACCAGGCGCGAGGCGACGTCCGCGCTGCCCTGGCATCACTGCAACGCGCGCTGACGCTGGCTGAGCCGGAGGGCTACGTTCGGATCTTCCTGGATGAGGGCCCGCCGATGGCCTCCCTGCTCAGAGCGGCGGCCAAGCAGGGGATCACCCAGGACTATGTCCGTCGACTCCTGGCAGCCGTTAACAAGACCGAGGACAGCACGCCCGCCCAACAGGGCTTGATCGAGCCACTGAGCGCACGCGAGCTGGACGTGCTTCGGCTGCTTCGAACCGACCTAGACGGCCCGGAGATCGCTCGCGAGCTCGTAGTGTCGCTGAACACCGTACGAACTCATACCAAGAACATCTACGCCAAGCTCGGCGTGAACAGCCGCCGGGCAGCGGTCCGCCGGGCCGAGGAACTCGACCTGTCGCTCACCGGCGACCGCCAACCCCGGCGCGCCGTCGTTCGCGACCTGTAGGTGTAGGCGTGCTCATCGGACACGCTTCACGGGCAGGATGCCGACTGCTCCGATGATGGCGCAGATCCCCGCCACCCCGTACAGGACGCCGTAGCTGCCGCTGCCGATCGCCAGGATGGCCGGCGCGATCCCCGGAGCGATGGAAAACGGAAGAGCGCCGGCCATGTTGAACACGCCGAGATCCTTGGCGGCGTTGTCCTTGTCCGGCAGCACGTCGACAACGAGCGCGAGGTCGACGGCCACGTACATGCCGAAGCCCGAGCCCGCTGATGGCCATGCCGACGAGGAAACCGTTGAAGTTGCTGGCGATGGCGATCATGAACATCGCCACGCCGTACACGATCGACGCGATAGGGACGCAGACACCCAGGACACCGGCGACCAGGCCGCGTTGAGCGGCCGGGACCTGGTCTGGCAGCACCGCTACCCATGCGGCTGAGACGGCGGCGGGCTCAGCCTCGGTGCCGGCTGATGCGATGACTGCTGTAGGCAAGCCGGGCGCCACGGCCGGTGCCCGGCGGCAGGCCACCGGTGCCTCCCCCGGCGGGCAGGTCGGCGGGGTCGACGCCCACGCCGTGCAGAGTACGGGTCACCGCCTGCGCCGCGTCCAGCAGGTCATCCAGCGCGCGAGCCAGATGAGCCCCGGTGACGACCGTCAGCGCCGGGTCGTCCTGTAGCGCCTCCAGGACGCTGTGCCGGATGAGTTCCTTGAGAAAAGAGGCCGTGACGCCGTCGGTGCGCTCCACGGCGAGGCGCAGGTCCTCGTCGGTCAGCGCCAGAGGCACGCCCTGGCCGTAGAGCCTCAGGAGCCGTTCCCGGGCCGAAGCGTCGGGCAGGGCGATCTCGACTGCGACATCGACGCGCCCGGGCCGCGCGGCCAGGGCCGGCTCGAGCAGGTCGGCGCGGTTGGTGGTCAGCAAGAACAGCAGGTCGGCGTCCGGGGCTGCTCCGTCCATGGCGTCGAGCAGGTCGAACAGTACCGGGCTCGACGCCGGACCGAAGGACCGCTCCTCGGCCACCAGGTCGACGTCCTCCAGCACGACGACCGCGGGCTGCAGGGCGCGAGCGAGGTCGGTCACTCCGCCCACGGCGACGAGCGACCGGCCGGTGAGAACCAGGCGGGTATAGCCGCTCATCTGGCCCAGCAGGTAACGGGTCGTATGCGTCTTGCCAGTGCCGGGCGGCCCGTACAAGAGCAGGCCCCGCTTGAGGTGCTGCCCGACGGCCAGCAGCGCCTCGCGATGCTCGGCTACCCCGAGCACATGCCGCTCAACGCGCGCCAGCACAGCGGCAGGCAGCACAACGTCGTCCCGGCCGATAGCGGGCGGGTCGGCGAACGCGAGGGCTACGCCGCCCATCGGATCCACCGAGACGTCGAGGAGGTGGCCACGGTAGACGTTGAGTTCGGCGCGCAGCCGGTCCAGCTCGGCGAGCAGCCGCTGGGCGAGGTCGACCGGCAGGCCCGCGACCTCGACTAGCAGGGCGTGCTGATGCTCGCCCGGGGCCTGGATCATCACGATGTAACGGCCGCGGGCGTCGGAGACCAGCAGCAGCGCCAGACGCAAGCATCCTAGAGTCGACCCTGGCCCGTTCGGCAGGTCAGCCAGCGCAGGTGCCGTCAGCCACAGCGGCGGCAGCGCGTCACCCGCGACCAGCTGCTGCAGCGACACGCCCCCGTAATGGGGCGGCATGGCAATGCCGCGAACCTCCACCGTCCGCCCCGCCTGGGCTGACCACGCGTCCAGCGCGGTCTGCAGGTTGACGTGCTCAAACGGAGCCAGGTCGCGGGTCACCACGGAATGATCCGCCCCGCCGGGTCCCAGCACATCACGCACCAGTACCGAAACCTCATTGGCGTCGCCCGCGCCGGCGCCAGGCGAATGAACCCACTCCAGGAAACCGCGGAACGCCGCCGCAAAAGCGCGGGCCTCCTGGTCGGGTGCCTGACCGGCCATTGCATCAACCTCCAGCTTCGGCCCAGTCGCTAGCCAAGCCGGGTGCGTTCGCACTGTCTCACCGGCCAGGGAGTAAGTCCACTCCGTTTTCAGGCCAGGGCGAGGACGATGGCGTGCAAGGCCAGCCCCACGGCCGCTCCCACTACCGTGCCGTTGATGCGGATGTACTGCAGATCGCGCCCTAGGAGCAGTTCCAGCTGGCTTGACGTCTCGGCGGCGTCCCACCGCTCGATAGTTCCGGTGACAAGCCCTGCGAGCTCATCGTGGAACTGACCGGCGAGTGCCTTGGATCCTGACTCGACCGCATGCTCAAGGCCCTGCTGGAGGCGGGGGTCCGAGCCAAGGCGCCTGCCAGCCGCCACCAGGGCATCGGCAAGCCGGCGGCGGAGCTCAGACTCCGGATCAGCAGCCTGGACCCGCAGCGCCTCCCTGGCCTTCTGCCACAGCGACGAGGACCAGTCCCGCAAGCCGGCGCTACCCAGCACCTCGCGCTTGAGTCGCTCACCGCGCTCACGCAGTTCCGGGGACGTCTCGAGGCGGTCGGGGAGCCCGGCGATCCACTCCTCGAACTGATGCCGCGCCTCGTCGTCGGGATCGTCGGCCATCGCTGCCAGCCGCTGGCGCAGGCGGGCGTACATGCGGTCGAAGACCCGCCGGTAAACCGCGTCTGGCACCCAGCGGGGTGACTCGGCCTCGAACAGCTCAAGAAGCTCCGCGTAATGGCCGGCAAGATAGCCGTCGGCGCCGGACACGATGGCGTTGAAAACCTCGGCGTGGTGGCCTCCCGCGATAAGGGCCCGCAGCGCCCGGCCAGCCAGCGGCGCCACCTCAACGGCATCTACCGCCCGGGCCAGCTCGGCGGTGAGCACACGCTGGACGTCCTCATCGCGGAGATTCTCGGCCACCGTCACGACCAGGTCCGCCGCGCGGCCGGCAAAGCGGGCGGCGTTGGCCTCGTCGGCCAGCCAGGCAGCCAGGCGGGGAACAAGGCGAGCCGAGCGGATCCGCTCGGCAAGAACGTCGGCGTTGAGGAAGTTCTCCTGCACGAACTGGCCGAGGGTGGCGGCGAACTGGTCCTTGCGCTCGACGATCAGCGCGGTGTGCGGTATCGGCAGGCCCAGGGGATGGCGGAAGAGGGCTGTCACCGCGAACCAGTCGGCAACGCCTCCGACCATGGAGGCCTCCGCGCCGGCCTGCACGTAACCAAGAAGGATCCCGTGGGCGCCGGCGGCGGTCACGGCCACAAACAGGACCGTTACCCCCGCGAGGAGAGCAGTGGCCCGCCGGCGCGCGGCGGCAAGGCCGCGGGCCCGCTGGGCCGCCGACTCATGCCCGGGCGCGGGCACCGGCGAAGCGGGCATCGGTGCGGTAGGTTCCATCTGGCAGCCCCCGGTCAGTCCGCGGTGCAAGGCGGAACGACAATCAGATCCGCCAACGATATTGACCGGGCTCACGCCCTGGCCGGGACGGGGTAGTGCATCACCTGCCCCGGCAAGATGCCGCCGTCGCTATGCGGGGCTCACCAGCACCAACTACCAGCACGCGCAGATCACCGCAGCCCGCGATGCGGCCGAGGCTCCTCCACCGCAGTCGCTAGGGACGACCTGTTCCTGGCGAGTCGCTAGCTGGCGGGGAGGAATCGCGGGAGACAAACCGGATCTCCACCCGGGCGGCCGGAAGGCGTTCTTGCTCGCGGGCGAGCAGGGACTGGGCTCGGGCGTCGGCCGCCGTGGGGTGGTTCACGTCCAGGGCTCGTGGCCACAGGCCAGCGTGCCGGACGGCTGCGACCTCGGCCGAGTAGACCAGCGCCTGGCTGACCAGGTAGAGCAGGGCGAACATGCCTGCCACGGTCGCGAAGCTGCCGTAGACGAGGCCGGCCTTGCTCACCAGCCCGGCCAGCAGCGGTGCACCGAGATTAAGAACCAGGGTCACCGCCACAGCGCCCAGGGCGGCGGCCGGCCAGAGGGCACGGACTGGTGCGGGTCGTGCTAGCAGCAGCCTGGCGTCAAACAGCAAAACGGCGAAGATGACCATGGCCGACCCGAGCACCGCCACGGCCCGTTCCGCTCCCGGCAGGCCAGGCAGTGCCGTGGCCACCACCGTGAGAGCGCCGACCGCCAGCGCCCCCAGCAGCAGCGCCGCCAGCACCACGAACACCCGGATGTATCGGGCCGCAAACCCGGCACGAAGGCGCCTCGGGACGGCGGCGACATGGTTCAGCGTCTGGTCGGCGGAGAACACGACACCGGTTCCGGAGAACAGCAAGCCGATCAGGCCGGCGATGAACGGGACGGTCGACGTCGGCAAGGCCGTCACGGAGCTCTCAACCGTGGATTGCAGCGCCGGCGGCACGATCGCGGTGATGAGCCGCTGCCGCAGTTCTGGGTTATCAGCCAGCACCCGCGACAGGACCGCGACACCGAGCAACAGCAACGGGAAGATGCTGAGAAAACCGTAGTAGGTGATGAGCGCGGCCTCGCGGCCGCCATCATCGTCTCCGTACTTCTTGATCACTGCGTACGGGAATCCCAGCAAGCCGTGCCGGCGCTGCGCGCGGTCCGCCCAGGCGATAATCCGGTCCAGCCGTTCGCTCATGCTCCCGAAGAACCGCATCCCCTTAGCCTCCCTGAGCGCCGTCCGGGCGAGTCCATCAGGCCATCGCCGGGAGGTCATCCACCGATCTGGTCAGCCGGGGCCGCCGCGACCGCCTTCCGCCGACGCTGCGAGCGCACAGCAGAAACCACGCTCAGCGTCACGATTCCGATCGTGAACCACCAGCTGTAGTGGGAGATGGTCGTGGCTGCGACGACCGCGTGGTGTCCTAGCGCGTACCCCAGCCCAGCGAGAAGTCCGGCCCACAGCAGAACGCCGATCAGATCCAGGATGAGGAACGTGACGAGCCTCATCCCGGCCCAGCCAGCTAGGACAAAGATGATCGCCCTGGGGATGGGCAGGAAGGAGCTGGCCACCACAGCTGGCCAGGTGAATTTCCGGCCGGCCCGCTGCACGCGCGCCAGGTGCCTGGCCAAGCGCTGGCTCCCGGGCAGGACCATGATGAACCGCTCGCCCCACAGCCGCCCCGCCCACCAGTACAGGGCGTCGAACTTCATCAGTCCGGGGATCGCGGCGAGCACCACCACCGCCAGCGTTCTGTGCCCGGCGCTGGCGAACGCGGCGGCCGAGATGATGGCTTCGATGCTGCCATTCAGCAGTTCAGCCACGACCGGGTGAGTACCGAGCAGCGACACCCGCAACGGCAGCAGGACCCAGTAGAACAAGCCGCCGAGCACGATGCCCAGCCAGCAGAGGATGTCGGCTGTCTGTGGCTTCCCCTGCCAGGGCACCCGCGGATCGTCGTCCGGACCCGCCTTCCCGGGCGCGGCTGCCGCGACGGCCGCCGCGCGTCCCCCAGGCTGAGGCGGCTCCGTCTCGGAGGCGCTCATGAGGCAAACTCCCTAACCGGGCGCAGCCCTGCGCGGCGGCTACGATGACCGGGCACGGAATCGTCCGCCCGCGGGATAGCGTAGCCGCTGCCTGGTGCGGAAGAGGTCAGGGCTTGCGGCCGACTCCCTGGCGTGGGCCAGCACGATCGGGTCGTTGTCCACGTATACGATCCGGGACTCCGGCGCGGTCTCCTGGGCCACGTGGTGGGTGTTCTCCGCAGTCGGCAGGCCCGTGCCGATGTCAAGGAACTACCGGATCCCCGACTCGCCAGCCAGGTACTGCACTGCGCGTCGCAGAAAGGCGCGGTTGGCCTGCACACCGGGCAGGACATTCGGGTTGGCCGCGATGACCTGCTCGGCGGCGTCCCGGTCGGCCTCATAGTTGTCCTTGCCACCGAGCCAGTAGTCGTAGACCCGGGCGGGATGAGCGACGCTGGTGTCAAAGTACGGAGGCTCGCCTGTCGTGCCCGGCACGCCGCTGTTCCCGCCTGCTCCCGCACTTTGGCTGGTCACTGGCTCGCGCCCTTCTCCTAGGCTGCTCGGCCATTCCCAGTGTCTCAGCCGGCGCCACGCCCGCGGACGAGGGGTCGGCCGCTAACCTCTCCATCAATGACCCCGGAAGCCTCATCGACGACGTGTCACGCTGGCGGCGGGCCAAGTAGAACCTGCCGGACGATCTCCAGCGGATGCCGCGCAGGTCGCCCGGTCCCGTGCGCTATCTGCTGCCGGCAGGAAACACCTGTCGCCGCGATGATCACGTCGTCTGCTTCGGCCCGGATGGCAGGGAAGAGCCGGAGCTCGCCGATGCTCATGGACAGCTCATAGTGCTCGGCCTCAAAGCCGAACGAGCCGGCCATACCGCAGCACCCGGCGTCAAGTTCCGTGACATTGGCACCAGGGATACTGCGAAGCAGCGCTGTCGTTGCCGCCGTACCCGCCAGCGCCTTCTGGTGGCAGTGACCGTGGAACAAGACGGGGCGGCCACTGAGCACATTCTCCCGCGGCAGGACGAGCCGACCGTCGGCGATGGCCTCCGCGAGCAGTTCCTCCGGCAGCCGTGTGGCCTTTGCTATGGCCTGGGATCGCGGGTCACCGGGGAGGAGTGCCGTGTAGTCGTCGCGCAGGGTCAGCAGGCACGATGGCTCCACCCCGACAATCGGGACGCCTCGGGATGCTGCGTCACCCAGGCGGTCGGCCATGCCTGCCGCCATCCGCCGGGCCTGGTCGACCAGGCCCTTGGAAAGGCTGGCACGCCCGCAGCACCCGGCGTCCTCGAACCGGACCTGCCACCCGGCGAGCTCCAGCATCTCAATCGCAGCCCGCCCGGCAGATGGCTCGGTGAAGGTAGTGAAGGAGTCAGCGAGAAAGATCAGCTCGCCCTGGGATGCCGGGCCAGCCGGACTCGGCCGCCGGCGAAACCAGCTGCGCAGGTCCTGGCGCTGGAACATCGGAAGCGGCCGGGCGGAGGTGACGCCCAGCCAGCGCTCCGCGAGCAGGCGGGCGGGCCGCCATCCGCTGACGAGATTGGATAGCGGAAATGCGGCTGAGCCCATCCTGTTCAGTGTGCGGATCGACCCGAACGCGCGCGAGCGCAGCGGGACGCCATGCTGATCGTAGTAAGCGGCGAGCGCTTCCGATTTCAGCGCGGCCATGTCGACCCCGAGCGGGCACTCGCTCTTGCACGCCTTGCACTCCAGGTACAGGTCAAGGATGCCGTGCAGCCGCTCGTCACCGAGCGCCCGGCGCGGATCAGGCATCGAGAGCGCTTTTACCAGTGCATTCGCGCGGCCGCGGGTCGAGTGCTCTTCGTCGCGAGTGGCCATGTAGGACGGACACATGACGCCTGTCGCCGTCTTCCTGCATACCCCGATGTTCATGCAGCGGTCCGCGGCGCCGCGCATTCCGCCGGGGGGATCAAAGCGCAGCCGGGTCGTGAGCGGCAGCATGACCGGCAGCGCCACATCGCGCAAGTTATCTGTCATGGCGGGCGCGTTCACGATCTTCCCCGGGTTCATCCGGTTCTCTGGGTCGAAGAGGCGCTTCGTCTCCTGCATGGCGCCGTAAAGGTCAAGGCCCTGGTTTACGTAGATGCCTTCATCCCGGCCCAGGGCCAGACCCTCGGGCAGCTCGTCACGGCCAAGCCCGGGTCCTGCGTCGCGGTGCCGCCGGCCACGATCTTCAACTTCGCGACGTTCCCCGGCGCGCCCCCAGGCGTCGTCGACGCCTACATCAAGCAGAGCCTGTTCCCGTCATGCATTGCCAACGGCCTGCCCCGCCGCGAAGCAGCCGCGCTCGCGGCGGCCCAGGAGCCGCTGTCAACCATCGCCCTGACCCAGCAGTCCGGCGTGCCGGCCTGGAAAACGATCCGGTCCTGGGCAGTGATCGGCACTGCTGACCGCACCATCCCGCCCGCCGAGCTGATCGCCATGGCGCGCGCCGCGCACGCCCGCATCACCCTGGTTCCGCACGCGCCGCACCTGTCCATGGTGTCCAACCCCGGCGTCGTGACCAGCGTCATCATCCAGGCCGCCCGCGCCACCAGCTGAGGACCCAGCCGCCCGGCGCCCTGACCGCCCTGACCGCCAGGTCCGCCGGCGCCGGGCAGCGCAACTGTCGTTTTTCCCTAGCCCTAGCGCACCTCTCGTGAGACGATCGGGGCCTGCCGCGCTGGCGCTCAAACGGCACTGGGGGCGCGGCCGTTGGTGAGAAGGGGAGCTGCTCAGGACCCCGGCCGCTCCCCGGTCACCTCAGCTCCCTGCCAGATGGTCATTCATGGACGAAGTTTGCTCAGACGATCACCGCGGGGACGCTCATAACCTGCGCTGCTCCAGTCCCCGGCAGTTTAGGAAACCTCATCTGGGAGCGAATTGAGCAGGCCCGGCGGAGCCCCCCCGCTCGTGACCTTCGGTCAGGCACTGGCGCCACGAGGATTCTCCGGCCGGTGGCGATCACCTCAGCCTGGATTATTCCGAGGTGATCCCCAAGGTGAAGTGGCTGCGCGGGCCTCGAACGCTGGATGCGGCCGTTGCCGAGTATGCGAGACACACGGGAACGCGGGCAACGTCGTCTACCGGGCGCCCGCTCCCGAACGCCGCTGCGCGCAGCCGGGCCAGCGCGTTGGACACGGTGTCAGCCAGCTGCGCGGCGATCATCCCGGTGGCCTGATGGACCAGGATCCGGTCGGTACCGGCCGTCTCCAGCAGCTCCGCCAGGCCCCGGCCCCCCGGCGCACATCGGTCCCGACATCAGCACCAGCGCGCACCCGGACAAGGTCATCTGATCCACGGCGAACCGGCACAGCCTCTGCATCAGCTCGGCCACGCTGGCTGTGGCGTCCAGCTCGGTGACCGCCGCCACGATGCGGGCCCGCGGACGCGGTCAAGCCGGTGACGCCGCAACGTGCGGCCGCTCGTGCTGTGCTACACAAGAATCCGAGCAAGGGAGCGCGCGTGGATCAGCTCAGCCTGGGAGTCATATCACGGTCCCGGAAGGAGAGCGAGCGCCGGCTTGCTATCCACCCGCGTCACGTCGAGCGGATCGCAGCCGGCCTGCGGGAGCGCATTTACCTCGAACGCGGCTACGGCGAGCGCTTCGGCGTGCCCGATGAGCAGCTCACGCCTTTCGTGGCCGGGCTTCGCACTCGTGAGCAGCTCCTCGCGGAATGCGATGTCATCCTGCTGCCCAAGCCGCAGGCCCAGGACCTCGAGGAACTGCGCGCGGGACAGGTTCTGTGGGGCTGGCCACATTGTGTCCAGGACGAAGAGATCACCCAGCTGAGCATCGACAGGCGGCTCACGCTGATCGCCTTCGAGGCGATGAATTACTGGTCGGCCGACGGTTCGTTCAGCCTGCACATCTTTCACAAGAACAACGAACTGGCCGGTTACTGCTCAGTGCTGCACGCGCTGGAGCTCATCGGGACGACGGGCGACTATGGCCGACGGCTGCGGGCGGCCGTCATCGGCTTCGGAGCTGCCGGCCGGGGCGCGGTAACGGCCCTCAACGCCCACGGCGTGAACGACGTGAACGTCGTGACCCATCGTGACGTCAACGCAGTCGCCTCACCGATCCACTCGGCGCGCATAGTGCGCTTCGAGCAGGACCCCGGCCACCCGGGCCGCTGCCAGGCGCTGCTGGAAAGCGGCCGGGTGCCGCTGGCAGCGTTCCTCGCCGGGCACGACATCGTCGTCAACTGCGTCCTTCAGGACACCGACGCCCCGTTGATCTTCGTCACCGCCGATGACCTGGATTCCTTCTCCCCCGGCAGCCTTATCGTCGACGTGTCGTGCGACGAGGGCATGGGCTTCAGCTGGGCACGCCCCACATCCTTTGCCGAGCCGATGCTCACGGTCGGCAAGAACATTCACTACTACGGCGTGGACCACAGCCCCTCGCACCTGTGGGACTCCGCCACCTGGGAGATCAGCGAGGCCCTGCTGCCGCACCTGGGTACGGTACTCGGCGGCCCCCCGGCATGGAACGCAAGCGAGACCCTCCGAAGGGCCATCGAGATCCGAGACGGAGTGATCCAGAACCCGCGCATCCTTTCCTTCCAGCACCGCATGCCGGACTATCCGCACCCGCGAGCGGCCGGCTCCCCTGGCCGGTGACCTGATGCGCCTGAGTGGTGAACTGGCCTAGGGCAAGAGACGCTTCGAGATGACTGATCCGAAACGGCACCCGCCCGGGCGTGGGACCTTGAGGAGGGCCAACGACTATGTCGCAGGTAACGTGGAATTTCCAGGGAAAGCGCGTCCTGGTTACTGGGAGTGCCGCCGGCATAGGTCTTTCGATCGGAACGGAGTTCGTTCGGGCTGGGGCTCAAGTGGCATTCCTGGGCCGTGACGAGGCGGCACTGGAAAAGGCAGTTCAGACGGTTTCGAAAGCCGACTGTCCCGGCGAGGCGTTGAGTGTGGTCTGCGATCTGGCCAATCCACAGGAGATCATTCGCGCGGCCAAGGATGTTATGGAGCGCCTGGGAGGCGTAGATATTCTCGTCAACAATGCCGGAGTCGGCGGGTCCCGCTCGCTAGTTGAGCTGAGCGATGAGGAACTGGATCTTCACCTGAATGTCAACCTTCGGGCCACCATCTTGCTTACCCGCGAACTTCTGCGCGGGATGCTGGAGCAGGGTGAAGGTGTCGTTATCAATATTTCCTCGCAAGCGGGCAAGCGCGGTTTCCCTGGTATCACCCATTACAGCGCGAGCAAGGCCGGCGTGCTTGGCTTCACGGGCTCGCTGGCGGCTGAGGTCGCTCCGAAAATCCGGGTGAACGCGATATGTCCCGGAATGGTACTGACGGGGATGATGCAGGATAACATCCGGCAGACCAGCGAGTCGAAAGGAATCTCGCTCGACGATGCCTATGCTGAGTGGGAATCGGGTATCCCGATGGGACGCATGCAGCAGCCGGTCGACATTGCCAACGCCGTGCTGTTCCTGGCCTCCGACGCGGCTAGGGAAATCACAGGCGAGGCTCTCAATGTCAGCGGGGGTCAAACCACGCACTAACGCAAGACGAGCTCCGCGGCATGCATCAGGAGGACGCGGTGAACGTCCAATCACCGGGAACCTAGGCTGGAGGCGGACCAGGCCGACGTGGTGATGAGCTCGTCCGTGACCCACTGTGCGACGTTGGCGGGGTAGGGCGCTGGCAGTCCGAGGACGATGTGCTGGAAGCCGGCGTCGATCGCTTTGCCGATCGCGTCCCGGGTGATGCTGGGCTGGTCGTAGGAGATTGGCAGGTAGATCGAGCGGGTGACCGAGGCGGGGTCGCGACCGATCTCGGCGCAATAGCGGTCCAGCAGTGCGCTGCGGCGGACGGCGTCCTCGATGTCGCCGCCGGGGATGTTCCACAGGTCGGCGTGCTCGGCGGCCACGCGGAGCAGGGGGGCCGAGCGTCCGCCGATAAGGATCGGCGGGTGGGGGCGCTGGATGGGTTTGGGGTTGCAGAACGCTCCGTAGCGGCCCAGTGGTCGACATCGACAGCGGATCAGGATCGTCAGCCCCGCAGAGGCGGGCCGACGCCCGGCGTAACGAGGAGACACCACTGGACGCGGCCGCCGCGGCTTTCGTCACTTCCGGCGTCGATGTGCCCGTGCGCGACATCGCCGCCAAGGCCGGCGTAGGCGTTGGCACGATCTACCGCCACTTCCCGACGCGAGCCGATCTCATCGTCGCCGTCTACCGACACCAGGTCGAGGCATGCGCTGAGGCCGGTCCGACACTGCTGGCGAACAGCAGCGCACCGCGCGCCGCCCTGGCGCGTTGGATCAACCTCTTCGTCGACTTCCTGGTCACCAAGCACGGCATCGCCGAGGCGTTGCAGTCCGACGATGCCGCCTTCGAGACTCTGCACGCCTATTTCCTCGACCGCCTCGTCCCCGTGTGCGCCCAGCTGCTCGACGCTGCTGCCGCGGCGGGCGAGATTCTCCCCGACATGGATGCCTACGAACTGCTGCGTGGCGTCGGCAATCTCTGTATCGGCGCGGACAACAACCCCCGCTACGACGCGCGTCGCATGGTCGAACTCGTCATCGCAGGGCTGCGCCTCCACTAGGGAGAGTCAGCCGCGTGCCGGCAGCGACGTGGGTGCCCGTCAGGGCGGAACGTAGCTGTAGGTGTGGGAAGGTCAGTGACCTGGCGGCTCTGCCAGCAGCACGTCGCTGCCGTCCGGGTCATTCGCCCGGGCGCCCCCATCGCGGCTGGGGTGCAGGCCGGCGAGCAGGTCCAGGACCTCGCCGATGGCGGGCTCCCCGGCCCCGGCCCCGGCGCCGGGCCAGGGCAGATGAGCCTGGATCTGGTACCGGTTACGGCGGCCGTCCTTACGCTTGATGACATAGCCGGCCTCGGCCAGATCGCTGACGATGCCGTGAGCGGAGCGCTCGGTGATGCCCAGGCTGCCCGCAACGTCGCGCAGCCGTGCGTCAGGGTCGCGGGCGATGCACAGCAGCACCCGCGCATGGTTGGTCAGGAAGCTCCAGGTCGCCATCTTGATAAGTTATCATTAATTCACGAAAAGCATTGCTGGTTTTAATTTTCAGATATAGCCTGACGTCAGGCAGCGGGGATCAGCCGCCGACGGCGGCCAGTCACCTCGAGGCCGCTGGAGATGGTTGGCATGACGGAGAGAAACGGGAGCAGCAAGGTCCTGATGCGCCGCCGGGACGGCCGGATGCTGGCCGGGGTGTGCGCGGGAATCGCCGAGTACTTCGGCTGGGACGTCACCCTCGTCCGGGTGATCTGGGCCGTGGTCTCGGTCCTCACCGGAGGGGCAGGCGTCCTGGCTTACCTGGCGGCCTGGGTCATCATCCCCGACGAGGGCCAGAAGGGCTCGATCGCCGAGAACCTCACCAAGAAGAACCCGGACGCGTGGTCAGGCTGAGGCCCGTGACCGGATTCCGGCCGTTCTTCAATCCAGCGACCGCCCATCGTCGAGGCGGCCGAGGAGAGCGCGAACATGGAGCAGATCCACGAGAGGCCGCTGGCCGGCCGGACAGTGCTGGTGACCGGCGGCAGCGGAGGCATCGGCAGGGCGACCGCCCTGGGCCTGGCCGCGATGGGCGCGCAGCTGGCCATCACCGGCCGGGACCGCGGGCGGACCGAGGGCGCGGCTCGCGAGATCCGCGCCGCCGGCGGCGGGCAGGTGGAGGTGTTCATCGCGGACCTGTCCTCGCAGTCGGAAGTGCGGCGGCTAGCTGACGAGGCACTCCAGCGCCTTGCCCGGATCGACGTGCTGGTCAACAATGTCGGCGGGTACTGGAATACCCGGCACGTCACCGCTGACGGGCTCGAGCGGACCTTCGCCCTCAACCATCTCGCGCCGTTCCTGCTCACCTGCCTGCTGCTGGACCGGCTGAAGCACAGCGCCCCGGCCCGGGTGGTCACCGTCTCTTCCAACGTGCAGGCCTTGGGGCGAATCGACTTCGGCGACCTTCAGGGCGAAAGCTCCTTCGCCGGCGGCCGGGCCTACAACCAGTCCAAGCTCGCGAATGTCCTGTTCACCTACGAGCTGGCCAGGAGACTGCCGGCCTCTTCCGTCACCGCCAATGCGCTGCATCCCGGCGTGGTGCGCACATCCTTCGGAGCCGAGGACCCTGGCGGCGTCCAGCGACTGTTCCTCCCCCTCATGCGGCCCTTCATGAAAACCCCGGCCCAGGGATCCGTCACCTCGATCCACCTGGCTGCCGCTCCCGATCTCGAGCAGGTGACCGGCCGCTACTTCGCCAACAGCAAACCCAGGAGGTCCTCCAAGCGCAGCTATGACCAGGCCGCCGCGGCACGACTCTGGCAGGTAAGCGCTGATCTGGCCGGCCTGACCGCTTCAGCGGCCGCCTTGTAATCAGCTGATCGGCCCGGCCGGCTGTTCCTTGACCGCAGCCGGAACGGCTCGCGGCGCTGGTGCACGATGGGCGACTGCGGAACACACGCCAAGGCACGCCGCCTGACTGAGCGACGACGCAACATCCGTGCTTCTACCGTAACTTCTAACGAGAGTAGCGATGGATAGCTACTTCCCGCATCCTGGGTACATGCCGCAATGATCGGGCACCGGGATGCCGAGCTGACCGCGAGACCGACTGTGTTACCGCTTCTGCCGCCCTCGGGTCACTCGCTGTGGTACTCGTCGTGGCGGCGCCACCAGTGGCCGTTCTCGTTGCGGCCGAGTGGCGCCCGGTCGAGCCACTGGTACATGCCCCAGAGGCCGTCGAGCCCGCGCGCGTACGCGGAGTAGGTGTGGTAGACGACGCCGTCCTCGAGGGTGAACGCGCTCACGCCGGGACCTTCTCGCCTGTAGGTCTCCCAGTCCGTTCCGACGATGTCCGAGGCGAACTCGTCGAGACCGGAGCCGTCATCACCGGCTGGCGGGCGCAGGTCCACCGTGCGGAAGTTGTACTCGACGGCACCGGACTCCCACTCCTGCTTGGTGTGCGCGGCCTGGAAGTCGTAGCTGAAGTCGGTGCCGAGGGACGATGCCCAGGGGAAGCTCCAGTCCATCCGCCGCTTGTACGTCTGCAGTTTCGCGAGCGGGGCCCGCGACACCGCCCAGAACGCGACGTCGTGATTCGCGAGATGCACGACAGAGCCACTGAAGCCGTCAGCGATCGCCGAGCAGGACGGGCACCCTGCGGTGTAGTCGGGTCCGAACATGAAGTGATAGATGAGCAGCTGCGAGCGTCCGCTGAAGAGATCAGTCAGGGAGGCTGCGCCGGCGTCGGTCTCGAAGCGGTACTGCTTGTCGATCCGGACCCACGGCAGCTCCTGGCGCTGCCGCGCCACCTCGTCGCTGCGTCGGGTCAGCGCCTTCTCCGCCTCGAGCAGCTCCAGCCGGGCCGCCAGCCACTCGTCACGTGTTCCGGTCTTGTGAGCGGTCATTGCTCTCTCCTTCAAGTGGGTGCACCTGCCGACGCTGCGACGTGTCCTTTGTGTTGCTCACTCGCACACCATCCTTGTGTCGGCGGCTCAGGGCCAGAACTCGGCGTTGATCACGAAGGCGAGGTCGAATCCCGAGCGGCCTGCTCGGCCAGTCGCTTGATCGCGACGAGGCGCCGGTCCCAGCGGGACGCGGCAGCGCTCAAAGCCTGCGCGGCGGCATTGAGACGGTCAGGCCGCACCGTGAAGCGGACCTCGCGCCCCTCACGCCGCGCATCGACGAGTCCCGCGTCGACGAGGACGACCAAGTGCTTGGAGACGGCTTGCCGGGTGAAGGGCAACTCCTTCGCCAGCATGGTCGGGGTCGCCTCGCCGCGGGCCACCAGGACATCGAGCAGCCGACGGCGGCCGGGTTCGGCGATAGCCGCCCAGAGCTGGTCGTCCTGCAGGTCAGTCACGGTCTCAGGCCGGCTGCTTCGCTGCCACGTACTCGCCCAGGTCGCCGATGTGCCTAGCCCACCCACGGTTGTGGTCGGCCGTGTAGTCATCCTTCTGCTCCTGCGACCAGGGCAGCAGGTCGACCCCGGACTCGACCACTCGCAGCCGCGTCCCGCCGGTCTCGGCGATGAGGACGAACTCGACGAGCACCGAGTTGCCCTCGCCTGGGACAACGCCGGGCTCGTAGGCCCATCGGTAGCGGAACGACCGGTCCGGCTCGAACGCCTGGACGGTGATCTGAGCGACCGTCGGCTCCTTGGTCGCCCGCTCGGTGAAGGTGAGCGCGCCCTCGTAGCCGTCCTTCAGCTCGACGTCGGCTTCGTCGCTGAACCACTGGACGATCTGGTCGGGTTCTGTGATCGCTCGCCACACCACGTCGACGGGCGCTTCGATGAAGATCTCGCGCCCGATGGGCATCTGCATATCTGCCTCCTCCGTCCCTAAGCAACTACTGGTTGCGTATCTTGGACGCTAGCAGGAGTCCGCACCAATACGCAACCTTCGGTTGCCTGTTGCTGCGAACCGTCAACTCACGCGGACGCAGGTAGGCCCGGACCCGATCGGACGGCTCGAGCGCACCGTCTACACCAGCGTCGGCGGCAAGTCCCAGCTTCTGGTGGCGATCATGAAAGACGGCTCCAGCGGGGCGATTACTTCGACGATCACAAGTTCACTATTCGATGAGCCCACCACCGTGGCAAAGTTTGGAGACCCTTGGCGCTCCCCAACGGTCGGAGGGAGCTCGGCATCCCGCCGCCCTTCGGACCAGGTGCACCGCCAGCAGCCTAATCGTGGTCTCCGGCATCTCAGCGGGCCAAAACAGCGCGTTGTTCCCAACCCGGCCGTTCCTGGGGACCAGTCACGGAATCCGCGCCAGAGCCCGGAGATCAGGCCAGGCTGGTTTAAAGCGTCTGCTGAGCGGATATGTCCGCCGTGCGTTCCCGGGTCAATCCTTGCCCTGGCTTGAGTGCGGGTACGCGCCTGAAGGTGAGGTGGCGTAGGTGCGCCGGAACCTGTTGCTCATGCCGATCTTCGTCGCGGCGTCCACAGCGGCACTGACGATCCCTGCCATCGCTGTGTCATCTGCTGGTGCCGCCACGGCAGCACGGGTCGGACCCGCCGTCCGGTCGGTCGACAATCCCGGCCCCAGGGGCCCGACGCTGTCTGTGAGTTCGAATTTGGGCCTGCGCCGTTATGTGGCCGCCGGAGATCGCGCTTACGACCTGGGCACCGAGGACGGGCGGTTCCCTGCGATGGGGTTTCATACTCGCGGCGAAATGGGCGGCATCTGGGCGCCGCCGATCAAGCTGCTCGACGGGATCTGGTTCGGCATTGACGGCAACTGGATCGGCCCGGCGACGCGATTTTCGTCCGGGTTCGGCTATGCGCGCATGGCGCTGCCGACGACCGACGGCGTGCAGATCACGCGGACGGACTTCGCGCCAGACGGCCGCCGCGCAGTCGAGATCGGCCTCACCCTTACGGCTCCAGCCCGCGCTACCCACCTGGATCTCAACGTCGACGCGCACTCCGAGCTCATGAGCGCCTACCCCTGGGGTTTCACCGCGCCCGACCAGTCCACCTTCAACCTGCCCGACCAGGCGGCATTCAACGGCCGCCAGCTCATCTTCCGGGAGGACGGTACCCCGCCAGCCGCGAACGCGGCACCGCATCACTGGGCGGCGATCGTCGGCGCTGGCGGCCTCACCCCATCTGCTGGCATCACCGGCGCCGGCTTCCGCGGTCCGCAGGATCCGCCCGTCATCTGCCCCGTCAGCACTAGCCCGGACATTTTCCGCTGCGACGACACCGCATACGGCAAGGGTGCCGGGGGCGGCCTGACCTACGCGCTTGACCTGCCTGCCCACGCCAGCCAGACGATTTGGTTGACGGTGGCAGGCTCGGACCAGGGACTTGCTGCGGCTCAGGCCGAGTACCAGGCGGCAAGCGCGGACCCCGGCGGCGAGCTCGCGGCAAAGGTCGCCGCCCGGCTCAGGCTGAATGGCCAGACTCAGGTGTCGCTGCCCGGCGACCCAGCTCTCGCCGCCGCAACCACCTGGAGCAAGCAGGACCTTGCCGACCTTACGCAACAGGCGGACGGCCTGAAGATCCGCCCGACCGAAGAGGGCACCATCTACCCGGCGCCCGTCGGGACAATTCCGAGCATCCGCTTCGAGGGCGCGGGCTTCCCTGATTACCCGTGGATGTTCGCGACGGACCAGGAGTACACGGTCTATGCCCTGCTTGCCGCCGGGCAGTTCAGCACGGCCGAGGACGGCCTGCGGTCCCTCGCCGAGGTAAGCAAGATCGCCAACCACGATTCCGGCAAGGTAGTGCACGAGACCGTCACCGACGGCTCGGTCTACTTCGGGCTGAACGACGAACCCGGCGACATAGACGAGACCGCCAAGTTCCCCACCGCGGTGGCCATGGCCTGGCGCTGGACCGGCGACAACAGGTTCCGTGACGAGATGTACGGGTTCGCGAAGAAGAACATGGAGTACATGATCAATCTGACCAACGGCGATGACGACCTGTGGCCGGACGGTTCAGGCAACGTCGAATCCAGCGTGCTCGGGGCAGACGCGGTGGATGTGGCCGTGTACACGATCCGCGGCCTGCTCGACCTCGCTGACATGGCGGCGAGCAAGCACGACACTGCGACGCAGAGCTGGGCACTCAGCCACGCCAAGGCGATGGAGCAGCGCTTCACCGGCGCCTGGTGGCAGCCGACCGTCCCGCAGTACGCCGACTCGCTCGCCGACCCGGCCAATACGCCGCTCGTGCAGCGCTGGTGGACAGCGCTCACGCCGATGGAGGCTGAACTGTACCCTGCGGGCTCCCCCGCGCCAGGCCTCGCGCCCGCGTCCGATGCCCTGCCCGCTCTGGCGCTGCGCGAGACATCCTGTTACTCAGGTCAGTGGGGCCTGTATGTAGAAGGCGCCCCGGGCTGTGATCCCGCGCCCTACCAAGGCTCGACCCAGCAGGCCTATACGCTCAACACGGCCGTGATGGCCGTCGCCCTCGGCAACTACGGCCTCCTGGGCCGGACGGACCAGCAGCGTTACACCGACGATCTCGCACAGCTACAGCTCGGCGCGGTCGCAGAGCAGCCGGGCGCGATGCCGGAGATCGGGCCTTCACCGGACTTCACCGCCAACATCGACCAGCCGTTCAACGAGCGCTCCTCGCTGGACCAGGCATGGGGTACCTACGGCGTCCTGTGGCCAGTCGTGCACCAGGAACTCGGCGTCGATCCCCAGCTCGGGAACGGGCTGCTCGAGGTGCTCCCGAGCGTGCCGCCAGGTCAGACATCCGTCCGCGGCACGGCCATCCGGGTGGGCACGGGCTCCGTCGATGTCACCGCGAGCCACCGCGGCCACACCTGGACCACGACGGTGGCCGGGCGGCTCGCGTGCACGCTGCATGTCGGCGCGACCTTGCCGGCCACGGCGACGGTGAGCGCCGTAACGCTCGACGGGGCGCCCGCGCCGTACGTAATCCGTGACTCCAACCAGGGCCGCCAGGTTCTTGTGTCCACATCGTGTAACGGCACCTCGCAGGTGAAGGTGGTCGCGCGCTAACCGGCGCGGCGGGCGGCCGAGACCTGGCTGACCTTGCGCGTGGAGGATTGACAGCCGCTCATCCGGCACTTCCCGGCCTGCCGGTACCGGCAGGGCTTCTTCTCGCCCCGGTTGGACGCCTGTCCGGCCGCTCGCGTTCCGCCTGGCGGGCGCCTTGACCGCTAGCCTGGCGTGTCATGCGTAAGGTGGCCATGTGGCGCGGGTGGTCGATCTCGTTCCGGGCACGGATCATCCAACTCACAGAAGGCGAGCCAGCCAACCACCTGGTACGCGAGCTGCGACTTGTACCGATGCCTCACCCGGATGCTGGGGAAGACGACGGCGCGCAGGAGCAATCATGCCGTGCCAGGCGAGTGCGAGGAGCGGCGTGCCGCATCAGTTGGACTGCGGGCCGGATCGTGACCGGCAGCTTGTGCGGGTCAACCCCGATGATCACCTGGTCCATCACGCACCTCCTCGCCGGACTGCATCCCGGTCAGCGAGGACGGGCAACGCTACTTCGAGCTGAGCAGACCCTTCCTGAGCCACGCCTCGCCACGGTGCCCGGCCGGACCGCATGCCATGAAAAAGCCACACCTCGCCACACAGCGGGCAGCCGCGAGAAGAGCGTTCCGGCCGGGCACCTCACTCGAGCCTGACTGGCCCCGAGCGGTCTCGGAAGACATAAGTAGCCGCTGCCAGGGGGCTCGTTTTACGGCCGGGCCGGAGGGAGTAGAACTGAGTGGTGGGTGTCGGCTCTTCAGACATCGCGGACACGCTGAGGAAGAGGCGCGAAATGACACAACCAGGCAGGCCGGCGGTATTCGTTCATGGCCTGTGGCTGCATGCCAGCTCGTGGGGCCCGTGGCTAGAGCTGTTCCAGGAGGCGGGCTACGCACCGACGGCAGCGGGCTGGCCGGGTGACCTGGACACGGTGGAGGAGGCCCGCCGGGACCCTGGCCGGGTGGCGGGCAAGGGCATCGACGACGTGGTCGAGCACTACGCCCGGATCATCCGCGGGCTTGAGGCCCCTCCGGTCGTCATCGGCCACTCCTTCGGCGGCCTCATCGCCCAGCGGCTGCTTGGGCAGGACCTGGCCGCTGCTGCAGTGGCGATCGACGCCGCGCCTATCAAGGGCGTGCTCAACCTGCCCGTTTCCGCGCTGAGAGTCGCATCGATCGCGCTGCGCAAGCCAGCCAACCGCAACCTGGCGATATCGCTGACCCCGGAACAGTTCCGGTACGGCTTCGGGAACGCGCTTCCCGAGCGGGAGTCAGCTGAGCTCTACGACCGCTGGGCAGTGCCCTCGCCGGGCAAGCCACTGTTCGAGGCCGCCCTGGCGAACTTCACCCCGCGCTCGCCAGCAAAGGTGAATACCGGAAACAAGACCCGCGGGCCGCTGCTGCTCACGGCCGGGGGCAACGATCACACCGTGCCCGCCGCCATCACGACATCGACCCGCAAGCTCTACCACAAGTCACCGGCCATCACCGATTTCATCGAGTTCCCCGATCGCGGCCACTCGCTGACGATCGACCACGGCTGGCGCGAGGTCGCGCAGGCAGCGCTGGACTGGCTCAGCCAGCGGTCACTCTGATCAGCGTCAACCGAGCCGGGGCAATCCCTCCTGCAGGTCCTCGGCGTTTAATCGCTGGAGGCAGTTCGAGGTCAGCGTCCTGCCCGGAGATGAACGGCTCGGCGGACGCAGTACCAGCGAACACCATCCGTTCGCGCGCGTCAGCGCAGCTAGCGGTGTCACTCTCACGAGGATGAGCTGGTACGGGCAGCGGAGGCGGCACGCCGGTGTTCCGGTGCCCATCACCCCCCGCAGCGAGACCAACGCTCATCGCAGGGAGCGACCAACTTGCTGGTGACGCAGACCCCGTTAGCCTCGGGCTCCCGCCCGACGACAATTCGGATCCATGCGGACCCGCGGACGATGCGAACCACCGATGATGGTTCCCAGGGGACCCGGGTTTTCGCCGGTCGTGCAGGCGGGCATGAGCGCCGGGCGGGATATTCAGATCGCACCTGTGCCGGAAGGCACGGATGGGGTAAGGCACCAGCGTGGCCGTCGCCCCGCAGTCCCCCAGTCTCCGCAGGAGTACGTGCGAGCCAGCGCCAGGAGGCCCTTATGACCAGCTCCGCCGCCATCACCGACATCGACCTCAAGCAAGCCGCGGAGCTGGCTCAGCAGCTGCGCGTTGACTCCGTCCGCTCCAGCACGTCTGCCGGCTCGGGACACCCGACCTCCAGCATGTCCGCGGCGGACCTGCTGGCCGTCCTCGTCGGCCGGCATCTCCGCTACGACTGGGACGACCCGGCGCGGCCGGGCAACGACCACCTCATCTTCTCGAAGGGGCATGCCTCGCCCTTGTTGTACTCGGTCTACAAGGCGGTCGGGGTCGTCTCTGACGAGGAGCTCATGACCGCCTACCGGCGCTTCGGATCCCGGCTGGAAGGTCATCCGACCCCGGTGCTGCCCTGGGTCGACGTCGCCACCGGCTCCCTCGGGCAGGGGCTGCCCGACGGCGTCGGCGTGGCGCTGGCCGGCAAGTACCTGGACGAGTCTCCCTACCGGGTCTGGGTCCTGTGCGGTGACAGCGAGATGGCGGAGGGCTCCATGTGGGAGGCCCTGGACAAGGCCGGGCATTACAAGCTGTCGAACCTCATCGCCCTCATTGACATAAACCGGCTGGGCCAGCGCGGCCCGACGGAGCTGTCCTGGGACATCGACACCTACCGGCGGCGGGCCGAGGCATTCGGCGCCCGGGTGTTCGCCATCGACGGGCACGACGTCGCCGCGATCGACCGGGCCCTCGAGCGGGCCGGCGATACGAGTGGCGACCAGCCGACCGTCATCCTGGCCCGTACCCGGAAGGGCCGCGGCTTCGAGGAGGTCGAGGACCGGGAGGGCTGGCACGGCAGGCCGTTCCCGCCGGACATGGCCAAGCGGGCCGTCATCGAGCTCGGCGGCGAGCGCAACCTGATCGCGCGCGGCCCGGTGCCCGCGCGGGCGGCCCCGGCGGCAGCCCGTTCCGGCGACGGCGGCATCACGCTGCCGGCCTACACCATCGGCGACAAGGTGGCCACCCGCAAGGCCTACGGCGAGGTGCTGGCCGCGCTCGGCGCGCGCCCCGACGTGGTCGCCATGGACGGCGAGGTCAGCAACTCGACCTACGCCGACCAGTTCGCCCAGGAGCACCCCGGCCGGTACTTCGAGATGTACATCGCCGAGCAGCAGATGGTCGCCGCCGCCGTGGGTTTCAGCGTCCGCGGGTACCGGCCGTTCGCCTCGACGTTTGCCGCGTTCCTTACCCGCGCCTACGACTTCATCCGGATGGCCGCCATCTCCCGGGCCGACATCAGCCTCGCCGGCTCGCACGCCGGGGTCGAGATCGGCGCCGACGGCCCCTCGCAGATGGCGCTGGAGGACCTGGCCATGCTGCGCGCCGTGCACGGCTCTACCGTTCTGTATCCCAGCGATGCCACGAGCACCGCGGCGCTGGTCCAGGCGATGGCCGACCGGGCGGGCGTCTCGTACCTGCGCACCACGCGCGGCGCCTACCCGGTGCTCTACGACGCGGCCGAGACGTTCCCGATCGGCGGGTCCAAGGTGCTGCGCAGCGCCGATGACGACCAGGTGACCCTGATCGGGGCCGGGGTGACGCTGCACGCCTGCCTCGCCGCGGCCGACCAGCTCACCGAGCACGGGATCAGCGCGCGGGTCATCGACCTGTACTCGATCAAGCCCATCGACACGGCCACCCTGGCCGCCGCGGCCAAAGCCACCGGCGGGCGGCTGGTGCTCGTCGAGGATCATCATCCCGAGGGCGGCCTGGGATCCGCGGTGGTCGATGCGCTCACCAGTACCGGGCGCGTCAGCCTGGCGGTCGCCCACCTGGCGGTGTCCGAGCTGCCGGGCTCGGGGACCAGTGAGGAACTGCTCGACGCCGCCGGGCTCACCGCCGGGCACATCACCGCCGCCGCACGCCAGCTGGTCGACCAGGCCAGAGCCGGAGCGCAGGGCTGAGCCAGGCTCAGGCCCAGATCCCGGGAGCTGAGCCAGGGTATTCCCGGCGCTGGCTGAGCGATGCCAGCGCGGCTCAGCGATGCACCATCTGCGCCAGCAAATGATGTGCGACCGCGCCGCCTGCGCTGCTCCCCCGGGTTCCCGGCGCGGATCGCCACGACCCCGGCCGCGCAAGCCCGCAGCAGGTCAAGGGAAACCACGCTCACGTCACCGGAGGCAAAGTCCGCTGCCCGGCAGGGCTCACCTGGTGCAAGCTGCTACCAGATAGCGTTACCAGATCACCCAATCCGAGCGCGTTAACATTCGAATTACTTCTCTGAGCTGGTGGAGCTAGGAGATTCGAACCCCGGACCTCTTGCATGCCATCCAGCAGCAGGACGTCCACCGCGGCCCGTCAGCGTCAGTGCCTGATCACGGTCCTGGCCGACTACGAGGCCCACAACATCGGACGGCGACCCCACCGCAGCCGCCAGATCCGCCCGCCCGACCACCCCGGCGCCGGTCCGCGCCTGGCGCCTTGGGGTAGGCCTGGCCCGTTCCCGTCCTGGAAGGTGCTCAGCGCAGCAGGTCGGCAACGGCGGCAACACCAGCCTCGATGGCCCCTCCGCTGACGTGGCCGAATCCCATGACGAGCTGTGGCGGCGCGGTCACCTCGATGGCGCGGTGACTGCCCATTCCGTACAGGCCGACCGCCCGCTCGCGCGCGGCCGTAGTGATCGCCTGCTCGTCTGCTTGAACCTGAGGGTGCGCGACCGCATGGAATCCGGCGGCCAGGCCGGTCAGCCTGACTCCCGGTGCATGCCGGGCGAGCGCCTCGATGAGCGCGGCCCGACGGCTGGCGTACACCGAGCGCATCCGCCGCAGGTGCCTGTCGTAGCGCCCGGACTCCAGGAGGGCCGCTAGGGCGAGCTGGTCCAGCGTGGAGGAGCCGCGGTCGCTGACGCGCTTCGCCGCTGCGACGGCCCCGGCCAGCGATGGCGGCGCCAGCACCCAGCCGAGCCGCACGGCCGGTGCCAGCGCCTTGCTGGTCGTCCCGATGGTGAAGACCCTGTCCGGGGCAAGTCCCTGCAGGACGCCGACAGGCTCCCGGTCGTAGCGGAACTCGGAGTCGTAGTCGTCCTCGACGATGAACGCATCGTTTCGGTACGCCCAGTCCACGAGAGCGTGACGGCGCTGAGCGGTCAGCACCACTCCGGTAGGTGACTGGTGCGCAGGGGTCACCACCACGACCTGAGCCGGGCTCGCCCGGAGCGCTGCCACGTCTATGCCGAACTCATCGACGGGCACGTGGACTGCGCGCAGCCCGCTCGCGCCAGCTGCCCGCACGGTCTCGCTGGTGTCAGCGCTCCCGTACCCCGGGTCCTCGAAGGCTGCGCACCGGACGCCTGCCTCGGCGAGCACTCGCAGCACGAGGCCTATCCCCTGCGCGAACCCGCTGCTGACCACGACCAGGTCCGGATAAGCAGCGGCTGCGCGCACCCGGCGCAAGTACCCCGCCAGCACTTGACGCAGCGCAGCGCTGCCGCGCGGATCACCGTAGTCGAGGTCCGCGGTAGCGATATCGCGGCACGCCTGGCTGATGGCCCACCCCCAGTCGCCGCGCGGGAAGCTCGCCAGGTCGGGGACCCCGGCGCGGAAGTCGGCGATCAGCGTCGGCTGCGAGGCCGGGGGCCGCTCCTGCTGCGGCAGTACCGGGTATGCGCCGGTCGCAACCCTGGTGGCCGAGCCGGTCTGGCTGGTCAGGTAGCCCTCGGATAGCAGCTGGCTGTAGCACTCCTGGACCAGGCCGCGAGACACGCCCAGCTCGCCAGCGAGCGCCCGGGACGAAGGCAGCCGCTCGCCGCCGTGCAGCCGGCCGCTCCTGATCGCCTCGCGCAGGGCCGCCTCAAGCTGCGCACGCAGCGGCTGACCGCTGCCGCGATCGAGCGGCAGAAGCAGCTCCGGGCTCCAACCGGCCCACTGAATGGACATCATATTGGACCTTATCAGTGTTCCACTTGACGCCTACTGTCTCCAGCATGAGCACTTTGACCCGCACCGAGCCCGTCGGCAGCCGCCCGAGCGGCCGGATCATCACCGTGCCGCTGGCGATGGTGCTCCTGTCGACCTTCGGCACTCTCACGAGCTTCTTCCTGCTGCTGTCGGTGACACCGATGTACGCCGCAGCGGCTGGTGCCGGGACCGCCGGGGCAGGGCTCGTGACCGGCACGCTCCTGCTCGGCACAGTGGTGGCAGAGCTTGCAGCGTCTGCCGCTATAAGAAGGTTCGGGTACCGGAGCGTCCTGGCAGCCGGGGCCGTGCTGCTCGGGGTGCCAACCCTGGCGCTGCTGTCCCGTGCGTCTCTCGGCACCATTGTCGCTGTCAGCATCGTGCGCGGTGTTGGCTTCGGCCTCAGTACCGTGGTGACCGGAGCACAGGTGGCCATCCTCGTGCCGCCCGACCGACGCGGCGAGGGGCTCGGCCTGTCCGGCATCGCTGCCAGTGTCCCGGCGGTCGTGGCGCTCCCGTCAGGGGTCTGGCTAGCCGGGCACGCTGGATTCCCGACGGTCATCGCGCTGACAGCGGTAGCAGCCCTCGTCCCGCTACTGGCGATCCCGTGGCTGGCCAGCGCTGCAGGCCAGCGCGCAGCAGGCCGGCACCCCGCCCGCCAGAGTGGGGCAGCCCACAGCCCCGCCGGCCAGAGCGCAACCGCCCAGCCCGCCGGACTGCTGTCCAGCCTGGTGCGCGAAGGGCAGCTGCGCCTGTCCCTGGTATTCGCGGCGACTACGGTCGCTGCTGGCGTAGTCGCGGCCTTCCTTCCCCTCGCGCCCGGAGTATCCGGCAACATCGCCGCTGCCGGCCTGTTCGCTCAGGCCCTCTCGGCCACGATCAGCCGCTGGTGGGCGGGCCGGCACGGCGACCGGCACGGTCACGTACGGCTGCTGATGCCGGGGCTGGTCCTCATGTCACTCGGGCTAGCCGCCATGCTCTGGCTGGCATCCCCGGCAGTTGTCATCGCGAGTATGTGCATGTTCGGGACAGGCTTCGGGATCATCGAGAACGCCACATTCGCGCTGATGCTTGAGCGCGTGCCGGCGTCCGGGTACGGCACAGCCAGCGCGGCGTGGAACCTGGCCTATGACGCCGGATACGGGGCCGGACCTGCCCTGTTCGGGATGTTCGCGGCCCGCACCGGATACCCGGCTGCCTTCGCGCTGACCGGGATGCTGATCCTTGCTGTGCTGCCTGCGGCACGGCGCCAGCGATCCGCGCACGCCACCGGCGAATGACGCAGGACTCTCGTGCCTTACGCCAGAGTATCCAGATCGTCAGTTCCGGCCACGTTCAGCGGCCGGAGCCGGTCCTCAAAGCCGGCCAGGCCAGCCGCGCCATGCCGCAGCCGCACGTAGAACAGGTGCAGCAGCGTCACGCGATGATTGACCGCCGTTGCGAAAGCCGCCGTCGCGTACAGGTCGTAGTGCGGGCTGACCCCGTGGGGAACTCGTTCTCCGCCGCGATGATGCCCACCACCCGCAGCGCCGGCGACTGACCCGCGCTGCCCGCTGGATCACCGAGCCGAATGCGCACGCCGGCACGAGGACCGGCGTCGCTGACGCAACCTCCGGCAGAGCCGGTTGTCAGGCGGGCAGCGTTCGCCGGCCGGTGCTGGCCTCCGAGCCCGTGGGGCACCGTGGAAGCCGCTGGCGGTGACCGCCCGGGCGCATCAGGTCCTGGCGGCGCCGCCCGCCGACGCTCCCGACCGCCACCACCACCGGCTGCACATCTTGGCGATCGACAAGCCAGCCGCTGAGCTGCCCGAGAAGTGGACCTATTCCGGGCTTACTTCTTGAAGGCGTCTTTGACTTTCTCGCCGGCGTTCTTCAGGTCGCCTTTTGCCTGATCGGCCTGACCCTCAGCCTCGAGCGAGTCATCCCCAGTGACTTCCCCGGCGCCTTCCTTGAGCTTGCCGGCTGCCTTCTGGGCGGAGTTTGCGACCTTGTCCTCTGTACTCATTCTGCGGGCCCTTCTTTGCGGCCCCCGGATGGAAGCCAGGTTCAGTTGACTCTGCTCGCCCGTCTGGTGGTCACGGTCAGGTTGAGCCGGACGGGCAGGGACGGATTGTCGAGGGCGGAGCGCGCGTGGGTCAGCGCCCCGGTCTCGATCCGCTGGCGGAGGGCTACCAGGTCGCCGGTTTCCTCAAGGGTGGCAGTGACGACGAGCCGGGGATTGTCCGATTCGCCGGTCAGCCTCGCATGAGCGGTGTCTACTCCCCGGTAGCCTTCGATCTCCTCGGTGACGGCCTCGGTGAGCGCGCCGGCCGTCATGATCGTGCGACCTGCCGGGCCACCCGGCTGAAGGGCCAGGTCGCCGGACCGGTCGGTGGAGAAAAGCAGGGCGACTAGCCAGCGCAGGGCCAGCAGCGCCATGATGACCGCCGCGACCGCGATGACGGGCCACAGCCACGCGCCCTGGGCGCCGAAGTACCGGCCGGTCGGGTTCGCCATGAGGTGGCTGTGCTGGGTAGTGGTCCCGAACAGGCCCAGCGATGCCGCGCCGGCGTCCAGTCCCGCGGCAATGAGCAGGAGCGCCAGCAGTAGCAGCATGACGCGGTTGGTGCGGTCGGCGTGCATCAGCGGCTCCTGGGCGTGACTCGCACGGACAGCGCGGTCTTGTGGCGGAGGCTCAGGGCCGCGAGGCGCGCCCGGGCGGCATCGGTAACGGGCTCACGCAGGGCCTGCGCCGCCGCCTTATCCAGCGCCGCGACCGTAGCGGTCACTTTCACCCGGCGCCGGGTGACCTTGACGGCGGTCTTGCGGACGCCGTCCACGTCCGTGACTGCCGAGCGCACCGCGGCCGCGACGCCCCGGCGCGTGTAGGCGGTGTCAATGCCGGGGGCGCCGGCCTTGCCTGGGTCGGCGATCAGCCGGGATACCCGGGCCGGCTTCAGCTCGGCCAGCAGAAGCAGCAGGCCCAGCGCGATCAGGGCCCCGGCGGCTACCCGGATGCTGCCGGCGGTCCAGATTGTGCGCCCGGCCCACCGGTAAGCCGGGTGCCAGTTCACTACCCCGGAGCTGCTGGTCACCCGGTCGGCGATGACCTCGATGATCAGGAGGACGCCCACGCAGGCCACAGCGAGGCTGAGCAGGGCCGCCAGGACGCGATTCACGAGTCTCACGGTGAGTCCTTCCTGCGGTCAGTGCACGCGGGGCGGCGCGGGCAGTTGGGTGACCAGGTCGGTGACCGAGATCGCGACCTCGGTCACTATCAGGCCGGTCAGCTCGTTCACCCGGCTGGTGACGTGCTCACGTACGGCCCTGGCCACGGACGGAACCGACGCGGGCCAGCGGACGCTGATCGACAGGTCGAGCATGGCCCGTGACCCGTCCACGTCGGCGGAGGCCTTCGGCAGCCCGGTCAGGCTGGTCTGGCGCGCTCCGAGCACGCGCGCGCGCGATACTGAACGTCCCAGGACCCTCGGCGCCGCTGCGCCAGCGTCGGGCACCTCGGCGGCGGCCCGCGCCGCCACCTTCTCCACGACCCGGGTGCTGATGGTGATCGTGCCGAGCTCGGTGCGCCCGGGCACGACATCCCCGGACCCGGGCCGGGTGGCGATATCAGTGGTCATCGGCCGTCACGCCGGCGCGGCAGGTACGGGCCGAGGTCCAGCTCGCCATCCAGCGCTTTCGCGACGACAAAGCCGATGATGCCGAACAAGGCGACGATGAGCATCTGGCCGAAGCTGCCGAACGCTATCGCAAGGCCGAGCGCAAGCCCGACGATAATGCCGAGGGCGGTACGTGTCATGTCATCTCACATTCCCGAGTCACCGGAGCGGTAGTTACCTGACGCAGTTACCTGACGCGCGGTGGCGGCCGCCGCCAGCCGAGCCGCCGGGTCAGAGTGGTCAGCAGCCGCAGCGCCCAGGGGCGGCGCTGGACCACCTGGACGCGGGCGCGGCGCGCCGGTCGCGGCAAGTCATAGCGGGCTAGCCCGGCGATGAAGGCCGATGGGTCGCCGCCCCGGTCGGGATGCCTGGCCCGGATGTAGGCGCGCCGGGCGCGACGCTGCTCGTCGTCCATGAGGTCACCTCATCGGCCAGCGCGGGGTCGTCAGTCACGTCGGCGACGATGACGTCGATCCGCCGCGAGCCGACCAGTGCCGTGAGGGCCAGGCGGATCTGGCGGGCCAGCTCCGCGGCCGGGACACCCCACCGGCCGCGCACGGACACCACGATCTGATCACCGGTCACCCGCACGCCCGGCACCTGGCGGCCAGGCAGGTAGGACACCACCCCGCCCCAGGCGCCCGAGACCAGATCATCGACCCCGCCGCAGCCGCGGACAGCCGCAGCGACAGCGTCCAGGTCCACGCCGTCCACCACGGCCGACGCCGCAGCCACCGTCTGAGCCAGCCCGGTCATGAGACCCGCGATGGCGTGTCCGGCTGGTCGTCGTCCGAGCCGGGAAGGTAGAGATCATCCACATTAATGTTGACCTCAACGACATCCAGGCCCGTCATCCGCTCGACCGCCTGCTTGACATTGCGCTGGATGCTCCGGCCGAGATCGGCGATGCTGACGCCGTACTCCACCACGATGTCCAGATCGATCGCGGCCTCGGTCTCGCCGACCTCTACGCCGACGCCCTGGGCCACGTTTGGCCCGGAGCTGCCGGGAATGCGCTCCCGGACGGCGCCGAACGCGCGGCTGGTCGAGGCGCCCATGGCGTGCACGCCGCTGATCTCCCGGCACGCGATGCCGGCGATCTTCTGCACCACGCCCTGCGCGACGGTGACCTTCCCGCCATCGGCGGAACGGCCCTCACTGACCGGCACTGGGGCATCGCCGACGCTGGAAGTGGTCTTGCCCAGTGCCGCGGAACTTGGCTGGGTCATCTAGGAGCCCGCTTTCTGCTCAGGGATTAGGACGCGTGTCCGGGAGCGGCCACGCCAGGCCCGGGAGGAAACCAGGCTCTGTAGGGTTAGACACATCTAGCGGGCAAACGTCGCACGATATTTTCGCCGTTTGGGGAGACTCAGGCGGAGAGCTGCTCGGGGTCCGCGCGCCGGCCGCGGTCGGCGTAGCCACTCTCTGGCCAGCAACCTGGCCAGCATCGGTCGCGGGAGGGGTGGTGGGAGCGGACGCCGAGGACGCCTACCTCGTCCGTCGGGCCCAGGAAGGCTATCTCGATGCCTATTCCGAGCTCGTTGACCGGTACGGCAGGCTGGCATACCGGGTCGCGCTCCGGTTGCTCGGCAACCACCACGACGCCGAGGACGTTGCGCAGGAAGCGCTCGTCCTGGCCTGGCAGCAGCTTCCCGGCTTCAAGGGCGACTCCGGCTACTCGACGTGGCTCTACCGGATCGTGACCCGCCGGGCGCTGAACCGGATCACCCGAACCCGGGCGGCCGACTCCCTCGACCTGCTCGGCGAGGTGCTCGCCCAGAACGGTGAGCCGGCCCGTATCGTGGAGCGTGACCTGACGGTCGATGCCGTTACCGCCGCCGTCGCCGCCCTGCCGCCGCCGCAGCGTGTCGCCATCGTGCTGCACCACTTCGAGGGACTGCCCAACGAGGAGATCGCGCGCATTACCGGCAGTACCGTTCCTGCGGTGCGTAGCCACCTGTACCGCGGAAGGCGCACACTGACTAAGACGCTCGAGGGGTGGAGGTGAACGAAGGGTGACCCAGCCCGGCCAGTCGGCCGACAGCATCGGGCGGCTGCTCGATGGGCCAGTCCGTCACCTTGCCTGCGGCGCGGACGTCGATGAGCTGCTCGAGCAGGCCGCCGACGGCCACGCCGGCCAGCTAACCGCGCACCAGCGCGACTGCCCGCACTGCCAGGCCGCCCTGGGCGAGTTCAGCCGTGTCTGGGAACCAGTCCGCAGCCTCGCCGCCGAGCCCATTGCCCTGCCCGCGGCGGTACGCAGCGTCGTGGCCAGCCAGATCCGCAAGCTCACGGCAGACGTCTGGCATACCCTCGAGCTCGCCGACGGGGGGGCCATCCGTATCGCGGCCAGGGTCGTGGCCAGGATCGCTCGCGATGCCGCCCGCCAGGTACCAGGCGTCCGGGTCGTGTTCGGTCGCACCACCCAGGGCAGGATTGCCGGGCTCGTCGAAGCTGCCACCCTGCGGCACCGTCACCCGCATGCCGCGGTCGGCGTGCTGGGGCGCACCGCGGTGGTGGACCTGGCCGTGGCCGCTGAGTACGGCCAGGAACTAGACGCCATCGCCCGCGCGGTACAGCACCGGGCTATCGCCGAACTACGCCGTAACACCGGCCTCAAGGACATCTCGGTCAACGTGACCATTGACGACGTAATCGCCTAGCCACCAGGGAAATCGAATTTCCCCGGACCTTGAGAAGCCAGCCAGCCGGAACCGGCTCGGCCGCGGGGCCGGTGCCCTCGCTCAGCGCCGGCCAGGCGTTCGAGGTGCCAAGACTCTTGACTCGTAACGAGAGCTCGGATCCGTGGCCTCGGCACCGCCGGCCCCGATCCACCCACGTCGGAGGACACGCCGCGATGAATGCACAGCAGTCGTGGTCCCGGACAGCACGGGCCAGCTCAGTGCCGCGCTCGCCAGTATTCGCGGAACGAGCCGCGGCCATCGGGGTGTCCGGCATCATATGCACGCCACTGGCCAACGGCCAGCACGCGAACGGATGCCTGACCCTGATCGCCAAGGCTCCCGGAGCATTCGATGAGCAGTCCGCCGGCCTGGCCGCCGCGCTCGTGGCGCACGCGGACATCCCCCTGACCAGCGCTGAGTGGCGCCGCCAATTGCGCCCTGCGGTAAGCACCCGGGACGTCATCCGACAGGCAAAGGGAATCTTGATGGAACGTCACAGGATAACCGCTGGTGCCGCCTTCGGCCTGCTCGCCCGAGCCTCTCAGGACACCAACATCAAGCTGCGCGACGTCGCCAGCGAACTCTGCCGGACAGGCAGCCTGCCCCTGGCCGACCGCGCCCGCGCGATGCGCCGGGCACACAGGAACGCTGACTTTCACCTGGGCTAATCAGCGGAGCGCAGGCTCGCTTGGCGGCGATCGCGGCAGCCTTCGCCATCCGCAAGAGTGGTCATGAGATCTCGGCCCGTCAGCATCTGTAGGAATCTGAGGACGTCGAGATCGTCGGCGAGGACGCCCGCCAGCTCCGCATCCGTCTCGGCAGGGGCTGTTACCGGGCCAGATCTCAGCTTGCCGTTTAACCTCTGCTGTCCGGACACGTATAGATCGTCGATCTTGTCCGGCGTGTCGCTGTGGGCTGAGACGGCCACCGCGTGATCATCGTCG
>Ga0208219_1000110_pt1 | contig 35621 bp, 39 predicted proteins | sample NGESurshal072012_7_FD_184469 | JGI IMG/M metagenome (GOLD analysis project Ga0208219, IMG submission 184469) | Arctic peat soil microbial communities from Barrow, Alaska - NGEE Surface sample 53-2 shallow-072012 (SPAdes) | ecosystem: Environmental > Terrestrial > Soil > Wetlands > Peat ... | reverse complement strand
GTTAGCCCCATCCCTCAGCGCGCATGGCGGGCCTCCTTCCGGGTCGTGGTGGTCGGGGTGGTCAGGCGGGAGCGGTTAGCCCCATCCCTCAGCGCGCATCGCGGGCCTCCTTCCGGGTCGTGTGATGAGATAGGAAACGCCAGGTCATGCCATGCATGATCCGATCACGGCCAACTTAAGGACAAGACTGTTTGGCGTATTTTGATTCAGTTACTAACGATGTCCATCGCTCGTCTGTAACAATGTGAGTTGTCCCAGTTACAGTTAGGAACGCTGTCGGCCAGAGCCGCTCCTGGAGGATGATGATGGGCAGCTCATCGCGGCCCGCCAGCCGCCGGTGGCAACGCGCTGTGTCCGGATGGCCGTTGTGGGAGCTGCCGCCCTGGCTGGTGGCGTTCGTCCTCGCTGTGATCGCGGCGTTCGGCGCCGCTATCGTCGCCGCCCTGGCGCTGACATCGTTCCATGATTACGACGCCTACAACGTCGAGCTTTTCGCGGTCTTGCTGGGTTGCGACGTGGTGACCGTCGAGCTGACCCGGCGCAGCGGCGAGCCCGGGGGTGGCCTCATCAAGGAAACCCATGCTGTCTGGGAGCTTCCTATAGCGCTGTTGCTGCCCCCGCTGTACGGGCTCATCGCCCCCATCGTGCGGCTTGCCCTCACGCAATGGCGCGTACGGCAGACGCTGGCCTACCGCCGCGTATTCACCGCCTCGGCGCTCGGCCTGACCTACGCAGCGGTATCGGTGGCCTTCCACGCGCTGGCCCCGCCGCTGACGGGGTTTTTCGAATCGCCGACCTCGCGCGTCGAGGTGTGGACCCTGGCTGCACTGGCGTGCGGGTTCCTGCGATCGGTGCTCAATAAGGTGCTGGTGATGACAGCGGTCAAGGGCGCCGATCCCGCGGTCAGCATCCGGGCGGAGCTGTTCACCCGCGAGGCGCTGTTCGGAGACCTGGCCGAGCTGTCCATCGGCGTCCTTGTCGCCTTCGTGGTGACGGCGAGTCCCCTCCTCGGGCTCCTGGCGCTGCCCTGCGTGACGCTGCTGCAGCGTTCCCTGCGCCATGGCCAGCTTGTTAATGACGCCCGCATCGATGGCTTGACCGGCATGCTCAATAAGACAACCTGGCACCGCGAGGCCGCCGTCCGGGTCACTAGGGCGACCCGGCCGCGGGCCTGGCGTGCCCTGGGCCGAGCGGGCGGCGGGAGGCCCGGCGGCGATATTCGGGCGGCCTCCGCCAGCGCATCGGGCAGGCCCGGTGAGCGGCGCAGTGACAGCACCCTGGTAGCGCTTCTGGTGGTGGACATCGACCGGTTCAAATCGGTGCAAGACAGCTGCGGCGGACACGAGGTCGGTGACGCTATCCTGGGAGCGATTGCCGACACGATCCGCGCGCAGCGGCGGGACTCTGACCTGTGCGGGAGGTACGGCGGCGACGAGTTCGCGATCTTGCTGCCCGACACGAGCGCTGATGAAGCCCTGGCCGTCGCGCGCCGACTCTGCCATGCGGTCTCTGAGCTCACTGTCCCCGTCGCCTTCAATGGCGCCGAGCTGGCCGATTCTCGCGTCACCATCTCTGTCGGCGTCGCCGCTCTCGATCGCGCCCACGTCGATCTTGATGAGCTAATCCGCGCGGCCGATGGCGCCATGTACCAGGCCAAGGGCGCGGGTCGCAACACGGTGCGGATGGTAGCCATATGACCCGCCGCCTGCGGAGACAGAAACACGAGCCGCGTGCCCGTGCTGGCCCAGCCCCGCGCTATCGCCCATGGTTGTAACGCCCCTCGTTTCCATTGCTGCGCGGCTGAGATTGCTGCGAGGGAAGGCGGCCTGGAATGCCGGTTAAAGTCGTCATATGGGAGGGAATCCTTAAGGACTGGTGGTTCAGGAGCGGGATTTTCTATACCTCGGTCGACATTAAAGATCCGCTAATAGCGGCCAATTCTGCGGTAACGGCGTCGGCCAGCGAGACCGACGACGAGGGCGGCCGCTTCCTGGGAGACGCCATCATCATTATCGGCGCGATCGTGCCGTACGACGGCGGTGCTCACGTCCAGATCGGCACGAGCACTAATTCCCTCGACCCGTCCCACGTGCGGCTAGCGATCACGCTGGCGATCGCTCCTCCGGCCTGACCTAGTCGGCAACCTGTCAGACCGTCGCCATCGAGTCCGGGACCCAGGCTGGAACAAGGCCTGCATCGCGGCCGACCCAACCGGAGTCGCCGCCTGAGCGGTCCGGCAGGATGGCATGTCGGCGGGATGGCATGCCGGGTAGGTCCAGCAGGCTCAAAAATGATGCGGAGGCAAGCTCGCGATGAGAGCTGCGGTATTTAACAGCCACGGCCCGGCCCATGAGGTGCTGCGGATCGAGGAGATCGACGTTCCGGAGCCAGGGCCGGGTGAGGTCCGGGTCCGGATAGCGGCATCCGGGGTTAACCCGACGGACTGGAAGTCCCGCAGCGGCGCCACGCCGCGGCCGATGGGCGACTTCCAGATCCCGCACCATGACGGGGCCGGGGTGATCGACGCCGTCGGCGCGGGCGTCGACCCCAGCCGGGAAGGGCAGCGGGTGTGGGTCTGGCTCGCCGCTGCCGGGCGGCCGTGGGGAACGGCCGCGCAGTGGTCGGTCGTTCCCGCCGATCAGGCGGTTCCGCTGCCGGACGACGTCTCGTTCGAGCTGGCCGCCAGCCTCGGCGTGCCGGCCGTGACCGCGCACCGCTGCCTGTTCGCTGACGGTCCGCTGGAGGGCAGGAACGTCCTGGTGGCGGGCGGCGCCGGTGCGGTCGGGCATTTCGCGATCGAGCTGGCCAAGCACGCGGGCGCCCGGGTCGTGGCCACGGTCAGCGGCCCGGCTAAGGCGGAGCTGGCCGCGCGGGCAGGCGCGGATCTCGTGGTGAACTACAAAGATCCCGGCGCCGTCGAGCAGATCCGGGCGTTCGCGCCGCTGGACCGGATCGTCGAGCTTGCCCTGGGCGCGAACCTCGAGCTCGATCTGGCCGTATCGGGGCCGCAGACTCACATCGTGGACTATGCCGCGGAGGCGAACGACCCGGTCCTGCCGGTACGAGCCTGCATGACGGCGAACGTCACGCTGAGGTTCGTGCTGCTCTACGGGGTGCCGCGCCCGGCGCTCCTGCAGGGCGCCGCGGACATCACCCGGGCCCTCGCTGACGGTGCCCTCACCGAGCTGCCGGCGACGAGGTTCGCGCTGGAAGAGGTCGCCGCCGCGCACGATGCCGTGCAGGCCGGCACGATCGGGAAGGTCCTGGTCATTCCCTGACCTGCTCGCTGGCCCCGTGCTCGCTGACCCCGTGCTCGCGCAGGTAGCTGAGGTAGAACGGCCGCAGCGAGTCGGCGATCTCTCCCGCACCGGAGTCGATGGCGTCGGAGATCAGCGTGGACAGGTGCAGCGCATCCGCGGTGGCCAGGTCCGTGCGGCCCGCCGCCGCCTCGCCTGCCGGCAGCTCGCGCAGCAGGTCCCAGAGGAACTTCACGTCCAGGTGACGCAGCGCCCGGCGCACGGCCAGGTCGTGCAGCTCGCGCGATGACAGCAGGTCAAGATTGTCCGGTTGACTCATGCGCCGACCCTACCGGCCCCCCGCCCCGCCCGGCACATGTCGCCGGAGCGGGGCGGGGGCACGCCACGAGGGGGCCTGGGTCCCCGGTTACGGCGACAGCCGGTGCAGGTCGCGGGGGAACAGCGTGACCTGGCGGACGTTCGCGGCGCCGGTCAGCCGCGCCGTCCACCGCTCCAGCCCGATGGCGAATCCGCCATGCGGCGGCATTCCGTGCTCGAAGGCCTGCAGGTAGCTCGCGTATGGTGCCGGGTCCTCGCCGCGCTCGGCGAGCGCCGCCATGTAGTCGGCATGCTCATGCAGCCGCTGCCCGCCCGTGACCAGCTCCAGGCCGCGGAACAGCAGGTCGAAGCCGCGAGAGTAGCCGGGCCGGTCCGGGTCCGGGTAGGTGTAGAACGGGCGCTTGGCCATCGGGTAGCCGGTCACGAACAGGAACTCGCTGCCGAACTCGGCGGCCGCCCAGTCACCTAGCCACCGCTCGTCCGCCGGAGCCAGGTCTGGCTCGCCGGTGGGGTCCCAGCCCGCGTGCCGGGCGATCAGCTCCTGGGCATCGGTGAAGTGGATGCCCGGGATCTGGGCGGGCACGGCCGGCGGCGTCAGCTCGAGCAGCTCGGCCGCCGGGCCGGCACGGTCTCGGACTCCCGTCACCATGCCCTCGATCGCGTCGCGGAGGACCGCCATGACGTCGCGGTGGTCGGTAATGAAGCCGAGCTCGGCGTCGAGGCTGGTGTACTGGGCCAGGTGCCGGGCCGTGTCATGCGGCTCGGCGCGGAACACCGGGCCGACCTCATAGACGCGCTCGAACACGCCGACCAGCGCCTGCTTGTAGAACTGCGGCGACTGGGCCAGGAACGCGCGCTGGCCGAAGTAGTCCAGGCCGAAGACGTTCGCGCCCGACTCGGTGGCCGACTGGACGATCTTCGGCGTGTGCACCTCGGTGAAGCCGCGCTGGTCCAGCGCCGCCCGGAAGCCCGCCACGCTGGCCGAGGCGATCTCGAAGCCCGCGCGCAGGACTGGATGGCGCAAGGTGGTGGGGGCGTGGTCCAGGATCGCGGGCAGGCCGGCCGTGACCGCCGGGCGGTACAGGTCGAAGGGGGGCGCGGCCGCCGGGGCCGACAGCTGCGTGATCACCGGCTCGGTGAGCTCCGCGCCGCCCGGCGCCTGAGCGCTGGCCGTCACCAGGCCCTCGACCCGGATCACGGTCTCCTCGGGCAGGCCGGGCGGCTGATCGCGCAGGACCACCTGGGCCAGGCCGGATCGGTCCCGGACGACTAGGAAGGTAACGGACTTCAGGTGCCGGCGGCGATGCAGCCAGCCGGCGATCATCACGTGCTCGCCGACGTGCTGGTGCAGGTCGGCGGCTAGGACACGAGAGATCATCACACTCCTTGCGGGATTGCGTGACCCCTTGGGAGTGCGGGCGAGAAGGGAACTCGCGGTGCCACCGCACTTTCGCTGCTGCCGGCCTGCGCCCGCAGCAGCCTCGCTGTGGCCCGGTAACGGGGGCCGGCCGGCGGGGCATGGGGCGCGCCGCAGGCCGCGGCGGCCGTTCCTCCCCGCACTCGGGAGGGTCTTCACGTCCGGGACACGAGGCCGCCTTCTCAGCTTCCGGCGGCTCTCTGCGGGTCAGCTGGCCGGTGCGTGAGCCAGCCCGTGGTCGAGGTGATCCGTGGCCAGCTGAACCGGGTGCGGCTGCACCGTGCTCGCGTTATCCGTGCTACTTGTCTCCGTCAGCGCGTTACTGCCTACGATATCGGGCCTGTCGAGCCCTTACCCTGGACTGGTGTACCTTCCGCGCCACTTCGAGCTGTCAGATCTGGCCCAGATAGCGGCCTTCGTGGACGCCGCGGGCGCCGCCGACCTCGTCACCTTCGATGGCAGCAGGCCCGTCGCCAGCCTGCTGCCGGTGATCTGGGACCGGCCCGCCGAGCCGGAGGGCGATGACCTGGGGCGGGTGCTGGGCCACGTGGCGCTGGCCAACGAGCAGTGGCGCACCGCTCAGCCGGGCGCGCAGGCGCTGGCGATCGTGCATGGCCCGCAGGCCTACATCTCGCCCTCCTGGTACGAGAGCACGGCCCGGCACGGCCGGACCGTCCCGACGTGGAACTACGAGGCCGTGCACCTGACAGGGACGCTGATGATCCACCGCGACCCGGAGTGGCTGCGGGACCTGGTGACCCGGCTGACCCGCCGGTATGAGGACCCGCGGCCCCGGCCCTGGGCGGTGACCGACGCCCCGGCGCAGTACATCGACGGGCAGCTCCGGGCCATCGTGGGCGTGGAGGTCGTCCTCAGGTCCGTGGAGGCCAAGCAGAAGCTCAGCCAGAACCGCAGCTCCGCTGACCAGGCGGGAACGGTGGCGGGGCTGCGGGAGGAGCCGGGGCCGGGCCCGGCGGCCATCGCCGGCCTGATGGCGGCCAACCTCAGGCGGAACGGCTCGGAGGCCTAGCGCCGCCCTCAGCCCGGCGGCCGGTCAGGCCAGGGGGCAGCTCTCGTCGGCGGCCTCTGGGTCAGCCGGCTCGGCGACGTGGCAGGCGGCGGCGGCCGGGGAGGAACTCAGGGTCTCGACTCCCGACTCGATGGCCGTGCTGATGACCCGCAGCTGCTGGACCTGCTCGGGCGTGAGCTGGTCGAACACCATCTGCCGGACCATCTCGACATGCTCCTGCGCGGCGGAGTCGAGGGCGGCCAGGCCCTCGTCGGTCAGCCGGGCCACCTGCCCGCGCCGGTCCGTCGGGCAGGCTGCCCGCTCGACCCAGCCGCGCTCCTCCAGCCGGGATACGGCGTGCGAGAGCCGGCTCTTGCTGGATGTCGAGGCGTCGGCGAGCTGGGTCATCCGCAGCTCGCGGCCGGGCGCCTCCGACAGGCGGACGAGAATCTCGTAGTAGGCGTGCGGGATGCCCGCGACGTGCTGCAGATGTGCGTCCATCTCCGCGAATAGCCGGCGGCAGGCATTGAGGAATGACCGCCAGGCTTGCTGCTCCTGCGCGGACAGCCATCGGGTCTGCGTCGTCTGCTTCACTTCTCCAGTATAACCGCAGATAGTTGAGAGTTTGACAAGCAACGCCGCCTGCGATACATTGCTTGAGAGTTCAATGAAGATCAGGCCGGGACTCCAGCGTCAGGCCGAACATCCCTAGGAGTAACCCATGACGGAAGTAAGCACGTCCGCGATCCCCGGCTACGTCGCCGGCAAATGGACCATCGACCCCGTGCACTCCGAGGTCGGTTTCTCGGTCCGGCACATGATGGTCAGCAAGGTGCGCGGCCGGTTTACCGAGTTCTCGGGCGACATCGTGACCGGCGAGGACCCGGCTGGCTCCTCGGTAACCGCCGAGATCGTCCTCGCCTCGATCAACACCGGCGCCCAGCAGCGCGACGACCACATCAGGTCGGCTGACTTCTTCGAGGTCGAGACCTACCCCACGATGACCTATCGCTCCACCAGCGTGCGCGACGACGGCGGCGACTTCATCGTCGACGGTGAGCTGACTCTCAAGGGCGTGACCAAGAGCGTGCCGCTGCGCCTCGAGCTCAACGGCTTCGGCCCGGACCCCTACGGCGGCACCAGGGCCGGCTTCACCGCTACCGCCGAGATCAACCGGCGTGACTTCAACGTGAACTTCAGCGCCCCGATGCAGAACGGCGGCGCGGTCGTGGCCGACAAGATCACTATCCACCTCGAGATCGAGGCGGTCCTGGCCTCCTAAGGCAGGTCCGGCGGCCCGGCGACGACAGGCAACATGGCCTGCGTCCCGGGCCGCTGGCCTGAATGCCCGGGCCGCCCGCTCCCTGCCCCGGCCCGCCTGCCTCCGGCGTGACCTGGGGTTCAGCTCCCGGTCTGCCGGGAACCTCCTAGGACAAGGGGGACGGGGAGGGCGAGGTACCGAGCCAGGAAATCGCGGGGGGCAATGGGGGTATCGGGGACAAGGCAGGCGGCTAAGCGCGTCCCGCGGCAGGTGCCGGGCGCGGTCGGCCAGCCGTCCGCGCGGACGCGGGCGGCCCTGCTGGAGTACGCGGTCGGGCAGCTGCTGCCGCTCAGGGCCCGGGACTCGCTGGCGCGGCTGATCGAGCGGCTGGCCACCGATTTCGGGGCGCAGGCCGCGCTCGTCATCGCGCCGGGGGCCGCCCGGCCGCTGGGTGAAGGACCGGCGTACCCGGCCAAAGTCCGCAGCGACCTGGTGCTGATGGCCCAGATCCGCTCGGCCTGGGCGACCTTCGGCGAGCGGGCGGCCGTCAGCGGTCAGGCGTTTGCGGTCGAGCTGGATTCCGGCCGCCGGCGGGTCGGCCTGCTCGTCGTCCCGGGTGAGCCGGCCGATGGACAGGCGTCCTGCGCGCTGGCCCTCGTCGGGGATGCCGCGCAGTGGAAGGCGGGCGCCCGGTCAACGCTCAAGGCGGTGGCCACGGTCGTAGCGGCCCTGCTCGGCCGGAATCCGGAGGCCGCCCTGGCCGACCCGGAGGGGCCGCCGGCCCTGACAGTCGTCCGCCGCGATCCGGAGCCGCCCGGCCTGGTCAGCCACGATTCGCTAGGCGCGGCGCTGCTGGCCGGAGCCCGCTCGGCGATCGTCGCCGTCGACACCGACCGCCGCATCCGGGAGTTCAACCCGGCGGCGGAGGAGCTGTTCGGCCGGACCCGGGCCGACGTCATCGGGCTGGATATGCCCGAGACGCTGGTGCCCGACCGGTACCGGCGGCTGTTCATCGAGGCCATGGCGGGTTACCTCGCTGCCGGCAGCCATCGCGCGTTCCGGCCGTCCCGGCTGCGCGCGCTGCGGGCCGACGGGACCGAGCGATCGGTCGACCTCACGCCGATGCCGCTGACCGTGCGCGGCGAGACCTACTTCTTCGGCCTCATGCAGGACGTTACCGACCTGGAGACCGCGACCATGGCGGTCGCGGAAGGCGAGGCCCGCTTCCGGCTGCTGTCCGAGCTGGCCCCGGTCGGCATCGTGCAGACCGATGTCGACGGGGTCACCCGGTTCGTGAACGACAAGTGGTGCGAGATGGCCGGCCTCACGCCCGACGCCGTACTCGGCTCGAACTGGCGGGACACCATCAATCCCGAGGACGTCGCGCGCATCGACGCGATGCGGGATACCAGCGGGAGGCCCACGGAGCTAGCCGCCGACTGCCGGCTGCAGACCGCGTCGGGCCGCGAGGTCTGGGTGCATGCCGTGGTGCGCCGGGTCGTGGACCAGCACGGCAACCTGGTGGGCCGCGTGGCCGCGCTCACTGACGTGCACCACCGCAGGCGGGCCGAGGCCGAGAGCGAGCAGGACCGGCGCAGGCTCGCCGAGCAGAACCTGGAGCTGCGGGATCTCAACGACACCCGGCTCCGTTACCTCGCTACGGTCTCGCACGAGCTGCGCACGCCGCTGACCTCCATCGTGTCCTTCTCGGAGCTGATCCGCTCCGAGAGCCCGGAGATCGGCCCGGACGCGGGCGAGTACCTCGACGTCATCCAGCGCAATGCCGAGCGGCTGCTCCGGGTGGTAGGTGACCTCATCGACCTAAGCAGCCTGGAGGAGGGGGTGGCCCAGTTCGAGCTGGCGCCCACCTCGGTGCCCTGGGTCACCCGGGAGTCGGTCCGGACGGGCTGGTCGATCGCGGCGGTCGACGGGATAAGCCTGGACATATCGGTCCAGGATGGTCCGGAGGTGCAGGCCGACCCCAGCCGACTGCAGCAGGTCCTGGACAACCTGATCTCCAACGCGGTCAAGTTCTCGCCCGCGGGCGGCCGGGTCGAGGTGCGGGCCACACATGACGCGCGCGAATGGCGGATCGACGTGACGGACGACGGCATCGGCATCCCGCCGGACGAGGTCGACCACCTGTTCGACAGGTTCTTCCGCGCCTCGAACGCGCGGCTCTCCAAGGTGTCGGGCAGCGGCCTGGGCCTGCCGACGGCCAAGGCCATCACCGAGCTGCTCGGCGGACGGATCGAGGTGGCGAGCACGGTGGGCAGCGGCACCACCTTCACCGTGTACCTGCCCATCGATCCATGACCAGGCGGCCGGGGCCCGGAGGGACCTCACGGCCGAGGATCCTGGTCATCGAGGACGACCCGGATATCGCCCGCGCGGTCCAGGCGGTGCTGGTGGCGGGCAGGCTGGAGCCGGTAGCGGCCGCGGACGGCCAGGCGGGGCTGCGCGCCTTTCACGCCGGCCGCCCGGACCTGGTCGTGCTGGACATCGGGCTGCCGGTCCTGGACGGCTGGGCGGTCCTGGACCGGCTCCGCGACTTCAGCGAGGTCCCCGTGCTGATGCTGACCTCCCACGACCTGGAGGCCGAGAAGGTACGCGGGCTGCGCGCGGGCGCCGACGACTACGTCACCAAGCCATTCAGCAACGCCGAGCTGCTGGCGCGGGTGGAGGCGCTGCTGCGCCGCCGCAGGCCCGGGTCCGACGCGGCCGAGGTCTATGACGACGGGCTGGTCCGGGTGGCCTTTGCCGACAGCGAGGCCAGCGTGAGCGACCGTCCGGTCAGCCTGACCCCCACGGAGTTCCGGCTGCTGGCCGCCCTCGTCCGGCACCCGGCCCGGATCCTGTCGCCGGATCAGCTGCTGGAGCAGGCCTGGCAGGATCCGGCCGGCATCGGGCCGGACCGGGTCAAGTTCGCCGTCATGCGGCTGCGGCGCAAGCTGGGCCAGCGCGGGTCCGGCGGCCCGATCGAGGCCGTGCGCGGCTTCGGCTACCGCTACCTGCCGCCGCGCTGAGCCAGCCCTCGCGGGCCTGGCTCTGGCGGCGGTGCCTGCACCCGGACTGCTACCGAATGGCCGGGCGGGCTGCAACAGTGCCTGAGAACGATGAGGACATGAGCGCCGAGTATCAGCCCACCCCTCGCGGCCGGATCCTGCTGGTGGAGGACGACCCGGATACAGCGCGCTTCATCATGCACGTGCTCGGCCGGGCCGGCTTCGAGATCGAGCACGCGCCCAGCCCGGCGGTGGCGCTGCCCCGGATCGGGCCCGAGCGCTGGGACCTGGTGATCACCGACATCGAGATGCCGGATATGACCGGCATCGAGCTGCTGGAAGCGCTGCGTGAGCAGGCACCCGCGCTGCCCGTCGCGGTCATCACCGCGCACGTCTCCGTGAACAACACCCTCGGGGCCCTGCGGGGCCGCGCCGATGACTTCCTGCGCAAGCCGCTGCGGCCCGATGAGCTCATCGCCTCCGTCACCGCCCTGCTCGGCCGCGGCGAGCCCGGCGGCCGGGAGGTCATCCTGGCCATCGGCGCGCATCCCGACGACGTTGAGATCGGCGCCGCCGGGGCCCTGCTGGCCCATCGCGCCGCGGGGGACAAGATCGCGGTCCTGACGCTCAGCCGGGGGGCACGCGGCGGACCCGACGAGGCCAGGGCGCAGGAGGCACGGGAGGCCGCCACGATCCTGGGCGCCGCACTGTACCTGGAGCACCTGGAGGACACCCGGATCAACGAGTCGGATCCGACCATCAGCGCGATCAGTTCCGTCATCGAGGAGGTCCAGCCCACGATCGTCTACACCCACTCCATCCACGATGTGCACCAGGACCACCGCAACACCCATCGGGCGGTCATGGTGGCCGCGCGGGGGGTCGGCTCGGTCTGCTGCTTTCAGTCGCCGTCGGCGACCGTGGACTTCCGGCCCGCGCGCTTCATCGTCATCGACGAGTTCATGACCGGCAAGCTCGCCGCGATCGCCGCCTTCGGCTCGCAGGCGGCCGTGCGCCACTACCTGGCGCCCGACCTGATCGAGGCGACCGCCCGGTACTGGTCCCGGCTGGGAAGCGGCCGTTACGCCGAGGCATTCGAGGTTGTCCGGGACCACGCGGCTGGCTCCCAGGGCGCAGTGACCGATCAGTCCGCACTCGAGGCCGCGGCGCTGGCTGCCGCGGTCCGCCAGAACGCCCCGGATGAGGGCGCGGCCCGCGAGATTCTGGAGGATGGCCATGTCACCTAGTAACGCTCAGGCTGGCGACATCAGCGTGCTGGTCACCGGGGCGGGCGGCCCCGCCGCCATCGCCGTGCTGAAGTCGCTGCGGAACGATCCGTCCGTCGGCCTGATCGCGGCGGACATGGATGGCTGGGCCGCCGGACTCTACCTGGTGCCGCCGGCGGCTCGGGCGGTGATCCCGGCCGGGGCCGCTCCGGAGTTCGCCGAGCTGCTGCTGGCCCGGTGCCTGGAGCTGGGGGTAGATGTCGTTATCCCGACGGTGGACTCCGAGCTCCGGCCGCTCGCCGCGGCGCGCACAGCATTCGCGCAGGCGGGCGTGCAGCTGATGCTCGCGCCGCAGCGCGCGCTGGAGCTGACGCTGGACAAGCTGGCCCTGGCCAGGGTCTGCGCTAGCGTGGTCCGGGTCCCGCGCACCGAGCCGCTGGACGAGGCGGTCCACCCGGATTCGTGGACCTATCCCGTCATCGTCAAGCCGCGCACGGGCAGTGGCTCGCGCGACATCAGCATGGTCATGTCCGCCGAGGAGCTGAAGAACATGGAGCCGTCGGCCGACTTCATCGTGCAGGAGTACCTGCCGGGCGAGGAGTACTCCATCGACGTCCTCTCCGACACCAGCGGCCGGGTCGTGGCCGGCGTGCCGAGGATCCGGGCCCGGGTCGATTCCGGCGTGTCGGTGGCCGGCCGGTCCCTGCACGACCGCGAGCTGGAGCAGTTCGGGGCCAACGTCGCCACCGCAGTCGGCCTGACCTATATCTCCAACGTTCAGGTCCGCCGGAACCGGGAGAGCCAGCCTGCGCTGCTGGAGGTGAACCCGCGGGCGCCGGGGGCCATGCCGCTGACCGTCGCCAGCGGGGTGGACATGCCGCGGCTGGCCCTGGACGCGATGCGCGGCCACCCGCTGCCCGAGCACGCCGAGTTCTGTGAGAAGGCGATGGTCCGCTTCCTGGAGGAGCGGTTCCTCGACCTGTCCGAGGTCATCGAGACGGCGGCGTGACAGCGGCGGCGACCAGGGACGGCCCGCGATGAACGGTCAAGTGCCCGAGCAGCTGCCGCGCCAGGCCCGGGAGGCCCGGGCGGACCAGGAGCGCCGGGCGGACCGGGAGGACCGGGCGGCTGGCTGTCCGGACGGAGGGCCCGGCCAGCCGGAGCCGCCTGCCTCGTTCGATGACGAGATACGCGGCGCCCTTTCCTATGAGAAGGGCCTGGCGGCCAAGGCGCTGGTCGCGCTGGCGCTCGTCGCGGCGCTGGTCATCGCGAGGCTGCTCGGCTTCTGACCGTGAACCCCGCCGCCCGCCTGGCCCGCTGGCTAGCGGGCGGCCCACTGGCGGAGCAGCTCGGCCTCGCGCGCGGCGGGCAGGCCGATCCGGTCGGGCAGCGCGGCTGCTGACCGGTCCTGGTGCGCGCGGATGTCGGCGACGCTGTCGCGCAGCGGTCGCGGAGTGAGCCCGGTGGCGTACGCGGCGGCGGGGTCGGCCGCGTTGATGTCGTACTCGGAATCGGCTCCGGGCCACAGCGGCAGGTTCTGGTCGTCCAGCCCGGCCGCCAGCAGGAAGTCGGAGGCTACCCAGGTCAGCCGGGTGCCGGCGGGCGCGACCTCGGCCGCGATCGCCGCCAGCAGGTCGCCGAAGCCGAACGGCGGCGGCGGGCTGACCGCATGAAAGGCGCCGCTCGTCGAGTTCTCCGCGAGCGCGACCGTCCAGGCGGCCAGGTCGCGGGCGTCGATCACCTGGATGGGGTCGGCCGGGTCGCCGGGCGCCAGGACGCTGCCGCCGCGCGCGAGCCGCTCCACCCACCAGGTGAACCGGTAGGTGACGTCATGGGGGCCAAGGACGTAGGTGGGCCGGATGATCGTCGTCGCTGCCGGGCCGTAGAGTTCCAGCGCGGCGCGCTCGCAGGCCACCTTGAGGCCGCCGTAGGTCTGCGCGGTGAGCTCCTGCGTGGCCGGATCGCTGAGCTCCGCCAGGGGAGCGTCCTCGCGGTAGCCGGGAGTGACCGGCGTCCGGTAGGCCGATACCGACGAGATGAGCAGGTGGTGACCGCCGCGACCGCCCAGCGCCGCGGCCAGTGACTGCACCTGGCGCGGCAGGTACGCGATCACGTCGATGGTGGCGTCCCAGCTGCCCTCGCGGAGGGCCGCGAGGCTCTCGTCGCGATCACCGGTCAGGTGAGTGGCCTGCGGGAGGAACGCAGCTCCCGTCTGGCCGCGGTGGAACAGCGTGACCTCGTGCCCGGCATCGACAGCGGCCCGGGCGATGTGGCGTCCGACGAACGCGGTGCCGCCGATAATCAGGATGCGCATGCCGGGGTATCAGCTTCCCGTGAGCGCGGCGACCTTGCCGGTGATGGTGGCGGCGCTCGGGAACGTCAGGCCGACCAGGGTGACGTGCTTCCAGCGCACGATGCCGCTGGCGTCCACCACGAACACCGACCGGCGCAGGCCGGCCCCGGCCAGGGTGATGCCATACAGGCGGCTGACGGCCAGGCCGACGTCGGCGAGCAGCGGGAAGGCCAGGCCGTGCTTGCGGGCGAACCCCTCGTGGCTGTCGACATCCTGCGGGCTGATGCCCCAGACCGTGGCGCCGACATCGGCGAAGCCGTCCAGGCTGGCGGTATAGGAGCACATCTGCCGCGTGCAGACCGCGGTGTTGTCTCCGGGATAGAAGGCCAGCACGAGCGGCTTGCCGCGCTGGGCCGAGAGCGTGTAGTCGCCCCGGGCCGCCGCATCGCCGGTGACCTCGATCCCCGGCAGCGTGAAATCGGGCGCGGGCTGGCCGACGTCGGGTGTCTTCGCCATCTTCTCACCTCCTGGGGACCGCCGGCGTTCGCGGGTCGTCGCGGGCCTGGCCGCAACGCTAGCTCATCTGGCCCCGCAGTCCGGCAGTGCCCGCTAGCCGTGCTTGCTAGCCGGGCTGGCGGGGGACCTTGGTGTCGGACAGCTCCGCGATCCACGACTCCGTCACGATCAGGTCGGTGCGCGTCTCGGCGATCTCGTCCTGGCGGTCATTGGCCCGCGGCGCCGACCGGGCCGCCTCGCGGGGCGCCGTGGCCAGCCGGAGCGCCAGTGCCGGGCACATGTCGACCGCCTGCCGGGCCTCCCGGGCCAGCCAGTGCGGCACTGGCATGTCCAGCGGCACCGGGTAGCCCTGCCGGTCGAGCTGCACCAGCTCGGGCACCAGGTGAGCGCACAGGCCGTGACCGCGGCAGCGGGTCCAGTCCACCGACAGCCGGTTCTCCGCGTAGGCGGGCGGCATCGGCAGGACCCCGCGAACCGGCCGGCCGCAGGTGCCGCGGAACAGGTGGGCCGTCAGGTCCTCGGTGAGCACGTCCAGCGCGGACAGCACGAACCGGAACACCCCGTCGGGGTGCGCGCAGGCGCCGCGGCCCCGGACGGCGGCCGCGGCCCGGCGGGCGGTGTCCAGGGCGTCCAGGCCGCCGGACCCGTCGGCGACCGCGGCCAGGGAGCGCGCGATGCTCGGCAGGCCGAGCTTGCACGGACCGCACTGCCCAGATGACTCGGCGGCCAGGTAACTGGCGACCCGGGCCACCTCGCCCATCGCGCAGGTGCCCGACCCGAGGGGCAGCACGATCCCGGCCCCGAGCGTGCCGCCGGCAGCCGTCATCCCGGCCCGGCTGACCGGTACGTCGTAGGCCACCTCGGTCGGCAGCCACATCCCGTGGTAACCGCCGATGAGCACGCCGTCCTCCGGTGCCGCCCCGCACAGGTCGAGCACCTCGCCGAGCGGCAGCCCGGTGGGCACCTCCACCACGGCCGGGCGGCTGGCCGAGCCGCTGACCGACAGCAGTACCGTCCCCGGCTCCTGCGGCGTGCCGACCGTCGCGTAGTTCTCGGGGCCCAGCATGGCCAGCACGGCGATCTGGGCGAAGGTCTCGGCGTTGGACAGCATCGTGGGGCGGTTGTCCACGCCGCTCTCGCTGGCCCGCACCCGGCGGCCGCTGGGCAGCGAGATCTTGCCGTTGATCGCGTTGACCAGCGCGCTGCTCTCGCCCGAGACGAACCGGTCCGGCACCTGGACGACCAGCATCATCCGCTTGAGGTCGGGCTCGGCGTTGGCCAGGGCGCTGACCCAGCGGGCCATGCTGCCGTCGCCGGACACGCCGACCACGATCTCCCGGGCGCGCAGCGCCCAGGCCACGACCAGGGCACCGCCCAGCACCAGGTAGGGCGACTTCTGCAGCAGCACCTGGTCCTTGTAGCTGCCCGGCTCGCCCTCGGTGGCGTTCACCACCACCACGACCTGCCGCTTGCGGGCCCGGGCCGACGCGACGACGGCGCGCAGCTTGCTCGCGACCGGGAAGGCCGCGCCCCCGCGGCCGCGCAGGTCCACCTGGGCCGCCATGGCGATGAGCTGGTCGGCCGTTAGCCGGGGCAGCTTGCCGAAGATCGACTGGTAGGCAGCCAGGTCGACCTGCCTCAGCCGGTCCAGCCCGGCGGTCAGCCGCGCCTGGCCGATCGACAGGGTCTCCGGGACGGGAGGCAGGGTCATCGGTCGTACTCGTCGGGATCGGCCTTCCAGCCGGGCGACGTCGGCCAGTCCGGGGACGCCGGCCATTCCTGGGAGGCGGCCGGGTAGCGTCCCGCCGCCGGGTAGCGCCCCGCCGCCGGGTAGCGCCCCGCGGCTGGGTACCGTCCCGCGGCGTAGTCCCCCGTGGCCGGGTACCGTCCCGCGGCGAGATCTCCTGCCGCGTAGTCTCCCGTGGCCGCGTACTCGCCCGCGGCCGGGTGCTCCGGCGGTGACTGCCATTCCCGTGGCGATCGCCAGCTGCCCGGGTCCGTCACGTCGGCCGACAGCACCTGGCCCGGCCGCGTTATCCGCGAGACCTCGGCCATGCGCGCCGGGCCGGCCGTCCCAGCCTGCCCGGCTGGCAGCGCGCGGCGCGGCGGCCCTGCAGAGCCGAGCGGGGCCTGGCCGAGCGGCGCCATGGCCACCCGGGCCCCGGGCACCAGGCCCTCGGTCGGCACGCTGAGCCGGTCCGGTACCGGATGGGGGATCTTCTCGTCCCTGGCGCGCAGGGTGGCGACGCCGCGGACCGCCAGGGCCAGGGCCACGGCGGCCAGGCAGGCGCCGTAGCTCCAGTCCACGTAGGGCCGGGCCGCCCGGCCGGCCAGCAGGCCGTGCACGATCGCCAGCGGCCAGGCCAGGTAGGCGATGGCGTGGATGGAGCGCCACGCCCACGGCCATCTCCCGGCGAACCGGCCGCGCGCGAAGCCCGTGATGACGATGAGGACGAACAGGTCCCAGGAGACCGTGCCCAGGCCGATGTAGAGCGGCCGGTGCCGGGCCAGGAACGGGACGACAGCGTCGATGGCATGCGAACGGTGAGCCACGATCTCCAGCACGATATGCGCGGCCAGTGCGGCCAGCGCAGCCAGCGAGACGCCCCGGTGCACCGCCTGCGCCACCACCCGGTGACCGGGCCGCATGACAATGCGGTCGGTGGCCAGCAGGCCGACGCCGACGGCGGCCGTCAGCGCGATCAGCGCGAAGACACCCGCGTAGGTGAGCAGGAACTCCTGCACGCTGCTGACGATCGACCGGCCGTGGCCGGTGCGCTCCGCGACCAGGACCAGGGCGACGGTCGCGATGATGATGACGAGCCAGGCGGTCAGCCAGCGGCCCATTGACGAGCGCCGGGCTGCTGGCATCCTCGGGTATTCCCCGCGAGTACGCCCGCGCCTAGCTGACAATGAAGCCTCCTGGGGGCAGCAAAAGCCGAATAGAGCGCTAACACGCCCGCGGCTCAACGGGTGCCGGAACCCGGCATCGCATGCCTGCATGGAATTTTCATGGCCCCCCGGCCGAGAGCCGTATCGTATCGCCGCCCATCTCGTATGCGCAGCGAATCGGCGCAGTAACGGTAACAATGTCGTATCTGCCCAGGTCAGTGGCCATGCTGAGGCGAGCCGGCCCGGCGCGGCTCCCTAGTCGTGGCGCCGGAGAAAATCGTCCACCGCGGTCATATAGGCGTCGCGCTGTTCCCAGAAGGGCATATGCGACGACTCCTCCAGAACGACCTGCTCCACTTCTCCGATGCCGGCGACCAGATCCTCCTGGACCTTGGGCGTGGCCTCGTCGTAGCGGCCCGAGATGACCAGGGCCGGCACCCGGATCTGGCCCAGCCGGCCGAGCGCCGACCAGTCCCGGAACGACCCGATCACGTGGAACTCCGAGGGCCCGTTGGTGGTGTGGTAGACGGTCGGGTCGGTGTCGATCAGCTCGAACGAGCGCAGGACCTCCATCGGCCATTCCTCGAGCCGGCAGACGTGGCGGCTGTAGAAGACGTCGCAGGCCTCGCCGTACTCCGGGTTGCTGGTGGTTCCCGCCTCCTCGTGCCGCCGCAGTGTCTTCTCGACCTCCGGCGGCAGGTCCGCCCGGAGCCGGTTCGCCTCGACGGCGAACGCGGCGAACTCGGCGGCGGTGTTGGACAGCACGACCGACCGCAGGCCGGGCGGCCCGGTGATGGCGTGCTCCTGGGCGAGCATGCCGCCCCACGACTGGCCGAGCACGTGGTAGCGCTCGCCGATTCCCAGGTGGTCGACCAGGCTGGCCAGCTCGCGGACGAACAGGCCGACGGTGTAGTAGTCGGCGCCGCGGTCGGGGAAGTGGGCGGACTTCCCGTTGCCGGTCTGGTCGTAGAAGACGACTGCCCGGCCGCCGGCCGTCAGGTCGGTCATGGACAGCAGGTAGTCGTGCGTAGCGCCGGGACCGCCATGCAGGGTGACCAGGGGGGCGGGGCCCGCGCCGGAGCGAGCAGCGTCCAGGTCGCCCACGACCCGGTACCAGGTCTGGTGGTCCTCGAAGTCCGCGTATCCCTCATGTACGGGCATCGTCATCATCCCAGACTATGCAGCTCAATCCGGATGATGTCGCCGGACTTGCGAAGTTGCCCGGCCGCGTCCGGGCTCGCCGGCAGCCGGGGGGCCGTGGACTAGCCGCGGCCCGCCGCCATTCTTTCCGTCCGTAACATGCCGGAGATGAACCGTTAACGTTCCGGAGATATCCCGCTAAAGGCGTTGACAGTTGCATGCTGTCATTAATGCTGGCGGCAGGGCGTTTGCGACTAGCCCGGCCAACGGCCGGGGGGAGGAGGCTGGACCGCTGATGCGACAGACTCAGGTCGACGAGAGCACACCGGGCGGGAGCAGGAGCAACGGCGGCCATCGCGGCCGGCTGCGCCGTTTCCTGATCCTCGGGGCGGCCGCCTCGGCGGTCGCCTGGACGGCCAGCGCCGGCGGCGTCGCCGCCGCGGCCTCCACCGCCCCGCACCAGGCCGCCGCGGTCAAGCCCGCGACCATGCCCGCGGGCGCGCCGGATCTCGGCCCGAACGTCTACATCTTCACCCCGAGCATGCCGCAGAGCCAGATCCAGGCGACCGTCGACGCGATCTCCAGCCAGCAGATCTCCAACCAGTTCGGCACCCAGCGCTACGCGCTGCTGTTCGAGCCCGGCACCTACGGGTCGGCCGCCAACCCGCTGATCTTCCAGGTGGGCTACTACACCGAGGTGGCCGGCCTGGGCACCTCACCGGGTGCCGTCACCATCAACGGCTCGATCGACGTCTACAACCAGTGCTTCGCCGCCAACAACTGCATCGCGCTGGACAACTTCTGGCGCTCGCTGTCGAACCTGACCATCAACGTCGCCGGCGGGTCCGGCTGCCAGACCGCGACCGACTTCTGGGCCGTCTCGCAGGCTGCCCCCATGCGCCGGGTCCAGGTCAACGGCAAGGTGTCGCTGATGGACTACTGCAATGGTTCCCCGGATTACGCCAGCGGTGGCTTCATCGCCGACTCGGCGTTTACCGGCAGCAGCGTGATCAACGGCTCCCAGCAGCAGTTCCTCGTGCGCAACAGCAACCTCGACAGCTGGAGCAATGGCGTCTGGAACCAGGTCTTCTCGGGCGTCGTGGGTGCACCGCCGCAGGCTTTCCCGCCCAACAGCACCGGCGGCCCGTACACGACACTGGCTACCAGCCCGGTGACGCAGGAGAAGCCATTCCTGCAGACCGACTCCGCCGGCAGGTTCAGCGTGTTCGTCCCGGCCGTGCAGCACAACTCCGCGGGCACCACCTGGGGCAGCGGCCCCACGCCCGGCACCGCCATTCCCATCCGCAAGTTCTTCATCGCCAATCCGAGCACCCCCGTGCTGGAGATCGACCTGGCGCTGGCGCTGGGCAAGGACCTCATCCTGACCCCTGGCGTGTACAACCTGAGGGCTCCGATCGTGGTCTCGCGCCCGAACACCGTGGTGCTCGGCCTCGGCTTCCCCACGCTCGTCCCGCAGAACGGGACCGCGGCCATGCGGGTCCTCGGCGTGCCGGGAGTCAAGCTGTCGGGGATGATCATCGACGCAGGCCCGGTGAACTCCCGGGTGCTGCTCCAGGTGGGCGGCCCGCTGGCCAGGCGGACCGGCAGCGCGAATGACCCCACGCTGGTACAGGACGTGTTCTTCCGCATCGGCGGGGCCACGGCCGGAAGCGCCACCAACAGCCTGGTGGTCAACAGCTCCCACGTCATCCTCGATGACATCTGGGCCTGGCGGGCCGACCACGGCGCCGGCGTCGGCTGGACCCTCAACACCGCCGACACCGGCCTTATCGTCAACGGCAACGACGTGACCGCCTACGGCCTGTTCGTCGAGCACTACCAGAAGACCGAGGTCATCTGGAACGGCCAGGGCGGCGAGGTCATATTCTTCCAGAACGAGAACCCCTACGACCCGCCGAGCCAGGCGGCCTGGATGGTCAGCCCGACCCAGAACGGCTACCCGGCCTTCTTTATCCCCAGCCGGGTGACCAGCTTCCAGGGCTACGGAATGGGCAGCTACAGCTTCTTCAACCAGAACGTCCCGATCGAGAACGCCATGGCCTTCCAGGCACCCGACACCCCGGGTGTCGAATTCCACGACCTGCTGACGAGGTACCTGAGCGGGGCCGGAGGCATCGACTCGGTGATCAACGGCACCGGAGCCCCCGTGAACTCCGGCAACCCCGGTCCCACCTACCTAGTCAGCTACCCCTGATCGCCTGACCCTTCGCGCCGGCCCTCCCCAGGCCGGCGCGAAGGGCCGGCCCGACCCGTCTCGTCGTGGATGTCGGAGCCCGCTACCCGCTGAGCATCGCGCGCAGGGTGCGGGCATTGCGGACGGCGTTGGCGGCGCCGTCGTTGTTGAAGTAGGCCAGCACCTCGGTGCCCTGGCCCTCCCACTCGCGCATCCGGTCGGCCCACCAGGCCAGGTCGGCGTCGGAGTAGGAGCCTCCGTACAGGTGATCATGGTCGGGGCCGTGCAGCCGGACATAGGTGAACGGCGCGGTCACGGTCAGGATGCAGGGCAGCTGAGCGCCGCTCATCACGCAGTAGGCGGCGCCGTACTCCCGGAGCAGGGCGAAGACCTCCTCCTGGTGCCAGCTCGGGTGCCGGAATTCGACGGCGACCGGTATCCAGCGGGGGAGCGCGCGCAGGAAGTAGGCCAGCCGGGCGTCGTCCCGCGCGTGGCTGGGCGCGAGCTGGACCAGCAGCACGGCCCGCCTGTGGCCCAGCTCGTGCCACCCGGCGGCGATCCGCGCGATCCACTGCTCCGGCTCCAGCAGCTTCCTGGCGTGCGTCAGGCCGCGCGGCGCCTTGACGGACATGCGGAAGCCGGGCGGCAGCCGCTGCTGCCAGCTCCGGAACGCCGCCGGCCGGGGCCAGCGGTAGAAGCTGCTGTTGAGCTCGACGGTCGGGAACGACTCGCAGTAGCGCGCCAGCCGGGCCGCCGGGGGCAGGCCCGGCGGGTAGAGCTCTGGCGTCCAGTGGTCGTAACTCCACCCGGACGTTCCGATGCATGCCACCATGCCGACCTGCTACCTCAGCCGCCCGCCGCTACTCCTCGCGCCTGCCCGCTGCCGGGGCGGCCAGCGAGTCTGCGTAGGCCGCCGGGGTCTGGCCGGTCGCGGCCCGGAAGTCACGGATCAGGTGGGCCTGGTCGGCGTAGCCCAGGCCGGCCGCGATGCCTGCCCAGGACACCCGCTGACCGTCGCGGACCGCCTCGGCCGCCTCCAGCAGCCGGTACCGGCGCAGCACCCAGGTCGGCGACACGCCCGCGTAGCGCAGGAACATCCGCTGCAGGGTCCGCTGGCGCAGGCCTGCCACCGCGCACAGGTCGGCCAGGCGGCGCAGGGTCCGGCTCACCTCAGCGAGCCGGGCCAGGTCGGCGACCTGCTCGGCGGCGGCCACCCGCTCGGGATCCACCGCCCGCTCCAGGACGGCCGCGAGCAGCCCGACTCGCGCGGCCTCGTCCGGCTCGGCGGCGACCTGCCGGAGCAGCGCCGCCTCGTCCGCGCCGATAGCCTCCCCCAGGGGGACGATCCGGTCGGTAAAGTCCGCCGCTGACCCGGAGATGAACGCCCCGAGTCCGCCGGGCCGGGCCAGCGCCGCCACCGTCCAGCCCTGTCCCACCAGGACGCGCGTGGTCAGGCCGCGCGCGACGCCGTTCAGGCGGGCCTCGACCGGCCCGGGTGCGCTATCGGCGGGCCCAGCATTGGCGTGACCGATGCTGAAGTTAGCCCCCGGATGAGTGAGCACCTGCTGGCAGTGAGCCATGCCCGGCGGCAGGTCCCAGCGCACGGCCCAGAAGCGGTCCACCAGCCCGGCCAGGGGCGTCCCCGGCGGGTACCGGGTCAGCCGGACCCGCTGGCGCAGCAGCCAGGGATCGAGGATCCCGCGGCTGTCATTCTCGACGGGATGCGGCGGACGCGGCCCAGAACTGCTCACCTCTGCGACCCTAGCGGCCCGGCCTGACGCAATTGTTCAAGCCCGGCACTGGCCCGGCTGGCTATCGTGACGAGCATGACGACACCCACCGAGAAGACCACCCGATCAGCCGACCAGACCGCCGACCTGCTGATGGCGGTGCTCGCCGACCTGGCGCCGGTCGTGAGCGGCGTCACCGCGGAGCAGCTGCATGACCCGACGCCCTGCACCGAGTACGACGTGGCACAGCTCCGCGATCACGTGCTGGGCTGGCTGACCACCTTCGCGGCCGGCTTTGCCGATCCGGACGGCCAGGCGCCGCAGGCCAGCCTCAGCGGGTACCAGGCCCCCGACGACGCGGCCGCGGCGGTCCGGGCCGCGGCCGGCACGCTCGACCGGGCTCTCCGGGCGGGCGCCGCCGCCCGGCCGCTGCGGCTGGGGGACAGCGCCATGCCCGGCGATCTGGCGCTGGGCATGATCTTGTGGGAGTACCAGGTGCATGGCTGGGACCTGGCTCGCGCCACCGGCCAGCCCTGGTCGCCGCCCGCCGAGGCGGCACTGGAGTCACTGAGCTTCGCGCCCGCCATGCTGACCGACGACTACCAGGGCGACGGCAAGGCCTTCGGCAAGCCGGTCACCGTGCCTGAGCAGGCGCCGCCCCTGGACCGCCTGCTCGGCCTGTCCGGTCGCGACCCCGGCTGGCGCGCCTAGGGGCAGAGACCCCGGCGCCTCAGAGCTGCCCGAGCAGCTGCCGGTAGTAGGGCCGGAACCCGTTTCGCTCGTACAGCCGGACGGCGTCGGCGTTCGCCTCCACGACGGCCACCGACCAGTAACCGACTCCCTGGGCGCGCAGCAGGTCGCGGGCGGCGTCCAGGAGAGCGGTGCCGATGCCGGCGCCGCGGGCGCCGTCGGCGACCGCCAGCGACTCCAGCTCGCCGACGGCCTGGCCAAGGTCCCAGGTGGGTCCCGGCTCGGCCAGCCGCACCATGGCGTAGCCGGCCGGAGGCGCCTGCGGCGCGGCCCGGCTGACGGCCAGGAGCAGCCAGCACCGGCCCTCGGACAGCCAGTCGGCGTACTGGCGGCGCCGCCGGGCCCAGGCGGCGCCGGCTTCCCGGACGGGCACCTGCTCGCCCGCGACCTTCCGGTGATGCTCCACCATGGCCTCAAATAGCGGCCCAACGTCATCAAGCCTGGTCGCGTCAGCCAGCACGACCTCATAGTCGCTTGCCATAGTGCGACGCTACGCAACCCGGCGCGGTCCTGTCGCCAGGATTACCGGCGCAGGGCGATCAGCGCCACGTCGTCCTCGCGCGGGCCGGGGCCGGCGTCAATGGTCACCAGCTCGATGCCCGGCAGGCCCTCGCCGCGGCCTACCCGCACCAGCGCTGGGCTCCTCGACCCGAATCCAGCGCATGTCGTCGGAGTCCGGCGTCATGAGCCACCGGGTCAGCGGGACCACTTGGTCACCACGACGCAGGTGCCGGAGCCCGGCTCCGTCGTGAGCTCGAACTCGTCCACCAGCCGCTTGGCCCCCGACAGGCCAAGTCCCAGCCCCGTCCCCGTGGTCCAGCCGTCGGTCAGAGCCAGGTTCACGTCGGTGATACCCGGGCCATGGTCGTGAAAGGCGATCCGGATACCCGGCCGGCCGCCGAGGTGACCTTCTCGATCCGGGCCGCGCCGCCCCCGCCGTGCACCAGCGTGTTGCGGGCCAGCTCGCTGGCCGCTGTCACGACCTTGGTCTGGTCCACCAGGGACATCCCGGTCCGGGCGGCCGCGGCGCGGACCAGCTGCCGCACCCGGACGACGTCATCGCCCCCATCGATGGGCAGCTCATCCATCAGAATCGGCCGCCGAGAAGGCGCAGGCCCTTCTCGGTATTCAGGGCCGTCCGGATGCCGTCGAGCGACAGCCCCAGCTCCACGAGCGTGATGGCGACCGCGGGCCGCATGCCGACCAGCACCGTCTCGGCGTCGAAGAGCCGGGACATGGAGCCGATGGTAGACAGCATCCGGCCGATGAAGGAGTCGACGATCTCCACCGCGGTGATATCGATGATCACCCCGGTCGCGCCCGAGGCCACGATCTGCTCGGCGAGATCCTCCTGGAGCTGCTGAACGCTCTGGTCCTGCAGGTCTATCTGGATTGAGACGAGCAAGGTGGAACCGATCTTGAGAATCGGCACGTGCTCCATCAGGCCGACACGACTTTAAGCCCGCTGCGGCTCAGCGCGTGCGCCAGCCCGTCCGCCAGCGTCTGCTTGGTCGGCACGTCGCCGAACTCGATGCCCAGCGACACGATGGTGTGCGCGATCTGCGGCCGGATGCCGGTGATGATGCACTCCGCGCCCATCAGCCGCGCGGCCACGACCGTCTTGAGCAGGTGCTGCGCCACCTCGGTGTCCACCGTGGGCACGCCGGTGATGTCGATCACGGCATGCTCGGCCTCGGTGCTGACCAGGGCGTCGAGCATCTTCTCCATGACGAGCTGGGCCCGGGCGGAGTCCAGGGTCCCCACCAGAGGGACCGCGATGATGCCGTCCCAGAGCCGGACCACGGGCGTCGAAAGCTCGAGCATCGACTCGGCCTGGTCGCTGATGACCTGCTCGCGAGCCGCCGTGTAGGTCTCGAACGTGTGCAGGCCCAGGTCGTCGATCGTGCGGGCGAACGCCACGTACTCCGGGATTAGCTCGGCAGATCCGGCCACCAGATTGTAGACCGCGTCCTTGAGGGAGAACACGCCCAGCGCCGTCTCGCTCGGCGAGAATCCGCGCCGGGCGCGGGACGGGACAGTTCCCCGAGGAGCGCCCGCAGCTCGCCCGGGGCTGATTCGCCCGGGCCGGAGATGGCCCGCAGGAACTCCGCCATCCGGACCTGGCTGCTGTCCACCCTCACCCACCTCGCTGCCTGCGGACGAATCTGGCATTTGCCGACCTGCAGGCTACATGTGCCGTCGAGGGCACGAAGCCCTTACTTGCTGAACTGGCTAGCGGGGCGGCCGGATGGCGCGCGTGGCGATGTAGCCGGGCAGGTACTGCGCCGTGGCATCGGCGTGGTGCGGGGCCTCCACCAGGTGGGTGAGGGCGAAGCCGGCCGCGAGCTGGCCGCCGATCTGCTCCGTCAGCGAGTGGCTGTACTCGATCGGGCCGTCGCCGTAGGCGCGCTCGCGCTCGGCGGCTGGCAGGTCCAGGGTCGAGAACGGGATCGGGTGCCGCACCATCAGCTCGCCCCGGTCCACCGCCGCCATGTCGAAGATGTAGATGTCCGGGTTCATGAACCCGGCCAGCAGCACGCCGCCCGGCCGCAGCACCCGGAACGCCTCTCGCCAGACCGGCGAGAGATCGGGGCAGAACAGGTTCGACACGGGGTGGAAGATGAGGTCGAAGCTGGCGTCCGGCAGCGCGCTCAGGTCGCGCATGTCGCCGAGGACGGTGCGGAGGGTCAGGCCCTCACGGGCGGCTACCTCCGTATCCCGGGCCAGCTGCCGCGGCGAGTTGTCGAAGCTGGTCACGGTCGCGCCCGCCGCCGCCAGGACGGGCGCCTGCTGGCCGCCGCCGGAGGCCAGGCAGAGCACCGCCGTGCCGGCCAGGTCGGGCGGGAACCACTCGCGCGGGACGGCCTCGTAGCCGATCAGCACCACCGACCAGTCGCCGGCCCGGGCCCGGGCTATCGTCTCTGCTCCGACCGGCCGGGTCCACTCGTTGTCGTTGTCCACCTCGCGGTCCCACGCGACGCGGTTATGCGCGACGGGATCCAGGCCTTCAGTCACCGATCAACGCCTTCGGTCGCGGGAGCGCGGTTGAGGCCGGGCCGTCAGCCGTGGTCAGGCGCTCGTAGCCGACCAGCCTGATGCAGGTGGTAAGCCCGGTGATGGCCTGCTCCAGTTCCGCCATCCCCGGGTAGGTGGGCGCGATCCTGATGAAGCTGTCCCGCGGATCGTCGCCGTGCGGGTGGGTGGCCCCGGCCGGGGTGAGCGCGATGCCGGCCGCGCCGGCCCGGCGGACGACCTCCCGGGCACAGCCGTCCGGCACCTGGAGCGATACGAAGTACCCGCCGCGCGGCGTGGTCCAGGTGGCCAGCCCGGTGCCGCCGAGCTCGGCGGCCAGGATGCGCTGGACGGTCTCGAACTTGGGGGCCAGCAGGCTGCGCTGGCGTTCCATGTGGGCCCGCAGCCCGGCCTCGTTACTCAGGAAAAGGGCGTGGCGCAGGTGATTAATCTTGTCCGGTCCGATGGTCCGCTTGGCCGTGTGACCCAGCAGCCAGGCCACATTGGCCGGGGAGGCCCCGAAGAAGCCGATCCCGGCACCGCCGAAGGTGATCTTCGAGGTCGAGCCGAAGACCAGCGGCCGGTCGGGGTGACCGGCGCCGGCGGCGGCCGCGAGCAGGTCAGCGAGCTGCGCGGGCGCGTCGGTGAGGTGGTGCACGGCGTAGGCGTTGTCCCAGAAGACCCGGAAGTCCGGCGCCGCGGCGGGCATGGCGGCCAGCCGCCGGACCACCCGGTCGCTGTAGCAGGTGGCATCGGGGTTGCTGTACTTCGGCACGCACCAGATGCCCTTGACGCTGGCGTCGGCGGCGACCAGGTCCTCAACGACGTCCATGTCGGGCCCCTCGTCGGTCATCGGGACGGCGATCATGGCGATGCCGAAGCGATCACACAGCGCGAAGTGCCGGTCGTAGCCCGGCACCGGGCACAGGAACGTGACCTGCCCCTGGTCCGCCCACCGGGAGGCGCCGCCGGGGATGACGCTGAGCATCGCGTGGACCAGGCAGTCGTGCATCAGCTCGAGACTGGAGTTGCCGCCCGCGACCAGCTGGGCGGCCGGGACCTGCAGCGGCCCGCTGAAGATCTCGCGCAGTTCCGCCAGCCCCTGCAGGCCACCGTAGTTACGGCAGTCGGTGCCGTCGGCGGCCCGGTACCGTTCCCCGGGCAGCGTCAGCAGCGCGGCCGACAGGTCAAGCTGCTCCGGGCTGGGCTTGCCGCGGGTCAGGTCGAGGGACAGGCCGCGGCCGGCGAGGTCGTCGTAATCGCGCCGCGCGCCGGCCAGCCGCGCGGCCAGGGCGCCGGCGGTCAGCGGGTCAGCGGGCGGCGTGTCAGCGGTCAGGGTCTGCGCAGGCGAGGTGGGGAGCGGCATGCTTCCTGGCTTCGTGGTGGCGATCCGGGCGAAGTTCAGGGTACAAGCGCGCCGGCCCTGGGCGCACGGGCCGGGCGCACGGCCCGGGCTCGCCGGTTCAGGCCCGGCGCGCGAGCAGGTACGCGCGGCGCGTCTGCACCTCGGCCGGGTAGCTCGTCCGCTCCAGCCGCGCCTGCAGGGCGAAGCCCGCGTCGTCCAGCAGCCCGGCGATGGCGTCCGGCTCGAAGAAGGTGAAGTCCACGTCGACCTCGTGGCCCCACCACTGCGCAGTGTGCCGGACCTCCGTGCCGATGTGGAACGCGACCAGCAGCAGGCCGCCCGGCCGCAGCACGCGGCGGATCTCGCCGAGGGCGGCGGGAAGCTCGGCGGGCTCCAGGTGGATGAGCGAGTAGAGCGCGACGGCCGAGCCGAACTCGGCGTCGGCCGCCGGGAGGGCCAGCAGGTCGCCCACGCGGAAATCCACCTGCGGGTACTCCCGCCGGCCGATCGCGATCATCCCGGGAGACAGGTCGATCCCGGTGCAGGAAACGCCGTGGCCGGCGATCCATGCCGCCACGTGGCCAGGCCCGCAGCCCAGGTCGGCCAGCGGCGCGCCGTCAGCCGTCTGCTCGATGAGCGCCCCGAGCAGGCCGCGATCTAGTGGCTTGCCGCCGAGCTCGCCGCCGATGCGCGCCGCGTACTCTTCCGCCACCGCGTCGTAGCTCTGGCGGACCCGGCGATGCTGGCGCGCGGTAGGCATGGGCCATCATGCCATGTGCTCGGTGCCCGGCGCCGGGTCGGCGGCGGGCGCCGGCGCCAGCCCTGGCGGGCGCTGGCGGGGCAGCCCGGCGACGCCGCGGCGCTCATGCGCGATGTACCCCGCCTGCTCGCCGGGCTCTCGTACGGTGTGCACATGGCATGCGGAGCTAGCGAGCTGGTACCCGGCACCCGATGTCCCGGCCGGCGTGACGGGCCAGACGGGGCGGCGCAGTGAGGACGGTTCTCGTCTCGGCCGCGGTCTCCCTGCTCCTCGCGCTATTCGGCACCCCGCTGGCGATCAGGCTCTTCAACAGGCGCGGCTACGGCCAGCTGATCAGGGAGGAAGGCCCGGCGGCCCACGCCACCAAGCGCGGGACGCCGACGATGGGCGGCACGGTCATCGTGGTCGCCACGGTGATCGGCTACTTCGTCGGTCACGCCGCCACCGCGTTCTCGGTGTCGGCTTCCGGCGTGCTGGTCCTCGGCCTGATGGCGGCCCTGGGGCTGGTGGGCTTCGTCGACGACTTCCTGAAGATCTACAAGCAGACCAGCCTGGGGCTGCGCAGCGGGGCCAAGCTGGCGGGCCAGTCCGTCGTCGCGGCGGTGTTCGCGTTCGAGGTGCTGCGCTACCCAAACTTCTACGACATCACCCCGGCGAGCGCCTACGTCTCGTTCCTGCGGGATGTCGGCCCGGTCATCGGCGTGCTGCCGTTCGTCGTGTGGATCATGCTCCTGGTCGGCGGCTGGTCGAATGCCGTCAACCTGACCGACGGACTGGATGGCCTGGCCACCGGCTCGGCCATCTCGGTGCTCGCCGCCTACGTGCTGATCGCGAACTGGCAGGTCCGCAACGCGTGCACGGGCGTCAGCGTGACCGCCCAGTGCTACGCCGTCCGTGACCCGCTGGACCTGGCCGTGGTGGCGTCCGCGGCCCTCGGTGCCTGCATCGGGTTCCTGTGGTGGAATGCGCCGCCAGCCCGGATCTTCATGGGCGACACCGGGTCTCTGGCGCTGGGCGGAGTGCTCGCGGGCCTGGCGGTGTGCACGCAGACCCAGCTGCTGCTGGTCATCCTCGGCGGGCTGTTCGTGATCATCACCCTGTCGGTCATCATCCAGGTCGGGTTCTACAAGATGACTGGCCGGCGGGTCTTCCGGATGGCGCCGCTCCAGCATCATTTCGAGCTGCTCGGCTGGGCTGAGACGACGATCGTGGTCAGGTTCTGGCTGATCTCCGGGCTGTTCGTCGCGCTCGGCCTGGGCGTGTTCTACCTCGAGTGGCTGCCCGGCTGAGCGGGCGCCGCTCGCCAGTGGGGGAATGATGGAACAGGGCGGCCAGTTTCCTATCCCTGCGGGTGTGAGGGAGATGCCCTCCCCCGGCGAGGAGGCCGGCATGGCGACCGTTGAGCTGACGGCGGACAACTTCAACGAGGTAACCAGCGAGGGCATGGTGCTCGTCGACTTCTGGGCGGAGTGGTGCGGACCCTGCCGGATGTTCGGGCCGATCTTCGAGCGGGCCTCGGGCCAGCACGCTGACGCGGTGTTCGGCAAGGTCGACACCGAGGCCGAGCCGGAGCTGGCCAGCGCGTTCGGGATCTCCTCGATCCCCACGCTGATGGTGATCCGGGATGGCGTGGTCCTGTACGCGCAGCCGGGAGCGCTGCCCGAGGCGGCCCTGGAGGAGCTGATCACCAAGGCCGGCGAGCTCGACATGGACGAGGTGCGCCGTGACATCGCCGAGCAGCAGAAGACTGCGCAGCAGGAAACGGCGTCCGGCCCGGCCGTCTAGCCCGCGTGAGCGGACGGCTCCGCCGGCTGGCCGGCCGGCTGGTTACCGGCGGGCCGGGATGGCCGCGGCCGCGATGACCGCAGCCAGGAGCGCCAAGGGCAGCAGCGGTGCCAGCCTCGGTGCCTGGACTAGCAGGAGCCCGCCTCCGGCGGCTCCCAGGATGAGCCCCAGCAGGATGGCGATTGCGCGCCGCCGGCCCGAGGCGCCGCGGCCCGTAGCCAGGTCGCTCAGGACCGCGCTGAGCAGGCCGGTCAGGTAGGTAGTGGACAGTCCGGGGATGCCCAGCGCCCGGATGGCCGCCCCCTGGATACCCATCGCCACCGCCAGCGCCGCCAGCAGCACGAGCTGCACCGCGCCTCTGGGGTGCCCCGCCGCGATCTCCCAGCCGACGGTCACCGCGACCAGCACCACCGCCTCCGCCATCAGGGCGGCGGAGACCTTGCGCGGCCACACCGGCCCTAGCTGGCCGGCGTCGGTCATCAGCCGGCTGGTGAGCACCGTGGCCGCGATGAATCCCGCCAGCGCCGTTCCCGCGTGCAGCGCGCGGGTCCCGTTGTGCTGCCCGGCGCTCAGGCCGAGCAGCACCATGTTGGCGGTCATGACACTGGTGAAGACGCCGAGGCCCAGGAAGCTGATGGCGTCCGTCGCGCCGGCCACCGCCGCCAGGACGACGACGAGGACGTCGTGGCGCCGCCCGGCGTGAGCCTCCGGCCGGACATGTTCCGAACTCGGTTCCGCCGCCATTGATCCCCGATGCCCTCGGTCAGGTGCCGCGCTGCGTTCCCGCCGCGGCGCTGGTGAGCCGCCTGCGACATGCTAGTGGGGCAGCGGCCCGACCTGGGGATTTCTAGCTCCAGCAGGTTGGAAGCCAGCCTCACGGGTAACGGCCGCCTCATGTGGGATGCCGGTACCGCTCTCCTGCTCGATCACCGGTACCGGCTCGATCAGCAGATCGCGTCCGGTGAGCTCAGCGACATCTGGCGCGGAACGGACGTCGTGCTGGCCCGGCCGGTCGCGGTCAAGCTGCTGCGCGCCGGGGGTCGCCGCCGACACCCCGGAGATGGCCCGATTCCGGACCGCCGCCCGGCACGCCGGGCTGCTGGCTCACGAGAACATCGCCCGGGTCTACGACTACGACGGGTCTGGCGGGTCGCAAACGGACGGATCCCAGCCGCCCTTCATGGTGATGGAGTTCGTGGACGGGCCGTCGCTCGCCGCAGTCCTGGCCGGCGGCCCGCTGGAGCCGGCCCCGGTCATGGACCTGATCGCGCAGTCGGCGGCCGGGCTGCACGCTGTGCACCGGGCGGGCCTGGTGCACGGCGACATCAGGCCGGAAACCTTGCTGCTGGGCCCTGATGACGTGCTGAAGGTCACCCACTTCGGCGCGGCGTCCCGGGAGCTGCCAGCACCCCGCTTCGGTCCCGGAGGTCCCGCCTGCCTGGCGCCTGAGCGGGCCGCTGGCGGCAGCGGGACGCCGGCCGCTGACCTGTACTCCCTGGGCCTGGTGGCCTACCAGTGCCTGGCAGGCAGTCCCGCGCTGGGCAGTCCCGCGCTGGGCAGTCCCGCGCTGGGCAGTCCTGCGCTGGGCAGTCCTGCGCTGGGCAGCGCACCCGTCGGCGGGGGAGCGGCGGCTCACCCGGACAACTTTCCGCAGCCGCTGCCGCTGCCGCAGCCGCTGCCCGACACTGTGCCGGCGACGGTCGCCTTGCTCGTCAGTGAGCTCCTCGACCCAGACCCGGCCCGCCGCCCCCGAGACGCCGCCGAGGTGGCCCGCCGCGCTGGCCGGCTCCGCGACGAGCTGATCCCCGGCTTGCTCCCGGCGCCCGCTGGCTCCGCGCCGCCCGCGCCGGCCGCGCCGCCGGGTGCTGACCCGGTGCAGGCCACGGCCAGGTGGCAGGTAAACGACTCGGTGATCTGCCCGTCGGGGAAGTGCCGCCGCAGGATGCCGGCGACCGACGCGAGCAGGGACGGCTGTGCGGCCAGGCCTTTCGCGGTCAGGGCCGAGCGCCGGGAGGCGACGAGCGCAAGCCAGTGGTCCGCCGGAACGGTCCGCTCCCAGGCAATGTCCGCGTAGTGCACCTCAGCGAAACCGCCGAGAGTGACCAGGTCGGCCTCGTCGTCCTGAAGCGGCCCGGCCCCGTAGGGACCGAGGCCCACTTCGCGCTCAATCTCCGTCAGCCACGCCGCTCCGCTGTCGCTGACGTTCGACCACAGCGCTAGCTGACCGCCGGGCCGCAGGACCCGCCGGCATTCACGAGCCGACGTGGCTGGCTCGACCCAGTGCCACGCCTGGGCGCAGGTGATGAGATCCGCGGCGTGCGAACGCAGCGGCAGGCTCTCGGCCCGGCCTGCGGCAACGCCAACTGAAGGATGAGCCGACCGCAGCGCGCCGAGCATCGCCAGGCTCGGCTCTACCGCCAGGACCGTCGCGCCCCGGCGGGCCAGAGCGCTGCTGGCGATCCCGGTCCCAGCTCCCAGATCGATAACGAACCGCCCGGCCAGGCCGCCGGTCAGCCGGTCGAGCGCGTCATAGAGCGCGGCCGGATAGGCCGGCCGGGCTAGCTGATACTCGCGGGCAATCGGCTCGAAGACACGCGCCGGGTCCAGCCCGAAGCGAGCGTTCTCGCTGGTAAAGCTCACTGCAGCTCAAGCGGCATCGCGATAGGCAAGCAGCAGCGCGACGTCGTCCTCTGGCGCGTGCCCCACATGCCGGATCACCTCGTCACTGAGCCGGTCAACGAGCGTAGCGGGGTCGGGCGGGGAGCGCACGGCCGCGCTGCCGGCCAGGAGGAAGAACTGGCCGGCCTTGTTCCGGGCCTCGGTTGCTCCGTCGGTGTAGAACAGCAGCTGGTCGCCGGGCTCGAACGCGATAATCGTCGGGCTGCGCGGCAGGTCGGCGAGCTGGCCCAGGCCCAGGGGCAGGCTGCCCTCTTGCGACCCGATGAAGCGCGCCTGCCCCTGGCGCAGCAGCAGCGGCTCAGGATGGCCGCAGCTGAGCAGCTCGATCTTGTCGCCAGCCGGGCCGATCTCGGCCAGGATCGCGGTCACGAACTGCTCCTCGCCGAGCTGGCGGCCCAGGCTGGTCTCGATCCGCGCGGCGATCGCGGCCAGGCCCCTCTCCTCGTATGCCGCCTCGCGGAACACGCCCAGCACCCCGGCCGCCGACGCCACCGCGGCCAGGCCCTTGCCCTCCACATCGCCGATGATCAGCCGCGAGCCGTGCGGAGTGGCGACCACCTCGTACAGGTCCCCGCCGACCCGGGCCCCGGAGGCCGCTGACAGGTAACGCACGGAGAGCCCCACCGGGCCGACCCGGGCCGGCACCGGCCGCATCAGCGCTCGCTGGGCGACATCAGCGACCAGCCGGGTGTCGGCCAGCTCCCGGTCCCGGCGGCGCCGGCTGCGGGCGGTCTGAACGCCAGCCACGGTCACCCCGGCCACGGCCAGGAGCATGATCTGCGCCGGGCGATGGCTGGCCGGGGGCAGCCCGACCGTGAACGCCACGCTCTCGGCGATCGCCGCCACCGCGGCGGCCAGGGTGTAGAGCAGCGCGCCGACCCCGGCCGCCACCGCCGGGCCGATGGCCATCAGCAGCAGCAGGTCCCATCCCGGCCCCAGGACCAGCCAGGATATCCCGACCGCGGCCAGGATCACGAACGGCAGCGCGAGCAGCACCAGCCTGGTCCTGGACCGGACCGAGATTCGTGCGCGCCTGTGTGCATTGGCTGCCAGGGCCACGCGAGTCCCCCCGAGCATCGTGGCGGGCCCCCCGTTAAGCCCCGCACCTGCTTGCTCACTTAGCGTAACCTATGGGCCTGCGGACGCTGATAGGGCCCCGAATCACCAGGTTGCATGACCCGGCCGTCACGGGATGACATGGTCCCCCTCGTCCGAAGCGGAACGACTGCCAGGGCCCGGATCGCTGGTTCCTTCGACAACGAGGCCGGCTCCGCTGCTCGCCTCCCAGCCGGATTTGGTCAGCGCGTATTCGACCTCTCCCAGCTCGGAGCCCTCGATAGCTTCCGGCGAATCCGGATAGAAGGTTCGCACCAGCATGAGACCGGATTTCTCCATGACCCGCCGGGAAGCCTCGTTGACCGTCATCGTCTGCGCGAACACGCGCTCGACCGCGAGGTCGGTGAAGCCCATGCGGATGAGCGCGCGTGATCCCTCGATTGCATAGCCCTTGTTCCATGCGGACCTGCGCAGCCGGTAGCCGAGTTCGACGTCCCCGTTCTCCGCGGGCCGGAAGTGGAACCAGCCAAGAAACTCGCCGGTAGCTGTGGCCTCGGCCGCCCAGTAGCCCAGCCTGTCGAACCGTTCGTAGTAGCTGAGCATGAAGGGGAGGACCATGTCACGGATCTCGTTGGGTGGCGTCGGCTTGCCTCCCGTGAGGAACCGCATGACCGCTCGGGAGCTACGGGACACCTGCGGATCGTTCGCTGAGCCCGGCCAGCTCCCTGGCTGCCTCCAGGCGCACGTCCTCGCCGACGCTCTCGTCGACCGCGATGCTGCGGAACGCCTTCGCCGCCCATCGCCTGTCGCCCTGGGCCAGCATGGCTGCCTCCAGGCGCACGTCCTCGCCGACGCCCGCGTCGACCGCGATGCTGCAGCAGGCCTCCGCCGCGGATCGCTGGTCGATCTCGGTCAGCTGCCTGGCTGCCTCCAGGCGCACGTCCTCGCCGACGCCCGCGTCGACCGCGATGCTGCGGCTGGCCTCCGCCGCCGATCGCTGGTCGATCTCGGCCAGCTCCCTGGCTGCCTCCAGGCGCACGTCCTCACCGACGCCCGCGTCCACCGCGATGCTGCGGAACGCCTCCGCCGCCCATCGCCTGTCGCCCCCGCTCAGATTCCTGGCCGCCTCAATGCGGGCTTCATCATCGTCTTCGAACATGGCCGCCTTGCCTTTCTCAGTGACGACGCTGCCGTAAGAGTCTGCTGACGCAGCGCCATGCCGTCGCTACCTCGCCTGCGCCGGGTGCCCCTGGCGATCTCAAGATACATCTCGAAGAATGTTCCGTCTACACTCGCGCGAAACCAAGCCAGCCGGGCTAGTTCAGGGTCACACTCAATCCTGGGGCCCGGCGGGCCTAACAGATGGCTAAAGGCTGGGTGGATCAAGCGCCTCACGCCGCTCTGAGAGGGTCTCACGGAACTCTCCGAGATCGATGCCGGCCCTATTTTCGGCCAGGTCAACCGTCTCGATCAGCAAGGCTTCGGCCTGGTCGAGGGCCTGTGTCGCGGATGCAGTCGAGACCAGGGCATGAAGTCGATCGGCCAGCCGGCCGGGGGTCACCGCGAGCCCGGCGAGCATGTGGCGCTGCCACTTGACCAGCCGATGCTGTATATAGACCCGGTTGATTGCCAGCACGGTGCCGAGCACGGCTCTCTGGAGCTTACCAGCAGAGAATGAAGCGCGATCTCGTCCCCCCGGCTGGCGAGCGCCTCCCGCGCGGACCAGCCCTGCAGGCACCGGGAGCCAGGGACTAGTGCACCATCGCGGTGACCAATTCATCGGGGTAACGATCCGCCCGGTCCCGCCATACACCAGCCAGCTCCCTACCCAGGAGCGGCCGGCACCCCTGGATAGCAGCCAAGCGCATGTGCTTGACTGGAGTGTTCCCGCTTTTTTGGACACCGGATTAGGCTGCCAATTGACTGAGCTGCCTATATCCTAGTTCGTATTCCCCGGGCGTCAAGTACCCGAGCGT
>Ga0208219_1000107_pt1 | contig 36262 bp, 42 predicted proteins | sample NGESurshal072012_7_FD_184469 | JGI IMG/M metagenome (GOLD analysis project Ga0208219, IMG submission 184469) | Arctic peat soil microbial communities from Barrow, Alaska - NGEE Surface sample 53-2 shallow-072012 (SPAdes) | ecosystem: Environmental > Terrestrial > Soil > Wetlands > Peat ... | reverse complement strand
CCTTTATTCGGGCGCGATGAGCGCCGTGAGCACGTCTTTGCCGCCTTGGAGCACGGGATCGCCGTGCGCGAGGAGGATCCGCTCCACCGGCAGGTCCAGCAGCGGGAGGAGCGACTTCACGAGCTTCTTCGTCGTCGCTCCCTCGAGCCAGTTCTCCGGGCAGAGCCGGAGCGGCTCCGAGGTCGCGTGCGGCTTCGCGCCGGCCCCGAGGAGCACGTCCCCGACGACGAGCGCCTTCTGCTGGGCCAGCCAGTAGACGACCTCGCCCTCGTGGGCGGTCGCGAACGCCTTGATCCCGCCCGGCAGCTCAGGGTCGGCCTCGAATGGGTCGGTGACGACGACGCCGCGGTTCTTCAGCTTCCGGACGCCGCGAGCCGGCGCCCAGACGTGCGCCGCTCCGAGCTCTCCGCCGGAGCGGCCGTGCGCATAGAGGGTGATGAGCACGTGCGCCGGCGAACGCACCTCCGGCGGCGGGTCGAGCGGGTCGATGAGGACGAGCCCGTCGGGCGTATCCACGGCGACGGAGCCGACCTCCTGCCGCCACTCCGGATGCCAGGCCGACCAGCGCCGCAGCCCAGGGGCCACCTGTTCGAGCCTGCTCATGCCAGCTCCTTTAGCGGAACCCGATGCGGTTGGGGGGCCAGTAGGTGAAGAACACGGTTCCGATCAAGTTCTTCCGCGGGACCGACCCCCACTCCCGCGAATCGCACGACTGGGCGCGATTGTCTCCCATGAAGAAGTAGTCGCCCAGGGGCACCTGCCAACTCTTTCCATAATGAGAGGTGTCTGCCAAGCGCCGCTCGGCCTGGACGTACGGTTCCTTCAGCTTGTAGAAGGTGGTCCCGCGGAACGGCTCGATCCAGATATAGCCCTGGTTGTCCTCCTTGACTGTCTCCCCGGGCAGCCCGATCAGCCGCTTGACGAAGGTACCGCCGGCGCCGCATTTCACGAGCGCGAGCGGCGGCGTGTTGAAGACGATGATCTGGCCGCGATGGGGGCTGGAGACGTCGAGGCAGATCCGGCAGGCGAGCACGCGGTCGCTGAAGCCGGCCTCGCAGCCGGGCGCGGGCCGCGCGCAGTGCAGCGTCGGCTCCATCGACGAGGACGGGATCCGGTACGGATTGACGACGAACGCCTTCAGGGCGAGGACGATGACGATGGCCCCCGCGATCGTCAGGAACCAGTCGAGCGCCACGCGGACGGGCCGGGGCAGGTTCGGGAAGAGACGGCCGAGCGGGTCCCTCATCTGACGTTGCCTCTGCGCCAGGCGTCGATGCGCGCGTGGTCGCCGGAGAGGAGCACGTCCGGCACCGTCCAGCCGCGGAAGTCCGGCGGCCGCGTGTAGTGCGGGTACTCGAGCGCCCCGCCGAGCTCGACTGAGAAGCTCTCCATCTCCCCGGAGCCCTCGGCGAGCGCGCCCGGCAGCCGGCGCGCGACCGCGTCGAGCAGCACCATCGCCGGCAGCTCCCCGTTGGAGAGCACGTACGGGCCGATCGAGATGGCGTCGCTGCACAGGTGCTGCACGATCCGATCGTCGAAGCCCTCGAAGCGCGACGAGAGGAGCGTGATCTCCTCCTCGCCGGCGAGCTCCTCCACGACCTCCTGCGTCAGGGGCCTCCCCTGTGGCGTGAGCGCGATCACCCGGCGCGGCGGCTCGTCGCCGTAGGCCGCCTCGAGCGCGGCCGCGACGACGTCGACGCGCAGGACCATCCCGGCGCCGCCGCCGTACGGCTCGTCGTCGACCTGGCCGGCCCGGAGCGGCGTCGTGTCGCGGTAGCTGAAGAGGCGCAGCTCGAGCCCGTCTCCGAGGATGCCTGCGATCGGCCGCTGCTCCGTGAGCCAGGCGAACGCGTGCGGGACGAGGGTGAAGACGTCGACTCTCATTGTGGGTCTGCAAAGCCTGGCGCCACCACGATCCGCCCACCCTCGACATCCACCGACCGCACGCAGGCTTCGACGAGCGGCAGGAACAAGCCCGAGTCCAGCTCGAGCACGTCGTTCGCAGGGTAATCGACCACGTCGGCAACGCGGCCCAGGAACCGGCCTCCTTCCTCCTCGACAGCCAGGCCGACGAGCTGGAAGGCGTAGTACTCGTCCTCGCCGAGCGGAGGAAGGCTCTCCCGGGGCACGGCCAGGACGGCGCCGCGCTCGGCCGGCCGGTCGAGCTTGATCACGGGCCGGTTCCCGCCTCCACGGCGGGAGACGACCACCTTCGCAGGCGCGTCGCCGACATAGATCTCGGCGTCCTTCGCGAAGACGGCGGGATTGTCGCTCGGGACCTCGACGAAGAACGCGCCGTCGATCCCGTGCGGCCGGCCGACACGGCCGACCGGGACGAGGTCAGAGGCCAATGCGGGTGAACTCGGCCAGCGCCGCGGCCCGCGAAGGATTGGGCACCGGCGCTCCGTCGTACGGCGTGAACCGCTGGACGAGGTCGAGCGTCCAGTACGCACCCGGCTTTGCTTCGAAAGGCTTGCCGACACTGCCGGAGTTGATCACTCGCTTTCCCGCGATCGTGCGCTCGAATTGCATGTGCGTGTGCCCGCACACGACGACATCGGCGTCGACGTCCTCGAATAGGAATGCGATCCGCTCCGCCGGCGTGTCGACGGTGAAGATGTCCATGTCGTTCCGCGGGGTTGCGTGGCAGTACAGGACGCGATCGATCTGCACCGTCGGCGGGAGTCCGTGGAGAAACGCGACCTGCTCGCCGCTCAGATGCGACTCCGTCGTGATCTCTCGGTCCGTGTTGCCCCGTACCCAGACGACTCGCTCGCCGAGCGCGCGCAGCCGCTCGAGCACCTCGGCCGGTTGCTCACCGGCGAAGCAGATGTCGCCGCCGACGACGATGGTCGCGTCGTCCGGCACCTCGGCGAGCACGGCCTCGAGCGCGGCGAGATTCCCGTGGATGTCGTACAGAGTGGCGACCACTACCCGACGATCTCGAGCTGCATCCGGTGACCCGCGTTCGGGCCGCCGGCGCGCACGATCGTCCGCAGCGCGCGAGCGATGCGCCCCTGCCGGCCGATTACCTTGCCCACGTCGCCCTCGGCGACGTGCAGGCGAAAGACGAGCGAGCCGTCGTCGCCCTCGACCTGCTCGACGCGCACGGCGTCGGGCTCGTCGACGAGCCGCCGCGCCAACTCGGCGAGCAGCTCGTCCACGGCTAAGAGATTCCCTTGACCTTGAGCAGCTTGGCGACGGGATCCGTCGGCTGCGCGCCCTTCTGCAGCCAGCTCCGAACCTTCTCCTCGTCGAACTCGATCAGCGACGGCTCGTGCTGCGGGTTGTACCGGCCGACGATCTCGATGAACTTGCCGTCACGCGGCGAGCGCGTGTCGGCGGCGACGACGCGGTAGATCGGGTTCTTCTTCGACCCGACCCGCGTCAACCTCAATTTCACGGACATTGACTCACCTTCTCGCTTTCTTCTTTCGCTTGCTGGAGGCCTTGCGTGTTGCGCTTGCCCTCGGCTTGGCGCCGGCGGCAGCTCCGGGGATCTGGGGCATCTTGCCCGATCCCATCATCTTCATCATCTTCGCCATCTGCTTTCGGGCCTCGAGCAGCTGGTTGACCTGGGGCACGGTGGTGCCGCTCCCGGCCGCGATCCGTTTCCGGCGAGACCCGTCGATCACGTGCGGGACGCGGCGTTCGTGCGGCGTCATCGAGAGGATGATCGCCTCGACGCGGCCGAGCTCCTTCTCGTTCACCTGGTCGAGCCCCTCGAGCTGCTTGCCCATGCCCGGAATCATCTTGAGCACGCCCTGAAGCGGCCCCATGCGGCGCAGCATCTTGTAGCTCTTGAGGAAGTCGTCGAAGGAGAACTCGCCCTTCATCATCCGGCGCTCGAGCTCTTCCTTCTCGTCATCGGCGACCGCGGCCTCTGCGCGCTCGATGAGCGTGAGCACGTCGCCCATCCCGAGGATGCGCGACGCCATCCGGTCGGGATGGAACCACTCGAGCGCGTCGAGCGTCTCGCCGACCGACGCGAGCTTGATCGGACGGCCGGTGACGTGCTTCACCGACAGCGCGGCGCCGCCGCGCGCGTCGCCGTCGAGCTTCGTCATGAGGACGCCGTCGAAGTCGATGCGCTCCTGGAACGCCTTCGCGACGTTCACCGCCTCCTGGCCCGTCATCGCGTCGAGGACGAGGAGCACGTTCGTCGGCTTCGCCTCGCGGCGCACGGCGGCGAGCTCCTCCATCAGCGCCTCGTCCACGTGCAGGCGCCCGGCGGTGTCGAGGATGACGACGTCGCGGCCGTCCGCCTTCGCGCGCTCGATGCCGTCGCGCACGGCCTTGACCGGGTCGGAGCGCTCGTCCGCGTAGACCGGGACGCCGACCTGCTCGCCGAGCTGCATGAGCTGGTCGATCGCGGCCGGGCGCTGGAGGTCGGCGGCGACGAGCGCGGGCTTCTTGCCGTCCTTCTTCAGCAGGAGCGCCAGCTTGCCGGCGGCGGTCGTCTTCCCCGCGCCCTGGAGGCCGGCGAGGAGGATCGTCGTCGGCGGCCGCGGCGAGAACGCGAGCTGCGACGAGCCCGAGCCCATGAGCGCTGTGAGCTCGTCGTGGACGATCTTCACCACCTGCTGGCCGGGCGTCAGGCTCTTGCGGACGTCCTGACCGAGCGCACGCTCGCGCACGTGGCCGACGAACTCGCGCGCGATCTCGAGGTTGACGTCCGCCTCGAGCAGCGCCAGCCGCACCTCCCGCATGGCGCGGGAGATGGCCTCCTCGTCGAGCGTTCCGCGGCTGCGGAGGTCGCCGAGGGCGCTCTGAAGCTTGTCCGAAAGGGCGTCGAACACGAGGCGGCCAGGGTACCGGCATAGCGAGCGGCGCCCCGGTGGGGCGCCGCTCTTCCCCGCAGCGTTGGAGGGTTACGCCGTTGCGAGGCGGCGCTGGCGCGACCGCGTGACCGCGGCTCCGGCCAGGAGCAGGAGACCTGCCGCCCACACGCCGGGGATCCACGCGTCGTTCCAGCCGATGCCCGGTCCGGTCGAGCGTGCGACCGGCGAGGACGACACCGGGCTCGGGGTCATGCCGACCCCCTGGACGGACGCGACCTTCGCGTGGCCGTTGCCGCCGAGCGTGTCGGTGATGAACGTCTGCGCGTGGGCGGTGCGGGCTCCGACGACCGCGATCGACGCTGCAACCACGATCGAGGCGACGAGCTTGACCGCATGGCTCTTGCTGAACACTGTCTTCCTCTCCTCTCGGATCGCGAGTTGCGATCTCTCTGCCCACCCGACGAGCGCGCGGCAAAGGCTCGGCAAACGCTTGGCTAAGGCCGGACGCGGTGCTAGCGTCGGCCGCGGGGAGGACGCCGTTGGACATCCGCATCCTGGGACCGCTCGAGCTGCTCGAAGAAGGCCGGGTGCTGGAGCTCGGCGGCACCAAGCAGCGTGCCGTCCTCGCAATGCTCGCCCTCGACGCGAACCGGGCGGTGTCGCTGGAGCAGCTCGCCGAGGGCGTGTGGGACGGCAGACCGCCGGAATCGGCGCGCAAGGCGCTGCAGGTGTACGCGACGCAGCTGCGCAAGGTGCTCGGGAAGGAGCGCCTGCAGACGAAGGGCGGCGGCTACCTGCTCCGCGCCAGCGAGGACGAGCTCGATCTGACCCGCTTCGAGCGCCTGCGCGATGCGGGCGAGCTCGATGCGGCGCTTGCGCTCTGGCGCGGCCGGCCGCTCGCCGACCTCGCCGACCTCGGCTTCGCGCGCGCCGAGGCAGACCGGCTGGAGGAACTGCGGCTCGCGTGTCTCGAGCAGCGGATCGAGCGCGACCTCGCGGCGGGACGTCATGCCGAGCTGGCCGGCGAGCTCGAAGCGCTCACGCGCGAGCACCCGCACCGCGAGCGCCTCCGCGCCCAGCTGATGCTCGCCCTGTACCGCGGCGGCCGCCAGGCAGAGGCGCTCGAGGGGTACCAGGCCGCCCGCAGCGCCCTCGTGGACGAGCTCGGCCTCGAGCCGGGCCGCGAGCTCCGCGCCCTGCACCAGCAGCTCCTCCGCCAGGATCCGGCGCTCGACCTTCCGGCCCGAAGCAAGCCGCCCCGGGAAGCGCCGCGCGCGCCGGCGCCGAAGAGCGCGGTCATGCGCAAGACCGTGACGCTGCTCTTCTGCGACGTCGCCGGCTCGACGGAGCTGGGCGAACGCCTCGACCCGGAGGCCCTGCGCACGGTGATGTCGCGGTGGTTCGAGGCGATGCGCGCGCCGGTCGAACGCGCCGGCGGAACGGTGGAGAAGTTCATCGGCGACGCGGTGATGGCCGTGTTCGGCGTGCCGGCCGTCCACGAGGACGACGCCTTTCGCGCCGTGCAGGCGGCGGTGGAGATGCGCGATGCCGCGGTGCCGCTCGGCCTGCAGGTCCGCATCGGCGTCAACACCGGCGAGGTCGTGACCGGCGACGGTGCGACGACGCTCGTCACCGGCGATGCCGTGAACACGGCGAAGCGGCTCGAGGAGGCGGCGGCGCCGGGCGAGATCCTCATCGGCGCGGCCACCCGCCGGCTGGTCGCGAACGCGACCGTGCTCGAACCGGCCGGCGCGGTCGCGGCGAAGGGCAAGCGCGAGCCGGTGGAGGCCTGGCGCGTGCTCGACACGATCGCGGATGCGACGCCATATGCGCGCCGCCTCGACGCGCCGCTCGTCGGCCGCGTGCAGGAGCTGGCACTGCTCGACGACGAGCTCGGAGCGGTGGCACGCGACAGCGCCTGCCGCCTCATGACCGTCACCGGCGCCGCCGGCGTCGGAAAGTCACGCCTTGCGCGCGAGTTTCTCGCGCGCGCCCGGCCGGCCGCGCGCGTGCTCATCGCGCGCTGCGTTCCCTACGGCGACGGGATCACGTTCCTGCCCCTGCGCGAGCTGCTCGCGGAAGCGGGCGAGGAGCAACTGCTCGCCGCTGCGTCGAGCGAGGAGACGTTCTTCGCCGTCCGGCGGCTGTTCGAACGGCTGGCCGCCGAACGACCACTGGTCGTCTGCTTCGAGGACTTGCACTGGGCGCAGCCGACGTTCCTCGACCTCATCGAGTACGTCGCCGGCTGGAGCCGCGGCGCCCCGATCCTCCTCCTCTGCCTCGCGCGGCCGGAGCTGTCGGACGAGCGCCCGCGCTGGCCGGGCGCAGCAATCGGGCTGGAGGCGCTGAGCGGGTACGAAGCGGGGGCGCTCCTCGACGAGCTCGCGGCCGAATGGCCGATCGACCCGTCGGCGCGGCAGCAGATCGAGGAGGCGGCGGAGGGCAACCCGCTCTTCCTCGAGCAGCTCGTAGCGATGGTGGCCGAGTACGGGCCTGACGCGGCCATCCCGCCGACCATCCAGGCACTGCTCGCGGCGCGGCTCGACCGGCTCGACCAGAACGAGCGGGCGGTGCTCGAGCGCGCGTCGGTCGCCGGCCGCGACTTCTCGCGCGCTGCTGTCGCCGAGCTTTCGCGCGACGAGGAACGCGACGACGTCGCCGCGACGCTCCTCTCGCTCGTGCGCAAGGAGCTCGTCCGTCCCGATCTCTCCGGCGCGCCGGACGAGGATCGCTTCCGCTTCCGCCACGCGCTCATCCGCGACGCCGCATACAGCGGGATCCCGAAAGCGCTGCGCGCCGAGCTGCACGAGCGTTTCGCGGCGTGGCTCGACGCGCGCGGCGCGGAGGACGAGCTCGTCGGATACCACCTCGAACAGACGGCGCGATATCGGGCCGAGCTCGGCGTTCCCGACAACGCACTCGCCGAGCGCGCCGGGGCTCTGCTTGCGGCGGCCGGCCGGCGCGCGCACGTCCGCGACGACATGCCTGCGGCGCGGAGCCTGCTCGAACGAGCACTCTCGCTGGCCGATCTCGGCAAGGGCCGGCCCGTTGCTCTGCGCGGCCTCGCAGCTGCGAGCTGGGCGGTCGGCGACATCGACGCGGCGGCGGCTGCGATCGACGAAGCGATCGACACGGCGGCGCGGATCGGCGACGTGCAGCAGGAGTGGTACGGGCGGCTGGAGCGCGCGGCGCGGCGGCATCAGCTGCACGCGGCGGACGACGACCTCGAGGGGGTCGCGACCGAGGCGGTGCGCGTCTTCGGCTCGCTCGGCGACGACGCCGGCCTCTGCCGCGCATGGCGTCGCCTCGCGCTGCTCTCGTACTCGGCCGGACGCTGCGCCGAAGCCGCCGAGCAGGCCGAACGCGCGCTCGAGCATGCGCGCCGCGCGGAAGACGCTGCCGAGGTGACACGCACCGCCGACCTCTTCTGTTCGGCGCTCGTGTACGGACCGGAGCCGGCTGCGAGCGCGGCGCGACGCTGCCGCGAGCTCCTCGACGACGACGCGCCCAGCCGCGTGCTCGAAGCGGCGGTCGTGAGCGCGCTCGCATATCTCGCCGCGATGCAGGGATCGTTCGACGAGGCGCACACGCACGCCGCGCGTGCGGCCGCGATCTACGAAGAGCTCGCCCTCCCACTCCTCCGCGCAGGCCTCGCGGAGGTGATCGCCGCAATCGAGATCCTCGCAGGCGATCTCGGCGCCGCGGAGCGCGAGCTCCGCCTCGGCCGCGGCCTGTTCGCCGACGCGGGCGCAGGGTCGCTCGCGGGAACCATCGCGGCGTCGCTCGCGCGCGTCGTCCTCGAAAGCGGCCGGCTCGACGAAGCGGAGGAGCTGGTCGAGCTCGCTCAGAGCACCGTCGACGAGCGCGACCTCGGCGGGTTCGTCGACACACGCCTCGCCGCCGCGCGGCTCGCCGAGCTGCGCGGACAGGCGGACGAAGCCGCGCTGCTCGCCCACGAGGCCGTCGTCCGCCTCGAAGGCACGGACACGATCCGGCTCGCAGATGCGCTCGCGGCGTCCGGCCGCCTCACGGAGGCGATCGAGCTGCACGAGCGCAAAGGGAACGTCGCCGCCGCGGAGCTAGTCATGGCACGCGCCGCGCGATAACGTCGCGCAACCGCAATCAGGGAGGGCACGCACATGGCGAAGAAGAAGAAGGCGGTGACCGGAACGGCCCAGGCCGGACCATCGATCAAGGGGCACTGGGACGGATGGAACGCAGCGCTCGACGACGCGCTCGGCAAAACGGGCTGGAAGGCGGCCGACCACGACGCCGTGCAGGTCGAGTTCTACGCGAACGTCAAGGTCGTCAATCCGGGGAGCATCGTCGAGTACGGGGTGAAGCTCATCCCGCCGAAGTAGGGAGCTAGTCGACGAGGGCCCGCGCGTAGTCCTGCGCGTCGAACGGGCGCAGGTCCTCGAGCTGTTCACCGACGCCGACGAGCTTGACCGGGAGGCCGAGCTCGTAGGCGATCGGGATTGCGACCCCGCCTTTGGCCGACCCGTCGAGCTTCGTCAGCGCGACGCCGGTGACACCGACCGCTTCCTTGAAGAGACGCGCCTGCTGCACGCCGTTCTGACCCGTCGTCGCGTCGACGACGAGCAGCGTCTCGTGCGGCGCGCCGTCGAGCTTGCGCTCGATCACGCGGCGCACCTTCGCGAGCTCCTCCATGAGGTTCGCCTGCGTGTGCAGGCGACCGGCGGTGTCGACGAGGACGACGTCGCGGCCGCGCGCCTGCGCCGCCTCGATGGCGTCGTACGCGACGGCAGCCGGATCGGCACCGCGTTCCGAGCCGACGAAGTCGGCGCCGGCGCGCTGCGCCCAGATCTCGAGCTGCTCCTCGGCGGCTGCGCGGAAGGTATCCGCTGCAGCGACGACGACGGAGTGGCCGTGCGCGGAGAGGATGGCCGACAGCTTGCCGATGGTCGTCGTCTTCCCCGTGCCGTTCACACCGACGACGAGGATGACCGCGGGCGCGTGCTTCACGTCCAGCGTGGGCGGCTCGCCGAAGAGCAGGGCGATCTCGTCCGGAAGCGCGGCGATGTCACCGCGCGCCTCGAGCCGGCGCACGAGCTCGGCGGTCGCGGGCACACCGACGTCCGCTTGCAGCAGCGCTTCCTCGAGCCGCTCCCAGGAGAGATCGTCGCCGGGATCGAACGCTGCGACCTGGATCTGCTCCGTCAGCGCGCGGCGTGACTTCGAGAGCGAGTCGCGCAGGCGCGAGAACATCCCCGCCCGTTCAGTCTCCGGTTCGGGCGCGGCCTCCTCTTCACCGAGTAGCTCGGACCAGCTCCGCGACATCGCGCCAGACTAACCGGCGCTCGCACGGTGTCCATCAGGGACACGACCGGGGCCAGGCCCCGTTACGGAAGTGTCACGACTTCCACACGACACCGTTTGGGTACCTGGTACCTGAACGTTTGCGTCACGCACCTGTGACGGCCGTGCGCACGGACTCAGTTCCCGGTGTCAGACACCAAGATCGGTGTCTGACACCTACGCGACTGCGACTGCTTCTGCTTCTTCGCGCGGCAGGCGGCGCGAGACGACCTGCGACACACCGTCGCCACCCATGGTCACGCCGTACAGGATGTCGGCCGCTTCCATCGTTCGCTTCTGGTGCGTGATGACGACGAACTGCGCGCGGTCTGCGTAGCGCCGCAGCAGCTCGACGAAGCGACCGATGTTCGTGTCGTCCAGCGCAGCCTCCACCTCGTCGAGCAAGTAGAACGGGCACGGGCGCGCGAGGAACAGTGCGAACAGGAACGCGATCGCGCCGAGCGCCTTCTCGCCGCCGGACAGGAGCGAGAGCCGCTGCACGCGCTTCCCGGCGGGGCGAAGCTCCACTTCGATCCCGGGCTGCTCCTCCTCGTCCTCGGACTCCGTCAGCCGCAGCCGGCCCTCGCCGCCGGGGAAGAGCGTCGCCGCCACCTCCGCGAAGTTGGCCTGCACCGCGTCGAACGTCTCCGCGAAGCGGCGCTCGACCGTCTCGGTCAGCTCCGTCCGCAGCTTGTCCAGCTCGTCGAGGCTCTGCTCGAGATCCGCACGCTGCGTGGTCAGCTCCTCGAGCCGGGTCTTCTCGGCGTCGTACTCCTCTTTCGCGAGCGGGTTCACCTGGCCGAGGCTCTCGCGGCGCCGCTCGAGCCGCTCCGCACGGTCGGCGAGCTCGTCGCGGTCGTCGCCCTCGGCGCGTTCCTCGGTGCCGGTGTCCGCGAGCCTGCGCCGGGCCTCGTCGGCCTCGGCCTCGATGCGCGCCGTCTCCACGTCGATGGCCGACGCGCGCTCGGCTGCCCCGGACAGCGCCTGCCGCAGCTCGACCTCGGCCGCCCCGAGCCGGCGGAGCTCCTCGCCCAGGTCGCCGGTGCGGGCCGCGCCGGCGTCGACGCGCGCACGCAGCGGCGTCTCGAATCGAGATGCGGGAATGTCGAGCACGCGCACGAGCCGCTCGACGAGCGCGGCGCTGCGCACGACGACTGGATCGGACGCGACCGAATACGCGGTGTCCGGGATGGGTGCGTCGACTCGCCGGCGGAGCGCGTCCAGCTCGGAGGCGAGCGTGCGCCGGCGAGCCTGCAGCTCGAGCAGCACAGCTTCAGCCGTCTCGCCTGCGAACCAGAGCTCACCCTGCGCCGGGTCGTAGCCGAAACCTTCGCGCGTCACCGCCGCGACGGGAGAGGACAGCAGCTCCTCCTTCGCGACGACCGGCAGCTCCGGCTCGCGGCGACCGATGACGACGGTGAGTGAGCCGAGCCCGGCCGACCGCGCACGCTCGAGCAGCGAGAACGCGGCGTGGACGTCGTCGACGACCAAGGCGGACGCACGCTGTCTCAGCGCTGCGGCGACCGCGTGCTCCATCCCCGCCTCGACGTCGAGCAGCGAGAGCACGATGCGCTCACCTTCCTCCGCGAGAGCGCGCGCCGCCGGCGGAAGACCCTCGCGCTCGGCGAGTGCGCGATCGAGCGCGCGCAGACGCTCTTCGTGCAAGGACACCTGCTCGGCGAGAGCCGCACGCTCCATGCGCACACGCTCGTCCAGCACGCGGCGCGGCTGTTCGAGCTCGTCGCGGAGCCGGCGCACGAGCGACTCGGCCGACTCCCGCCGCATCCCGACGCGCTCGGCCGCGCTGCGCAGCCGGTACAGCTCCTGCATCGCCTGCTCGCGCGCGCCTGCCGCGTCTGCGAGCTCCTCCTCCGCCTCACCGCGCTCGGCGAGCACGGCCTCGAGCCGCTCTTCGGCGCCGCGCTTCGCGAGCGCGGCGGCCGCACGCCGGCCGGCAGCCTCGCCGAGCCGGTCGTCGAGCGTCGAGAGATCGAGCTCGGCGATGCGCGCGCGTAGCTTCGCGAGCTCACCGAGAAGCTTTTCGGCGCGCTCGGCCGCCGTCGCCTGCAATGCGAGCGGGCGCAGGCGCTTGCGCACCTCTGCCTCCAGATCGCGTGCTCGCTCGACCTGGATCGCGACCCGCGCGAGCTTCAGCTCCGCGCGATGCCGGCGCGCCTTGAAGCGGCCGAGACCTGCCGCCTCCTCGATGAGCGCGCGCCGCTCCTCCGGCTTCGACGCGAGGATGGCCTCGACCTTGCCCTGCCCGATGATCGAGTGCATGCCCTGGCCGAGCCCGAGGTCGGCGAGCAGCTCGACGAGGTCGATGCGCCGCACGCCGGTCTTGTTGAGGAGGTACTGCCCTTCGCCGCCGCGATGGAGCCTGCGCGCGACCGACAGCTCGGCGTAGTCGACCGGCAGCGCGCCGTCGGAGTTGTCGAACAGGAGCTCGACCTCGCAGAAGTCGGCCGCGCCGCGGTTGGCCGCGCCGGCGAACAGGACGTCGTCGGGCTTCTCGGCGCGCAGCTCGAGGGGGCTGAGGGAGCCGGCGGCCCAGCGGATGGCGTCGGAGACGTTCGACTTGCCGGACCCGTTCGGGCCGACGATCACGCCGACGCCCGGCTCGAGGCGAACCTCGACCGGGTCGGGAAACGACTTGAACCCGCGGATCTTGACGGCACGGAGATGCACCTGAGGGGGACCCTAACCGCGGCCCTGGACGGCGCTACGTGTCGTCGGATTCCTCGGGCTCCCGGGCGAGCGGGGCGTCCTCGTCCCGCTCGAAGAGCTCGAGGATCCCGCGCGGCTCGGGCTGCTCGTCCGGCTCTTCGAGCCGCTCGTCGAGCGCCTTGTCGGAATGCTTCTGGCGGGTCACGGCCCTCAGGATGCCAGAGCCAGGAGCGCTTCGCGGGCGGCCTCCTGCTCGGCGGCTTTCTTCGACCCGCCCTCGCCCACGCCCAGCCGCTCTCCGTCCACGACCGCGGCGCACGTGAAGTGCCGCTCGTGCGGCGGCCCGACGGCGTCCACGACCTCGTAGGTGACCTGCCGGCCTATGCGGGCAAGCGCCTCCTGCAGCTCGGTCTTGTGGTCGACGAACGTCGTCAGCGCGTACTCGATGCGATCCGAGAATGCGTCCACGATCGCCTCCTCGATCGGAGCGAAGCCATGCTCAAGGAAGAGCGCGCCGAGCACCGCTTCGAGCAGCGCCGCGAGCACGTTCCGGTTCTTGGCGAGCCGGCTCGCGTCCTCGCCGTCGCTGTACGCGGCCAGCCGCCGGCCGAGGTCGAGCTCGTGGGCGACGACCGCGCAGCTCGCGCGCGACACGACGTGCGAGCGCACCTTCGCGAGGCGTCCCTCGGAGAAGTCCGGATGACCCGAGTACAGCGTGTGCGCCACCGCGAGCTCGAGCACGCTGTCGCCGAGGAACTCGAGGCGCTCGTACGAGGCGGTGCGCTCCGCCGCCCAGGACGAGTGAGTGAATGCCGTCGCCGCTGCCGCGGCAGGAAGCGCGTCGATCAGCTCGGCGAGGGTTCGACCGCGCGTGCCGCTACTGGTGCGACGCGACGTAGTCGACGGCCTGCCCGACAGTCGTGATCTTCTGGGCGTCCTCGTCGGAGATCTTGATCCCGAACTGATCCTCGAGCTCCATGATCAGCTCGACGAGGTCGAGCGAGTCGGCGTCGAGGTCCTCCTGGAACGAGGCCTCCTCCGTGATGTCGGCCTCTTCGATTCCGAGCTGCTCGGTCAGAACTTCCTTGACCCGCTCGTAGACTTCCTCGCGCGACGCTGCCATGTCACCTCATTTGGTTTCCGGGGGCTGAAAGCGCGCCGATCATACAGCCTCTGCGGGCTGGTGCATCCGGGCTGCGAGCCTGCCGACGACGTCGCGCTCCACTCCGCGGGCGGCGAGGCGGACCGCGTTCGCGATCGCCGTCCGGGACGAGTTCCCGTGCGCGATGACCGCGAGGCCGCGGAGGCCGAGCAGATAAGCGCCGCCGTACGTGTCCGGATCGAGCCGCTTGCGCAGCCGCCGGGCCGCCGGCCGGATGAGCAGGCCGCCCACCGTGCCGCGTGTGTTGGCGGCGATCTCCTCGCGGAACGCGTCGAGGAGGCTCATGATCGTCCCCTCCAGGAGCTTCAGCGCGACGTTGCCGGTGAAGCCGTCGGTGACGACCACGTCGGCGGCGCCGGACAGGATGTCGCGGCCCTCGCAGTTGCCGGCGAAGTTCAGGTCGCTGGCCGCGAGGAGCGCGTGCGCCTCGATGGTCAGCTGGTTCCCCTTCTCAGGCTCCTCGCCGATGGAGAGAAGCCGCACAACAGGGTTGGCGATCCCGAGCATCTCCTCCGCGAAGACCGCGCCCATGGTCGCGAACTGCACGAGATATTCGGGACGCGCGTCCGCGTTTGCGCCCGCGTCGATGAGCACCGAGGGGCCGTGCTGCGCCGGAATGGGGACCGCTATCGCAGGACGAAGCACGCCGGGGACACGACGCAGCTCGAGGAGGCCCGCGGCCAACACTGCGCCCGTGTTACCGGCGGACACCACCGCGTCCGCGTCGCCTTCGGCGACCGCGCGCACCGCCGAGACGAGCGAGCTCCCCGGCTTTCCGCGCACTGCCTCGGCCGGCTTCTCGTTCATCTCGATGACGCCGTCGGTCTCGCGCAGCTCGAGGCCGCCGGTGTCGATTCCCGCCGAGCCGTACAGGATCGGCGTCAGCCCGTCGGCAGCCGCTTCGAGCGCGCCCGCGACGACTTCCGCCGGGCCGCGGTCGCCCCCCATCGCGTCGACCGCGATCCGCGGCATTGGACCTAGGGAGCGTCGATGCGGAGTGGTTCGACCTCGCGGCCCTTGTACGTCCCGCAGTTCGCGCACACGTGATGCGGCCGCTTTGGCACGCCGCAGTTGGGGCAGACGTTCACCACTGCCGCCGAGATCGCGTGGGTCGCACGCCGCTTGTCGCGGCGCGACTTGGAGGTTTTCCGCTTCGGGACGGCCATGAGCGCCGCGCAGTATAGCCACGGGCGGCTACGGTCAGACCATGGAGAAACGCACGCTGGGCCAGGGACTCGTCGTCTCCGAGCAGGGCCTCGGATGCATGGGCATGTCGGCCTTCTACGGCCAAGGCGATGACACGGAGTCGATCGCGACCATCCACCGGGCGCTCGAGCTCGGCATCACCTTCCTCGACACCGCCGAGATGTACGGGCGCGGCGTGAACGAGGAGCTCGTCGGCCGTGCGATCAAGGGGCGCCGCGACGAGTTCGTCGTGGCGACGAAGTTCATCGGCGCGTTCAGCGACCGGCGGCCGGACGGCCGGCCCGAGTACATCCGCACGGCGATCGAGGGATCGCTGCAGCGGCTCGGCACCGACCACGTCGACCTCTACTACCAGCATCGCGTCGACCCGCAGACGCCGATCGAGGAGACCGTCGGCGCGATGGCGGAGCTCGTGGCCGCCGGCAAGGTGCGCCACCTCGGGCTCTCGGAGGCGTCGGCGGAGACGATCCGCCGCGCACATGCGGTGCACCCGATCGCCGCGCTCCAGTCCGAGTACTCGCTGTGGACTCGCGACCCCGAGGGCGCGATCCTCGACACGCTGCGCGAGCTCGGCATCGGCCTCGTCGCGTACAGCCCGCTCGGCCGCGGCTTCCTCGCCGGCCGGTTCACGTCGCCCGACGAGCTCGACGACGGCGACTTCCGCAAGAACCATCCGCGGTTCACCGGCGAGAACCTCGCGCGCAATATGAAGCTCGCCGAGCACGTGAAGGCGCTCGCGGAGTCGAAGGGGGCGACGCCTGCGCAGGTGGCGATCGCGTGGGTCCTCTCGCGTGGCGACGACGTCGTCCCGATCCCCGGCACGCGCCGACGGACGTATCTCGAGCAGAACGCGGCTGCGAGCGAGATCGAGCTGACGACGCAAGAGCTCACGGAGCTGGACACGATCGGAGAAGCTGCGGGTGACCGCTACTCCGACATGTCCACCGTCAACCGCTAGGGGAGGCCATGACCACACTCGAGAACCGGCCGAACACCGCGCTCCTCGTCATCGACGTGCAGAACGGCGTCGTCGCTGGGGCGCACGAGCGCGACGCGGTCGTCGCGAACGTCGGCAGCCTGGTCGAAAAGGCGCGGCGGGAACAGGTTCCGGTCGTCTGGGTCCAGCACTCCGACGAGGGCCTCGCGAAGGGGAGCGACGACTGGCGCATCGTGCCCGAGTTGACCCCGGACGACGCCGAGCCCCTCGTCGAGAAGACCTACGGCGACTCCTTCGAGGACACCATCCTCGAGACCGTGCTGTCCGACCTCGGAGTCGGGCGGCTCGTCGTCGTCGGCGCACAGACGGACGCGTGCATCCGGTCCACGCTGCACGGCGCGTTCGCCAGGGGTTACGACGCGATGCTCGTCAGCGACGCCCACACGACGGAAGACCAGACGGCCTGGGGCGCACCGCCGCCGGGCCAGGTGATCGCGCATACGAACCTGTATTGGACGTACCAGACGGCGCCGGGGCGGACGGCCGGGACGGCCGATGCCGGCGACGTCGACTTCGGCTAGAGCCTCTAAAGCCGGCCGCGGAGCTCGCCGAGCGCGTCCCAGCGGGAGTCGGCGTGCTGCTCCTCATGGGTGTGCGGCTCGACGTTCAGGTCCTTGCCGCAGACCGGGCAGAGGCCGGCGCAGTCGGGGTCGTGCAGGATCTTGTCCGGCAGCTCGAGCGCGATCGCGTCGTGCGCCCACGCTGAGAGGTCGAGCACGTCGTCCGTGACGTACGGCGAGCGCAGGTCCTCGTCCTCCCCCGGCTTCGTCGCCTGGTACTCCTGGGCGTCGATCGAGATCTCAAGCACGCTGTCGGCGAGGCAGCGGAAGCACGGGCCTTCGAGGCGCACGCGGAACTTCAGCTTCAAGACTGAGCCGGAGCTCGCCTTCGTCACCGTCAGCTGAGCCGGGACGAGCGCAGGGTCCGGCGCGTACGCCTGGCCGCCGAGCACGAGCGGCTCGATCTCCACATCGACGCGTTCGTTGAACTGCTCTCCGATGCGCAGCCGGAGGTGCCGCAGGTTGAACGTGGTCACGAACCTACGGTAGCGCTACGCGGCGGCGCGCTCGGGCGCCGCAGAGGGCGTCCGGTGCGGGAGCTCGACGACGGTCGCGGGCGCCGGCCTGCGGGCCACGAGGATGAGCGCGACCGACGAGAGGACGATGAGCCCCGCGACGAGCTCGCGCGCGCCCAGGTGCTCGCCGACGAGCGCCCAGCCGAGGACCACGGCGACGGCCGGGTTCACGTACGCGTAGGTGGAGAGCAGCGGCGTCGAGGCGTTCTTGAGCAACCAGCCGTACGCGGTGTAGGCGAGGATCGACCCGAAGCCGACGAGGTAGGCGATCGAGCCGATGGAGGTGAGCGAGATCGCGCTCGGATGCACGCGGCCGAACTCGCCGGTCGCGCCGGCCAGGATGGCGAGCATCACGCCGGCGCACAGCATCTGCATGCCGGCGCTCAGCACGGAGCTGCCGGGCAGCGGAGCGACGCGGGCGTAGGCCGAGCCGGCCGCCCAGGCGAGCGCTCCGCCGAGGAGCACGAGCGTCCACAGCGGATCGATCGTGCCGCCGCCGCCCGCGAGCAGACCGACGCCGGCGAGGCCGGCGAGGATTCCCGCGCCGGCAAGCAGCGGAATGCGGATACCGAAAAAGGCGCGGTCGATGACCGCCATGAAGAGCGGCACGCACCCGACGACGAGGGCGGCGAGGCCGGTAGCGACGTGCTTCTCGGCGAACGCGAGCGCGCCCGTCTCGACGACGAGCAGAAGGCCGCCGACGCGGGCTGCGGCGCCCCACTGTCGGCGACCCGGCCGCTCGGCGGCGACCTCACCGCGGCGGTGCGCCCAGGCGTACAGGAGCGCTCCGGCGATGAGGAAGCGGATGGAAAGCATGACCAGCGGCGGCAGCCCACGCTCGGCCACGGCAATGCCGAGGTACGTCGATCCCCAGACGACGTAGACGAGACCGAGGGCGGCAGCGAGCTTCATAGCTTCACCGTGCCTAGACCCCTACTATTAGTGCAAATCGGGATATAATTGCTTAACATGAATAAACGTGATGGATTTCTCGGGCTCGAGCTGCGCCATCTGGCCGCGCTCGAAGCCGTCGGACGCACGCAGTCGTTCGGCCGCGCGGCGCGCGAGCTCGGCTACACGCAGTCGGCCGTGAGCCAGCAGATCGCGCACCTCGAGCGCGTCGTCGGGCAGCGGCTCGTCATCCGGCCGGGAGGCCCGCGCCCCGTGTCCCTCACCGAGGCCGGGCAGCTTCTGCTCCGGCACGCGGACGCGATCGTCGCGCAGCTCGATGCGGCCCAGGCAGACATGGCCGCGCTGGCCGAGGGGGCGGCCGGCCCGCTCCGCGTCGGCATCCTCCAGAGCGTCGGCGCGCGCATCCTCCCCGCGCTGCTCCGGCGCTTCCGCGACGAGTGGCCACGCGTCGAGGTGCAGGTGCACGAGGAAGCAGACGTGGCCGACCTGCTCCGCCTCGTCGAGCGCGGCGAGCTCGACCTCACCTTCGCGGAGCTACCGCTGCCGGAGGGGCCGTTCGAGTCGCGGGAGGTTCTCCGCGACCCCTACGTGCTGCTCGTGTCCGCCAAGTCGGAGCTCGCCAAACGCGACAGCCTCCCGCTCCGCTCGCTTTCCGGAATGCCGCTGATCGGCTGGCGGACGTCGGGGGAGCCCGACCGCTTCCTGCGCGGGCACGTCTCGGACATCAACGTGGTCTTCCGCACCGACGACAACGGGACGCTCATGTCGCTCGTGGCGGAAGGACTCGGCGCTGCGGTCGTCCCGTACCTCGTCGTCAACCCGCGCAACCAGGCGCTCGTCGCAGTGCCGCTCGGCGGACGCCTACCGCCACGTGTGCTCGGGGTCGTGTGGCACCGCGACCGCTATCGCTCCGCCGCGTCGCACGCGTTCGTCGACCTCGCAGCCGAGCTCGGCGCCGACTACATGACTCGCGCCAAGGCCGGAGCGTAAGCCGAAGGCTTACGCGCAGGCGGCGCATCCTTTGATCGCGCGAAGTGCGCAGCACTTCGCGCGAGGGCTAGTAGCCGAGGTCGTCCGCGGACCCGTCCGTCGGGCCGATGCCCGCGACGACGGTCTCCTGCGAGCGCTCGTGCAGCCGTTCGCGTCCGCGTTTCACCGCGGACAGGAACTTGTCCAGGTTGACCTCGAGCGTCGAGAGGATGCCGTCGGCCCAGTCCTCCATCTCGAGGCGAGTTTCCCGCGCTTGTCTGCGGGCGTCGTCGACGATGTCCTGCGCCTGGTGCTCGGCGATCTTCACGATCTCGGTCTGCGACGCCTCGCGCACCGCCTGCTCGCGCGCCTCGGCCAGCAGCCGGTCGACCTCGCGCTTCGCCTCCGCGAGCATCTCCTGCCGCTCCTTCACGATCCAGCGCGCCTGCTTGATCTCTTCCGGGATGGTCGCGCGCATCTGGTCGAGGATGTCGTAGATCTCCTCGCGGTCGATGCGGACCTGGTCGGTGAGAGGGACGGCCTTCGCGTTGTGCACGAGGTCGTCGAGCTTGTCGATGAGAACGAGGACGTCCATGGTCTCCAGTTTAGCCCGTCGGGCTGTCAGTCCCCGGGATTCTCCGGCGTCCCCGGACGTCCTGCCGGGAACATCTCCTTGAATCGGCGGGCGACCGGCTCCGGCACGAGATCGGAGATGTCGCCGCCGAAGGCTGCGATCTCCTTCACGCCGCTGGACGAGACAAAGCTCACACTGGGGCCGGCCATCACATACATCGTCTCGATGTCGGGCGCGAGGTGCCGGTTGAGCTGGTTCATCTGGAACTCCCACTCGAAGTCCGACATGACGCGCAGGCCCTTCACGATCGCTTTAGCCTCCCACCGGTGCGCGAAGTCGACGACGAGCTCGCGGAAGACGTCGATCTCGACGTTCGGCAGGTGCGCGAGCGCGGCGTGCAGGAACTCGACGCGCTCCTCGACCGTGAACATCGGCTGCTTGTGGCGCGGCTCGCCGACGACGCCGACGACGACGCGGTCGAAGATGCCGGCTGCGCGTCCGATCACGTCGACGTGACCGTTCGTCACCGGGTCGTACGAGCCGGGGCAGATCGCGGTGATCACTTCTCGTACACCGTCACGCGCGTCTGACCGTACTTCCGCGAGGTGCGTTCCTCGAGCGGCAGCTCCGGCTGCGTGCGCGCATCGGTCTCGACGACGAGCATCCCGTCGTCCGCGAGGACGGCGGGGAGATAACGCGCGAGCTGGGGCTGGAGGTCGGAATACATGTCGTATGGGGGGTCGACGAGGACGAGATCGTACTTCCTGCCTGCGGAGGCTTCGGCGGAGAGCACCGCGATCGCGTCGCGGCGCAGAACGGTCGCCTGCAGCTTGAGCTTGTCGAGGTTCCGCTCGATCGCGCGCACGGCGTCCCCGTCCGACTCGACGAAGACCGCCCGCGCGGCGCCGCGCGAGAGCGCCTCGAGCCCCATCGCCCCCGAGCCCGCATAGAGGTCGAGGACGGCCGCCCCGTCCACGGGGCCGACGATGTTGAACACGTTCTCGCGCACGCGGTCCGAGGTCGGCCGCGTGTCCTGCCCCGCCGGGGCGTTGATGGTGTGGCCCCGACGGGAGCCGGCGATGATCCGCACGCCTCCTAGCTTAGGAGGACGCGAGGCAGGCGTCGTGCGATGACGGCGCGACGCGCACCTTCTCGAGGATGCGTCCGTTCGCGTCGAGGACGCACAGCGTTCCCTCGTCGAGCGACGGCGTGAGCACCCGCCCGGCGGCGAACTGCACGTTGTAGGAGCCGACGGGGATCCGCGTCGTCGCGAGCAGCCGCGCGGTCGGCTCGTGGTAGACGCGCAGCGTCCCCGACGCGCCGCTCGTCACGTAGGCGCGGTCGCCGAGGAACGTCACGTGCTGCGGCGCGCCGTCCGCCGGAAGCGTCGGCCCGCCGTGCACCGCGATCGTGCTCGCCTCGCCGCCGGTGATCCACGCGCGCCCGCTGGGTGCGAAGCCGACGTCGTGCGCGAGGAACGGCGGCTTCACGGTCGCCGTGTGCCGCGGCCGCGCCGGATCAGCCACGTCCACGACCGCGATCGCGTTCGAGGCAGTACCGAGCCCCACCCACAGCGTGTGCCCGTCCGGCGCAAGCGACACATGACGCGGCCACTGCGACAGCTTCACGCGGCCCACGACGACGCCGCGCAGGACGTCGATCGCGACGAGCTCGGTGTGCCCCGAGTCGCTCACGAACGCGTGCCGGCCGTCGTGCGCCGCGGCGGTGTAGCGCGGCTCGCCGAAGCCATCGATCACGTGCCGCTCGAGCACCGTCACGCGGCCGCTGACCGTGTGCGCGACCACGGCATGGTCGCCGACGCGCTCGATGCTGAACGGCGACGGAGCCGTCGGGATTCGGCGATAGACGTGCCCGGTCGTCATCCCGACGAGCACGACCTGCGACTCCGTGTCGGCCGTGACGTACGCGAGCGGCTCGTGCGCGAGGACGGCCGGAGCCGCTGCGAGGGCGAGAAGGAACTGACGCCGGTCCACGCTGTCTATACGGTGCCGCGCGTGGAATCGGTCCCGCTCCGGCGCAACCGCGACTTCGTGCTGCTCCAGAGCGGGCAGCTGCTGTCGAACGTCGGGACGCAGGTGACGCAGATCGCGTACCCGCTGCTCGTGCTTGCGATCACGCACTCGCCGGCGAAAGCCGGGATCGTCGCCTTCGCGCGCGCCCTTCCGCTCTGGCTGTTCGCCCTTCCTGCAGGTCTCGCGGCCGACCGGTTCAGCCGGAAGCGGATCATGATCATCTCCGACGTTATCCGCACTGTGACCGTGACCGCGCTCGGCGTCGCTCTGGTCCTCCATCACGTCGCCTACTGGGAGATCCCGATCGTCGCGTTCGTCGAAGGCGCCGGCGCGGCGCTCTTCGGCGGCGCACAGATGGGAGCGATGCGCTCCGTGGTGCCGCGGCCGCAACTGCCGATGGCGACGAATGTCCTCACCGCCCGCATCGCGATCGTGCGGCTCGCCGGGCCGCCGCTCGGCGGCATCCTCTTCGGCTTCGGCCGCGCGCTGCCGTTCCTCGCGGATGCCGGCTCCTACGCCGCGTCGACCGGGTCGCTCCTCGCGATGCGCACGCGGTTCGAGGAGGAACGCGAGCGCGAGTCGGCGCCGGTGATGCACAGCCTGCTGGAGGGCATCCGCTTCCTCTGGTCGAGCCCGTTCCTGCGCACGATCGTCGGCATCTTCACGCTCGCGCAAATCGTCTTCCCCGGCGTGTCGCTCGCGCTCGTCGTCATCGCCAAGCGGCAGGGGCTGTCGGGCGCGGAGATCGGCGCGCTCGTCGCCGTCTTCGGCGCCGCTCTCCTGGTCGGCTCCGCCATCTCGCCGATCGTGCGCACGCTGCTTCCGTCGCGTGCGCTGATCGTGCTCGAGTTCTGGACGTGGGCCGGATGCGCGCTCTTTCTCATCTGGCCGAGCGTCTACGTGTTGACGGCGAGCCTCATCCCGACGGCGCTCGCGATTCCGACAACGGACTCGATCGTCTGGCCGTACCAGCTCTCGCTCACGCCCGACCGGCTGATCGGCCGCACGACGGCGGCGATCGGCTCTCTGACCGGCGGCACCGCCGCGCTCGGGCCGCTCGTGGCCGGATTCCTGCTCGCAACCGTCTCCGCTCGCGCGACGATCGCCGTGTTCGCGGCGTTCGGCGTGGCGATGGCCGTCTGGGGAACGCTCAGCCCGGCGATTCGAGCAGCGCCGGCGATCGATGAGCTATAGCGCGCGCCTGCTCGAGCAACGCCCGGTCGCGCTTGAAGTTGGCGAAGCGGAGATCCGATGTCCCGGACTGGCGCGTGCCGAGCAGCTGGCCGGTGCTGCGAAGGTCGAGGTCGACCTCGGCGAGCTCGAAGCCGTCCGTCGTGGCAACGAGCGCGTCGAGGCGCTTTTGCGCCGACTCCGTGAGCTCCTCGGTCGGCCGCGAGACGAGGACGCAGAACGACTGCTCGGCGCCGCGTCCGACACGCCCGCGGAGCTGATGGAGCTGCGCGAGGCCGAATCGGTCGGCCTCCTGCACGATCATCACGGTCGCGTTCGGAACGTCCACGCCGACCTCGATCACGGTCGTCGCGACGAGAACGTCGATCTCCCCGGCCTTGAAGCGCGCCATCGTCGTGCGCCGCTCCGCCGCCTTCTGGCGGCCGTGCACGCAGCCGACGCGGAAGTCGCGCAGCTCCGCGCGCTGCAGCCGCTCGGTCTCCTCCTCCGCCGCTCGTGCGCGCGAGGTCTCCGACTGCTCGATGAGCGGACACACCACGTACGCCTGGCGGCCTTCGCGCAACAGGCGCGTGAGACGCGTATACGCCTCCGACGCGCGCTCCTCGCCGATGTGCGAAGTGACCACCGGCTTGCGCGACGCCGGCGGCTTCGCGATCTCCGACACGGCGAGGTCGCCGTAGATCGTCAGCGCGAGCGTGCGCGGGATCGGTGTCGCCGTCATGTGCAGCACGTGCGGCCCGCGCCCCTGCGCGAGCGCCTGCCGTTGCTCCACGCCGAAGCGGTGCTGCTCGTCGACGACGGCGACCGCGAGATCCCGTAGCTCGACGCCCTCCTGAATGAGCGCGTGCGTGCCGACGACGACGTCGGCGCCGAGCGCACTCACGCGGTCGCGCTTCGGAGTCGCGTTCGTCAGCAGGCCGCACGACACGCCGAGCGCGAGGCACAGATCCGAGACGGTGTTGAAGTGCTGTTCGGCGAGCGTCTCCGTCGGAGCCATGAGCGCGCCCTGCCGCCCGTTCTCGACCGCGCGCAGCAATGCGTACAGCGCGACGACGGTCTTGCCGGAGCCGACGTCGCCCTGCAAGAGGCGCTGCATCGGCACGGTGCGCGTGAGGTCGGCGTCGATCTCGCGGATGGCCTGCTCCTGGTATGGCGTCAACGCGAACGGGAGGGATTTGCGATAGCGGACGATCAGGTCGCCCGCCTCGCCGAGTGATGGTGCGAGTGTGCGCTCGCGCTCGGCGGCGCGGCGCGCGATACCGGTCTGGAGCAGCAGCAGCTCGTCGAAGGCGAGCCGCTTCCGGCCGATCTCCGCCTCGTCCTCGCTCTGCGGCCGATGGATGACCGCGAGCGCGTCGCGCTTGAGCGGCATCGACTCGCCGGCGCGCAGCGACGCCGGCAGCGGATCGAAATAGTCGGAGACATGCGGCAGCGCCGCCTCGACGACGCGGCGCACAGTCTTCGCCGCGATCTCCTCCGCCGCGGGATACACCGGCGCGAAGTCCGCCGTCGCCCGCGCCTCGCCGAGGTCGTACGAGCGCACGTCGAAGCCGTAACGACCGGTCTTCCCGCGCAACCGGACGCGCATCCCGGGCTTCAGCTGGTCGGCGATCCACGGCTGGTTGAACCACGTGGCTCCGATGGTGGCCGTGCCGTCGGAGACGCGCGCGGTGACAAGCGTGCGCCGCCCGCGCAGCGGGCGCTTCGAGACGTTGAGGACGTCGCCGACGATCACGACCTCCTCGTCGCCGTGCAGCTCGGCGATCGCGACCTCGTCGGCCGCGGTCTCGTAGCGGCGGGGCACATGCTCGAGCAGGTCGCGCACCGTGGCGATGCCGAGGCTCGTGAGCTTCCGCTTCAGCGTCGCGCCCACGCCGGGAAGGGAGTCGAGGGGCGCCTCGAGGCGCTGCGGGCGGGGCCTCCCACGGGTCGCCGGCCAGGCCGGTGGTTGGTCCAGCCTTGCAAACGCCGTCTGTCGACGGGTCTCGGTCATCGTGCTCAGCGCCAGAGCGATTGCAACGCTAGAAGGCGGACCGGACGGAGTCGTCGAACCAGAAGAGGCCGACGGTCCCCGGACCCGCATGCGTGCCGATCACGGCGCCGAGCTCCGTCTCGACGTCGAGCGTCGACTGCGGGCGCAGGTCGCGCACCATCTTTGCAAGCTCTGCTGCGCGCTCGGGCGCGTCCGCGTGCGCGGTACCGAAGCGCAGATCCGGCCCGTCAACCGTCGCCGTCTGCACCGTGTCGACGAACTCCTGGAACGCCTTGCGGTTCCCACGCACGCGCTTCACCGGTACGACCTCGCCGCCGCGGATGGACAGGATCGGCTTGACGTGCAGCAATTCGCCGGCGAAGGCCTTGGCCCGCCCGATGCGGCCGCCGCGGGCTAGGAACTCGAGCGTGTCCACCGTGAAGAGAAGTCCGTGGCCGTCGCGGTAGTGCTCGACGAGCGCGTCGATCTCGTCGTCGGTCGTACCGCGGTCGAGCCTGCGCTGGATCGCGAGCGCGAGCATCGTGATGGCCGCAGACGCGGTCTCCGAGTCGATCCTGCGCACGCGGTCGTCGGCCGCGAGCCCCGCGCTCTCGAAGGTTCCGGAGAGGCTCGCGGCGATGTGGATCGAGAAGATGCGCTCGTACTCCTCGAGCTCGTCGTAGACGGCACGGAAGTCGGCCGGCGTCGGCTGTGACGTCGTCGGGAGTGTCTCCGACGTCGGCAGGCGCGCGTAGAACTCGGCTGCGGTCAGGTCGACGCCGTCGCGGTAGCTCTCGGTGCCGAAGTTGACGTAGAGCGGGACGACGCGCCAATTCGGAAAGCGGTCGGCTGCATCGGGAAAGTCCGCCGTCGAGTCGAGGACGATCGCCGTGTTCGCGGCGTTCAGGTCCACGTGCGTCCGTTGGCGGCGCTCTTGATCGCGTCGACGATCTCCTCCAGCTCCTGGTCCTTGCGCAGGCACGCGATCGCCCCGGCCTCCCGCAACGCCGCGATCTCGTGCCCACCGGCGGAAGCCGTGAGGCACACGACCGCCGTCTGCGGGCACGCGGCCAGCACCGCCCGCGTCGCCTGCACGCCGTCGAGGCCCGGTAGGCGGTAGTCCATCAGCACGACGTCGGGCCGGTGCTCGACGGTCGCGGGAACGGCGGCGGCGCCGTCACCGACCGACGCGACCACGTCGATGTCGTCGCGAAGCGAGAACAACAACTCGAGCGCTTCGCGGAACACCGCATTGTCCTCCACGAGGAGGATCCGCACGGGCGCCACTGCCACGGAGACTACTCGGCGGAAAGAAGCAGCGGGTAGTGCGGCTGGCCGCCGTCCTGCACATCGACGTCGAGGTCGGGGTGCGCGGCGGCGATGCGCTCGACGAGCTCCTCGAGTGGAGGCGCGTCCAATCCGGCGAGCAGCGTGAGCAGGTCGCGCGGCTCTGCGAGGAGCCGCTCGGCGACGGCGGCGGCGACCTCCTCGAAGTCGGTGCCGCCCGCGACCGGCTCCCCGGCGACGAGGCCGAGCCATTCGCCCTTGCGGATGGAGAGGCCGCCGAGCTCGACGTCGCGCGACGCGACGGTGACTTCGCCGGCCGCGACCGCGGCGACCGCTTCCCGCATCTCCGCCGCGTTCTCGGCCGCCGTGCGTGAGCCGTCGAAGGCGACCATCGCCGCGAGCCCGGCCGGGATGGAATCGGCGGCGACGACCTCGACCGGCCGGCCTGCGTGCGCGGCCGCGTGCTCGGCGGCGAGGACGATGTTCGAGTTGTTCGGCAGGAGGATCGCCTCCTCCGAGGCGAGCGACTGCACGGCGGTGAGCAGGTCGGCGGTGGACGGGTTCATCGTCTGCCCGCCCTCGACGATCGCGATCGGCCCCATCCCCTGCGCGAGCGTCTCGAACAGGCGCCGGTTCCCCTCGCCGGCGACGACGGCCACGACGCCCGTCGCGGCAGGCTCCGCCCGCAGGTCCGGGACGGCGGCGAGGAGGCGCTCCTCGCGCTGCTGTGTCTGCTCGTGCATGTTCGCGATCTCGATTCGGTCGACGGTGCCGACCTCCGTGCCGAGCGAGAGCGCGGCGCCCGGGTCGTCGGTGTGCACGTGCACCTTCAGCGCGTTCTCGTCGCCGACGACGAGCAGCGAGTCGCCGAGCTGCTCGAGCTTCGCCTCGAGCGCGTCACGGTCGAGGTCGTGCCCCTCGACGAGGAAGACGGTGCAGTAGCGATACGGCGACAGCTCCTGGTGGACGGCTTCGAAGCTGAGCGGCTCTTCGCGCGGTTGGGGCAGCGGCAGCGGCTCTCCGCTCACCGTCGCAGCCACGCCGCGCACGAGCTCGAGCAGTCCAGCGCCGCCCGCGTCGACGACACCTGCGTCGCGGAGCACCTGCAGCTGCTCCGGCGTCCGCGCGACCGCGATCTCGCCACGGCGGACGAGCTCGATGAGCAGGTCGCCGAGGGCAGGGCCTTCGAGCGCGCGCACCTCCGCCTCCTCCGCGAGTTCACGGATCACCGACAGCATCGTTCCCTCGACCGGCCTCCGCACGGCGCGGTACGCGGCGTCGGACGCGCCGCGCAACGCGAGCGCGGCGGCATTCGCGTCGATGCGCGGAACGTCCGTCTCGCCGAGGACGTCGGCGGCGCCGCGCACGATCTGCGAGAAGATCACGCCGCTGTTGCCGCGCGCGCCCATGAGCGCGCCGCGCGCGATGTCGCGCGCAAGCGACTGCCGACTCGCGGCCGAGGTCTGTTCGACGGCCTCGGAGACGGCGCGCACGGTCATCGTCAGGTTCGTCCCCGTGTCGCCGTCCGGCACGGGATAGACGTTGAGGTCGTCGATGCGCTGCCGGCTTGCCTCGAGCGAGGCGAGCGCGCCGTCGACGATCTTCTGGAGGACTTCCAGGTCGCCGTTGAGGTTCACTTCGGTCTCCGCACGTCGTCAATGTGCACCTCGACGGCGCGGATTGGAAGCCCTGTCATGCGGGAGACCTCGTATGAGACCCGGTTTCGGATCGTCGACGCCACCTCGGCGAGGTTGAGGCCGTACTCGACGACGACGTGCAGGTCGATCGTCACTTCGTCGCCGTCGCGGCCGATCTCGATCCCCTTGCGCACGCGCTCGGGCAGCCATTTCGGGCCTGCCATGGCAACCACTCCGTAACACTCGCGAGCGGTCTCGCCCACGATGTGCTCGATCGCCGCGTTCGCGATCGTGATCCGGCCGAGAGGGGATGAGGACACCGCCTGCACCAGCGGGTTGGACGACCCGCCGACGCTCAGAGTTGCGGCGTCTAGACGGCTTTTTGGACTTTGCCGGCCTTGAGGCAGCGCGTGCAGACGTACGCCCGCGTCGCCTTCCCGTTCAGGATCATGCGGACGTGCTGGAGGTTCGGGTTGAAGCGGCGCTTCGTCGCCACCATCGAATGGCTCCGGTGGTTCCCGAACCCAGGCTTCTTCCCACAGATTGAGCAGACCTTCGACATCGGCGGAGCAGTGTAGCGGCTACGACGCTTTGGCAGTCGCGCGCAGCTGGTTGAACAGGTCGGCCATCTCGAGCGCGGTGCGCACGGCCTCTGCGCCCTTGTCCGCGCGAGCCATGGCCTGCTCGAGCGTGTTGGTGGTGAGGACGCCGAACGCGACCGGGACGCCGGTCTCGAGAGCGGCGAGCTGGAGGCCCGACGCCGCCTCGCCGGCGACGTATTCGAAATGGGCCGTCTCGCCCCGGATGACGCAGCCGAGCGCAACGATCGCGACGTAGCGGCGCGTCTTCGCCAGAGCCATGGCGCCGAGGGGCAGCTCGAACGCTCCCGGCACGGGCATCACGGTCACGTGCTCACGCTCGATTCCGGCTCGGTCGAGCTCCGCGAGCGCCGACTCGAGCAGCCGGTTCGTCACGTCGCCGTTGAAGCGCGAGAGCACGATCGCGATGCGCTTCCGCGTCCCGTGCGGCGAGCCTTCGACGACGTCGAGCCCGTCCGGGATGTCGATCGCGCCGGGCGCGTGGCCCGCCAGCTGCTCCGGCTCCTCGACGACCGCCGGCTCCTCGCCGGTGTCGTCTTCCCGAACCTCGATCTCCTCCTCGGCCTCGACTTCGGCCCCGACGAGTTGCTCGCCGGGCCAGTGCTCGCCGCTCTCGTCGCTCACTCGTCCTCCTCGAACCGCAGTCCCTGATGGTGCAGGCCGTGGCCGAGCTTATCCCGCTTGGCGGCCAGATACCGCCGGTTCTCCGGATGGGGCTGCATCTCGATCGGGACTTGCTCCGTCACTTCCAGCCCGAAAGCCTGCAGCCCGGACACCTTCTTCGGGTTGTTCGTCAGCAGCCGGATGGTCGTGAGCCCGAGCTCGCTGAGGATCTGGTTCCCGATCCCCCACTCCCGCTCGTCGGCGGCGAAGCCGAGCGCGAGGTTGGCGTCGACCGTGTCGAGACCGCCCTCCTGCAGCTCGTACGCCTTCAATTTGTTCAGCAGGCCGATCCCCCGACCCTCCTGCGCCATGTACAGAAGGACGCCGCGCGGCTCGTCGGCGATGAGCTTCATCGCCGCATCGAGCTGCTCGCCGCAGTCGCAGCGAAGCGAATGGAAGACGTCGCCGGTAAGGCACTCCGAGTGCACGCGCACGAGCACGTTCTCCTCACCGTCGATGTCGCCGTGCACGAGCGCGACGTGCTGCTTACCGGTGAGCGTCTCCCTGAACAGCACCGCGTCGAAGTCGCCGTAGGCGGTCGGGAGCCGGACGGTGATCTCGCGGTCGACGAGCTTCTCGTGCCGGCGCCGGTACTCGATCAGGTCGGCGACGGTTACGAGCTTCATGTCGTGGCGCGCACAGAACTCGATCAGGTCGGGGACGCGCGCCATCGTCCCGTCGTCCTTCATCACCTCGCAGATGACGCCCGCGGGGATGAGCCCCGCGAGCCGTGCGAGGTCGACCGCCGCTTCCGTCTGGCCCGCGCGCTGGAGGACGCCGCCGTCGCGCGCACGGAGCGGGAACACGTGACCGGGCTGCACGAGGTCGGAGCCATCCTTCGAGGGATCGATCGCGACCTGGATCGTGCGCGCGCGGTCCTGCGCGGAGATTCCGGTCGAGATTCCCTCGCGCGCCTCGATCGAGACGGTGAACGCGGTGCCGTAGGGGGTCTCGTTGCGCTCGGTCATCATGCGCAGGCCGAGCGCGTCGCACCGCTCGCCGGTGAGGCCGAGACAGATGAGGCCGCGCCCCTCCTTCGCCATGAAGTTGATCGCCTCCGGCGTGGCGAACTGCGCGGCGATGGTCAGGTCGCCCTCGTTCTCGCGGTCGTCGGCGTCGACGACGACCACCATCCGGCCGGCGCGGATCTCCTCGATGCCTTCTTCGACGGAAGCGAAGCTCATGGGGTAATCGTAAGCCGCTCGACGTACTTCGCGATCACGTCGGCCTCGAGGTTGACCGCGTCGCCCGGCTCGAGCGCGCCGAGCGTCGTCGCCTCGAGCGTGTGCGGGACGAGTGCGACCGCGAAGCCGCCATCGTCGAGCCCCGCGACGGTGAGCGACGTCCCGTCCACCGTGATCGAGCCCTTCTGGACGCAGTAGCGGAGCACCTCCGGCGGAGCGTCGAACCAGGTGAGCCCGTCCGCAGCGCCGCGAAGCGAGCCGACGCCGTCGACATGCCCCTGCACGATGTGGCCGCCCATCGGCTCGCCCGCGCGCAGGGCGGGCTCGACGTTGACCTCGTCCCCAGCAGTCAGCCCGCCGAGCGTCGAGCGCTCGATCGTCTCCCCGACGACGTCGAAGGCGAGCGGCGAAGCGGACACGACCGTCAGGCACACCCCGGAGATCGCGACCGAGTCGCCGACGACCGCAGACGTTCCCGGCGCTTCGACGACGAGCCGAGAGCCGTCGAAGGAGACGACGCGGCCGCGCTCGCGGACGATCCCCGTGAACATGGAGACAGGTTACGGCTCGTGGAGGTATCCCTCGAGCAGCACGTCCTCGCCGACCCGCCGCGCGCGCATCCCCTTGACCTCAGCCGCGACGTCGCCGATGAAGCGCGGGCCTTCGCCCGCGACCACCGGGGCGACGAAGAGCATGAGCTTGTCGATGAGGCTTGCGGCGATGAATGCGGTCGCGATCGTCGGCCCGCCCTCGAGCAGGAGCGACTGCACGCCCTCGGCGGCGAGCGCTTGCAGCTCTTCCTCGAGCGGCCCGCTGCGCAGCTCGAGCTCCGTCTCGCCGTGCCCGAACGCGAGGCGGCGCGGCTGCCGTTCGGCGTCGATGTCGCGCGCGTCGAGGCGTGGATTATCCGCGCGCACGGTCCCCATCCCGACGGCGACAGCGTCCACCGACGCGCGCAGCTCGTGCACGAGGCGGCGCGACTCCTCGCCCGACACCCAGCGCCGGCCGGGAACGACGACGCGTCCATCGAGCGTCACCGCCGCCTTATAGGTCACGTGCGGACGGCCGAGCGAAACCCACGTGCGCCACGCCTCGTTCTGCCGCTTCGCTTCGACGCTGTCGAGCACGTCCACCTCGACGCCCGCCGCGCGCAGCCGCTCGACGCCGCCCGCAGCCTTCGGATTCGGATCGAGCGCTCCGACGACGACGCGCGCGACGCCGGCTGCAACAACCGCATCGGCGCACGGCGGCGTGCGCCCGTGATGCGCGCACGGCTCGAGCGTCACGTACAGCGTCGCGCCACGCGCACGCTCGCCCGCCTGCACGAGCGCGACCGTCTCCGCGTGGTCGATCGCGTCGTACTCGTACCACCCCTCGCCGACAACCTCGCCGTCGGCGACGACGACCGCGCCGACGAGCGGATGGTCCCGCACCTTTCCCCGGCCGCGCTCCGCGAGCTGGAGCGCCCGCGTCATGTACACGGTGTCAGACACCGTTTTCGGTGTCTGACACCGAGATCCGTCCGCTCACGCCAGTGCTTGTACCAGCCGCCGGTACGACCGCGGCAGGTCTTCGCGCCCGAAGATCGCACTGCCGGCGACGATGAGCGTCGCTCCGGCGTCGTAGACGGCGCGGACGTTGTCGTTGTCGATGCCGCCGTCGACCTGCACGTGCACCGACGCGGGGAGCGCAGCGCGCGTGCGCGCGATGCGCTCGAGCGAGCCCTCCATGAACTCCTGCCCGGAGTAGCCGGGGTGGATGCTCATGCACAGGACGATGTCCGCATCGCCGGCGACCTTCGCCACGTCCTCGGGCTCCGTCTCGGGATTGAACGCGACGCCGACCTGAAGCCCGTGCTCGCGCGCGACGGCGATCGTCGCTGGGACGTCGTCGACCGCCTCGTAGTGGAACGTCACGCTGTCGCCACCCGCTTCCGCGATCTGCGGGAAGTGGCGCACCGGGTTGTCGACCATGAGGTGGCAGTCCATCGCGCCGTCCATCGCGTGCACGACCGGCGCGATCGAGCGCAGGACGATCGGCCCCATCGTGATCGGCTCGACGAAGTGGCCGTCGCCGACGTCGAAGTGGAAGACGCGCACGCCCGTGCGCAGGAGGATCTCGACCTCGTCTCCCAACCGCGAGAAGTCCGCGGCATAGAGCGACGGCTCGATCTCGATCGTCCGCACCCACTCCTGCCAGCCCATAGGGGCGACTCTAAGCGGTCAGGCGGGCAATGAAGAAGCCACTCGTACCGTGCTCATACGGAAGCGTCAGGAGGAACTCCGGCCGCCTGGGGTGCGCGAACTGCGGCCACTCCTCCCCGAGCGGCAGAACGGTGAGCCCGCTCGCCTCGACGACGGCCTCGTTCTCGTCCGCGTTCATCGTGCAGACCGAGTACACGATCGTCCCGCCGGGCCGGACGCGCTCGGCGGCCGAGCGGAGGAGCGCGAGCTGGAGCTCGGGCAGAGGCTTGGCCCGCCAGCGCAGGTCGGGACGGGCTGCGAGCACGCCGAGGCCGGAGCACGGCGCATCCACGAGCGCCCGATCGTATCCGGTCAGTTCCGGCGGGAGCGCGGTGGCGTCCGCCTCGACAACATGGACGTTCGTCGCACCGAGCCGCGCCGCGTTCTCCCGGAGCTCGCTCGCACGATGCGGGTCGATCTCGACCGCGGTCACCTCGCCGCGCTGCTGCGTCGCCTTGCCGCCGGGGGCGGCGCACAGGTCGAGCACGCGCTCGCCCTCCTGCGAGCCGACGACGAGGCCCGCGAGCTGCGAGCCGCGACTCTGCGGCCAGATGCGTCCCTCGGCGACTGCCAGGTCGTCCACGCGCTCGACGCGATATGCGCCCGGGATATCAGTTGGCTCTCCGGGAGGGTCGCCGCGGACGAGGCGCACGACGGTCTCGAGCGGCTCGTTCTGGGCACGCATCAACGCGAGCGCCTCGTCGGCGCCGAAGTCCCGCGTCCAGATCTCGGCGATCCAGTCCGGATACGACTCCTTCAGCGGGCCGTCCGGAAGCGCGTCGAGCAGCCCGCGCATGCCGGCAGTAAGGCGGCGCATGACCGCGTTCGTGAACGGAACGGCGCGCTCGAGACGGGCGCGGCGGACGAGCTCGACCGACTCGTTCGCAGCCGCGTGCGGCGCCGTCTCGGTGTAACCCAGCTGGTACGCGCCGAGCCGCAGCGCCGCGCGGACCGGCGGGTCGAGCTTGCGCACCGGCCGCTTGCCGAGCGTCTCGATCGCATGGTCGAGCGTGCGGACGCGCTGGACGGCGCCGTACGCGAGCCGCTGCGCGAACCCGCGCTCGCGCTCGTCGAGCCCCTTCGCCGCCGTGCGAAACGCGCGGTCGGCGTACGCCTCCTGTTCGAACACGCGCAGCAGGACTTCGTACGCGGCGCGGCGGGCGGGGCTAACGTCGGCCACGGAGATACGCCTCGTAGTCCATGCGCCGGCCGCCGGCGGGCTGGACTTCGACCGGGACGAATGCGCCGCCGTCGACGCTCGCCTTCCAGACGACGAGATCGCCCATGCGTGCACCGATGTGCGGGGACAGCGCGCGGACGCGGTTGACGAGCTCGGTCGCCGGCAGTGACGGATCGAGCTCGCGATCCGCAGCCATGATCTTCTCGGCATACGTGACTCCTTCGTCCGGCTGCGCCGTGAACGTCGGATCCTCGAGGACGCCGTCGAGCAGCCGCGCCGCGACCTCGGCTGCGCGCGCGTACACGACGCTTGCGTCGTCCTCCGGGCCGATGTCGAAGGCCTCTTGCGCGGCGATCGGCCCCGCGTCCAGCTCCTTCGTCGTGCGGTGGATCGTTACCCCCGTCCGCGCGTCGCCGGCCATGATCGCTCGCTCGACCGGCGCGGCGCCGCGCCACCGCGGCAGAAGCGACGGATGCACGTTCAACCACAGGGCACGCGACAGCAGCGACTCGGGAATGAGGAGCCCGTACGCGCACACGACGACGGTTTCAGCGGCGAGCGCGTCGCGCTTGTGCACGACGGGAATGCCGAGACGTTCCGCCACCTCTTTCGCCGGCGACGGCGCGAGCTTCTGCCCCCGACCGCGCGGCGCATCCGGGCGCGTCAGCAGCTGCACGACGTCGTGCTTCGCGGCGAGGCGCTCGAGCACGTCCGCGCCGAAGGGCGCGGTCGCCGCGACCGCGATGCGGGCCACTTAGTGCCCCACCCGGCAATAGTCAGTGCGTCTCTGGCGGCTGCAAAGCGGCGTGCTGCTGCGTCCTCGGTCGCGTCCGTAGCTAAGGCTACGAACGCTCCCTGCGTCCTTGCATCGCTTGCTTTTCGCGCGCCAGAGACGCGAGACCATCACCGGGCGGGGCACTAGGAGATGACGATGCGCGGGCGCAGCAGCGCGAGCGCCTCGCGGCGCGATTCCGGCGTCGTCCGGTCGATGATCAGCACGCCGTCGAGATGGTCGACCTCGTGCTGCGCTGCGCGGGCGTAGATGTCGTCCAGCTCGAAGCGCACGTCCTCGCCGTTCTCGTCCTTGCCGGCGAGCGTGATGCGCATCGGCCGCTCGATCGGGACGAGGACGCCCTGGATGGAGAGGCATCCCTCCTCCGCGACGTCGCTCTCGTCGCTGCGCTCGACGATCTCCGGATTGACCACCGCGGCGACGACGTCCTTGCTCGGCGTGAACACGAACAGGCGCTGCACGGTGCCGACCTGGTTGGCGGCGAGCCCGATGCCGTGCGCGTCGCGCATGAGCCGCTTCATCCGCTCGACGAAGCTGCGCAGCTCGTCGTCGAAGTGCTCCACCGGCCGTGCGGCCATCTTCAGCGCGACGTCCGGGTACTGCCGGATCTGTGCGAGGGCAAGCCGACGTCGCGCCTCGTTCTCAGCGTCCAGTTCCTCCTCGACGACTTCTCCTTCGACCTTGGCCATGCAGTGGGCACACTAACGACGTGGATCCGCGCGAGTTGAAGGACATCATGAGCCAGGGCGCGATCCGTCCAGAGACGTCGCGCGACCGCGAGGAGCGCCGCGTGCTCGAAGCGGATCTCGCCGCGAGCCCCGTCAAGGGACAGCCGCTGCGGCAGCGGCTGCGCAACTTCCAGCCCGACGCCGAGTCGGCGATCCGCGCACTCGGGGGGCCGCTCGTGTGGATGCGGCGGCTGCGCGCGATCGAGGTGCTGCTCGACCAGCACGAAAGACAACTGGACGCCGCGTGGCGCGCGCTCGCCGCCGACGTGCACGATCCGGACGAGTTCGCACGGCTCTGGCGCGAGACGGCCGCGACCTGGGACTTCACCGCGGTGAACGAGCTCATCGCGACCCACAACACGTACTTCCCGGCCGAGGCGCGGCTGCCGATGGACCCGCGCACGCGCGACTTCGTGCGGATCAACGGGCACCGCTACGAGCGCGACCCGCTCGACGCCGGCTGGATCCTTATCCACTGGCCGCCGGAGCGGTCAGAGGCTCTGCGGGTCCACGTCGACCACCACGCTTAGCCCCGCGCGCCGCATCGCCGGCGCCGCTGCAGACAGGAGCGCTGCAGCTCTCGCCGCGAGCGCACGCGGCCGGTCGGTCTTCGCGACGAGCTGCGCGCGGTGCTTGCCGCGCAGCCGCAGGAGCGGCGCCGGGCCGAGCAGCTCATGGCCCGTGAGGCCGGCTTTCAGCTCCTCGAGCGCACGCACGGTGTCGTCCTGCTCCGGTCCGGTCACGACGATGCGCACGAGGTGCGTGAACGGCGGATAGCCGAGCTCGCGCCGGCGTTCCAGCTCCTCGGTCAGGAAGCCGGACACGTCGTGACGTGCGGCGTGCGAGATCGCGCGCGCGTCGGGCTGGAACGTCTGCACGAGCACGCGGCCGGGCGCGTCGCGGCCGCTGCGGCCGGCGAGCTGCGTCAGGAGCTGGAACGTCCGCTCCTCGGCGCGGAAATCCGGCATCCCGAGACCTGTGTCGGCATCCACGACGGCCGCGAGCTCGACGCCCGCGAAGTGATGGCCCTTCGCCACCATCTGCGTCCCGACGAGAACGGCGCGCTTCGCGCGCGCGAAACGCTCGAGCG
>Ga0208219_1000106_pt1 | contig 36553 bp, 39 predicted proteins | sample NGESurshal072012_7_FD_184469 | JGI IMG/M metagenome (GOLD analysis project Ga0208219, IMG submission 184469) | Arctic peat soil microbial communities from Barrow, Alaska - NGEE Surface sample 53-2 shallow-072012 (SPAdes) | ecosystem: Environmental > Terrestrial > Soil > Wetlands > Peat ... | reverse complement strand
CGCGTGGCCGAGTGCGCGCGGCGCCGCTCCAATCCCGGTGAGCCAGAGCGTCTGCGGAAGGTTGATCCCGCCCGTTGTGTAGGCGAGCGTCCGGCTGTCCGGCGACCAGGCCAGCTCGACGTAGTACTCGGACGGGAAGCCCTTCGCCTGCAGGCGGCCTAGAGCGTGACCGTCGACGCGGATCGTCCAAAGGCTGCCTCCGTATCGATCGCTCACGAACGCGACGAGCTTGCCGTTCGGCGAGACGACGGGGTTCGTCTCCTGCCACGGGCTGTGGGTCAGGTTGACGACGCGGCCGTTCCAGTCGGCCCGGAAGACGTCCCCCGTGATCGACGGCGCACGGTCCGCGGAGAAGACGATGAGTGAGGCGGTGGTGCCGTGCGCGCTGCCGCCTGCCAGCGCCGCCGCGGCGACCGCTGCGGCGAGCGCCCTCACGGCGCGAGCGTGATGGCGCGGATGCGCCCGCGCCCGGCGACGTTCTCGGCCCACGCGACGCGGTCGTCCGCGATCGAGAGGCCGATGGGCGTTCCCGCCGCCTTCGCGACCGTGCGGATGCGCTTGGTGTGGACGTCAACGACGCGGATGGACCGTCCGACGCGGAACACGATTGCGCTGTTGCCGACCGACAGGTTCGGCGACGCGCCGAGCGGCAGCCGCAGCGTGCCGAGCGGCCTGCCCGTCGGAAGGGCGTACCAGCCGAGGACGAGCCTGCCGCCCGACCGGCCGAGCACGCCGAGGACAGTGCTCGACAGCCCGATCGCGAGCGGCGCAGCCTCGGGCGAGACGCTCACGACGAGCGAGCCCGTGTCGACGTCGCGCACCTCGACCGGAACGTTGCGTGACGCGAGCGGGTGCCCGTCCACGGTCGACGCGCCGATTGCCGGGACGTAGGCCACGTCGTTGTTCGACGCCGCCACGGCCACGGCTGCCGGCGCGCCCTTGATCCGTGTCGGAGGCTTGCGGCCCACGATCCGGTAGATGCCTCCGCCCGGGGCCACCTTCAGCTCGCAAGCGCCCGGCTCCTTCGGCGACGACAGGCAGGCGACCTGGTCCTTGTACGCGACCTGTGCGACCGCGTAGACGAGCGTTCCGCCGCTGCCGGCGACGCCGCCGAGCCACAGGCCGGCCCCGTGGCTCGCATGCGCGACCTCCTGGAAGCGCCGTTCCCTGGGATCGGCGACCGTGGCGCCGAGCACGTAGTCGAACCTCACCGCCTGTGCGGCGGATTCGTGCAGCGTCCACAGCAGCGCAGGGGAGCCGCCGTTGCCCGCGACTGCCAGGCTGACGGGCGAGCCGGCAGGGACCTGCCAGCCGCAGGTGACGTTGTGGTACGCGGCTCCCTCGCGGGGGAGCGGCTGCCGCGCGCTTCCGAGCTGCCAGAGCCACACCTCGTTACAGCCCTTCGAGGCCCTGGGAGCGAACCATGCGACGAGGCCGCCGTCCTGTGCGAACGCGGCGATCGTCCGGTTGGCCGGGCTCGTGTAGAGCGTCTCCACCTGCCCAGCGCGGCTCCCCGTATGGAGGATCGAGGCCGCAAGTGCGAGCGCGCCGAGCAGCATGCGCATCGCCTGCACGGTAGCCCCCTCGTGTTAGGAGGGTGAAAAGAGGTAGTCCGCGGAGGTTGGTACCCTTGCCTTCTTGAGCGTCGACCTCCGTCCGGACGAGCTGCAGCGGCTGCTCGAGCTGGACCGGAAGTTCGCCCGCGAGGGCCTCACCTTCGACGACGTCCTCCTCGTTCCGGCCGAATCGTCCGTGCTGCCGAACGAGGTCTCGACTCGCACGCAGCTCACGCGCTCGATCGAGCTCAGTATCCCCATCGTCTCGGCGGCGATGGACACCGTCACGGAGGCTCGGCTCGCGATCGCGCTCGCCCGTGAAGGCGGCCTCGGCATCGTCCATCGCAACCTCTCCATCGCCGAGCAGGTGGCGGAGGTCGACAAGGTGAAGCGCTCCGAGGCCGGGATGATCGTCGAGCCCGTGACGCTGCCTCCGAGCGCGCTCGTGCGCGAGGCGCTCGAATTGATGGCGCACTACAAGGTCTCCGGTGTCCCGATCACCGACGACGCCGGCGTCCTCGTGGGGATCCTCACCAATCGCGATCTGCGCTTCGAGGACGACGTCGAGCAGCCGGTCTCCGCGCTCATGACCGCGCGCAACCTCGTTACCGCCCCGGTGGGGACGACGCTCGCAGAGGCCGAGGCGATTCTCCACCGGCACAAGATCGAGAAGCTCCCCGTCGTCGACTCCGACGGACGGCTGCGCGGGCTCATCACCGTCAAGGACATCCAGAAGAAGGTCCTGTTCCCGCACGCGACGAAGGACGAGCGCGGCCGGCTGCGCGTCGGCGCCGCCGTCGGCGTCGGGCCCGACGCGCTCGAGCGCGCGCAGGCACTCGCTGCCGCGGGCGCGGACGTGCTCGTCGTCGACACCGCGCACGGCCACTCGGTCGGCGTGACCGAGATGGTGCGCAGGATCAAGGACGCGGTCACGGTCGACGTGATCGCCGGGAACATCTCGACCGCCGAAGGGGCGGAAGCACTGGCCGCCGCCGGTGCCGACGCGGTGAAGGCCGGCCAAGGCCCAGGATCCATCTGTTCGACGCGCATCGTTGCCGGCGTCGGGGTTCCGCAGATCACGGCGGTCTACGAAGCTGCGCAGGCGGTCGACGTGCCGATCATCGCCGACGGCGGCATCACCTCCTCCGGCGACATTGCGAAGGCGATCGCGGCCGGCGCCGGCGCCGTGATGCTCGGCTCGATGCTCGCCGGCACCGACGAGGCTCCCGGCGAGGTGATCGTCCACCAGGGCGAGCGCTTCAAGGAGTACCGGGGTATGGGCTCGCTCGGCGCCATGAAGGCGCGCGGTTTCTCGAAGGACCGCTACTTCCAGAACGACGTCGAGGACGTGGACAAGCTCGTGCCCGAGGGGATCGAAGGTCGCGTCCCATACAAGGGGCCGCTGGCGCCGATCGTCTACCAACTCGTCGGCGGCGTCCGGCAGGCCATGGGGTACTGCGGCGCCGGGACGCTCGACGATCTCAGGGCGGCGCAGTTCGTGCGCATCACCGGAGCCGGGCTGCGCGAGTCGCATCCGCACGACGTGACGATCACGAAAGAGGCGCCGAACTATCGCCGCTGAGCCGTCGAACGTCGTCCAGCTTCCGGTCGCCGAGGACCGGCCGGTGCTGGTGGTCGACCTCGGCGGCCAGTACTCCCAGCTGATCGCGCGGCGTGTGCGCGAGTGCCGCGTGTACTCCGAGCTCGTCGGGCACACGATCACGCCCGAGGCGGTGCGTGCGCGCAATCCCTACGCGATCATCCTAAGCGGCGGCCCTGCGTCCGTGTACGCCGAGAACGCGCCGCATGTCGATCCGCGCATCTTCGAGCTCGGCATTCCCACGCTCGGCATCTGTTATGGCGCGCAGCTGCTCGCGCTCGATCTCGGCGGCCGCGTCGACCGCACCGGTGTGTCGGAGTTCGGGAGAACTGCGCTCCAAGTGGAGCGCAGTTCTCTATTCGGCGACACGCCTGAGGAACAGGTGGTCTGGATGAGCCATCGAGACTCAATCGTTGCCGCACCTGAAGGGGCGATCGTGACTGCGTCCTCGCCGTCGACTCCGGTGGCCGCCTTTGAAGCTGAGGAGCGCGGGCTCTACGGCGTGCAATTCCATCCTGAAGTCGTGCACACGGAGCACGGGATGGAGATGCTCAAGAACTTTCTTCTCGTCGTCGCGCGTGCGCGCGCGACGTGGACACCCGCGGCCGTGATCGAGGAACAGGTCGAGCGCATCCGCAAGCAGGTCGGCTCCGAGCGCGTGCTGTGCGCGCTCTCCGGCGGTGTCGACTCCGCCGTCGCGGCACTGCTCGTCTACAAAGCGGTCGGCGACCAGCTCACCTGCGTGTTCGTCGACCACGGGCTGCTGCGCAAGGACGAGGCGGAGCAGGTGGTGGAGATGTTCGGCGAGCACTTCCGCGTGCCGCTCGTGCACGTGCAGGCGCAGGACCGGTTCCTCCAGCTGCTCGCCGGCGTCGAGGATCCGGAACAGAAGCGCAAGATCATCGGGCGCGAGTTCATTCGCGTGTTCGAGGAGGAGGCGCGCAAGCTCGGCAATGTCAACTGGCTCGTGCAGGGGACGCTGTACAGCGACGTGATCGAGTCGGGCGGCACCGAGGGCGTCGCCGCGACGATCAAGTCGCACCACAACGTCGGCGGCCTGCCGGACGACATGAAGATGCGCCTCGTCGAACCGCTGCGCATGCTCTTCAAGGACGAGGTGCGGCGCGTCGGCGAAGAGCTGGGCATGCCCGAGCGGATGGTGTGGCGGCAGCCGTTCCCCGGCCCCGGCCTCGCGATCCGCATCATCGGCGACGTCACGGCGGAGCGGCTTGCGATCCTTCGCGACGCGGACGCGATCCTGCAGGAGGAGGTGCGCCGCGCCGGCATGTACCGCGAGCTGTGGCAGTCGTTCGCGGTTCTCCCCGCCATCCGCTCGGTCGGCGTCCAGGGGGACGAGCGGACGTACGGTTACCCGATCGTTCTGCGCGCGGTGACGAGCGACGACGCGATGACGGCCGACTGGGCGCGGCTTCCGTACGAGCTGATCGAGGCCATCTCGAGCCGGATCGTGAACGAGATCCCGGGCGTGAACCGTGTCGTCCTCGACGTGACGTCGAAGCCGCCGGCGACGATCGAGTGGGAATAGTCCGGCAAGCCCGCTAGGTTCCCGGGTGTTGCCCCCGCGGATCGACCACGTCGTCATAGCAGTCAGCGACTACGAGCGCTCCAATCGCTTCTACGCCGACGTGCTCGGGGTCGAGGTGGAGGAGATCTCCCGGGGCCGCTACGCCTACCGCCTGGCGGACGGGCAGCAGCTGAACGTCCACGGCCCGGGCGCGAGCCCCGTGCCGCGCGCGGCCGACCCGGTCAAGCCCGGCAACAGCGACCTCTGCTTCCGCTGGGACGGCACGCCGGAGGAGGCGGTCGCGCATCTCCTCTCGCACGGCATCGAGCTCGAGCTCGGCCCGGCGGTCCGTACCGGCGGGAACGGCCGCGGAACGAGTGTGTACTTCCGCGACCCGGACGGCACGCTGCTCGAGCTGATCTCGTATCCCTAGGCGTACAGTCCTCACGTGGACCTGAGGGACATCCTCAAGCGGCGCCGCATGGTGCGCCACTACACGGGCGAGGCGATCCCGCGTGAGACGCTCGAGCGGATCGTCGCCACCGTCCGCCGCGCGCCGAGCGCCGGCTTCAGCCAGGGACAGCGGCTGCTCGTCGTCGACGACCAGGGCCTGCTCGCCGATCTGGCGGCGCTTGCCGGTAACGACGATCCCCAGGTGGAGCCGTGGTTCCCGAGCGCGCCGGCGCACGTGCTCGTCCTGACCCGCGAGGCCGACTACCACGAGCGCTACCGGAGCGACGACAAGCTCCAGGAGGGCGAGGAGATCGAGTGGCCCGTCCCGTTCTGGTACGTCGACGCCGGCGCAACGCTCATGCTCGTGCTCCTGACCGCGGTCGACGAGGGTCTCTCGGCAGGCGTCTACGGGGTGCCCGTCGAGCAGGATCCCGCCTGGCGCGCATTGCTGAGCATCCCGGACGAGCTGCGCATCGTCGCCGGCGTCACCATCGGGCGCGGGGCGCCCGATCCGCTCTGGAGCAGGAAGACGAGCCGCGCGACGCAACGGCGCCGTGCGCTCGACGAGCTCGTCAAGTGGAACACCTGGAGCTCGTAGCGCGTCTCGCCGGGGCGCGGATCGGCGCCACGTTCAACCAGTACGCGGCCTCGGAGCTGCGGCGCGAGCGGCTCGGCGCCTACCTGGCCGGGCGGGCGGGAGCGGAGACGATCCTCGTCGGCGAGGCGGCCGGCTACCGCGGCGCCCGGGTCAGCGGTCTCGCCTTCACGTCGGAGCGGCAATTGACCGGGTCGGGCCCGGCCGAGGCCTCCGCGACGATCGTTCACCGGGTGCTGGCCGAGCTCGGCCTCGAGGACGCGGTGCTGCTATGGAACGTCGTCCCGACCCATCCCGGCACGCCGAGCTCGAACCGCAGGCCGACGCGGGCCGAGGTGGACGCGGCGAGGCCGTTCCTCGCCGAGCTCGCCTGCGGCCGGCGGGTCGTGGCTGTCGGTCGGGTTGCCGCCGAGGCCCTGGATGCCCCGTACGTCCGGCATCCGAGCCACGGCGGCGCTCAGGCATTCGCCGAGGGATTGCGGGCGGCTTTCGCTACAATCCCGCCCCGGCGCGTCACCCGCGCCCTTTTCCTATGAGAACGTATTCAGCCAAGCCGGGAGAGATCACGCGCGAGTGGTATCTCGTCGACGCCCAGGGCAAGACCCTGGGGCGGCTCGCCACGCAGATCGCCGACACGCTGCGCGGCAAGCGCAAGCCGCAGTTCACGCCGCACGTCGACACGGGCGACTTCGTCATCGTCGTGAACGCCGAGAAGATCGCGGTCACCGGCAACAAGCTCGACCAGAAGAAGTACTACCGCCACTCCGGGTATCCGGGCGGCTTGAAGCAGCGGACGCTGCGCGAGCAGCTCGACCGGCGCCCGACCGAAGTGCTCCGTGTCGCCGTGAGGGGCATGCTGCCGAAGAACCGCCTGGCGCGGCAGCAGATCACGAAGCTGAAGATCTACGCAGGCCCGGAGCATCCGCACGGCCCGCAGAACCCCAAGCCTTTGGAATTGGAGAGCTAGTGCTCCTCCAGCGAATGTCCTCCGGCTTCTCGCCCGCTATCACGCGGCGCGCTGCTGCGTCCTCAGTCGCGTCCGTAGCAACCGCTACGGCCGCTCCCTGCGTCCTTGCATCGCTTGGTGCTAGCGACCGAGAAGCTCGGCAACATCCACTGGAGGAGCACAGTTGAGTCAACTCGCTCAGTACCGCGGTACCGGCAAGCGCAAGACCTCGGTCGCACGCGTCATCCTCCGGCCCGGCGACGGCGCCACCTGGGTGAACGGCCGGACGCTGGACGAGTACTTCCCGCGCTCCGTCTGGCGCTCGCTCGCGACCGCGCCGCTGCGCACCGCGGGCCTCGAGGGCCAGTACGACCTTCGTGTCCGCGTCCACGGCGGCGGCCTCACCGGCCAGGCCGGCGCGGTGCGGCACGGCGTCGCCCGGGCGCTCGTCGACTTGAATCCGGAGCTCCGCGTCCCGCTCAAGCGCGAGGGCTACCTCACGCGGGATGCTCGCCAGGTCGAGCGCAAGAAGGCTGGACTGCACAAGGCGCGCAAGGCGCCGCAGTTCTCGAAGCGCTAGTTCACTAGCGGTTTCTTCCGGCCGCCGGGCGGACATCCGACGCTGCACATGACGTCGCTAGAGTCACCCGCCGTGGCGCGGGAGCTTTTCGGTACCGACGGTGTCCGCGGCATCGTGGGCGAGTTCGTGACCGCCGATCTCGTCGAGCGGCTCGGCAAGGCGTCGGCGCTCTGGTCGGGAGGCGGCCGCGTGTTCGTCGGCCGCGACACACGCGCCTCGGGCGAAGAGCTCGCAGACGCGTTCGCGCGTGGCGTCGAATCTGCCGGCGGCGTCGCGGTGGTCGGAGGCGTCGTGCCGACACCGGCCGTTGCGCTGCTCCGACTCGACCTCGGCGTTGTCATCTCGGCCTCGCACAATCCGCCCGAATACAACGGCGTGAAGTTCTTCGACCGCGAAGGGCGCAAGCTCACGGACGACGCCGAGGAGGAGATCGAAGCGCTCCTGGACGCCGATGCACCCGGTGGCGGCGAGATCGACCGCGTCGGCTTTGCGGCGGACAGTTACCTCGAGCACGTGCTCGAGCGCTTCGGCTCCGATCTCTCGGGTCTGCGCATCGCGGTCGACTGCGCCAACGGCGCGTATGCCGGCATCGCGCCGCAGGCATTCGAACGGCTCGGCGCGGACGTGACTGCGATCGGTAACGCGCCGGACGGCAACAACATCAACGTCGGCTGCGGCGCGACGGATCTCGCGCTGCTGCAGCGGACCGTGACTGAAGGCGACTTCGACCTCGGCGTCGCCTTCGACGGCGACGGCGACCGCATGCTCGCGGTCGACGGTGGCGGCTCGGTCGTGGACGGAGATCAGATCGTCGCCGTGCTCGCGTTGCATCTCGGCGTCGACCTCGTCGCGGTGACGACGATGGCGAACCTCGGTTTCCACCGTCTGATGGAAGAGCACGGGGTGCGCGTCGTCACCACCGACGTCGGCGACCGGTACGTGCTCGAAGCGCTCCACCGCGAGGGAGGCTTGCTCGGCGGTGAGCAGTCGGGACACATCATCTTCCTGCGCGACCACGTCACCGGCGACGGCCTCGCCGCGGCACTTCTGCTCTGCGATGCGATGCGTGGAACGACCCTCGCAGCGGCGGCCGCCACGATGACGTGCTATCCGCAGGCGAAGCAGAACCTGCCCCGCTCGGAGCGTGGGCCGCTGCCGCAGCCCCTGCTCGACGCCGTGGAGCGCCTGAACGCGGAGCTGAACGGCCACGGCCGCGTGCTCGTGCGTCCATCGGGCACGGAGCCCGTCGTCCGCGTGCTCGCGGAGGCCCCCACGGAGGAGGAGTCGGAAGCCCTCTGTGGTAGGGTTGTCGAGCTCGTTCGAGAAGAGCTCGGCTGACCGTCCCGCGCCGTTGCGGACCGGTCTGACAGCCGGGCTCGTTGCATTTCTGAGGCGATATGTGCGGGATCATCGGATACGTCGGGGAACGTGAGGCGAAGCCGCTCCTGCTCCAGGGGCTGCAGCGTCTCGAATACCGTGGGTATGACTCCGCGGGCATTGCGCTGCGCGAAGACGAGGGGCTCGACTACGTGCGCGCGGTCGGCAATCTTCAGAACCTCGTCGAAGCGGTCGGGCCGAACGGGTCGAAGTCGCGGCAGGGCCTCGGCCACACGCGTTGGGCGACCCACGGCGGCGTCACCGAGCGGAATTGCCATCCACTCGTCGGCTGCGACGCGTCGAAGCTCGCGATCGTCCTCAACGGCATCGTGGAGAACTACCGCGAGCTCAAGGAACGGCTCGAGGCGGATGGGCACACGTTCACGTCCGAGACCGACGCCGAAGTCGTCGTGCATCTGCTCGAGCGCGAATACGACGGCGACCTGACGGCGGCGCTCGAGCGCGTCTTCCCGCAGCTCGAAGGCCACTTCTCCATCGTTGCCATCCACCACGATCATCCCAACCTGCTCGCCGGTGTCAGACACCAGACGCCGCTCGTCGTCGGCGTCGGCGAGGGTGAGATGTTCATCGCGTCGTCGGTGGCCGCGTTCCTCAGCGAGACGCGCCGTGCGTACTTCCCGGTCGACGGCGAGATCATCGAGATCACCCCCGCGGGCGCGCGCTTCATCGTCGGCGGCGCCGAGGTCGAGCGGGAGCCTGAGGAGATCCAGTGGGACCAGGAGGTCGCCGAGAAGGGCGGCTTCGAGACGTTCATGTTGAAGGAGATCTACGAGCAGCCCGAGGCGGTGGCGGAGACGATCGGTGACCGCGTCCGCGGCCACAACCTCATCCTCGAGGCGCTCGCGATGACCGAGCTCGAGGTCCAGAACCTCCGTCGTGTCGTCATCGTCGCATGCGGAACCGCATACCACGCCGCCGTCGTCGGGCGCTACGTGATCGAGGAGTGGGCGCGCGTCCCGGTGGAGCCCGACATCGCGAGCGAGTGGATCTACCGCAACCCGGTGCTGTCGAAGGACACGCTCGTGATCGGCATCTCGCAGTCGGGTGAGACGCGCGACACCGTGAACGCCGTCAAGCTCGCGCGTGAGCTCGGCGCTCGCACGCTCGCGATCACGAACCAGATGGGGACGCAGATCACGCGCGAGGCCGAGGCGACCATGTACACGCGCTGCGGGCTCGAGGTCGGCGTCGCCGCATCGAAGACGTTCACCGCGCAGGCGGCGTTGCTCTGCCTGATCGCGCTGAAGCTGGCGCAGATCCGCAAGACGCTGCCGCCGGATGAGATCGACTTCATCCTCGACCGCCTGCACGAGCTGCCGGAGAAGATCCAGACGTTCCTCGACGACGTCGACGCCGGTCGCCACCGGATCGAGGAGATCGCGCAGCGCTTCTACGAGAAGCCGTTCTTCCTCTACCTCGGTCGCCACATCGGGCTGCCCGTCGCGCTCGAGGGCGCGCTCAAGCTGAAGGAGATCTCGTACATCCCGACCGACGCGTATTCGGCGGGCGAGATGAAGCACGGCCCGATCGCGCTGCTCGACGAGGGAACGCCGGTCGTCGTCGTCGCGACGAACATCCACGTCTACGACAAGATCGTCTCCAACATCCAGGAGACGCGTGCGCGCGGCGCGCACGTGATCGCGATCGCGACCGAGGGCAACGAGGACATCCAGCACCACGCCGACGACGTCATCTTCGTCCCGCGCACGCCCGCGTTCCTCCAGGCGGTGCTCGCGATCATCCCGCTCCAACTCCTTGCGTACCGCATCGCCCGGCTCCGCGGCCTGAACGTCGATCAGCCGCGGAATCTCGCGAAGACAGTCACGGTCGAGTAGTTACTCGGGTGGCGGTTTCCGCAGGCGCTTCGCCTGCGAGCGCCGCCGCTTCTCGTCGAGCCGGCGCTCGCGCGACGTCGCCGTCGGCTTCGTCGCAACCCGGCGCCGCTCGACGTGCAGCGCGGCGCGCAGCGCTGCGACGAGACGCTCGACGGCGAGCTCGCGGTTGCGCAGCTGGCTGCGCTCGTCCTGTGCGATAGCGCGCAGCACGGGTCCCGCCTTCGCGACGACGCGGCGTTTCTGCACCGCCGACAACGCCTCCGAGGCCTCAACGTCGAAGACCGCTTCGACGCGCGTCTCGGACTTCTGGGCGTGCTGGCCGCCGGGACCGCTCGACCGCGACGTGCGCAACACGATCTCGCGCAGCGGCAGAACGACCGAACGGGTGACGCGAATAGACTCGCCGTCCATGGCTGCGATTCTCCTTGACGTCGACGGTGTGCTGCACGTTTCCGGTCAGCCCATCCCTGGGGCAGCCGCCGCCGTTCACCGGTTGCGTGACGACGGCCATCGGCTCCGGTTCGTGACGAACACGACGACGCGCTCTCGGGCACGGCTCGCCGAGGAGCTGCGGACGGCCGGGATCGAGGTCGACGACGTCGAGGTCCAGACCACCGCCGACGCAGCCGTCACCGCGCTTCGCGGCCGCCGAGTGTTCGCACTCGTCATGCAGGGCCTTGTCGGGGACCTGGAGGGGATCGAGCTCGTCGGGGACAGCGCGGACGCCGTGCTCATCGGCGGCGCCGACGAGACGCCCGAAACGAACCTCGTCTTCTCGTACATGAACCTCGCGCGCGCGTTCGCGGAGCTGGAGCTCGGCGCCTCGCTCTATTGCCTGCACCGCAACCGCTGGTGGCAGACCGCCCGCGGGCCGCTGCTCGACGCAGGGGCGTTCGTCGCCGGTCTCGAGTACGCGGCGGACGTCGAGGCGACCGTCATCGGCAAGCCGAGCGTCTCGTACTTCACGGCGGCGCTCGAGGCGCTCGACGCCGATCCCGAACTCACCTGGATGGTCGGCGACGACCTCGAGAGCGACATCGCCGGCGCGCAGGCGATGAACATGCACACCGTGCTCGTGCGGACCGGGAAGTTCCGCCCGGACGCCGTCGAGGCGTCGCGCGTGCGGCCGGACGGCATCGTGTCGTCGATCGGCCAGCTGCCCGACTGGCTGGAGGAGCACCTCTGAGCGTTCGGGTAGGCACCGACCTGATCGAGATCGAGCGCGTGCGGCGCGCGCTCGACCGGTACGAGCGGTTCCGCGAGCGGTGCTTCACGGCCGCCGAGCAGGCGTATTGCGACTCGAGGCCGAACCCCGCCCAGAGCTACGCGGGCAGGTTCGCGGGCAAGGAGGCCGTCGGGAAGGCGCTCGGCTTCGGCGTTGCGCGTGCGTTCGCGTGGAAGGAGATCGAGATCGTCGGCCGGCCGAAGCCGTCGGTGCAGTTGTCGGGACGCGTCGCAGAATGGGCGGAGCACGTCGGCGCCGGCGCGATCGACCTCTCCATGACGCACTCCCGCGAGCTCGCCCAGGCGGTGGCGGTCGTGAACCATGACTGAGTTCGAGGCGCTGTATACCGCCGCGGAGATGCGGGCCGCCGAGGAGCGGTACGCCGGCACCGTCGAGGAGCTGATGGAACGCGCAGGGAACGCGGCCGCGCGTGTCGGGCTCGAGCTGTACCCGCGCGCGCAGCGCTGGACGGTCGTGTGCGGTGGCGGAGCGAACGGCGGCGATGGCCGCATCGCAGCGCGCGAGTTGGAGCGCGCCGGCAAGGACGTGCGCGTCGTCGACGCGAAGGCGGGGGAGTCGGACCTCGGCGACCCGGACGTGATCGTCGACGCGCTCTTCGGCACAGGCTTCGCGGGCGAGCCCCGTCCCGACGCCGCGGCGCTGATCGAGCGCATCAACGCGTCCGCAGCACGCGTGCTCGCGATCGACCTTCCCTCGGGTGTCGACTCATCGACAGGCGAGGTTGCGGGTGCGGCCGTCCGGGCCGACGCAACGGTCACCTTCCACGGGCGCAAGGCTGGCCTCGTGGTCGCGCCCGGCCGCTTCCACGCAGGCGCCGTGCACGTTGCCGACATCGGGCTCGACCCGCTCGACACCGAGCACCGGCTGGTGGGCGCCGGGATCCTCCGCTCGGTCCCGCGCCGGCGCGATGCGGACAACAAGTACACCGCAGGCCACGTGCTCGTCGTCGGCGGATCGCCGGGCCTGACGGGCGCGCCGTCCCTGACCGCAATGGCGGCGCTGCGCGCAGACGCGGGCTACGTCACGCTCGCAGCCCCCGAGGAGACGCTGCCCGTCTTCGAACAACGCCTGCTCGAAGTGGTGAAACGTCCCCTGCCCGACGATCTCACCGAGCTGGCGGCGAAGGCGTCGGCGCTCGCGATCGGGCCGGGGCTTGGCCGCAGCGCTGCCGTGCACGCGCTCGTGCGCCGCACGCTCGCCGAGCTCGCGTTGCCGGCGGTCGTCGACGCGGACGCGCTGTTCGACCTCGAGCCTGCGGACTGGCCCGCGCCGCGCGTGCTGACGCCGCACGAGGGCGAGCTCGCGCGGCTCCTCGGTCGCGACTCGAAGGAGATCGCCGCGCACCGCCTCGCCTCCGTCCAGGAGGCGGCTGACCGCTTCCGCTGCGTCGTGCTGCTCAAGGGGGCGGACACGCTCGTCGCCGCCCCCGGCCGCGGCCTGCTCGTCGCCGCGCTCGGGCTTCCGTCGCTCGCGACCGCAGGGACAGGCGACGTCCTGACCGGCATCGTGGCGGCGTTCCTCGCAAAGGGCATGGACGCCCAACTCGCCGCTGCCGCGGCGGCCGTCGCGCAGCAGCGCGCGTCGGTGGAGGCGCCGCAGCGCGCAGGGCTCATCGCGAGCGACCTGATCGAAGCGCTGCCGCGCGCGCTGAAGTAATGCATCGCTCGGAGATCACAGTCGACCTGGGTGCCGTGCGGCGCAACGTCCGCGTTCTGCTCGACGCGCTGCGGGGCGCGCAGCTCTGGGCGGTCGTGAAGGCGAACGCGTATGCCCACGGCGCGACCGACATCGCGGGCGCGGCACTCGGCGCCGGCGCGTCGGCACTCTGCGTCGCCACCGTTCCCGAGGCGCTCGCACTTCGGCGCGACTTTCCGACGGCGCGCATCATCGTCATGGGACCGGCGCTGAACCGCGAGGTCGGGCAGGCGCGCGACGCGCACCTCGAGCTTGTCGTCTCCTCGGATGACGTTCCGCCCGGCGTCCGTGTGCACGTGAAGCTCGACACCGGCATGGGGCGATGGGGCGTCTCGGAGCTCCTGTCGCCCTCTCTCGAGGTGGTCGGCTTGATGAGCCACCTCGCCACGGCGGACACCGATGCGGCGTACGCGGAGTGGCAGATCGAGCGCTTCCGTGCCGCGACCGCCCCATACACGTATCTCGAGCGGCACATTGCGAACAGCGCGGGCGCGCTCCGATACCCGTCTGCCGCGTTCGACGCTGCACGGTGCGGCATTGCCGTGCTCGGCGTCTCGCCCTTCGGCACCGACCCGGCGGAAGACGGGCTCCAGCCCGTGCTCGGCTGGACGAGCCACGTTGCGCTGTGCAGGCTCCTGCGGCCGGGACAGAGCACGGGGTACGGCCGGCGTTTCGTCGCCGAGCAGGACACATGGATCGGGATCGTCCCCGTCGGCTATGCGGACGGCTTCCGTCGCGACCTGACAGGAACGACCGTCCGGGTCGGCGGGACACCCCGGCGTGTGGTGGGAACCGTGTCGATGGATGCGTTCGCAGTCGAGCTCGACGGCGAGGTCCCGATCGGCACGCCGGTCGTGCTCATCGGCCACGGCGTCCTCGCCGAGGAGCACGCGCGCGTGGCCGGGACCATTCCCCACGATCTCGTCTGCGGGATCAACAGCAATCCTCTTCGAGCCCGCCGCACCGTCGTCGATGCCTGACCGCTTCGCGCGCACCGCCGCGCAGGTGGCAGCGCATCAGGACGAGCGTGCGACGGCGCTCGGGGGCGTCGTGCACGCGTTCGTCCTGCCGAGCGGCGACGAGCGGGCGCTCGACGTCGGCACCGGTGCAGGCGCGCTCGCGCTTGCGCTGGCACCGCTCGTGCGCGAGGTGGTCGGCGTCGACCGCGTGCCGGAGCTGCTCGAGCTCGCGCGCGACCGCGGCGCCGGGTATCCGAACGTCACCTTCGTCGAGGGCGACGCCGAACATCTCCGATTCGACGACGGCTCCTTCGACCTGGCATGCACGCTGCGCACGCTCCACCACGTGCCGCGGCCCGAGCTCGTCCTCGCGGAGCTCGTTCGTGTGACACGGGCCGGCGGCCGGCTCCTCGTCGTCGACCAGATCGCGCCCGTCGACCCGCTGGCCGCGCTCGACCTCGATCGCTTCGAGCATGCGCGTGACCCGAGCCACACGCGACTACTGCCCGAGATCGATCTGCGGCAGCTGTTCGAGGCGAACGAGCTCGTCCTCGTGCGCGACCGGCACGACGTCGAACGTCGGCCCCTCGACGCGTATTTCGACCTCGCAGCCTGCGGCGGCGACGAGCGGGCGCGGGCACGTGCGTTGGCGCCTGAAGGCCCGGACGTCTATACGGCCCGACTGGGCTGGTACCTACTGCAGCGCGGGTGACTCGTGCAGCGTCGGGAGCTGGTCGACGGCCTCCCGTAGCTGACGGCGCTCCGTCTCGAGGCCGGTGAACGACATCTCGAGCCGCCGCTCTCCTTCGCGCGTCAGCCGCAGATACGCGACGCGGCCGTCTCGCCCGGACTGCTCGCGCTCAACGAGCCCGCTCTCCTCGGCGCGGCTCACGAGCTCGGTGACGGTGCTCTGCGCGAGCTGCAGCCGGCGCGCGAGATCGGTCACGGTGGACTGTCCGCTGCCGTCGGGCGCCCCCTTGATCATCAGCAGCAGCAGGTAGCGCTGAGGCGTGAGCCCCGACTGTCGTGCAACGCGCTCGCTCTGGCGCAGGAACGAACGGAGCGCCGCTCTGAAGCCGGCGACAGCGATGACGTCATCAATCGGATGGCCGTCGGGGCCCATATCCGATGATCCTACGCCGCTCGACGCGAAAAGCCGAGGACGCGCGCGAATGTATTCGGTAGGAATGCCTGGAGCCTGCCCGCGATGCCGTAGTAGCGCGGGACGCTCGTCTCGCCGCGTCCGTGCTCGAGCGAGGCGAGAACGTGGGCGGCGACGGCCTCCGGGCCGACCACGAGGCGTTGCATGGGTCGGGGTAGCCACGACTGCGGAAAGCCTTCGGTTTCGATGAATCCGGGCTTGACCGTGTGCACCCGGATCCGCCGCGGTCGCAGCTGCGCAGCGATCGAGCGCGAGAATGCGAGCTGCGCGTGCTTCGACGCCGAGTATGGGCCGGACGGCGGGAAGGCGACGTCGCCGGCCACGGAGACGATGTTGACGACGTCCGCGGGCGCCGCCGCCTCGAGCCCGGGCAGGAAGGCGCGCAGGCACCACACGCCGCCGAGATAGTTGACCCGGATGACGTCCTCGATCGCGGCCGGGTCGGCGTTCAGGAAGTTCGCGCGGCCCGGTATCCCCGCGTTGTTCACGAGGAGGTGGATGAGCGGGTGCCGCTCGAGCACGCGCGCCGCGGTCGCCTCGACCGCCTCGCGGTCGCCGACGTCGCAGACCTCGATCTCGCCGCCGGTCTCGTCCGCGAGCGCGCGCAGGCGATCCTCCCGGCGCGCAACGAGGACGCAGCGCCAGCCCTTGCGAGCGAGGCCGCGCGCGATCTCGGCGCCGATGCCGGAGGACGCACCCGTGACGACTGCGATCTTCTGCATCCGATCAGCCTACGCCGACTAGGATCCGCCGGTGGCCGGAGACTTCGCAGGCAAGCGCGCGCTCGTGCTGGGTGTCGCGAACAAGCGCTCGATCGCCTGGGCGATCGCGCAGGAGCTCGCGTCGGGCGGCGCGAAGCTCGCGTTCACGTATCAGGGAGAGAGGATCGAGCAGAACGTCCGCGACCTCGCGGCCGGCGTCGACACGGCACTCGTCACCGAGTGCGACGTGTGCTCGGACGACAACATCGCGCGGGTCTTCGGCGAAGTCGGCGACGCATTCGGTGGGGAGCTCGACATCCTCGTCCACTCGGTCGCGTTCGCGCACGCCGAGGATCTCGAGGGCCGGTTCACCGACACACCGCGCGACCGCTTCTGGACCGCGATCGACGTGAGCGCGTACTCGCTCGTGGCGTGCGCGCGGGCGGCCGAGCCTTTGATGGAGAAGGCCGGCGGCGGCTCGATCGTCACCATGACGTACCTCGGCGGCGAGCGCGCAGTGCCGCACTACAACGTCATGGGCGTCGCGAAGGCGACGCTCGATGCATCCGTGCGCTACCTCGCCTGGGATCTCGGCGAGAAGAACATCCGCGTGAACTCGATCTCGGCCGGGCCGGTGCGAACGCTCGCGGCGCGGTCGATCGCCGGCTTCCCGACGATGGAGGCTATCGTCGAGGAGCGTGCACCGTTGCACCGGCACGTCACCGCGGAGGACGTCGGCGCTGCCGCCGCCTACATCCTTGGTGACGGCGCGAAGAACGTGACGGGCACGACGCTGTACGTCGACTCCGGCTATCACGCGATGGGCATGTAGTACACCGGCTGAAAGTGCTGCGCACTTTCAGCCGGGGGAGGTTCCCGCTTCGCGGGAGCGCTCGCGGGCGAAGCCCGCGAGCTCTTACGAGTGAGAGCGACGGTTTCGTTCTGCGCGCGTGGTGGTGGCTTCGCCATCCCCGCGCGCTACTGCGGTCGTCGCGAACGGTGTTCGCGACGACCTGGGTCGGCGTCGCACTTGGGGCGCTCTAGAGCGTTTTCGCGGCCTCGAGCAAGACGTCGAAATCCGGTAACTCGGCAGGTTCGTATCCCCAAGCCCCGCGGATAGTTCCCGCACCGTCGATCAGGAACGCGGAACGCTGCGACACGTCGCGGAGGCCGCGGTGATCGATCGCGACGCCGAAGCCGTGCGTCGCCTCGCCGTTCCAGTCCGAGAGGAGCGGGAAGTCGAGGTCGAGCGCCTGCATCCAGGCGACGTGCGTCCACGGCGAGTCGCGCGAGATCGCGTACGGCTGCACGCCGGCGGCGCGGAACTCCTCGCTCCTGTCACGCAGGAGCTCCAGCTCGCTCGTTCAGGTCGAGGACCAGTCGAAGAGGTAGAAGAGCAACAGGATCGGCCCGTCGCCGACGAGCTGCCCGAAGGTCGCGCTCTCCTGCGGCGTCGTCCAGACGCGCGCCTCGGGGATACGGTCGCCGACGGCCAGCATTAGTGCCCCTTCCGGTGATGGTCTCGCGTTCCTGGCGCGCGAAAAGCAAGCGATGCAAGGACGCAGGGAGCGTTCGTAGCGGTGGCTACGGACGAGACTGAGGACGCAGCAGCGCGCCGCTTTGCAGCCGCCAGGGACGCACTGACTATCGCCGGAAGGGGCACTGGCTCAGCCTATGGGAACGTCGACGTTCTCCGTCTGTACTGCGATCTCGCGCACGACTTCGACGATGTCGCGGTTCGCGTTGAAGACGCGCAGCTGCGCGTCGGCGCTGTTCCCTCGCCGCAGGATCGTCTCGATGCCCGCCAGCTCGGCCTCGGAGCCGAGCTCGCGCGCATGGGGTTCCACGAGGCGCAGCGTCCGCCGGATCACCTGCGCGACCGGCAGACGGTTGCGACGGCCGGTGTGCAGGTCCATCACGGGCGCCTCGAGCCCGTAGCGCGCCGCGAGCCATTTGTTCTCCGTGGTGAGGATGCGGTGGAACGACGGGATCTCCTCGCCGGCATCGAAGCGCTCGCTGTAGTGCTTGACGAGCGCCTGGCAGAACGCGGTGATCGCGATCACGTCGTCGAGCCTCGTCACGGCGTCGCAGATGCGGATCTCGATCGTGCCGAGCCGGGGGTGGAGCCGGATGTCCCACCAGATGTGCGTGTAGTCGGCGATGCAACCGGTGCGCTCGAGCTGCCCGACGACCTCCGCGTAGTCCGCGTAGTCGCGGAAGCGCGGGGGCGGACCCGAGCGCGGGAATGCTGCGAACACCATGTGCCGCGACGACGCCAGCCCCGTCGCCTCGCCGCGCCAGAACGGTGAGCTCGCCGACAGCGCGACGAGCTCGGCCAGGTGGCCGATCAGGCCGTTGACGACCTGGATCGCCTTCTCGGGATCGTCGACCGCGACGTGCACGTGCATTCCGAAGATGAGCTCGCGCCGCGCGATGTACTGGAGCTGGTCGACGAGCGCCCGGTAGCGGTCCTTCGCCGTGATCCGCTGGCGCTCGAAGAGCGAGAACGGATGCGTGCCGGCCGAGCCGACGCGCATGGAACGCTCGCGCGCGACCTCGCCCACGTAGCCGCGCAGCGTGCGGAGCTGCGTGGCGACGTCGCCGGCCGTGTGGCAGACCGGCGTCGCGATCTCGAGCACGGACTGCATCAGCTCGGCATTGATGCGCGTTCCCAGCTCGTGGCCGGCGACCGCCTCGAGCACCGTGTCGATGTGCTGCACGAGGTCGAACGACTCCCCGTCGAGCAGCATGTACTCCTCCTCGACGCCGAGCGTGTACGCGTCGCTCTTGCCGAACGCGTGGTCGAGCACGCTGCCGCCCTCGGCGTAGCCGCTGCCCTTGCCGGTGATCGAGGGCGGGAAGATCTGGCTCACGGGAGCAGCGCCTCCGCTTCGATCTCCACGCGCCAGGCCGGGTCGAGGAGCCCGGCGACCACGACGAATGCCGATGCGGGCTTTATCGCGCCGAAGACCTCGCCGTGCGCGCGGCCGACGGCTTCCCAGTCCGCTGCATCGACGAGGTAGACGCGTGTCCGCACAACGTGCTCCGGCGTCGCGCCCAGATCGGCGAGCGCCTCGACGATGATCTCGAGGCAGCGCTGCGCCTGGATGTACGGATCTGCCGAGTCGGTGCCGATCGGGGCGGTACCGGAGACGTGGATGTGGCGGCCGTCGCGCACGGCGCGGGAGTAGCCGACGGTCGCCGCCTGCGGAGAGATCGCCGGGACGAACTGGCGCTCCATCTACTTAGTATCGCGCCGTGGACGCGCTACGGGCCATCGATTCGTGGGGTGCGCGCACGGCTGCGGCCGGCGTCGTGCGTGCCGACACCGAGCTCGGCGTGCACGGGCCGCGCGAAACGGTGCTCCGCTGGGCGTCGGTAACGAAGCTCCTGACCGGCGTTGCGGCGCTCGTGGCGGTGGAGGAGGGGACGGTCGACCTCGACGAGCGGGCGGGGCCGGACGGCTCGATGCTTCGGCATCTCCTCGCCCACGCGTCCGGGCTGCCGTCAGAGGAGGGGCCGCCGCTGATGCCGCCCGAGCGGCGGCGCATCTACTCCAACTACGGCATCGAGCTCGCGGCGGCGCTCGTCGCCGAGCGGGCAGGCATGCCGTTCGAGGAGTACCTGCGCGGGTCGGTGCTCGAGCCGCTCGGGCTCGCGGGCGCGCTGCACGGCTCGCCGGCGCGGGGCTACCGCGGTCCGCTGGACGACCTGCTCGCGCTCGCCCGCGAGCTGCTCGCCCCGACGCTCGTCGCGCCAGAGACGCTCGCCGAGGCGACGTCCGTGCAGTTCCCCGGGCTAGCGGGTGTTCTCCCGAGCTGGGGGCGGATGGACCCCAACGACTGGGGCCTGGCGTTCGAGCTCCGCGACGCCAAGTCGCCGCACTGGACGGGCACGCGGGCGTCGCCGCGCACGTTCGGCCACTTTGGCGCGTCGGGCACGTTCCTCTGGGTCGATCCGGACGCAGGCATCGCGCTCGGCGTGCTCACCGACCGCGAGTTCGGCGACTGGGCCAAGGAGGCGTGGTCCGCGCTGAGCGACTCAGTCGTCGTCGGCGAATAGCGGGCGGATGAGCTCGTCGAACGTCTCGCGGTCGCAGCTTGCAACCACCGCCGGTGTGATCGCCGACACGGTCGCCGTGCGCGGGACGTCCATCGCGAGCGCCACCTCGCCGAAGTAGTCGCCCGGCCGCAGCACGTTCCGGCCGCCGAAGCCGGCCTGGCTCACGGCGAGCATGCCGGCGAACAGGACGTAGAAGCGGTCGCCCGGTTCGCCCTCGCGGACGAGCACCGTCCCCGGTGCCACCTCCTCGCGCTCCATCCGCTTTGCCAGCTGGGCGAGGGTCTGGCCGGGTAGGCCGGCAAGCAGCTCGACGCGGTTCAGCTCGTGCTGGGTGGCGGAGGACCTGGGCATCGGCGCATTGTGCCGGTGGGTCCCCGGGCCCCCGAAGTTGAGCCGTTCGGCCCATAGCGGACGTCTGGCATGGCGTCGATCATCCGGGCATGAGCGAACGCGGCCTCCATCGCATCGAGGACGACCTCGCCGAGACCTGGCTCGAGGACTGGGCCGGGGCGGGCGTCGCCGAGATCGAGGACTTCCTCGCCAAGCACGCGGCCTTCCTCAGCTTCCTCGAGGGTCACGCGGAGAGCTGACGCTCCCCGCGTCCGCTCTCCTATTCCGCTAGTCCGAGCTGCTTCTCGAGCATCCCCTTCGGCATGGCGCCGACAGCGTTCGCCTTCGGCTCGCCGTTCTCGAAGAGGATCATGTTCGGGATCGACTGGATCCCGTACCGCATCGCGAGACTCTGGTTCTCGTCGATGTTCACCTTGACGAGCTTCAGGTTCCGCTCTTCCGAGATTCGCTCGAGGACGGGGGAGACGGCGTGGCAGGGGCCGCACCATTCCGCCCAGAAGTCCACGAGCACAGGCTCCGAAGCCTGGAGCACCTCGTTCTCGAAGGTCGCATCGGTTACGTCTTGAGCCATTTCAGTCCTTTCAGTTTCCGGTCAGTCAAGGGATAGAACGTCGCTCTCTACACTTCGCTTCCCGAGTGGCCGAGCAAGTCTTCCAGCCCCTACCGACGGTACCCGACCATCCCGCGCTGGAGCGGGAGGTCCTCGCCTGGTGGGACGAGCACGGCACGTTCGACCGGCTGAGGGAACAGAACCGGGGCGGCCCCGCATTCGGCTTCATGGACGGACCGATCACGGCCAACAACCCGGCCGGCGTTCACCACGGCCACGGCCGGACGCTGAAGGACGTCTTCCAGCGCTACAAGGCCATGCAGGGCTACGACCAGCGGTACCAGAACGGCTTCGACTCGCAGGGGCTCTGGGTCGAGGTCGAGGTCGAGAAGGAGCTCGGGCTCGGCTCGAAGCGCGAGATCGAGGAGTACGGGCTCGCGAAGTTCGCCCGCAAGTGCGTCGAGCGGGTCGCCTATTACAGCGAGGTCATGACGGAGCAATTCCGCCGGCTCGGCCAGTGGATGGACTGGGACAACGACTACTACACGTTCAGCGACACGAACATCGAGTACATCTGGGGCTTCCTCAAGACGGTCCACGAGCGCGGCTGGCTGTACATGGGCCACCGCTCGACCCAGTGGTGCCCCCGTTGCGGGACATCGCTCTCGCAGCACGAGCAGGCGGGCGAGGAGAACTACGTCGAGATGGAGCACCCGTCGCTCTTCGTCCGCTTCCCGCTCGTGGGCCGAGACGGCGAGGCGCTCGTCGTCTGGACGACGACGCCGTGGACGCTGCCGGCGAACGTCGCCGCCGCTGTCAAGCCGGGCGCGGACTACGGCCTGACCGCCGACGGCCGCTGGGTTGCCGTCGCGCGCTACCCGGAGGAGAGCTTCACGCGGACCGTCACGGGTGCGGAGCTCGTCGGGCTCGAGTACAGCGGCCCCTTCGACGAGCTCGCAGCGCAGGACGGCGTGGTGCATCGCGTCATCCCGTGGGACGAGGTCTCGCTCGACGAGGGGACGGGCATCGTGCACATCGCGCCGGGCGCCGGTTCGGAGGACTTCGAGCTCTCGAAGGTCCACGGCCTTCCGGTGCTCGCCCCCATCGACGAGGCCGGCCGGATGCTGCCGGCGTACGGCGCGTTCGCGGGGTTGACGACGGGAGAGGTGGCGGAGCCCGTGACGCGCGCGCTGCGCGAACGCGGGCTTCTTGTCGGCGAGGGGACGATCCTGCACCGCTACCCGATCTGTTGGCGCTGCAAGACGCCGCTCGTCTTCCGCGTCGTTGACGACTGGTTCATCTCGGCCGAGGAGGTCCGGCAGCCGATGCTCGACGCGAACGACACGGTCGCATGGACGCCGCCGCAGTACAAGAAACGGATGGACGACTGGCTGCGCAACATGGGCGACTGGAACATCTCGCGCAAGCGTTACTTCGGGCTGCCACTCCCGTTCTATCCGTGCGAGTGCGGCCACTTGAACGTCATCGGCTCTCGCAAGGAGCTCGAGGCCCGCGCGGTCTCCGGGCTCGACCAGCTCGAGGAGCTGCACCGGCCGTGGATCGACGCCGTGCACATCCGTTGCGAGGAGTGCGATCGCGAGCTCGAGCGCATCCCTGAAGTCGGAGACGCCTGGCTCGACGCCGGCATCGTCCACTTCTCGACGCTCGGCTGGCACAACGAGACCTGGATTCCGCACGGCTACGCGACGGGTGCCTCGGCCGGCCTCTCCGGCGCGGACCTGCCGGATCACGCGTACTGGGAGAAGTGGTACCCGGCCGACTGGGTCTCGGAGATGCGCGAGCAGATCCGGCTCTGGTTCTACGCGCAGTCCTTCATGTCCGTGACGCTCACGGGCATCTCGCCGTACCGGAGCGTCCTGACGTACGAGAAGGTTTTCGACGAGCACGGCAAGCCCATGCACAAGTCGACCGGCAACGCGATCGAGCTGAACGAGGCGCTCGATCTGATGGGAGCCGACGTCATGCGCTGGCTCTACTGCGCGCAGACGCCGAGCGAGCCGCTGCGCTTCGGCTATCAGATCGCCGACGACGTCAAGCGTCGCTTCCTCACCTTCTGGAACTCGGTGAACTTCTTCGTCGAGTACGCAAACGTCGACGGCTTCCGCCCGTCCTGGGGTGCGCTGCACCTGGAGGGCGATCTCGCCTCGCTCGATCGCTGGCTCACCGAGCGCACGCACGCGTTCATCCGCGACGCGCAGGCGGCGTACGACGCCTACGACACCGTCACCGTCATGCGCGGCTATCAGGCCTTCGTGGACGACCTCTCCAACTGGTACATCCGTCGCTCACGGCCGCGCTTCTGGCAGGAGGGCGGCGACCCGGCCGCGTTTCAGACGCTGTGGTACGCCCTCGTGCAGTCACTGCGCGTGATGGCGCCGATCATGCCCTTCGTCACCGAGCGTCTCTGGCGCGATCTCGTCCTCGACGGTCCCGAGTCGGTGCATCTCTCCGGCTGGCCCGAGGTCGAGGAGCCCGACCGCTCGCTGCTCGACGAGATCGCAGCCGTGCGTCGCGTCGTCACGCTCGCGCACCAGGCGCGCGCGTCGGCGGGGATGTCGCTACGGCAGCCGCTTCGGCGGCTCGTCGTCGAAGGTGCTCCCATGGTCGCGGCGCACGCCGACGAAATCGCCAACGAGATGAACGTCAAGGGCATCGAGTTCGGCGTCGTCGACGCGGAGCTGCGCGTCAAGCCGCACCTGCCGGCACTCGGCCCGCGGCTCGGCAAGGATCTGCCCACGGTGCGTCAGGCGCTGCAGGCCGGCGAGTTCGAGGAGCTTCCAGGCGGGCGATTCCGAGCGGCCGGCCACGAACTGGAGCCGGAGGAGGTGCTCGTCGAGCGTCTCGGGCACGAGGGCTTCGCCGTGGCCTCCGCCGATGGCGTCACCGTCGCCCTCGACACGTCGCTCGACGACGAGCTCATCCTCGAGGGCCGCGTGCGCGATCTCATCCGCCAGGTGAACACGATGCGCAAGGAGCAAGGCTTCGACCTCACCGACCGCGTCGTACTGACGGTGCCGGCCGAGCTCGAGCCGCTCCTCCGCTGGGAGGAGCACATCAAGAACGAAGTGCTGGCGGTCGAGATCCGCGTTGACGGGGACGCCGAGCTCTCGATCGCGAAGGCCTAGGCAGCAGAGCGCTCGGCGCGGCGGAGCTCGACCGGAAGACGGAACACGACGTCTTCGTATGCGGATCTGAACTCTTCGATGTCGTGCACGTCACGCGCACGGAACCAGTCACACACGCCGCTGACGAGCCGCTCCGGAGCTGAGGCGCCCGACGTGACTCCGACGACGCTCACGTCGGCGAGCCAGCTGTCGTCGATCTCGGAGGCGTCGTCGACGAGATGTGCCGCGACGCCTGCTGCCTGCGCGACCTCGACGAGCCGTAGCGAGTTGGAAGAGTTCCGCGAGCCGACGACGAGCAGCAGGTCGACCTCGCCGAGCAGCTCCTTCACCGCCCACTGCCGGTTCGACGTCGCGTAACAGATGTCTTCGCGGGCGGGGCCTTCGATGTGCGGGAACCGCCGGCGGAGGACGTCGATGATCTCGCGCGTCTCGTCGACGGACAGCGTCGTCTGCGTGATGTAGGCGAGGCGCTTGCCGCTCAGCTCGACGTGCTCGGCCTCCTCGGCCGACTGGACGAGGACAATCGCGTCCGGCGCTTCACCCGTCGTGCCGACGACCTCCTCGTGCTTCGCGTGCCCGATGAGCACGATGCGGTAGCCCTGCTCGGCGTAGCGGCGCGCCTGCGTGTGCACCTTCGTCACGAGCGGGCACGTGGCGTCGATCGAGGTCAGGCGCCGCTCGTCCGCTGCGTTGCGCACGGCGGGCGCGACCCCGTGCGCGGAGAAGACGACGGGCGAGCCCTCGGGAACCTCTTGCACGGAGTCGACGAAGATGGCGCCGTCCGCCTCGAGCTCGCGGACGACGTGCGAGTTGTGGACGATCTGCTTTCGCACGTACACGGGTGCCCCGTACAGCGCGAGCGCGCGCTTGACGGTCTCGACCGCCCGCTCGACACCGGCGCAATATCCCCTTGGAGAGGCCAGAAGGACCCGCTTCACCAAACCAGGGGCAGGGTAGCTCCGAGGAGTGAGGGCCGGGTTAAGGGCGGCTGTGAACGCTTGGCGCGTTCCCGGGATATGGAAAAGCCCGCCGCTCGGGGGGGTCGGTGCGGCGGGCTTTCCCAAGTTGCTCACCGCGGCTGCAAACGCCTAGACGCACCGCCGCAGTGTGCATCGCCCAGTGCTCCGGACGGTAATCGGGCGCCGGAGCACGGACAATGGGCCATCCGGCCCATCTTTGCAACGGGTGAGAATCACGTTCTCGGACCGGAAAACGCCTTCCGCCGGGTTTCCCGCCCCGTATGATCTTCGCCGCCCAGTATGAGCACAACTGAGTTGCAGCTTGGAGGTCTGCTCGGCCTCGCCGTGGCTTGGGAAACCCTGGCTGCGGCGCTCGGCGCGCTGCTTGTCGGGCTTGCGGTTGGGACAGTCTTCCGCCTGCGCGCCGTTCGCCGGCTGATCGACGAGAGCCGGGAGCGGCTGGGCGAACGCTCGGCGCTGCTGCGCGCGGCGACGGTGGTGAGCGGGGAGCTCGAGCTGACGGCGGTCCTGCAACGGCTCGCCGACGAGGTCGCAGCGTTGCTTCACGCTGACGCGTCCGACTGCTATCTGTACGACCGCGAACGTGGGGTGCTCCGGTGTGCCGCGGTCCACGGCCTCGACCCGTCGCTCGTCGGCTTCGAGTTTCCGGCCGACCGCGGGCTCTCGGGCCTTGCGATCCGCGAAGGGCACGCACTCGTTGCGACCGAGTACAGGACCGTCGCTGACGAGGTTCCGCATGCGGCATACGCGGGGTTCAGCGACGCGATCGTCGCGCCGATGCGGTGGAGCGACGAGGTGCGCGGCGTGCTCGGCGTCGGCCGCCGCGAGTCGCGGCCGTACGGGCCGCGCGACAGCGACGTGCTCGAGGCCTTCGCCGCGCTCGCGTCGCTGGCGATTCGAAACGCCGAGACGTTCAGCAGGAGCGCGAGGCAGGCGCGTGTCCAACGCGGCTTCTACCGGATCGCCGCCGTGCTCGGCGAGTCGCTTTCGCGCGCGGCCACGCTCGACGCCGTCGCACAGGCTGCATCCGAGGCGCTCGGCGGCGCCGCCGCGGCCGCGCTGATGCCGGCCGGAGGCGGCCTCGCACTGAGCGGCTCGCACGATCTGCCGCCGGCCCTTGGCGAGCTGTTCGCCGCAGGGCCTGTCCGCGGCGCAGATGCGCTCGTCCGTTCAGCGTCGCACGAGCGGGTCGTCGCCTCGCCGAACCTCGCCGACGACGAGCGCGTCGCGCCCGAGTGGCGCGCTGCCGCTGCGCAGGCGGGCTTCGGTGCGTTGCTCTCGGTGCCGGTCGTGAGCCCGCGTGACGGCGCGGGCGGGCTGGTCGCCGTCTTCTTCGAGGACGCCCACCCCTTCAGCGACGACGACCTCGAGCTCGCCCGGCACCTTTCCGGCGCCGCCCGCGGTGCGCTGGAGCGCAGCGAGCTGTACGAGGCGGAACGCAGCGCGCGTGCTCTTGCTCAGCAGCTCGCACACACGGGAGGGATGCTCACGACCGAGCTCGATCCTGAGGCGGTGCTCGACGAAGTCGTCGACCAGGCGCGAGAGCTCTTGAAGGCGGACGGCTGCGCGATCCGCGTGCTCAAGGACGGCGAGCTCGTCGTCAGCGCGGCGAGCGGCCTCGGCTCCGAGGCGGCCGTCGGCTCGAGCAGCTCGGCGAGCGCGTGGCTTTCTGGAGACGTCGTGCAGTCGCGCGCCCCGGTCGCGCTGGAGGACGCCGGAGCCGATCCGCGGCTGCGCGAGCTCGATCCGATGCTCGCCGCCGGCAACGCGGCCTATCTCGGCGTGCCCCTCGCGGGCTCCGAGCGTTCGCCGCGCGGCGTGCTCGCCCTCTACGACGCGCGCCCGCGCGTCTGGCGCCCGGAGGAGATCGACGCGCTGCTCGCGCTCGCCGCGAGCACATCCGCCGCCCTCGCGAACGCGGAGCTCTACCAGCGCGTCGCGCTCGAGCGCGAACGAAGCGTCGCGATCCTCGCCAACATCGCCGACGGGATCGTCGCGGTCGATCGCGACGGTACTGTCGTCCTCTGGAATGCAGCCGCGGAGAAGATCACCGGCGTCCCGGCGATGGACGCACTCGGCCGTACCCCGGTCGAGGTGCTGGAGCGGAAGCTCGAGTCGGACCCCGAGACTCCGCCCGCCGACCGCCTCGTACCGATCATGCGCGGTCGCGAGGAGGTGTGGCTTTCGGTGAGCGAAGCAGTCATGCGCGACCCGGTCGGCGCCGTCGCCGGTCGCATCTTCGCGTTCAGGGACATCTCGGCGGATCGCCTCGTCGAGCAGATGAAGTCGGATTTCGTATCCACCGTGTCGCACGAGCTGCGCACGCCGTTGACCTCCATCTACGGCTTCGCGGAGACGTTGCTCCGCCAGGACGTCCTCTTCGGCGAGGAGGAGCGGACGACGTTCCTCCGCTACATCGCGTCGGAGTCGCAGCGACTGACGCAGATCGTCGACGCGCTGCTCAACGTTGCGCGCCTCGACACGGGAGACCTTCAGGTGCGCATCGCACCGACCGACGTGCGCGAGGTGGTCGGCGAGGCCGTGCAGACCATGCGGGTCGGGTCACCGAACGGGCGATCGTTCGTCGTTGACCTCCCGGAGGAGCCCGTCGCGGCGAAGGCCGACCCCGAGAAGCTGCTGCAGGTCTTCGCGATCCTGCTCGACAACGCGGTGCGCTACTCGCCTGCCGGCGGCACCGTCCGCGTGGGAGCGGAGCGCAAGCGCGATTTCGTTGAGCTCGTCGTCGAGGACGAGGGGCTCGGCATCCCGCTCGCCGATCAGGAGCAGATCTTCCGTAAGTTCTACCGGGGCACGGACGCCGAGGCTCGCGTCGGGGCGGGCGGGACCGGCCTCGGCCTGTTCATCGCCCGCGGCCTGGTGACCGCCATGGGTGGAAAGATCTCCGTCAGTTCACGAGAAGGAGAAGGATCGACGTTCGCAATCGAACTACCGCTGGCAGGGGCCTCGTCGTGATCCGCGTGCTCGTCATCGACGACGAGGCGCCGATCCGGCTGCTCTGCCGCGTCAACCTCGAGGCCGAAGGGATGGAGGTGATCGAGGCCGGCGACGGGCCGAGCGGGCTCGAGCTCGCGCGCGAGCAACGCCCGGACGTCGTGCTCCTCGACGTGATGATGCCCCGCCTGGACGGCTGGCGCGTTGCCGAGGAGCTGCTCGAGGACGAGCGGACGAGTGAGATCCCGATCATCTTCCTCACCGCGCGCGCCGAGTTCCGCGACCGAGCGCGCGGTCTCGACATCGGCGGGATCGACTACGTCACGAAGCCGTTCAACCCGCTCGACCTTGCGCCGCTCGTGCGCGAGCTCCTCGACCGGATCGAGCGCGGCGAGCGCGACGAGCTGCGCGGCGAGAAGCTCGCCGAGCTGCGCTCCTTGATGCAGGCGGAGTAATGGAAGAGGGGCGCCTTGCGGCGCCCCTCATGCCCTCCCGACGAACTTCAGCCCTCGGCCTTGGAACAGGGTCGCAGGCCGTGTCGCGATCGTCGTCCCTCAACTGGGGGAGTTACCTGGCGGTCTGAGCGAGCCCGATGCCGCACAGCACGACGGCCGCGCCTACGAGCTGCGCTGCCGAGAGCGACTCGCGCAGCCAGACCCACGCGACGATGGTTGCGACCACGGGCTCGAGCATGGCCGTGACTCCGACCTGCGTCGCAGTGATGTGCCGCAGCGCGCCCACGATGAGCGTGAACGGGAGCGCGGAGCCGAGGACGATCACCCAGAGGACGAGCGCCCACACGGGCAGGTGATGCGAGCTCAGATGTCCCTGCAGCGAGACCGTCCGCGCGGCCGCCGACGCCGGGAAGCTCCACCACGGCTGCACGATCGTCCAGAAGACGAGGGCGAAGAAGAAGGCCCATGCGAGCAGCGGGATCGCTTCGCGGCTCTTCATCTCGTGCTCGGCGAGCAGGAGGTAGCCCGCGAAGACGACGGCCGCGATCAACGCGTAGGTGACGCCGAGGCCGTCGAGCGTGACACCGCTCCAGAGCTGCACCATGAGCGCGAGACCGGTGAGTGAGAGGGCGAGCGCGAGCCAGATGCGGCGGCGAACGTGCTCGTGCCCGAACGTCCGCGCGTAGATCGCGACCAGAACCGGGCCGATGTACTGGATGAGGAGCGCGATGCCGACCGGCAGCCGGTGGATGGCGAGGAAGTAGAAGAGCTGGACGAACGCGACGCCGACGATGCCGAAGAGCGCGAGCCGCGGAAGCTCGCCACGCTTGACGCGCAAGGACGACGGCGCGCGCACGAGGGCGATCGCCGTGAGCGCGATGAACGCGCCGGCAGAGCGCGCCTCGGTCAGACGCAGCGAGGACAACCCGGATGAGAGCGCGACTTTCGACACCGGGCCGTTGATCCCGAAGAGCGTCGCCGCGACGGCGACCATGGTGTAGCCCACGACCGGCCGCCGGTCGCTCGGCGGCTCCCGGCTCGGCAGCAGCGGCTCGGTCACGTGCGCAAGCTAGCCTCTGCGTACGGGGCGTAGCTCAGCCTGGTAGAGCATCCGGTTTGGGACCGGAAGGCCGGCAGTTCGAGTCTGCCCGCCCCGATCAGCGCAGTGATGCCGTCACCGCTGCCGCCACTTTGCGCGCGGCGATGCTTCCCTCGCGCAGCTGTCCGCCGAGCGTCGGCGTGAAGCCGACGAACCACAGCCCCGGCAGCACGGGCTCGCCGTCGGTCTTCGTCGGCAGACCGCGCGGGCCGAGGACGTCGAGATGTCCAACGAGCGAGTCGAGGCCGGCGCGGAAGCCGGTGGCGGCGATGACCGCGTCCGGCGTCACGCGCGATCCGTCCGCGAGCACGACGTCGCTGGCCTCGAAGCGCTCGACCGCGGCGACGATCTGCACGCGCCCACTTCGAACCGCGCCAACAATGCCGACGTCGAGGATCGGAGTCGTGCCCGTCGTGATGAACGACGTACGAATCCCATGCGCGGGACGCGGCAGGCCCTGCGCAGCGAGATCGGGGATCGAGAGGCGTCGCTGTGTGATCGAGATCGGGTCGACCCAGTCCGGAGGCAGGTGGCGGATGGCGATACCGATCAGCTGTGCAGGAATCCCTGCTGTCGCGCGTCGCACGATCTGGGGCGGGTTGCGCACCGACAGCCGGCTGCGCGACGCATCACCGTCTGCGACGTCGGTGGCGATCTCCGCGCCGGAGTTCCCCGCGCCGACGACGAGCACGTCGCGCCCCCGGAACGGCGCCGGGTTGCGGTACTCGGAGGAGTGAATCAGCTCGCCGGTGAATCCCTCGAGCCCGGGCCAGTCGGGGATGAACGGCGCGCCGTTGTATCCCGTCGCGACGATGACGGTCTCCGCCTGCATCGGGCCGACGGTTGTGTCGAGGTTCCAGCCGGGATCGATGCGGTTCACGCGCACGCCGGTGCGTACGTCGATGCCGTGTGCATCGACGTACTCGGCGAAGTAGTCGATGAGATCGTCGCGGCGCACCCAGCGGCCGTAGTGCCGCGGGATCCGCCTCCCCGGCAAGCTCGAAAGCAACCGCGGCGTGTGCAGCCGCAGCCGGTCGTAGCGCTCGCGCCAGGCGGCGCCGGGCTCCGGGCCGGCCTCGAGCACGAGCGGATCGATGCCTGTCCTCCGGAGCAGCGCGGCGGTGGCGAGGCCGGCCGATCCGGCGCCGACGATCACGAGTGCATGGTTCTCCACGGCCGTGGTCATACCATCCCGTGCATGGGGACGTGGCGCTCGATCGTCGTTCGCGCCGGCAAGCGGCTCCTCGCCGACAACGGGACGATGCTCGCGTCGGCGGTCGCGTACAGCACCTTCTTCGCGATCCCGTCCGTGCTGCTCGTCGCCGTCGGCGTCTTCACGCTCGTCTCGGGGCCGGACACCATCACGACACTCATGCAGCACCTTCGCCACGTCATGCCGGCGCAGGCGACGTCGTTGTTCGGCTCGAGCCTCAGGCGGCTCGATGCGCATACCGCGCAGAGCGTCGTCGTCACCGCGGTCGGGTTCGTGCTTGCGCTGTGGTCGACGACTGGCGCGATGACGACCTACATGAAGGCGATCAACCTGGCGTACGAGCGGGAGGAATTGCGGTCCTTCTTGCGCAAGCGGGTCGTCGCGCTCGCGATGGTCGCCGTCATCGGGCTCGCGTTCCTGCTCGTCGCGATCCTGCTCCTGTTCGGGCCATCGGTGGAACGGGTAGTCGCGTCGCACGCGGGGCCCGCGTCCGGCGTCGTCAGCTGGCTGTGGTGGATCGCGCAATGGCCGATCCTGCTCGCAGGCCTGCTCGTCGCATTCGAGACGCTGCTCTACCTCGGACCAGATTCGCCGGTGCGCCCGTGGCGCCTGTTCACTCCCGGGTCGCTCGTCGCGGCGTTCGTGTGGATCGCGGCGTCTGGCGCCTTTGCGTTCTACTCGGCCTCGTTCGGCTCGTACAACAAGACATGGGGCTCGCTCGGCGGGGTGATCGTCGTGCTCACGTGGTTGTGGTTAACCGCGCTCGCATTGCTGTTCGGCGCCGAGCTCGACGCGGAGATCGAACGCAGTCGCGACCTCACAGAGCAGCCAGCGCGCGCGACGCAGCGTGATCCGCAATCTCCGCACAGCGCCGAGCTTCCACAACGCGCCCGTCCTCCTGCCCGGCCGTGAGGTTGATCGCGACGAGCGCGACCGCGCCGCGGGCAGCGCCTGCGGCGAGCTGTGCGGCAGCGACTGCGTCCGCGCGCAAGCCCGCGTCCGCCTGGGTGGCGAGCTCCGCCCCGAGCTCGGCGATGTCGGCAGCGATGCGCGCGAGCTCGAGCGGCGGTTCCGCTGCGCGCGCGTAGGCCTGGCCGATCTCCCAGTCCCTGCGATCTTCCGGGAGCGAGGCCGTCGTGTCCTGCGCGGCGAGCGCGCGGGGGTAGCGCAGGGCGTTGATGCGCGCCGCGCCGGTGAGCCGGAGCCGCAGCACCTCGGCTTGCGCCGCGAGCGCCGCCTCGCCGGAGGCGCGTGCGACCACGGCCAGTGCGTGCGCGGCGGCCACGCCGGCCGCGGCGAGCGCGGTCGCGCCGATCGGCTCTGCGTCCGAGCGATCCTGCGACGTCATTCCGCGCCGAGGCGGAGCCGGAGCGAGGCGAGAACGGAGGGAGTCGCCTCGCAGCCGGCTTCCGCTAGGGCCGCTTCGAGATCCGCGACGAGCCGGGCGCGGAAGGCTGCGTCGGCCTCCCCGCGCGCGACGATCGACTCGATCGCGGCCCGGGCGAGCGGAAGCTCCTGCGCGGCCTGCACCCACCCCTGCGGCGCCGGCGGAAGCAGGCGGAGCGAGACAGCGATCCGCTCTTCGTCGTATCCGGTCATCTCGAACTCAAGACGGGCGCGGGGCTCACGATCTTCCCTCCAGCTCGGCGCGGAGCTTCGTCAGGCAGCGAGAGATCCTGCTGGCGATCGTTCCCGAGGGCAGGCCGAGGGCGTCCCCGATCGCCTTGTAGCTCTCGTCCCGGCAAAAAAATCGGTCGAGGATGTCGCTGCACGGGGGGCCGACCGCATCGAGGCCGGCGCGCACGGTCAACGCCTCGTCGAGCTTGCCAAGCGTCTCGTCGATCTCGGCCGGCTCGAGCTCCTCCAGGTCGGCGAGGCCTTCGCGGCGTCCTTCCCGCAGGCGGTCGATGCACAGCCGTCGCGTGAGCTGCGCGATCCACGGCCGCACGGCCTCGTCGTTCCGGAGCCGGTCGAGGTGCTCGTACGCGCGCGCGAAGACATCCTGGAACACGTCTTCGGCGTCGTCGTGATTCAGGCGGAATCCCTGGATGCAGATGGCGTAGACGTAGCGGGAGAAGCGCTCGACGAGCTCGTTCCACGCGCCGGCGTCGCCGGCGCGGCAGCGGGAGACGAGCTCGGCGTCCGTCCGTGTCGCCACCGCGCGAGCCTACTAGGATCGACGGGTATGTCGATCCTCGCGCACGAGTCGAACGAGGAGCTTCCGGCCTGGAGCCTGCCCGCCGCCGCCGGCGAGTCGATCCGGCTGCCGGAGGCCTGGACGGAGCCCGTGACGCGCGAGTGGGCCTGGGGCGGCACGGCGGGGAAGGGCGTGCGCGTATGCGTGCTCGACAGTGGGATCGAGCACGGTCATCCGCTCGTCGGCCGCGTCGACCACTCGGTCGCGATCGTACGCGAGGACGGCGGCATCGTCGTTCGCGAGGACGACGCAGAAGGCGATCTGTGCGGGCACGGCACCGCGTGCGCCGGGATCATCCGCATGCTTGCGCCCGAGTGCGAGCTCGTGAGCGTGCGCGTGCTCGGCGCCGGCTACACCGGAAGCGCCAAGGTGATGCTGCGCGGGCTCGAGTGGGCGATCGAGCAGGGGTTCGACGTCGTGAACATGAGTCTCTCGACGACGAAGCGCGACTACGTCGACAGGTTGCACGAGCTCGCCGACACTGCGTACTTCAAACGCACGATGCTGGTTGCATCAGCGCACAACATGCCGGTCGAGAGCTTCCCCTGGCGCTTTGCGAGCGTCATCTCCGTCGGCAGTCACGAGGAGTCGGACCCGTTCACGTTCTATTCCAACCCGACGCCGCCGGTCGAGTTCTTCGCCCGCGGGCTCGAGATCGACGTCGCCTGGCTCGGTGGCGGCACGCTGCGCTCGACGGGCAACAGCTTCGCGACGCCGCACATCAGCGGCATCTGCGCGCTCATCCTCGGCAAGCACCCGGAGCTGACGCCGTACCAGCTGAAGAGCGTCCTGCACCTGACTGCGTCGAACGTGCGCGATGAGTGATCTCCAGGCGGCGGTCGCGGCCGGCGTGCTCGGCGCCGAGGAAGGACACCGCGCGCTGCTCCAGTCGACCGCCGAGGTCGCGCGGGCGATCTTCAAGGCGAGGGCGTCGTCGATCTTCCTGCTCGACACCGAGACGGACGAGCTCGTCTTCGAGGCGGTCGCCGGCGAGGGCGCTCAGACGCTCGTCGGTCAACGGTTCCCGTCCAGCACCGGAGTCGCAGGCTGGGCCCTCGTCACGCGGCAGCCGCTCGTCGTCGACGACCTCACGGCGGACACCCGGTTCTCGCAGGAGGCGGCCGAGTCGACCGGCTACGTGCCGAAGGCGCTCATGGCCGTCCCGCTGCTCGTCGAAGATCGCGCGCTCGGCGTGCTCGAGGTGCTCGACCGCTCGAGCGAGCAGCCGTTCTCGCTCGCGGACATGAACCTCCTCGGTCTCTTCGCGAGCCAGGCGGCGGTCTCGCTTGACCTGTTGCAGCGCGCGCGTCGTGCGCGCGCGGTACTCGCGGGCGAAGGGGAGCTCGGCGCGCTCGCGCGCGTCGCCGCACAGCTCGAAGCGGCGGGCGAGGAAGCGCGGTTGGCCGGGCTCGAGCTGCTGCGCTCGCTCGAGCGGCTGCTCACGTCGGAGCGGTAGGTCCAAAGAGAAGCCCGGGCGAGCCCGGGCTTCGTCAGTTCTTCTTCGTGCAGAGGTCGCTACTCGACGCGGCGCGAATGCCCTTCGACCTCGTCGTCCTCGCTCTTCTCGTCGTCGTCGCCGGCCTCTTCGTTGGCGGCGACGCGACGCCCGTGGGCCTCGACCTCGTCGGAGTCGTCGTCCTGCGCAGCAACCCTGCGGCTCTCGTCCTCGGACATGGTTTCCCTCCTTGTCGGAAGTCTGTGCGCTTTCGCGCTGTCCCCCTCTAGACGTGCTTGCGGACGGGAATCTTCCCATTCCTCCTTCAAAAACACAACGAGGATTGAGATCCTGGCTTGGTGAGCCGGATCGCCGAGTCGTTGCGCGCGTTCTCGACCTCGTTCGCCAACCCGCAGCTCCGCCGGCTGCAGCTTGCCGGCGTCGGCTCGACGCTCGGCAGCTGGGCATACGGTGTCGCGCTCGCCGTGTACGCGTACGACGCGGGCGGAGCGCGTGCCGTCGGGCTGCTGCTCTTCGCGCGTTGGGGCCTGGCCGCCGGTCTCGCGCCCTGGCTCGCGCTGCTCGCGGACCGGGTCTCCCGCCGGAAAGTGATGCTCGCGTCCGATGTGTGCCGCGTCGGTCTCGTCGCCGGCATGGCCGCGATCGTCGCGACGCACGGGCCGGCGTTCGCCGTCTACGCGCTCGCGGTCGCGTCGACGGCCGCATCGACCGCGTTCCAGCCCGCGCAGGGGGCGTTGCTTCCGTCGCTTGCGAGGACGCCGGAAGAGCTGACGTCGGCGAACGTCGCCATGAGCACGATCTCGAGCGTCGGCATGCTCGCCGGGCCTGCGCTCGGCGGCGCGCTGCTTGCCGTGACGGGGCCGTCGGTCGTCTTCGCCGTCACTGCGGGAACGATCGTGTGGTCGGCGGCATGCGTGTTGCAGCTGCGGCTCGACTATCCGCCTGCGCGCAGGGAGGCCGAGCCGCTGTTGCCCTCGATGCTCGCGGGCTTTCGCGCCATCGCCGCCGAGCCGGCGTTGCGCGTCGTCATCGGTCTCAACAGTGCGCAGACACTCGTCACCGGCGTCTTCGAGGTGCTTGTCGTCGTCGTCGCGCTGCGGCTGCTCGACGGCGGCAACGGCGGCGTCGGGTGGCTGAACGCCGCGCTCGGCGTCGGCGGCGTGCTCGGTGCGTTCGCGGTGGCAGCGCTCGCGGGGCGCAAGCGCCTCGCCGCCGACCTCGGTCTCGGCGTGCTCCTCTGGGGCGTGCCGATGGCGCTCGTCGCCGTCTGGTCGAACCTCGGCTTTGCGCTCGTCCTCTTCGCGGTCATCGGCGTCGGCAACACGCTCGTCGACGTCGCCGGCGTGACGCTTCTTCAGCGCTCGGCCGCCGACGAGGTGCTCGGCCGCGTCTTCGGCGTGCTCGAGAGCCTCATCCTCGCAACGCTCGCCGTTGGCGCGGCGGTCGCCCCTGCACTCGTGTCGGCGCTCGGTATTCGCACGACGCTCGTGCTGGCCGGACTGCTCCTGCCCGCCGTCGTGCTCCTGCTCGCGCCGAAGCTGCGCGCGATCGATGCCGCGGCGCACGTGCCCGTCGAGGCGCTCGAGCTGCTCCGTTCGATCGCGTTTCTCGGGATGCTGCCGCCGCCGGTGCTCGAGCGTCTCACTTCGTCCGCGGTGCCGGTGGCGGTCCCGGCCGGCGAGACGGTGTTCGCACGCGGCGACGAGGGCGACCGCTTCTATGCGATCGCGTCGGGGCGCGTCGCCGTCGACGTGGAAGGCGGAGAGACACGCGAGCTCGGCCCCGGGGAGTTCTTCGGCGAGATCGCGCTCCTGCGCGACGTGCCGCGCACGGCGACCGCG
>Ga0208219_1000105_pt1 | contig 36872 bp, 31 predicted proteins | sample NGESurshal072012_7_FD_184469 | JGI IMG/M metagenome (GOLD analysis project Ga0208219, IMG submission 184469) | Arctic peat soil microbial communities from Barrow, Alaska - NGEE Surface sample 53-2 shallow-072012 (SPAdes) | ecosystem: Environmental > Terrestrial > Soil > Wetlands > Peat ... | reverse complement strand
CCGATGCCGGCGATCTCCGCCGCCTCCTGCGTGGGGAGCCCCTCGACGTCGCGCAGCACGATCGCGGTCCGCAGGTCGGGCGGCAGCTGCGCCAGGGCCTGGCGCAGGGCCAGCCGTAGCTCGCTGCTCTCGGCCTGGCGTGACGGCTCGCCGGCGGGGGAGGCGGGCAACTGCAGCTCGCTGGCCCCGATCGAGACGTCGGCTGGCCGGCGAGCCCTCTTGTCGAGCGCGCGGCTAGCCTCGTTGACCGCGATCCGGTAGAGCCAGGTGAAGTAGCTGGAGCGGCCCTGGAACCGGGTGATGCCCTGCCAGGCGCGCAGCATGACCTCCTGGGCCACGTCCTGGGCCTCGCCGGGATCCCCCAGCAGTCGCAGCAGCAGCATGTAGAGCCGGTCGGCATAGGCGCCGGAAAGCTGCTCGAAGGCCGCGACGTCGCCCGCCCGGGCCCGGACCAGCAGGCCCGTCTCGGTCGCCCCCGCCTGATCCGGCTCCGGTTCCGCGCCGCGCCGCCCCCGCGGCGGCGTCACGGGCTCTGCGGCGCGGCCGCTCCGCCCGCCTCGGCCAGCCGGACCCGGTCGAAGACCGTGGCGGGCGCGTGCACGCCCGCCCGGCCGTCGAGCCCCTGGATCGCGTCGACCAGAGCGCGCATCGCGCGGATGCCGCGCCCGCAGTCGGCGCAGTCCCGCGCGTGGCGGTCCAGGCGGCGGCGGTCGCGGGGACGCAGGTCTCCCTCGACATAGTGCGAGAGATGCCGCTGCGACCACTGATGGTCATCGGCGTGGCCAGGCAAGCCCATCACGTCTCTCCTCGCGGCTGCGGGCCGTCGCGGCTGCGGGCCGGGACTGCCGTCCTCACGGTAGCGGCCCGGCCGCGGCGAGCCGGCCGGTCAGTCGCGGGCCGCGCCGGGCCTGTCCGTCACGTCGCCCGGCTGCTCGCTCGCTGTCGCGGGCTCGAAGGCCAGCGAGCAGGAGTTGATGCAGTACCGGTCACCGGTCGGGGTCGGCCCGTCCGGGAAGACGTGCCCTAGGTGCCCGCCGCAGCGACGGCAGACGACCTCGGTGCGGCGCATGAACAGGCTGTGATCGGTCCGCAGCTCGACCGCCTCGGCCACGGCAGGCTCGGAGAAACTCGGCCAGCCGGTGCCCGAGTCGAACTTGGCGTCGGAGCGGAACAGCTCGCTGCCACAGCCGGCGCACCGGTAGAAACCATCCTGGTGATTCTGCACGTACTCACCGGTAAACGGCCGCTCGGTATGTGCCTGGCGCAGGACGCTGTACTGCAGCGGAGTCAGCTCCTGGCGCCACTGCTCGTCCGGCTTACTGACCTGCGGCGCGCTGGCGGCCGCGGTGCTGGCGCGGGACTTGCGCATGTGTCGGTTCCTTTCTCTGTGCTCCATCACCTAGTTAGACCCGCGCGGCGGCGAAACGATTTTCTGATGCTGCCGCCGGCGTCCCGGCTGGCCTGCCCGGCTCCTGTTGACAGTCAGATTGCCGCCACCCCACCATGAGGCGGTGGAGACTGAGCAGGTCGATGTCCTGATCGTCGGAGCCGGGATCTCCGGAATCGGCGCCGCCTATCACCTGCAGCAGCGGTGCCCGGAGAAAAGTTTTCTCGTGCTCGAAGGGCTCGACAGCTTTGGCGGGACCTGGCGCACGCACCGTTACCCCGGAATCCGCTCGGATAGTGACCTGTACACTTTCGGGTACGGGTTCAAGCCGTGGACGGGGCCGCCGATCGCCACCGCTCCGGAGATCCTCTCCTATCTGGGCGAGGTCATCGACGAGAACGACCTTTCGGACCACATCCGCTACCGCCACTGGATCAACTCAGCCTCCTGGTCAAGCAACGAGAACGCGTGGCTGATCGAGGCGACCAGGACCGACACCGGCGCGCGGCGGCGGTTCCGGGCGGGCTTTCTGTGGATGTGCCAGGGCTACTATCGCCATGCCCGGGGGTTCACTCCCGACTGGCCCGGAATGGATCGCTTCTCCGGGCAGATCGTGCATCCGCAGACGTGGCCCGACGACCTGGACGTGACCGGGAAGGGCATTATCGTCATCGGGTCGGGGGCCACGGCGGCCACCCTCGTGCCGGCCATCGCCCCTAGCAGCGCGCACGTCACCGTCCTGCAGCGCTCGCCGACGTACTACTTCTGCGGGCGCAACGCCAACGACCTGGCCGACATGCTCCGGCCGCTCGATCTTCCGCCGGAATGGGTGCACGAGATAGTCCGCCGGAAGGTCCTGTACGACCAGAAGGAAATCACCCGGCTGTCGTTCGAGGAGCCCGATTTCCTGGCGGCCGAATTGATCGGGCAGGTGCGCGATCGCCTGCCGGCCGACTACGACATCGAGACGCACTTTACGCCGCGCTACCGACCCTGGCGCCAGCGAATAGCCTTCTTGCCGGACGGCGACATGCTCGCCGCGATCTCGTCCGGGAAGGCCTCCATGGTGACCGACGAGATCAAGGCGTTCACCGAGGATGGCATTCTCCTGATGTCGGGCGAGGAACTAGCCGCTGACATCATCATCACCGCCACCGGCTTCAGCCTCAGTATCCTGGGCGACGTCGAGTTTGCCGTGGACGGGAAACCGCTCGACCTGGCGCGGACCGTCACCTACCGGGGAATGATGTTCACGGGAGTGCCCAACCTCGCGTGGGTCTTCGGTTACTTCCGGGCCAGCTGGACACTGCGGGCCGACCTGGTCAGCGAGCTCGTCTGCCGTCTGCTGGCCCACATGGCGGCGCTCGGTGCCACCAGGGCCACCCCGGCGCTCCGGCCCGAGGACGCCGGCATGCCGATCCTGCCCTGGATCGACCCGGAGAACTTCAATCCGGGCTACCTGTCGCGCTCGGTGGACCTGCTGCCCCGCAGCGGGGACAAGCCAGAGTGGCGGCACAGCCAGGACTACTGGGCCGAGAAGGACGAGCTGCCGAACGCCGATCTCGACGACGGCTGCCTGGTCTACGAATGACGCGTGCGGGTCAGCCGCTGCCACCGGGCTGGCCGGCTTGCCGGGCCACGCGCTCTAGCTGGCTCCGGTAGCCCGCCCACCACGCCTGGTCGCCCGGCGGCAGGTTGTCGTTGTCGGCCCGCAGCCCGGCGGCCCCGTCGATGAGCTCGCGGACGATGTCGGCGTGCCCGGCGTGCCGGTTCGTCTCGGCGATCACGTGCACCAGGATCTGGTGCAGCGTCACCTCGCTGCGGTCATCTGGCCACCAGGGCACGTGGCCGGCCGCCTCCAGCGCCAGCGTGTCGATCGTCGCGTCCGAGTGCGCCCACGCCCGGTGGTACAGCTCGACGATCTGCTCCCGCGACTCGTCGGCGGTCGCCCACATGTCGGAGGTGGGCTCATCCTGCGACCAGGGCAGCCGCTCGGGCGCGGGCCGGCCGAAGGTGTCGCCGAAGTACTCCAGCTCCACGCCCGCCACATGCTTAACCAGGCCAAGCAGGTTGGTGCCGGTCGGCGTCAGCGGACGGCGGATGTCGTACTCGCCGAGCCCGTCCAGCTTCCACAGCAGAGCGTCACGGGCAGCCTGCAGGTAGCGGTGAAGATCGGCCTTCGGGTCCGGTTTGGTCATCTCCGCAGTCTGCCACCCGCCGCCCTCGCGGCGTTGCGGCTCAGGGCACGACGATCCCTACGGACGGGAAGTAGGCGCGGTACCGGGCGGCCCGGGTCAGCAGCCGGTAGCCGCGGACGGCTGCGTGGGCGCCGATGCAGAAGTCCGGGAGCGGGACCGGCGCTGGCCACCTCGCTGGCGGTAGGCCCGGAAGGCTTTGGCCGCTACGAAGCCGGCCTGATAGGGCAGCGGCGCAGCAGCCCGAGGAGCTCGTCGGTGCTCATGGCAGTGGTCGCCCGCCCGCGCATCCTGGCCGAGAGTCGCTGTCCGGGCGTCCTGCTTGCCTCCGCCGGGACGATGGACAGGGTGCTGCCGTCGTCGATGACGTCCGCCTCGTCGCCCTCATGGATGGCGGCCGCCCTTGGTCGCGGCGTCGAGCACCGTGGCCTCCAGGCCGCGCAGGCAGGCCTCCATGCTGGCTGGTGCCAGGTAGCGGGTGTCGGCGTACAGCTCGTAAACCAGGGTGCCGGGCACGTTGTTAAGGCTGAGGAAGCACGTGTCGCAGGGCAGGTCCCGCTGCCACCCCCAGGACAGGACCGACTGCGGCAGCGCCCCCCTCGCGGCGCTGGCGGAAGGCGGCTGCCCGGCGGGCGGCTCCGTGCGGCTGCTCATCCGCCGGTCGTTGAAGAAGCAGCTGAGGTCAACGGTCTCGCCGCGTTCCCGGACGATCCTGGCTTCCAGTTCCGCGCGCTCGACCGGGCTGTAGTACGCCAGCTTGTAAGCGTTGAGGGTGGTCCGCACGGCCTGGCCCACCACCTCCTCGAAGGGGACGCCGGCGACGTCGATCACGCACGGGACAGAGGTGGCCAGCGGGCTGGCCACGTCGGCGAAGCCCGGCCGGAACCGGTTGTCCACCACGACCTGGATGACCACCGGGTGGCTGGCGGCGAGCTGGCCGAGCACGACCGCGTAGGCGGCCAGCAGCACGGCGGACGTGCTCGCCCGGGTCCGGGCGGCGAGCGCCTGGACGGCCAGGTAGGACACGGGCGACTGGTAGGCAGCCTGCCAGTAGCGAGGGCTCCGCTGATCGGCCGACTCGGTGAGCCGGCGGGCCGGGACGCTCCGCAGCGTCCGTTCCCAGTACCGCAGCGCGGCGGCGTTCTGACGGCGGGCCGCCGGGGCGGCCTGCTGGCGGGCCAGCTCCAGCGGCTGCAGCGCGGTGACTGGCCCGCTGGCCTGGCCGGTCACGGGGTCCCGGCGAGCCAGGTCCTGATCCAGGGCCAGGGCGCCCCGGCCGTCGACGGCCACGTGGCTGATGGCGGACACCAGGTGGGACGCGGAGGTGTCCCTGGAGATGACGGCCCAGCGGATCGGCCACTCGCGCTCGTAGTCGAAGACCTTGTCCTCGTAGTGCGCGTGCGTGGCTGCCGCGACGGCGGCCGGGTCGGCGTCGCCGGGATCGATGACCTCCAGCGGGACCTCGCCGGACCTGGACATCACCTGCAGCGGACGGCCGTCGGCCGCGAACCGGAGCCTGGTGCGCAGGCAGTCGTGGCGGCCCATCAGGAACTGCAGGTCGGCCGCGACCTTCGAGACGGTCGTGCCGGGCGGCAGCGGGAACGCGCCGCCGACGCATAATGACGAGCGCTGGCGCTGCATGGCAGCCCAGATGTCAGCCTGGCCCCAGGTCAGCTCGCCGATGCCCGAGCTCGTCCCCCGGAACGGGACGAGAATGCGCTGCGTCATGCCACCTCACCGCCGCCATGGGGCAGGCGCAGCCTTCGCGCCTTTTGACCGGATCGTAACTCCGGCGCGTCGCAGATCCAGCAACAGCTCAGCCGCGCGACAGGAATATGGTCGGGTCTGCGAGCAACCCGAGGAGAGGCCATCCACGCTGGACAGGGCAGTGAGCCCGACCCGTTCGGCACCGCCGAGCTGCGCCGCCGGGTGCTGGAGGCCTGGGTGGCGTCGCCCGCGCGGTTTCGCGAGGATGCCAACGCCGAGGAGGACTACGCGCTCGGCGGCTACCGGGACCGCGTGGTGGTGGAACTGGCGCAGAACGCGGCCGACGCGGCGGCGCGCGGCGGAGGCGAGGCCCGGCTGCGCCTGACGCTGCGGGGCGGGACGCTCGTGGCAGCGAACACGGGAGCGCCGCTGGACGCGGCCGGCGTCGCGGCGCTGTCCACGCTGCGCGCCTCCAGCAAGCGAGGAGGCGGTGGCCAGGAGACCGCGGTCGGCAGGTTCGGGGTGGGCTTCGCCGCCGCCGTCGCGGTCAGTGACGAGCCCGGCATCGCCTCGCGGACCGGCGCGGTGACCTGGTCCCGCCGCGCCGCCGGCGACCTGGCCGGGCGGGTTCCCGGGCTGGCCGCCGAGCTCGCCAGCCGGTCGGGTCAGCTGCCCGTGCTGCGGCTGCCGTTCGCCTCCGGCGCCGAACCTCCCGAGGGCTTCACGACAGCCGTGACGCTGCCGCTGCGGGACGAGGCCGCCCGCCAGCTCCTGCGGCGACTGCTCGCCGAGACCGGGCCCGCGCTCCTGCTCGCGCTGCCCGCCCTGGCCACCATCGAGATCGACGTCGAGGGCGCGGTCCGCATGCTGACCGCGGCGCACGACGGCGACGGCGTGACGATCACCGTGGACGGGGCGCCGCAGCGGTGGCGCACGGCGGCCGCCAGCGGCCTGGCGGACCCGCGGCTGCTCACCGACCGCCCGGCCGAGGAGCGCGCGCGTCCCTCGTGGTCGGTGCGCTGGGCGGTCCCGGTCACGCCATCACGACCGGGAAGACCGGGTACTAACGGCGATATGCCTGGCCGCCTTCCGGACAGCGTGGCCAGCGTGCTGTATGCGCCCACGCCCACCGATGAGCCGCTGAGCCTGCCCGCGCTGCTGCTGGCCTCGTTCCCGCTGAGCCCCGACCGGCGCCACGTCGCGCCGGGCGGGCTAACTGATTTCCTGCTCGACCGGGCGGCCGAGGTCTACGCTCAGCTGCTGCCCGGGCTGGTGCCGGGCCCGGCCCTGCTCGACCTGGTGCCGGGCCCGGTGGCCCGGGGGGAGCTGGACGCGCAGCTGGGCCGCGCGATCGCGGCCCGGCTGCCCGAGACCCCGTTCCTGCCCGCCGGGGCGGCCGGCCCGCGGGTCCGGCCCCGTGACGCGGTCATCCTGGACGCCGGCCTCCCCGGCCTCGCCGCCTACCTGGCGCCGCTGCTGCCCGGCCTGGTCGCCGGCCCAGCGCGGCATCCCGCCTACGCCGTGCTCGGCGTCCGGCGGCTCCGGCTGGCCGACCTGGCCGACACGCTCGCCTCGCTGCACCGCGAGCCGGGCTGGTGGCGCGGGCTGTACGAGGCGCTGGCCGCGGCGGAGCCGGCCGAGCTGAGCGAGCTGGGGGCACTGCCGGTTCCGCTGGCCGACGGCCGGCTGGTCCGCGGCCCGCGCGGGCTGCTGCTACCCGGGCCGGGCCTGGCGGAGGCCGGCCAGCTGGCCGTCCTCGGCCTGCGCGTCGTGCATCCGGGCGCGGCGCATCCGCTGCTGGCCCGGCTGGGCGCGGTGGAGGCGACGCCGCGGGGCGTTCTCACCGACCCGGCCGTGCAGGCTGCCGTCGAGGCGTCCTACGACGAGGAGGATCCCGGTCCGGTCGCCGAGGCCGTGCTCGGCCTCGTCGCGGCCGGGCACCTGCGGCCGGGTGAGGAGCCCTGGCTGGCCGACCTGGCGCTGCCCGGCTCCGACGGCGAGTGGTACCCGGCGGGCGAGCTGCTGCTCCCCGGCGGCCCGCTGGCCGGGGTGGTGGCGGCGGACACGCCGTTCGGCACCGTCGACCCGGCGGTGCTGGGCCGGCACGGGGCGGCGACGCTCGAGGCAGTCGGCGTGCTGTCGTCGTTCGGCCTGCTCGTCGCCCGCGACGTGCCCCTGGATGCCCCCGACCTTGATCTCGACGGCGCGCAGGAGTGGGCGGCCGACACCTGCGCGCGGCTGCCGGACGGCGGCGTGCCCCCGCTTGCGACCGAGGTGCTGGCCGTCCGCGATCTTGAGCTGGTCGACCCGGTCCGCTGGCCGCAAGCCCTGGAGATGCTTTCCACGCCGTCGCTGCGGTCAGCACTGGTGGAGCCCACCCGGGTGCTGTTGGCCGACGGGCGCCTCATGGACGTACCGTCCTACACGGCCTGGTGGCTGCGCCGCCAGCCGGTGCTGTCCGGTCACCGGCCCGCTGACACGCGGCTAGCCGACGCCGATCCGCTGCTCACGGGGCTGTACGACGAGTTCGCCGGCCCCGCGGACCCCGTTATCGCCCGCGCGCTGGGCGTGCGGACCTCGCTCGCCGGACTGCTGGCCGAGCCGGGTGGCGCGGATGAGCTGCTCGACCGGCTGGCCAACCCTGGCCGGGCCGTCCACCGGGCCCAGCTGCGGGCCCTGTGGGCGGCACTCGCGGGGCTCGCGACTACCGCGCAGGTCACGCCGCCGGACCAGGTACGGGCGGTGCGCGGGGACCAGGTGGTCGTGGCCGACGCCGCGGAGGTGCTGGTCCTCGACGCCCCGGACCTGTGGCCGCTCGTGGCTGCCCGGCCCCTCGTGCTGGCCCCGGATGGCCGCCTGCCGCACCTGGCTGACCTGCTGGACCTGCCGCTGGTCTCGGAGGAGGTGGCCGGCCTGGTCGAGTCGTCGCCGACGCGCACGCCGATCCCCGCGATCGTCTCCGCGGTGCTCCCTGGCGCACCCGCGACCTACTTCGCGCATGACCCGCTCGTGGTCGACGGTGTCCCCGTGCCCTGGCGGTACACCCAGGGGAACGTGCACGCGGCCGGGCCGGACGGCCTGGCCTGCGGGCTGGCCTGGGCCTGCGGCCGGTGGCCGGCGCGGCACCTGCTCGCCGCCCTGCTGGGCGACCCCGGCGCGGCCGCCCGCCTGCTGGCGGAGGCTGACCTCGACGCCGATCTCCCGCCCGCGCGGCCGGCACCTGAGGTCAGCTGACCCCATGGCGGACATGAGCGCGGAGCCGGCCGGGGCCAGCCCGGAGGTGGAGATCTTCACCGATGGCGCGTGCCTGCGTAATCCGGGACCGGGCGGGTGGGGGACCATCCTGCGGTACGGGCGCCATGAGCGCGAGCTGCACGGCGGCGATCCCGTCACGACGAACAACCGCATGGAGATCATGGCCGCGCTCCAGGGGCTGGAGGCCCTGACCCGGCCGTCGAAGGTGGCTGTCTATACCGACAGCGAGTACCTGCGCAAGGGCATCACGCAGTGGCTGGCCGGATGGAAGCGCAACGGCTGGCAGACCAGGGCCAGGCAGCCCGTCAAGAACGCTGATCTCTGGACGCGGCTGGACAACGCGGCCGGCGGGCACGACGTGCAGTGGTTCTGGGTCAAGGGCCACGCCGGACACCCCGAGAACGAGCGCGCCGACGAGCTGGCCGGCCTGGGGGCGGCCGAGGCCGCCGCACAGGTCATATCCTGACGAAGGTGGTCCGGTGTTCAGGCTAGACGCGGCGGTCCGGAGCGCAGCACAGCTGCGGCTTGGCCCGCAGGAGGCTGATGCCTTCCTGGCCCGCCTCGAGCAGCTGTCCTTCGACATCGCCGAGCCGCTGGAGCGCCTCTACGGCGAGGTCACCGACGTTCCGCAGTTCGCCAGCGAGCTGGTGCTCGATGCCCTGGAGGCGGTCGCCGCGCGTCCGGCCGAGCTGCGGCGGCTCGATCGCCGCCGCGAGATTGACCCCGCGTGGTTCCAGCGATCCCGCATGATCGGCTACGTCTGCTACGCCGACCGGTTCGCGGGCTCGCTGCCGGGCCTGCGGCAGCGCCTGGACTACCTGGTTGAGCTGGGCGTGACCTACCTGCACCTGATGCCGCTGCTCAAGCCCCGCGACGGCGACAACGACGGCGGCTACGCGGTCGAGGACTACGACGCCCTGGACCCGCGGCTCGGCACCATGGCCGATCTCGAGGAACTCGCCGCCGACCTGCACGAGCGCGGCATCGCCCTGTGCATCGACCTGGTCCTCAACCACACCGCGCGCGAGCACGAGTGGGCCCGCAAGGCCCTGGCCGGGGACCCGGCCTTCCGCGAGATGTACCTGATCTACCCCGACCGGTCCGTGCCCGACGCCTACGAGGCCACGCTGCACGAGGTGTTCCCGGCCACGGCGCCCGGCAGCTTCACGGAGGTACCGGGCCTGGGCTGGGTCTGGACAACCTTCCACGAGTACCAGTGGGACCTGAACTACGCCAGCCCGGCCGTCTTCCGGGCCATGCTGGGAACGATGCTCAGCCTGGCCAACCGCGGCGTCGACGTGCTGCGCCTGGACGCCGTCCCGTTCCTGTGGAAGCGGCTGGGGACCGACTGCCAGAACCAGCCCGAGGCCCATCTGCTCGTTCAGGCATTCCGGGCCCTGACGCGGCTGGCCGCGCCGGGCCTGCTGCTCAAGGCCGAGGCGATCGTCAGCCCCGACATGCTGGTGCAGTACCTCGGCGGTCACGACCGGTACCGCCCCGAATGCGATCTGGCCTACGACAACCAGCTCATGGTCATGCTCTGGTCGACGGTAGCGACCCGCGACGCGGCGCTGGCGCAGCGGGCCCTATCGCGGCGCCGGGCCCAGCCCGCGTCGACCGCCTGGATCTGCTACGCGCGCTGCCATGATGACATCGGCTGGGCCGTGTCCGACGCGGACGCGGCCGCTGTCGGGCTCGACGGCTCCGCCCACCGTCGGTTCCTCAGCGACTTCTACGCCGGTCAGTTTCCGGGGTCCTTCGCCCGCGGTGCCCTGTTCCAGGAGAACGCCGTGACCGGGGACGCCCGCATCTCCGGCAGCGCCGCCGCGCTGTGCGGCATCGACAGCGCGCTGGCCGCCGGCGATGAGGCCGGCCTGGCCGCCGCCATCAGGCGGCTGGAGTCGGTCTATGCCGTCGTCTTCTCCTTCGGCGGCATCCCGCTCATCTACATGGGCGACGAGCTGGCCATGCGCAATGATCCGCACTGGGCGCGGGACCCGGCCCAGGCCGACGACAACCGGTGGATGCACCGGCCGCCGATGGACTGGCAGAAGGCCGCCCGGCGCACCGAGCCGGCCTCGCTGGAGGGCCGCGTCTTCGCGATGTTCACCGCCCTGGCCGACGCGCGGCGCGCGCTGCTGTCCCTGCGCTCGGGCGGCCAGACCCAGATCCTGCCGACCGGGAACCGGAGCCTGCTGGCCTACCGCCGGGTGCACCCGCGCAGCGCGCCGTTCCTGTCCGTCACGAACTTCAGCGACTTCCCGCAGTGGGCGGACGCGGAGATCGTGGCCCGGGCCGGCCTGCGGGCACCGCGCCGCCAGCACGCGTCGGCCAGCGACGTCGTCGTGCGCGCTGACCGGATCGAGCTGCCGCCGTGGAGCTTTGCCTGGCTCGCCGGCACGTAGCTCGCCCGCCGCGTTTACCGTCGTAACGGGCCCGGCGCTGAGGGTCCGTTACCGCGGGGAAATCCGGGCCTTCGCTATGCTCCAGATCTACTGGGGGGGCTGGGTGGCCGAGGGACTGGATCCGATCGAGGTCGGCAAGAAACTGCACGAGCACGGTGCAAGCCACCACGGGGCGGAACAGCACGGTGCGGGCCACCACGGGGAGGCCGGAGACGGTCACGGCGGCGATCATGACCGCCATTCCCGCATTGTCCAGATCTGCGAGGCCGTGCTGCTCGCGCTGGTCACCATCACGGCGGCGTGGGCGGGGTACTCGGCGGCGAGGTGGGGCACCGCGTCGCGGGTGGACATCGCCCAGTCCTCGACGCTGCGCAACCTGGCCACTCGCGACGACCTCACCGCGCTGTCGCTGCGCAACTTCGACTCCGCGACCTTCAACGCCTGGTTCATCGCGTTTACCCTGAATAACCCGCAGAAGGAAGCGATCGCGGTGCGCCGGTTCCGGCCGGAGTTCCGGGTCGCCTTCGAGGCCTGGATGGCCACCGACCCGCTGCACAACCCGCATGCGCCGGCCGGCCCGACCTACATGCCCCAGTACAAGCTGGCGTCGCAGGCCAGGGCCGCCGCGCTCGACGCCGCGGCCGACGCGAAGTTCCGGGTGGGCAGCCGGGACGGGCTGGTAGGCGACGACTACGTCCGGATCACGGTCTTCCTGGCCGCCGTGCTGTTCCTGGTGGGCATCGGCAGCTCGTTCAAGCTGCACGGCGTGCGCTACGCCCTGATCACGTTCGGCTCGGTGCTCCTGATCCTCTCGGTGGTGCTGATCCTGCGCCAGCCAGGGCTGCCGGCCTGACGGCGATCCCGGCGCCTCCCGGCGCTGGCCAGGTGAGGCTCGGCGCTAGGCATCGCGGGGCTGGGCCCGGAACAGGTAGTTGCGGATGGGCGCGCGGACGCTGCCGGTCTCCTGCCACTCGTGCTGCCAGGTGTGCATGGTGTAGCCGCGCTGGACGAGCCAGCCCGCCAGGTCGTCCGGGTGGTACTCGAAGCGGGCGGTGTGGCGCTCCTCGATCTCCAGGAGCAGCGTGGGCCGGAAGGTCTCGATGGTCCGCTGGCCTCCTTGCAGGACGGCCAGCTCGGCTCCCTCCACGTCGATCTTGATGAAGTCCAGGCGGGTCAGCCGCTCCCGCTCGCAGAGGGCATCAAGGGTATCGATCTCGACCGTCACCTCCATCTGCTTGGCGAACTCCGCGTTGGAGCCCACGCCGCGGCACCTGGCCGCGAGAAAGGACCGGCCGGTCACCGGCCCGTAGCGGCCTACGGGCACGCTCATGAGCCCGGTGCCCGCCTCGTCGGCTAGCGCGACGGCATGGTGCTGGACGTTGCTGGCCTCCCTGGCCCGCAGCACGCGGGTCCAAACCGGGTGGGCGAACGACAGCGGCTCCACGCTGTGCACCCGTCCCGACGGCCCGGCCAGCCGCGAGAGGGCCAGGGTGTAGAGCCCGGCCGCGGAACCGACGTCGATGCACACGCTGCCCGGCCCGACCAGACGGCGCAGGCCGAGCATCTCAGCTTCCAGGTACGGCGTCCGCCGGGCGAGCAGCATGACGGCCGCGGTGGTCAGCTTCGCTCGGGCGGCCTCACCGAGGCGGGGGCGGGGCCAGCTAGGCATGGCTTGGGGGGCAAGGGGGTCCTGGTAAGTGTCCACGCTTCCGAAATTTACGAGACGCAGCGGCTCGGCGCCTCCGACACCTGTACTTAGTTCGATGTTGCTGAGTCATACCGGGGGGTGAGACGCCCTCGCCCGCGTGCTGTGCCCCAGGTTCGGCCCGTACGGGCGGTTTCAGCGGCGGCGACGGTCCAGGAGTGGCCGTCGGGGCTGATCGGGGCCGGCACGGCGCGCGCGGAGCGCTTCGGCGCCCAGATTGCGGTACATTTCGCCTTTGCACGGCATCTCAAGATGAGGCCATTCCGGTGGAGTCGCACCACGCCGCGGAAGACAGCTCCGGGCTGCCCCGGCGGCGCGAGCCCGACCTGGCCGGCCTGGCCATGTTTACCCTCGACCCGGCCGGCCGGGTGACCTCCTGGTCGGTGACGGCCACGCGGCTGTTCGGGTATCGCGCCGCCGCGATGACCGGGCAGCACGTCTGCGACGTGCTGCTGACGGGACCTGGCCAGCGCGAGCTGGTCCGCCAGGCCCTGGCCGAGGCCGCGGCCGGCCGGACCTGGTCGGTCACCGTGGCCGGCGGCCAGCTGGGGGAGGGGCGATTCGCCATCCGCTGGGAGCCGCTGGCCGGGCTGGGCGGCGGCGCGGTGGTGATCGCCCAGCGCGCGCTGCCCCAGCACGGCCAGAGCTGGCTGAGCGAGGCGGCGGCACGCATCGGCACCACGCTCGACCTGACCCAGACCGCCCGGGAGGTCGCCGACGTCGCCGTGCCGGGGTTCGCTGACGCAGCCGCCATCTTCGGGGCCGAACGGCTGCTGGCGGCCGATGAGCTGACCGCGCCCGGGGCCGGGCAGCCGGCGGTGGTCCGCCGGCTCGCGGCCCGCCTGGCCGGCCGGGCCACGGCCGTCACCGACCGGCTGCTGCGCCCCGGTGAGGTACTGGTCTTCGGCCCGGACTCGCCCTCCGCTAGGGCGATGGCCACCGGCGGCCCGGTCGCCTACGAGCAGCTGGATCCCGACTTCGTGCACCGCATCGAGCGGCGCCCCGGCGGCCCGGAGGTCACGGCCAGTTACACCTCCTTCCTGGCCGTCCCCCTCATCGCCCGGGGGGTGGTCGTGGGGTGCGCGACGTTCGGGCGGGCCCCCGCCAGCCCGCCCTTCACCCCGGCCGACTTCTCGCTGGCCGGCGAGCTGGCCTCGCGCGCCGCGGTGTGCATCGACAACGCGCGGCTGTACAGCCGGGAACGGCGCACCGCGCTCGCGCTGCAGGCCGGCCTGCTGCCCGGCCAGCCAGATGTCCTGGTCGGCCTGGAGGTGGCCCGGCGCTACCTGCCGGTGGGCGCGAGCGTCGTCGGCGGTGACTGGCACGACATCGTCGCGCTGCCCCGCGGCCGCGCGGCGCTGATCGTGGGTGACGTCATGGGCCACGGTCCCGAGGCGGCGGCCGTCATGGTGCAGCTGCGCACGGCCGCCCACACGCTGGCCGGGCTGGACCTGCCGCTGGGGCAGATCCTGGGCCGGCTCGACCAGATGGCCGCCAGCATGGCCGCGCCGTTCGCGACCTGCATCTATACCATCGTCGATCCGGCTGGCCATAGTGCGGTAGCCGCCCAGGCCGGGCACCTGCCGCCGGTGCTCGTGCTCCCCGACGGCACCACGCGGACCATCGACCTGCCGCCGGGCCTGCCGCTCGGCCTCGGTGCCGAGTCCTTCGAGCCGACCGTGATCCGGCTGCCGCGTGGCGCCACTCTGGCCCTGTATCCCGACGGGCTGGTAGAAAGCCGCACCCGGCCCATCGACGACGGACTGGCCGCCCTGCGCAGCGCGCTCAGCTCTGCCCTGGCCGGGGCCGGCCCGCTGAGCGAGGCCGCCGACCGGGTCACCCGGCGGCTGCGCCAGCACGGAGAGGACGACATCACCCTCGTGCTGGCCCGCGTCCGCCCGGCCGCGGCAGCCGCAGCAGGAACCGCGCTCCGCCGCCGGCGGAATCGGTACAGGTGAGCGAGCCGGCGTGGGCCCGCGCGATGCCGCGGGCAATGGCCAGCCCCAGCCCGCTGCCGTCGGATGCCCTGCGGTCGGGGGCGCTGCGGCCGGGGGCGCTGCCGCCGGGGGCGCTGCCGTCCCGCTCGCCGGAATAGGTGTCGGCCAGGCGGGTAAAGCGCTCGAAAATTCGCTCCCGGTCCGGTTCCGGGACGCCGGTCCCGGAATCGGTGACCTCGACCTGAACCTCGGCGGCCAGGTCGGCGACCCGCACGGTGATCTGGCCGCCGGCCGGGGTAGCGTGCCGGGCGTTGCTCAGGAGATTGTCCACCAGCTGCCGGATGCGCCGCGGGTCGCCGTGCAGCTGGCTGCGGGCGGGAGCATTCAGCCGGACGTCAATCGCCGGGGCCAGCTCCCGGGTGAGCTCGACCGCCGCCACGATGAGCGGCACGAGGTCGAACTGCTCCCTGGCCAGCGCGGCGCCCTGTTCCAGGCGGGTTATGGCGAGCAGGTCGTCGACGAGCCGCCCGGCGCGATGCGCCTCGCGGAGGATCTGGAGCACGAGGTCCTCCCGGGCAGCCGGGCCGGGGCTGGTCCGCAGCAAGGTCTCCGCGCTGGCCTGGACCCCCGCGATCGGCGTGCGGAGCTCATGCGAGGCGTCGGCGAGAAACCGGCCCATGCGCTCCTGGCCACGGCGCAGGGCGCGAGCCTCGATGATCGCGAGACTCCCGATGATGATGAGCAGGCAGAAGCAGACCCCGGCCGCGCCGAGCAGGATTTCCCGCGGCACCGGGGGCTCCGGGAGCAGCGCGACCGACAGGGCGTACCAGACCGCGGCGAGGATCGCCGCCAGCAGGATGGCCAGCGCGACGCGGCCATCGGCGCCGAGGCCGGAGCCGGCCTGGCCGCTGCCCTGACCCGGGGCCAGACCGGCGTGGCCACCATTGCGGTGTCGCCGGGGCAGCTGGCCGCGGTGGTCGCCGCCACCTGCCTCGCGGCCTGCTGGCCGGCATCGTCCCCGGCCGGCGGGCCGGCCGCGTCCCGGCCCTGCGGGCCGCGCAGTAGCCGCGCGGGTGGCTAGCTGACGGCGGTCCCGAACAGGTGCCCGATGCCATAGGTCAGCGCCAGGCCGACCGCACCGCCGATCACCACCCGGATCACCGCGCGCCGCGGGTTGCTGCCGCCGATGCGGGCGCTGACGGTGCCGGCGATCGCCAGGGCGGCGAGCACCGCCGCGAAGGTGACCGGGACCCGCCAGCTGGCCGGGGGCAGCAGGATCGCCAGCAGCGGCAGCAGCGCCCCGACCACGAACGACAGCGCCGAGGCGGCGGCCGCCTGCACCGGATTGGCCAGGTCGTCGGGGCTGATGTGCAGCTCGGCCTCGGCATGCGCGGCGAAGGCGTCGCGGGCGGTCAGCTCGGCGGCCACCGTCTGCGCCGTCCGCAGCGACAGCCCCTTTGCCTCGTAGATCGCTGTGAGCTCGGCTAGTTCCGCTTCCGGCGTCTCGGTCAGCTCCCGGCGCTCCTGGGCCAGCTGCGCTCGCTCGCTGTCGCGCTGGCTGCTGACCGACACGTACTCGCCCAGCGACATGGACACCGCGCCCGCGACCAGGCCGGCCAGCCCGGCCGTGAAGATCACCCCGCGAGATGAGGTGGCCCCGGCGACGCCGATCACGATGCCGGCCACCGAGACGATGCCGTCATCGGCCCCCAGCACCCCGGCCCGCAGCCAGTTCAGCCGTCCCGCGCCGCCGCCGCCGCCATGCGGCTCGCCCGCATGCGTCGCGCCGCCGTGAGCGGCCGCCTCGACTTGCTCCGCCGTCGGCGGCTGTGACTCATTGGCCATGCTCCCTACTGAACCAAATCACCGGAGCTAAGCCCAGGCCGGGTAGCCGCTGAGCCTGCGGCCGCTCAGAAGACTCGCATGCCGCGCAGCGCCTGCAGCGCGCGCTCGTCCCCGCTGAGCTCGGCGCCGCTATCTTCCCAGCGAGCCCGGTGCGTGACACAGCGGATGAACGTGGCGTCGGCTGCGGTGATCCGGGCGGTGACAGGCCCGGATCCGAGGCTGATCCGGCGCGCGCCGGGACCAGTGAGCGCGATGCCGACGGTCCCGTTCAGCCCGTTCACGAGGCCACGGTTCTGCTGTGGCAGCGCGGCCTCAATCCAGTCGAGAGCGGGAGCGACCCACAGCGCGTCGGAGGCGGGCGGCGGGCCGGCCAGCGGACCTCGCGGCGCGAACAGGTCCTCGCGGATGTGCACGTAGTGGTCGAAGCAAAACGCCGTCGGGAGGGCCGCTGCGGGGTAGGTCCCCAGATCACCCAGGGGCACCTCGAAGTCCTGGCCGGCGAAGGTGGCCAGCACCGCCAGAGCCTTGCTGCTCACGGCTTCGTAGTCGGCCAGCACCGCCGTCGCGCTTAGCGCACGGCGGGCGGCCACAAAGACCTCCTGGGCCTGCTCGGTCGGCAGCCCGGCAGCATCGGGCAGCCGGGCGGGGTCGACGACCTGCCAGAACAAGGCGCTGACGTGAGCGATGAGGTCCTTGACCGACCAGCCGGGACATCCGCTGGGCGCCCCCCACTGCGATCCGCTGAGCCCGGCGCAGATCTCGAGCAGCGCGGCTCGATCGGCCTGGAGAGCGTCAGTAGGGACGGCCATAGTATTACCTCCCTGGATAGCATTAATATTTAAGATAATACTGCTATCTAAAGTAGGCGGCAGCCGGCCGGGCGCGCAAGGGGACGCGCCCGGGTTATACAGGTGAGGTGCCCGAGCAACTCCCGCCGCCGCCGGCGCCGTCTCTGCGCGCCGAGCAGGTGACCCAGACCAGGGCGGCGCTCGTGGCCGCTGGGCGCCTGCTGTTCGGGCGCGACGGCTTCGCGGCGACGTCGGTGGAGGACCTGGCCCGCCAGGCCCGGGTCACGACCGGCGCGCTCTATCACCATTTCGCGACCAAGACGGTGCTGTTCGAGGCCGTCTTCGAGCAGGCGCACACCGAGCTGATGACGGCCGCGGCGGAGGCGGCGCAGGGCGCGCCGGACGAGGTGGAGTTCCTGGCCCAGGGCTTCGAGGCGTTCCTGGACGCCATGCTGCGACCCGACCTGCAGCAGATCATCATCGTGGATGCCCCGGCCGTGCTCGGGATCGCGCGATTCACCGAACTCGACGAGCGCTACGCCTTCGCCGCCATCGTGGCCGCGCTCGGGGCCGCCGCCGACTCGGGGCAGCTGCGCATCGCCGACCCGGAGACGGTGGCGCGGCTGCTGCTCGGCGCGCTGACCCGTGGCGCCATGCTGATCGCCAGCTCTGCCGATCCTGTCCGGACCCGTCATGCGGTCGCCGCCGCCATGCGCGCCATGCTCGGCACCTTTACCCGCCCGGCCGGCGGCTGACCGGGCGGGTAAAGACCGCGCCGGGCTAGGCCTGGCCCACGTGGTTGACGATGCTGGTGAAAAGCCGCGGCAGGCGCTGCGCGGCCGGCGCGATGCGCGGGGCCAGCAGGGGCTGGTGCCGGGACCACAACAGGCCGGTGGTGAGAATCCGGGACTTGCGCGACACCCGCCGCCAGGCCCGCTCGTAGTCGGCCAGCCGTCCGGCCGCGAGGCATTCCGCCAGCACCTCGGCCTGAGCCAGCGCGACGCTGATCCCCTCGCCGGTCAGCGCGTCGAGGTAGCCGGACGCGTCCCCCACCAGCAGGACGTGGCCCGCCACGCGGCACCGGACGTCCTGCCGCAGCGGCCCGGCACCGCGGACATCGCCGGCTGCCGGGGCCGCGCCCAGCCGCTCGCGCAGCGCCGGGAAGGCGGCCAGCCGGGTGTCGAAGTCGCCGCGCCCGCTGCCCAGCACGGCCACGCCCACCAGGTCGTCGGCGACCGGCGTGACATAGGCCTCGGCTCCGCGGGCCCAGTACACCTCGACCAGGTCACTCCACGGCGCTACGGCGTAGTGACGGCGCAGCCCGAACCTGGGCCGGCGCGCGGGCGCGGGCTCCAGGGCGCAGCCGCGGCGGATCAGCGAGTGCAGCCCGTCGGCCGCCACCAGGTACCGGGCCTTCAGGCCGGCGGCGGTCACGCCGCGGCCGTCCTGGACGAACTCGGTCACCCGGACCGGCAGGACCGGAATCGCGAGCTGGGCCGTCCGCTGCGCCAGCGCGGCATGCAGCGCGGTGCGCCGGACGCCCAGCCCGTGGCCCTGCCGGAAGCGCGCGTCCGCCTGGTGGCTGGAGTCCAGGTAGCGGATCCCGTGCAGCGGGCGTCCGGCCGGCCGGACGCCGATGGCCCGCAGCCGGGTCACCGCCGCGGGCATCAGCCCTTCCCCGCAGGCCTTGTCGATGGGCGCCGCCCGCGGCTCGGCCACGGTGACCGCCAGGCCGGCCTGGGCACACCTGATCGCCGTGGCCAGCCCCGCCGGGCCGCCGCCGACGACCAGCACGTCGATCACGGCGCCGCCGCGGCCAGGGCGCGGGTCTCGCAGTGCAGCCGGACGGTCAGCAGCGCGGCGTTGGCGATGGTGAAGACGCACGCGGTGATCCAGGCCGAGCCGACGAGCGGCAGCGCCGCGCCCTCCACGACGACGGCGACATAATTCGGGTGCCGGAACCACCGGTACGGGCCGGCCTTGACCAGCGGCAGGCCGGGTATGACGATCACCCGCGCGGTCCACCGCGGGCCCAGCGTCGCGATGCACCACCAGCGCAGCGCGTTCGCGGCTACTACCAGGACCAGCATCGGCCAGCCGAGCGCCGGGATGAAGGTGCGATCCAGCGCGATGGCCTCGATCCAGCAGCCGGCCAGCAGCCCCGTGTGCAGCCCGACCATGACGGGAAAATGGCCCTGGCCGGACTCCACGCCGTGGCTGTCCAGGCTGCGCGCGGCGTGCCGCTGAGACACAACCAGCTCCGCCAGCCGCTCGAAGGTGATGAGGATGAGGAGCCCGAAGTAGACGTCCATCACGCCGCCGGGGACGGGTGCGTTACCACCGCAGCAGCACCAGCTCTGCGCTCACCCCGGGGCCCAGCCCGATCATCAGCCCGACTGAGCCCGGCGCCGGCGGGCAGGAGTCGATGGTCTTCTCCAGCACGTGCAGAACGGACGCCGAGGACATGTTCCCCACTTCCGCGAGCGAGCGCCGGCTCATCTCCAGCGCGCTGTCGGGCAGTTTCAGGCTCTGCTGGATCGCGTCGATCACCTTCGGGCCGCCGGGATGGCACACCCAGGAGCTGATCTCGTCGGTGGTCAGCCCGTGCTCGGCCAGGAAGGAGCTGACCCCGGCGCTCAGATGCCGCGCGACGACGTCGGCGAGCTCGGCCGTCAGCACGATGCGGAAACCGTCTGAGTTGAGCCGCCACCCGAGCACGTCGCCGGTACCGGGATAGACCTCGCTGCGGGAGGCGACGACCCGCGGGCCGTTACCCGCAGTGGTGGTGACCGTGTGCGCGGCGCTGGCGGTGAAGAGCTGCTCGCCCCTGGCGACCAGGGCCGTCGCCCCGTCGCCGAACAGGCCGCTGACCACCATGTCCGGTGTCGCCGTCACCGCCGCGGCCGGGAGCGTCAGGGAGCAGAGCTCGACGGCCAGCAGGGCGGCGACGTGCCGGGGCCAGGCCAGCAGGTAGTCGTGCAGCCGGGCCAGGCCGGCCGCGCCGGCGACGCAGCCGAGCCCGAAGATGGGCAGCCGCTTGACGTCCGGGCGCAGCCCGAGCCGCGGCATGAGCCGGGCGTCGATGGAGGGCACGGCCACGCCGGTGACCGACGTGACGATCAGCAGGTCCACCTCGGCGGCGGCCAGCCCGGCGGCGGCCAGGGCCTCGCGCAGCGCCTGCACCCCCAAGTCGGTGGCGCCCTCGATGTAGGCGTCGTTGGCCTCGCCGATCCCGTTCAGGCTGGCGTACTGCGGCAAGGGCAGAATGGTGTGCCGGGTCTGCACGCCGGCGTTGCCGTGCAGCCGCTCCAGCAGCGCCCGCCGGGCGCCGCCCAGGTCACTGAGCTCGGCGACAGCCCGGGTGAGCTCGGCCTGGGGGTACCGGTGGGCTGGGAATGCGGACCGCACCGCCGCGATCCGCGTCATGCTTGCATAGTAAGCAACTGCATACTTCCTTGACGGCTGGCTGACGGGTTCAGTTCGGGCTGCGCGGTCGGGGCGGCTGCGGGTCGGCGGGCTCAATCGGTCCGGCTGCTGCTTCAGGCCAGTCTGAGCCAGGTCAGCTGCTGAGACCAGGGCGACCCCGCCGGTTAGACCAGGGCTACCCCGCCGGCGGCGAACAATGCCACGTCGATGGCCGCGATGCCCATGGCGGCCAGGAACGGCACGCGCCCCTGGCCGCGAGCGCCGATCGCGGCCAGCACCAGCGCGGCGCCCAGCCCGGCCAGCCCGAGCCACAGCCGCGACCGGCTGCAGGCCAGCGCCAGCGCGACGGAGGCCAGCAGCAGCAGGACGAGCGCGATCGCCCGCACGGCACCCTGGCCCCAGCGCGCGGCCACCTGCTGCGGCAGGCCGCGGACCCCCGTGGCCTTATCGCCGGCCAGGTCGGGCAGCACGTTGGCGAAATGAGCGCCGAGGCCGAGCATGGCCGCGGCGGCGGTGATCCAGGGCCGCGGCGCGGGATGACCCGGCAGCGTGCTGGCCGCGAGGGCCGGGATCGGGCCGAAGCCCAGGACGTACATCAGGCCGGAGGCCAGGGTCGACTTGAGGCCTGCGTTATAGGCCCATCCCGCCGCGATCATCACCCCGTTCGCCAGCGCCGTGACCTCGCCGATGGCCAGCGACAGCAGCAGCGCCACGGCCAGGGCCGCTACGGCCGCGACGGCGACCGCGCGGCGGCTGATGGAGCCAGCGGGGATCGGCTTGTCCGTCCGGCCGGATGCGGCGTCCCGGGGGGCGTCGAATGCGTCGTTGGACCAGCCGATCGAAAGCTGGCCGGCCAGCACGGCGGGCACCAGCAGCACGGGGCCGAAGCCGTGCGGGGTGGCCTCGGCGGTCAGCACCGCGACCATGGCCGTGATGGCCAGCGACGGGCCCAGATGACTGGATGCGATCAGTGCCCGCAGCCGATTGCTGTCATGCTTCACTAATGCGGCTCTCCCTGCATGGCGCTCATCCTGGCGAGTGGCTCGCCCTGCGAGCGGGCCTGGTTCCGGTGGCCGCCGCCGAGGCATGGGCGGGGATGGGCCTGTCGGGGGTGCTCATCACGGCCGTCCGCACCGGCATGCTGGCCCGGCTCGCCCGGCAGCCGTCGACCTCGGCCGAGCTCGCCGCCGACCTCGGCCTCGATCCGCTGCCGACCCGGCTCCTGCTGGACTGCCTGCGGTCGGCCGGCCATCTGCGCTGCCGGGCCGGCCGCTACGAGCTCAGCCGCTCGTCGCGGCGCTGGCTGGACCCCGATTCGCCGCTCAGCGTGGCCGGCTTCGTGGCGGGCACCGCCGACTACTGGACGTGGTGGTCGGGACTGGATGAGGTGACCCGCAGCGGGCAGCCGGTCGGGCATCACGGCTGGCCGCCCGAGGATCCCTACTGGCGGCGCTATATCAGCGGTCAGCTGGAACTGGCCCGGCTCAGCGCGCCTGAGGTAGCCAGAAAGCTGCGACTGCCCGGCCATCCGCGCTCCCTCCTGGACATCGGCGGCGGCCACGGCTGGTACTCGGCACAGCTGTGCCGACGCCATCCCGGGCTCACCGCGACGGTACTCGACCTGCCGGGCAGCGCGGCGGTCGGCCGCGACATCATCGCCGGGGCCGGCCTGGCCGACCGGGTCCGGTACCGTGACGGCGACGCGACCAAGGACGAGCTAGGCGACGGCTACGACTGCGTGCTGTGCTTCAACCTGGTGCACCACCTCACGGCCGATCAGATCCGCGGCCTCCTGGCCCGGATCCGTGACGCGCTCGTGCCGGGCGGGACACTGGCCATCATGGACGCGTTCGCCGAGCCGTCACGGCGGAAGTCGGCGGCCGCCAACTTCCTCGGGCTGTTCGTCTACCTCAGCTCCGGGTCGCAAGTGCACACGCCCGCGGAGCTGCGGGGCTGGCTGCGCGAGGCCGGCTTCGCGCCGCCGCGCCGGATCCCCGTCCTGCGGATCCCGGGCCAGGCCCTGTACGTGGCCAGGAAGGCCGGCTGACCGGATGTGCCGGCTGTTCGGCCTGCATGCGGGCGTCGAGCCGGTACCGGCGACCTTCTGGCTGCTCGATGCGCCCGACAGCCTGGCCGCGCAGAGCCGCCGTAATCCCGACGGGGCCGGGGTCGGGGCCTTCCAGGCCAGCGGGCAGCCGGGCGTGACCAAGCAGCCGATCGCTGCCTGGCAGGACGCGCAGTTCGCGCAGGCCGCCCGCGAGCTGCGGGGCACGACGTTCGTGGCGCACGTCCGCTACGCCAGCACCGGCGGCCTGACGATGGCCAACACCCACCCGTTCCTGCAGGACGGCGCCCTGTTCGCGCACAACGGCGTGGTGCAGGGACTGGACGAGCTGGACCGGCGTCTCGCGGAGCTGGGCGCGGCCGGGCTGGTGCACGGCCAGACCGACAGCGAGCGGGTCTTCGCCCTGATCACCGCGGAGGCGCGGCACAACGGCGGGGACCTGCCGGGCGCCATCGTCGCGGCGATCGGCTGGATCAGCCAGCGGCTGCCCGTCTATGCCCTGAACCTTGTCCTGGCGACCGCCACCGAGCTGTGGGCGCTGCGCTACCCGGCGACTCACGAGCTTTACGTGCTCGCCCGGCCCGCCGGCGGCACCGGCACCAGCGAGCGACTCGACGTCTCGAGCACCCGGATCCACGCCCGGTCCGCGGAGCTGGCCCGCCGCCCGTCGGTGATCATCGCCAGTGAGCGGATGGACGATGACCCCGGCTGGCGGCTGCTGGATCCCGGCGAGCTCCTGCGCGTCAGCTCAGGCCTGAAGATCAGCAGCCGGCAGCCCTTCCCGCCGCTGCCCCGCCACCTGCTGCGGCTGTCCGAGCTTGATCCGGCGGCCGCGGCGTCCCAGCATCCCGGCCCGGGACCGCCGGGATAGCCCTGGCGCAGAATCCGGCATGATGTGCTGATATCCGAGGTGAATTAGCTGGCGGCGTTGAGGTGGACTCGTGAACGGTGACCCAGTCCCCGAGGACCTAGTCGAGAAGCTCGAGCAGCTGGTCGGGCCGGCCCCGGAGCCGGAAAACGCGGTCCTGGTGGACGACTCGCGCATCGTGCGCTGGACCGGCCCGGTGTTCGCGCTGTTCTCCGTGCTCTTGCTGCCGTGGATTGTCTATATCGCGCTCTCGCTGCCGGCCCGTCAGCTGTCCCCGAACTACGACATCGCCTGGGCCGGCTTTGACGTCCTGCTGTCGGCCGGCCTGGCCAGCACGGCGTACTTCGCGCTGCGCCGCTCGCGGTACCTGTCGACCGCAGCCGCCGCGACGGCCACCCTGCTCGTGGTGGACGCGTGGTTCGACTGCATGACCACGCCGGGCCGGTCGCGGCTGGAATCCATCGCCGCGTGCCTGTTCGTCGAGCTGCCGCTGGCCGCGGTCTGCCTGTGGCTCAGCTACCACACCCACCAGATCGCCGAGCGCCGGATCGTCCTGTTGCAGCGCCAGCGCGAGCGGCGGCGCCCGGCCCGCCGCTGACCAGGACGCGGGTTAGGAGGCTAGTCCGGGCTGGGGGCCGGCACCCGCAGCAGGAGCTTGTCGGGATGGACGGTGATCATGAGCTGCCGGGTGCGGCCCATCAGCTCGCCATCGAGCTCCCAGTGGTGCTCACGGTCGACGTCGATGCGCAGCTCGCGGAAGGTGCGGCGGGCCACCCGCCCCGTCCCGTCCCGGCGCCGCAGCAGCACGTGCACGGCCACCGCCAGCCAGCTCGCCCAGCCCTGCGCGGTCAGCACCACGACGTCGAGCCGCCCGTCGTCTGGCCTGGCGTCCGGCAGCAGGGGCAGGCCGCCCTGGAGCCAGCCGACATTGCCGACGATAACGCCGCTGGCCAGGCGCCGCAGCGGCCGTTCGTGGTCGGCCTGCAGCCGCACCCGCATGGGCTGGTCCCGCAGGTGCGCCAGCACGGACATGGCATAGGCAGCCCAGCCGAACCGCTCCTTGGCCGGCTCGCTCGTGCTGTCCAGCATCTTCGCGTCCAGGCCCAGCCCTGCCATGGCCAGGAACGGCTTCCCGTTCGCGATACCGAGGTCGAGCTGCTGGTCGGTGCCGGTCAGGGCGACCGCGAGCGCCTCCCCGAGGTCCAGGGACAAGCCGAGGTTGCGGGCCAGCAGGTTTCCGGTGCCGGCCGGGATGATGGCCAGCGGCGTCCCGGTCCCAGCCAGGCCCGCCGCGCAGGCCGTGACCGTGCCATCGCCGCCGCTGGCGATCACCAGGTCGATCCCGGCCGCTACGGCCGCGGCGGCCTGGCCCTGGCCGGGATCCTCGGGTGTCGTCTCCAGCCACATCGGCTCGGCCCAGCCGCGCTCGGCCGTCATCGCGCAGACCTCGTCCCTGAATTTCTCCAGGTCCTCGAATTTGGTGGGATTCACGATTACTGCCGCGCGGCTCATTTCCGGCGGCTCAGCAATGCAATCACGGCCGTCTCGGCGGGGGCAGCATGGCGCTGAGCATATCCCTAGTTATCGCCGGGTTGGACAGCCTGTACTCTGTGTAGCCAAGCCGACATGCCGGAGGAGTAGCTCTTAATACTCCGTGGCGGTGCCCGGGGGGGCTTAGTGGGTTCAGTACCGATATCGCACGGTGGTGATTTCCGGGGGCAGAGCATGGGCGCCCGGGGCGCTGGCGGGCGCCATGCGAGCGTGCGCGCTACGGGCGTCCGCGAGTGGGACGGTCACGAGACGCTGGCCGCTCAGCTGGCGGCCACGCAGGAACGTTACCGGACCTTGTTCGAGACCCTGCCGCAAGGCGTCGTCTATTACGCTGCTGACGGCCGGATCATCGAGGCCAACCCCGCGGTGAGCCAGATCCTGGGCGTGGATGCGGCGGCCATGCGCACCTGGCCGCTGGTGCTGACCGGCGGGGCCGTGCGTGAGGACGGCACGCCTTTCGCGCCCGCGGAACTTCCGGTGATGGTAGCCCTGCGCACCGGCACCGTCGTCACCGATGTCGTGATGGGGGTGCAGCATGGCCGCAGCGGCGAGCTGCGCTGGCTGCGGGTCACCGCGGTGCCCGACGCGCGCGACGAGCAGGGCCGCCCGCAGCGGGCGTACGCGATGTTCCGGGACGTGACCGAGCACTTGCGGGCGGAGGCGGCGCTCCGGGAAGGCACCGAGCTGATGGCCCATCTGCGCGAGGCCAACGTGCTCGGCGTCGTGGTGCTCGGCCAGCAGCAGGTCTACGAGGCCAACGACGCGTTCCTCGACATGATCGGCTACAGCCAGGATGACGTGGCGGCCGGGCGGATCTCCTATCAGGCTCTGTCCCCACCGGAATGGGCCAGCAGTGACGCCGAGGCGGTCCAGCAGATGCTCCGCACGGGCGCGTTCCGGCCGCATGAGAAGGAGTACCTGCACCCGGACGGCCACCGGGTCCCGGTGCTGGTCGGCGGCGCGGTGGTCAGCCGGGCTCCGCTGCGCTGGGTAACCTTCGTCGTCGACCTGACCGCCCGGCAGCGCGCCGAGCACGAACGCGCCGAGCTGCTGGCGCGGGAGCGCGCCGCGCGGGCCGAGGCCGACGGCGCCCGGGACCGGCTCACGTTCCTGATGCGGGGCGGCGACCTGGTAGCGGCGGCCCGGGACCGGCACGAGATCCTCCAGCACTCCGCCAAGCTGGTCGTGGACAGCCTGGCCGACTTCTGCCTGGTGTTCCTGCCGACCGGGGATGGCACGCTGCGGGCCACCTCCATCGCCCACCGTGACCGCGACCGGATCGTCAGGGTCGCTGACCTGCGCGATCAGCCGCATCCGATCATCGGCCGGCGAACGGTCAGCGCCGCTTTCAGCACTGGCACCAGCCGGCTGGTGCGCGACGTCGCGGCGCACCACGCCCGGTGGAGCGGCCTGGCCTCGCCGGTGGGCGACATCATCGTCGCGCTGCGGCCCGAGGACGTCCTGTTCACGCCGCTCATCGCCGGCCAGCAGAAGCTCGGGGTCGTGGCCGTCGGCCGCAGCGCCGGGCAGCCCGGGTTCGTCGAGACCGACATCGGAGTGCTCGAGGAACTCGCCCGGCAGATGGCCGCCGGCCTGGCCAACGCCGATACCTTTGCCCGCGATCACACCGTGGCTGAGACGCTGCAGCGCTCTGTCCTGCCCGATGCGCTGCCCGAGATCGCCGGACTGGACCTGGCCGTGCGCTACCTGCCGGGGACCGACGGCGTGCACGTCGGCGGGGACTGGTATGACGCCTTCGCGCTCGACGGTCACCGGGTCGGCCTGGCGGTCGGCGACGTCGTCGGCCACAACGTGGCCTCGGCGTCGATCATGGGTCAGGTGCGCAACCTGCTGCGCGCCTACGCCGTCGAGCACTACGAGCCCTGCGACGTGCTGCGGCATACCAACATGGCGCTGGCCAGGCTGCTGCCAGATGCGATGGCCACCGCGGTCTATGCCGTGCTCGACCTGGACACCGGCGACCTCAGCTACGCCAACGCCGGGCATCCGCCGCTGGTGTGTACCTCCGGCGACGGCCAGGCCGAGTACCTGGACGGTGCCACCGGGACCATGCTCGGGGCACCCGGTGTCGGCGGCTTCCCGGCCGGGTACCGGCAGCTCGCCCCGGGCAGCGGCCTGCTGTTCTACACCGACGGGCTGATCGAGGACCGGCAGCGGGATATCACTGAGGGCTTCAGCGCGCTGGCCAGCGTGATGCGCCAGTCAGCCGGGCAGACCGCCGAGCAGACCTGCGCCGCGGTGCAGACGGCACTGCTGGGCGCCGCGCCGCGTACCGACGACGTATGCCTCCTGGCCGCCAGGCTCACTGTCTGACGGCCAGGAGGGCTCGGGCGGCGCCGACGCTAGGGCCGGCCCGCTACGCCTTGCGATGGCTGGCCGGGTCCGGTCGCCGGGTCGTCTCGCCCTCCTCGAGCGAGGACCTGTGCCAGCGGACGAACCGCCAGATCCCTATGGCCACGGCGATCAGCACGAGCGCCGCGATGATGTAGGTGGGGCCGTGGAAGCCGTTGACGACCTGCTGCCAGTTGGCACCGACCGCGTAACCGGCCCAGGCCAGGGCCGCCGTCCAGGGAATGCAGCCGATGGTGGTGTAGATCCCGAACCGGATCGGCTCCATGCCCGCGATCCCGGCCGGCAGCGAGATGAAGGTGCGGATGACCGGCAGGCAGCGGCCGATCAGGACGGCCCGCGGCCCGTACTTGTCGAACCAGCGGGTGGCCCGCTCGATGTCGTGCTCACGCAGCCAGATCCGGCCGCCCCACCGGTGCAGCGCGGGCTGGCCGCCCCAGCGGCCCACCGCCCAGGCGATATAGCTCCCGACGACGTTGCCCGCCACGCCGGCGATGATGACGCCGATCAGGTTGAGGTGGGTGCCAGGGACCGCGCCGGCGGCCAGCGCGCCCCCGAAGGTCATGATCAGCTCGGAGGGAATCGGGATGCACGCCGATTCCGCCACCATGAGCACGAAAATGGCCGCGTACCCGTAGGTGGCTATGAAGTGCTGCACGTTATTTCACCAGGCCCAGATAGACGATGCTGGCTACCCCCGCGATGAGACAGTAAACGCCGAACGGCGTCAGGGTCCGGGTTCGCAGGTAGCGGAGCAGGAAACGAACCGATAGGTAAGCGCCGACGCCGGCCAGCACGCTGCCGACCACGATCTGGCCGCGGATCCCGTTGCCGAGCGGGCCGAGCAGGTCCGGGACCTTCAGCGCGCCGGCGGCCAGGATGACCGGGGTGGCCAGCAGGAACGCGAACCGGGCGGCGTCCTCGCGCGAGAGGCGGACCATCCCGGCGACCATGGTGACGCCGTCCCGGCTGATCCCCGCCAGCAGGGCCAGGACCTGCGCGGTCCCGATGGCCACCGCCCGCGGGTAGCTCATCTCCGCTATCCGGGCGTCGGCCTGGATATTGTCGGTCTCCTCTTGCACGCGGACGTCCTGGCCGCCGGCCGCGTGGCGGGCCCCGGCCGGGACCGGTTCCCGGACGGACGCGGCGACCGAGGCCGGCTCCCTGGTCGCGGCGATCGCGGCGTCGGCGGCCAGGGAGGCGCTGGTCCGGTAGCGCTCGGCGGCGATGAGGATGAGGCCGTTCACGCACAGGAAGACCGCCGCGAGGATCGGCCTGCCGAAGAGCACCCGGAACGTGTGCTCGAACACCAGGCCGACGAGGCCGACCGGAATCGTGGCCAGGATGATCATCCAGGCTAGCCGCTGGTCGGCGCTAACGATCCGGCGCTCCGCGATCGAGGAGAAGAAGCCGCCGATGATCCTGACCCAGTCCCGCCAGAAGTAGATCAGCAGCGCGATGGCCGTGGCCACGTGCAGCCCGACGATGAAGGCCAGGTAGGGGGATTCGGGCTTGGCGACGTTCAGGTCGCTGGCCCAGCTGCCGCCGACGATGGCGGGGATCAGCACGCTGTGTCCCAGGCTGGAGATCGGGAACATCTCCGAGACGCCCTGGACGAGGCCGACGACGGCGGCCTCTAGGTAGGTGAGGTGGGTCATGCCAGCCCTTCGCCGGGGGACGGTGATGTGGCCCGTATCCGTCCCGACGGCACCGGGTGCGCGGAGGACGGATCCGGCGGGCGGCCGCAGTGGCATACTCGGACCCACCGGAGTGCTACAGCAACTGTAGAGCATCTACGCGATTTGTAGATGCAAACGAGGCAGGAGGCGGGCCCATGCGTGATCCCGGCCCCCAGGCCGCCGGCGACCCGTCCGGCCAGGCGCGGCGCGCCGCCGGGGCCCTGGAATCGGCGATTCTCGCGATCCTGCGCAACGCCGGCGAGCCGCTCAGCCCCGGCGACGTCCGCCGCCGGCTGGAGGCCGGCCAGGGGGCAGCGCTGTCCTACAGCACGGTGGTGACCATCGTGTCCCGGCTGCACGCTAAGGGCCTCCTGGCCCGGCAGCGCGCCGGGCGCGGCTTCACCTACACGCCGGTCGATGAGGTCAGCCTGGCCGCCGGCCGGATGACTCAGGCGCTGGGGAACGGCACCGACCACGACGCGGTGCTGAGCAGGTTCGCGTCCGGCCTGTCCAGCCGGGATGCCCGGCTGCTGCGCGGCCTGCTCGCCGGCCAGGCCGGCGCGGCGTCCGGCGGTCGCGACCGGGGCGAGGAGCGGGGATAGGCGCATGTGGCTCCTGTACCTCCCGCTAGTGATCCCGGCGCTGGCCGGCGCGGCCGCCCGCCCGCTGGCCAACCTGCTGGAGCCGCGCCAGGCGACCTGGCTGCTCACGGTGGCCACAGTAGCGCTAGCCGCCTGCAGTATGGCCGCACTGGCGCTGTTCGCCGCTTACGCGGCGGCCAGGGCACCGGCCCTGGCCGAGCTGGGCGGCTACTCGCAGTCGGTTATGCGGCGGGGCGACCCCATTTCCGCAGCCGCCGGGGTGGGGGCCGCGCTGGCGCTGGCCGGCGGGGCGCTGGCGGCCCTGGTCATGCTCCGGCACTGGACCGGCGCCCTGGCCGAGTCCTACCGGCGGGCGGCCCGGCTCTCCGCCGATGACGGCATCGTGGTCGTGCCGGGCCCGGACATCGAGGCCTACGCGCTGCCCGGCTGGCCGGGCCGGATCGTGGTGTCGGGGCGGCTGCTGGACCGCCTGGACGACGACCGCCGGGCGGCGCTGATTGCCCACGAGCGGGCCCACCTGGACGGGCGGCATCATCTGTTCGCCGCCGTGGCCCGGCTGGCCGCCGCGGTGAACCCGCTGCTGCTCCCGGTGGCCCGGGCGGTGGAATATACCGTGGAGCGCTGGGCTGACGAGCGCGCCGCCGCCGTCACCGGCAACCGCCGGGTGGTGGCCGAGACCATCGGCCAGGTGGCCTTCCTGGCCAGTCCGCGCCGTCGGCGGGCTCCCGTCATCAGGCTGGGCATCATCGGCTCGCGCACCGTGCTGGGACCGGCCACCTTCGCCGGGCCGGTGCCCCGGCGGGTCGCCGCGCTGCTGGCCGCCCCGCCGCCGCGACGGACGCTCCTGCTCGCCGCCTGCGCCGCGATCGTCTTGCTGGCCGGGATATCGGCCCTGGAGGCGGCCAGCGACCTGCACGCCCTGCTGGAGCTGGCCCAGGCCGCCGCGGGCTGAGCTGCCGGAGTCTGAGCGGCCGGAGTGTGACTAGGCCAGCAGGCTGCGTATGTCGTCGGCGTCGAGGCCGGCACCGAACATGCCCCCGCCGTCGATGACGCTGGCGAACAGCTCGGCCTTCCTGGCCTTCAGCGCCATGACCTTCTCCTCGATGGTCCCGGCGGCGATGAGCCGGTACACCATGACGTTGCGGGTCTGCCCGATACGGTGGATCCGGTCAGCCGCCTGGGCCTCGGTCGCGGGATTCCACCAGGGGTCCAGCAGGAAGCAGTAGTCGGCCTCGGTGAGGTTCAGCCCGGCCCCGCCCGCCTTCAGGCTGATCAGGAAGACCGGTGCCGAGCCGCTCTTGAAGCGCTGCAGCACCTGATCCCGGTGCCGCGTGCTGCCATCCAGGTAGCAGTAGGGCACGCCCGCCGCGTCCAGCCGCGCGCGGACCTGGCTGAGGAATCTGGTGAACTGGCTGAAGACCAGCGCCCGGTGCCCGCCGCCGGCGACGTCGGCCAGGGCCGCCAGCAGCGCGTCGATCTTGGCGCACGGCAGGTCGGCGTGGGCGTCGTCGACCAGCCCGGCGTGCAGGCTCAGCTGGCGGAGCAGGGTCAGCGAGCGCAGGATCGTGAACCGGTGCGCGTTGATGTCGTCGAGCAGGCCGAGGACCTTCTGCCGTTCCCGCTGCAGGTGAGTCTGGTAGACCTGGCGGTGCCGGGGGTGCAGCTCCACCTCCAGTACCTGCTCCTGCTTGGCGGGCAGGTCGGCGGCCACCTGCTCCTTGGTGCGCCGCCTGATGAGCGGCTTGATCCGCCGCCGCAGCTGGGCCAGCAGCTCGGCGTGGCCCTGGGCTTCGATCGGGCGGGCGTAATAGTCGCGGAAGCGGACCGGATTCGGGAACAGCCCCGGAGCGGTGATCGACAGCAGCGACCACAGCTCCATCAGGTTGTTCTCCATGGGAGTTCCGGTGATGGCGATCTTGACCGGGGCGGGCAGCCGCCGGGCGCACTGGTAGATCTTGGACTGGTGATTCTTGGCGTACTGAGCCTCGTCCAGGATCATGCCCGACCAGTCCAGCTCGCTGTAGGTGGCGAAGTCGATCCGCAGCAGCGTGTAGGAGGTGATGACCGCGTCGGCGCCCGCGACGAGCTCACGCAGGCCCTGGCCGCGCCGGGCCTGCGTCTCGCTGATCGGCACCACCTTGAGGCCGGGGGTGAACCGGGCGGACTCGGCGGCCCAGTTGGATACCACGCTCGTGGGCGCCACGATCAGGAAGGGCGGTCCGCCGGGCCGGGCCTGCCGGGCGTGACAGACCAGCGCCAGGGTCTGCAAGGTCTTGCCGAGACCCATGTCGTCGGCGAGAATCCCGCCGAGCCGGTGCTGCCACAGGAACGCCAGCCACCGGAATCCGTCCAGCTGGTAGGGGCGCAGCTGCGCCGCCAGCGTGGCCGGCGGCGGCACGGGCTCGATGCCGTCGGCCGACAGCAGCCCCTGAACCTGGCGCTGCCAGGCGCTGGCCTGGTGGCTGACGATCCCGAGCTCGGTCAGCTCCTGCCACAGGCCGGCCTGGAAGGGGCTGATCTTAAGTGACCCTGGCGGCAGATCCTGGAGCGCCCGGGCCTCGGCGATCAGCCGGGCCAGCGCCCGCAGCTCGGGCTTGTCCAGCGAGAAGTAGGCGCCGCCGGCGAGCAGCAGGTGCGACTCGCCCTGGCTGAGGGCCACGAACACCTCAGCGAACGGCACCTCCCGTCCCTCCACGCTGATGGTGACGCCCAGGTCGAACCAGTCCGCCTCCCCGGTCGCTTCCTGAGCGGATACGCCGATGCGCAGCGAGTCGCTGGCCTCGCGGTAGTCGGCCGGCTGCCCGGTGACCTCGAGGGTCACCCCCGGCTGGTCGGCCGCCAGCGGGAGCAGCTCGGTGCTGAACCGCATGGTGTCGATGCCGGTCAGCCGCACCCGCGGCGCCAGCACCCGCTCGGCGGAGCCGGAATTCGCTCCACCCGCCAGCCGGCCGGGCCGCAGCAGCCCGAAGCGCTCCAGCGGGAGATCCAGGGCGGCCAGCAGGGCCCGCTCGGCCGCCACGTCCCGGTATCCGCCGTCGGCCGGGCCGGGCTCTAGCTCCGCGCGGACGTGCGAGTCGCCGACCTGGTAGGCCCACTCCCAGCCAACCTCGACGTCATGGCCGTCGGAGTAGGACGCGCGCAGCACCAGGGTCGGGCCGCTCAGCACCGGCGGCGTGAAGGAGCCGTCCGAGGAGATGACCGTGGCCGTCTGCCGCAGCTGCGGGTAGTACTCTTCGCGGAACCGGGACTGCCCGGCCGCCGGAATCTGCAGCCGCTGAGCGGCCAGCGTCATCCGCTGCAGCGGCGGCGGCACGGCCGCCGACAGCCTGGCCAGCCGGAAGCGCCAGTCCCGGCGATCGCTGCCGAGCTCCGCCTGCCCGGAGTCGACATAGACCAGGCCGTGGCCCTCGCTCCCGATGAACCGGATCGGCGTGGCGGCGGACTGCCCGGCGTCGATCCGGAGCGTCGGGACCATCGCGAGCGAGCCGGCGGCGTCGCACTGGGTGATGTCCAGGCACAGCTCCGCGGTGCGGTAGGTGTCGATCGGGCCGAGCTTGCGCCCGTACACCAGCTGTAGCCCGGCGGCCTGAGCGTCGTCCAGCAGCGGCCATAGCTGGCGAGACTCGAAAGCCGACCAGTCGATCGACTTGTCGTCGCCCCACGAGTAGTAGGCCGGCTGGCCGGCCCGCGACCGGTACACGCCGTAGATCTCCTGCAGGAGCTCCACCTGGGCGGCCGGGTGCTCGCCGTAAAAGCGCAGGGCATCCAGCTTGGACCAGCTCAGCGAACCGTTCACCCAGCCGGACCGGCCCGGCCGGACTAGCCGGGCCAGTAGCCGGGGCGGGGCGACCGCCGCTGGGCCCGCACCGGAGCGGCGAGCCGGGGCGCCGGGAACCCCCGGGGACAGCGTCAGCTCGATGGCCAGCGGCGTGCCGCCGGACTGGTGGCCTGCCCGCCCGCCCGGCCCGCCGGTCAGCAGCGACTCCAGAGATCGCTGCCAGCCCGCCGCCGGCTGCCGGCTGTCCGTCGGCGGCGCGGCCGCGGCCGCCAGGGTCAGCGCCACGGCATGCTTGCAGTTGACGGCGACCGGGCAGCTGCACAGGCCCTGCTCGAACTCCAGGAGCAGTCCGTCGGCCGGCGTGACGTACACGGTGGTGGTGTAGAGCTCGCCGGCGCTGCCGTGCACGGTGCCGCGCAGCGCGCTGTTCGGCTCGTCCCACCACATGTGCAGGACCGCCCGGCGCCGCAGGCAGTCCTCCGCCCTGGCCAGGCAGGCCGCCCCGACGATGCCGGGCAGGCTGGCGGGATCGATGTCGGGCCAGGCGGCATCCTGCATGCTGGCGACGCTATCCGCCGGCACTGACACTGCGCGCCTGATACGCGCAGGCCGGGTCCCCGGCGGCCGGGCGCCGGCTGGCCGGGTCAGGCACCGGGCAGGACCGGCAGGATGACGCAGCCGGGATGCGCGGAGTCGTTATAGATCTCAAATCGGCACCGTCGTGCGCTGGTCGCGGCGCCGAAAGGCTCCGCCGTGCCGAAATTGCGCGCGAAGCGCGGGAACGCGCCGCCGCTGATCTGCAGGCGGAGCTGGTGCCCGGCCTGGATCCGGTAGGCCGTCGGGGAGAGCTCCACGTCCACGGCCAGGATCCCGTCGTCGCCCGCCTCCACGTCCGGGGCGGGCACCGTCTGCGGGCTGAGCCGCCGGATGCCGTCCACCACGTTGCGGGAGACGCCCTTGACGTCGACATCGCAGACCCGGACGAACAGGTCGGCGTGCTCGAGGCTGGTGCGGACGAAGATGCGGGCGCGGACCGGCCCGACCAGGTCCCGGGCAGCCCGGAGGGGCTCGGCGGTGTAGGTCAGGACGTCGGGCCGGGCTTCGGCCTCGGAGTTATCGGCCTGCTTGCCGGGCGGCTGCAGCAGGGGGCCGCCCGGAGCCGGCGTCGGGTCCGCCGGGTCGAAGACGAACCTGGCGGGCGCGGCGGCACCGCGCTCGGGATCCAGGCTCAGGGCGCCGGAGGCCCGCAGGTAGTAGGCCGTGGCCTCGGCCGCCTTCGGCGGCCATTCCTCGAAGTCCAGCCAGCTGCCGGCCACCTGGAGGAAGACCCGCACGGGAGCGCCCGATGGCGGCGGCGCGCCGCGCAGGTGGTGGTCCAGCCAGCCGAGATCCTCGGCCATGATCGCCTTCAGCTCAGCGGGCTCGCCATGCAGCCAGGGCCCGACCGTGAGCCGGGCCGGGACGCCGGCCGCGCGGATCGCCGCGTAGTCGCCGAGCTGCTGGGGCAGGAACAGGTCCCACCAGCCGGTCACCATGCTGACGGGCGGCAGCCGGGTCAGGTCGGCGCCGTCGTGGTCGGCCCCCGCCCAGAACTGGTCGGCCGGCCCGGCGTGCTCCACGAAGTCCCGCCAGAAGGGGACCGGCGCCCCGGCCACGTCGACGTCGGCGGCCTGCAGCGGAACCTTCCGCAGGGCCCGCCTGAGCCGGGCCGCCTGGCGCGGATTCGGCAGCTCGCTGAGCGGGCCACCCCGTTCCTGCTTTCCGACCACGCCGGTCCAGCTGAGCGCGTTCTGGATGGCGGGCGCGCCGTGGGCGTAGAACGACGCCGATATCCGGGCGGCGGTGATGTTGAGTGACACCGAGCTCAGCGGCGGGTCGACGTAGGGCGCGACGGCCCACTGCGTGTGGCCCAGGTAGCTGCCGCCGGTCATCGCTACCTGGCCGTCACACCACGGCTGGCCGCGCAGCCAGGCCACCGTGGCCACGCCGTCTCCCCGCTCGGAGGTGAACGGGCGGAACAGGCCGCCCGAGCCGAAGGTCCCGCGGGTGCTCTGGATGAAGACCTGGAAGCCCCGGCGCGCGATCGGCGCGGCGAACAGCATCGCCGCCATCCCGGCCCGGCCGTACGGCGAGCGGATGAGCACCACGGGCAGCGGCCGGTCGTCGCGGGCGGGCCGGTAATGAGTGCCGAGCAGGGTGACCCCGTCCGGCATCGGCACCGCGACGTTGGACCGGACCGTGTACGGGGTCGCCGCGCGCGGCAGGCCCATCACTCGGTCAGCGGCCAGGCCGGCCAGGCGGGACAGCGGGTTCACGGCAAGCCTCCGATGGGAGCGACAGGGCCTACCCGGAGCAGGTTACGGCGGCCGCAGGACCGGACGGCCGCCGGGCTAGGCCTGCGTCCCCCGCAGGCTGCCGATCCGCAGTGACCCGTCGGATGAGCCCGTGCTGCCGGGCGAATCCGTGCTGCCGGGCGAATCCGTGCTGCCGGCGGAATCTGCGCCGCGAGCTGGCGCGACTTCCCTCTCCGCCTCGCGCACGTAGCTCTCCGGGTCCTTGTCGACTATCGGGACGCGCCCGAAGTTCCGGGCCTCGAACGCCGTGAACGCCACCGCCAGCTCGTGACGGAGCTGCAGCCCGGCGCGGCGGCGGAAGTCGGTGAGGCCCTCGCGTTCTTCCTCCGCCATGTGGTCGCCGTTGGCCACGTTCACCGCGGCGATCGCGTCGTACCAGCCGCCGCTGCCGGGCTGATGCCCCGCCACGGCCAGGATCGAGTCCCGGATGTCGTTGTGATCATGGATCGCGTCCAGGGTCTCTTCCTCGGTGCCGGCCGCCGTGCCGGAGCTGAGCCCTACCCGCAGCAGCTGCGGGTAGAAGATCTCCTCCTCCGCGGCTGCGTGCACCTCCAGGAACGCCGCCAGGCGTCTCCAGACGGCCTCCAGAGCCGCGCTATCGGCGTGGTCGATCTGCTCCAGGATCGCGAAGAGCCGGCGCTGCTCGGCGTGGTCGTCGAGTATCAGCTGGGTGATGTCCATGGGGCCAGTCTTCCCTCAGGCTTTGATGAGCGCACCGGTGGTGGCGGGTTCGCGGGCCGGCCGGGCCGGCCGGCCCGGCCGGCTTGCGTCCGGTACCTAGTGCCGTAACCGGCAACGTTTGCCCTGTCCCGCGAGCCGCGATGAGTTCTGCGGCGTCCGGCGGTCGTACTGTCGGACCCGTTACCGAGGAGGACTTCTGATGCGCAGCGTGACCTATTCGATGGGCGTCTCACTTGACGGCTACATCGTCGGGCCGGACGGCGACTTCGACTGG
>Ga0208219_1000104_pt1 | contig 37103 bp, 36 predicted proteins | sample NGESurshal072012_7_FD_184469 | JGI IMG/M metagenome (GOLD analysis project Ga0208219, IMG submission 184469) | Arctic peat soil microbial communities from Barrow, Alaska - NGEE Surface sample 53-2 shallow-072012 (SPAdes) | ecosystem: Environmental > Terrestrial > Soil > Wetlands > Peat ... | reverse complement strand
CGACACGCGGACTTGCCAAGAGGTCGCTGCGCCTGGAGTAGCCGATGCCGCGTGAAATAGAACCCACGCGATCTGTCCTTATTACTGGTGCTGCCGGAGTGCTCGGTAGAGCAGTGGCAACCGAGATGACCCGGCGAGCATGGACAGTGATAGGTGTGGACATCACACAGGGACCGCATGTGTCCGCAATACTGGACCTATCGTCTGACGACGAATTGAGCACCCTTGAGACGCTTGTTAAGCGACGGTCCGTAGACGGAGCAATATTCTGTCACGGCCATCTTGGACGCCTCGAGCTATTGAGCACCACGAGTGAAGAGATCAGTTTGACTCTCAACAACAATCTGATGTCCACTATCAAAGTTGCAAAGCTACTTCTACTGCTGAACCCGGAGGCATTCAAAATCGTGCACGTCGGCAGCCTGGCTGCGGAGACGGGAGCAACGGATCCAATATACGCAGCCAGCAAGGCGGCGTGTCGCGCCTTCGTCTTGAGCCTTGCCCGCAGTCACCTCAATTGTCGATGCTGCGTGATAGAGCCGGGGCCATTTGAGTCACAAATGAACACTTCTAAAGGTAATTCCTTGAAGTACCTGAGTCGGAGTCCAATTGGCCGGCTAATAACGCCACATGAGGTCGCACAGGTCATTTGCTCAGCTTGGGAATGTGCCGAAGCCCTCAATGGGTCTGTGATCCCAGTTGATGGGGGAATACGCATCTCATGAGCGCTGGCGTTCCTTCACTCAACTTAGGTTCCCGCCTCACACCAAGGAGTCTTCAACGAGAGCATCGGCGCATCTCGCGAACCGGCAAGCCTGAGCACACAGTGTCTGACGTCGTAATTGATCTCTCGGCTGTAGAGTGGTTCGAGCTGGCATCGCTCGTTGACCTAATTGTCATGATCGAAGGCTTCCTAGCCGACGGCGTGGACACCCACATTTTGACTCCATTCCCAGATCTATTTCTTGATGAATCCCGCTTCGCCTCGGAGAGCGTCAGCAACGAGAAACTGGCTAGAGCGGCTGCATCAAGGCGAGAAGAGGTATTGCGACATCTCGGGTCATTGCGCTTTCGGACGGCGATTGAGGAAGTAAGTAGCAAGTATCCAACTCGCTGCCATATCATCCAGCCATCCAGTGAGCCAGATGCAGAAACGACGCCGCATCTCTCGCGCATGCCACTCACATGGGTGCACGCATCCGACCTTAACGACGCATTCAAGTTCGCCAAACTACTTACGAATTTGATTGCTTCGGCTCACTCGGGACCATTGCTCTGGGCGCAAGGAGATCTGGACAGCTATGACGCGCAGGGAATAGTGGAGGTGGTCCTCAAAGAGCTCATTGAGAACGGCCTGGGACACTCGGGCGCTGACCGCGTGTTGGTTGTTGCTTGGGTGCGTCCGGACTCAGTCGCTCCAACCGCGTCGGATTTTGGAAAGGAGGATCGCGCCTATGTAGATTGGCTCCGGTCAATAGGCAAGCGATCGATCGAAATCGTGGTGGGGGACGCCGGACTTGGCATCCCGCAGACTCTCGAACACGCTTTTCGCAAGGCGCTGGAAGAAGGGACCTGGAAGCTTTCTCCAGCGTCTCCACAGGGGCGTGCGGCGATTGTGGAATTCGCGTTCGACCGTCGGTCCACCCGACTCATTGACGAGCTCAAGCGGGGGACTAGGGGCCTGTACAGGATTGATCGCATTGCGCGCAAATACTCCGGGGCGATTGCAGTGCGAACTGAGCGTGAGTATCTGACGATTGACCACGGCTCCTCAAACGGGGCCATTCGATGTACACCCGGGCGCCTGCCAGCAATACGTGGATCGTCGGTACGCCTTTGGTTGTCCACAGCCCTTCCAATCTCACGGGTCGATTTCGGCGCGCCCGTTTTGGAGCGTCGACCGATTACCTGGTGTGAACTCGGTCCGCTTGCAGCGGACGGGATCAGCGTTGAAGGACTCCTAAAACTGCGAACCGCGTTTGACTGGTGCGCCGCGCGTAGGGCGCTAGGCCCAGTCGTCGCAGTCGACGCAAGCAGCGGCGATGGCAGCCACGAGGCGTTGGTGCTGGCAATAGAACAGATTGCAAACGAACGGCACCCATACTCGGTTGTGGTGTGCGGACTCCCGGCGCCCTGGGAGGCAGTTCTCCATGCGGCCGCAGCGCTCAATCACGACGTCGAAGTTGACGAGGCACACAAGGAGTGGTCGGCGATTGATCAGGTTCATGTGCCTGCGCCAGTGCTCATTATGGACTCAGCGTCCCGTCGCGGTCGCTTTACCTGGGCAGGTTGCCCTGCAGCTGACGCCGAAGTGCTGATGCACCTCTCGGATGGGTCCGCGGCCTCTCCTATTGATGTGAGAGTGGACTTCGGCGAGTCGGAGGGATCGCGACTCATTAGAAGGCTGGGTGCCGATGGAGCCAATGTTCACTTTGCACAAGACGGATCATTTTCCGCCAGAATGACGCCGTCGACCTTTTGGTATCTCGTTGCTAGCGGGGCATGGGAGCCGCTTGAGGCAACCGCCATGCTTTCTCCACACAGCGCCATCCTAACGCCAGCGGGAGTCTTCGTAGATAAGTGGCTTAATGTCGCAACCGCGTATGAGTCGAATGATCTTTTTCGCGAACTTAGTGCGAGAGCACTTGCCGCGAAGGCGGCATTTGTTGGCGCATGCACAGTGTTGGTTACGAACTCCAATACTCTGCGCCCTCTATTGGAACGACTCGCGACTGCATGGGGGCAGTCAGGTCCTCGCATCGAAGAATTACAGTTCGATCCTCCAACGGACTTCTCGACTGCAATTCGTGTAACAGATTCAACAGATATTGCTGTCATCTACCAAGAGGTCTTGGTTTCAACGGAGAGCGTTCACCGGTCCATCCGTCATGTGTTGCGGGATGGCGCTGAGTGTGCCGCGGTTCTCGTCCTTGTTGATGGACGGGACGATGTACGGAGCCCCATAAGCGTCTGGGGCAGAGATATACCCGTAGTGGCATTGCTAGATCGCAAACTAATCGTAGATGATCCGGAAGGACCGTATCGAACAATCAATCCCGACACCCACACTTGGGAGTTGGAGGATCACCGAGCTGTACTCGACCCCATGCCAAAGCTTGCACTTACCCCAACCTCTCCCAAATCTGTTGAGTGGATAGACCTGAGACGCTTAGTTGTTGCGTCGAACGCACTTCATCTTGGGCATGTCGGTCGTCCAAGCGGACGACACTTTACTCTCTATCTTGACGCATACGGCCTACGACAGGAGCCAGAGGTATTGAGTGCATTCGATGCTCAAATAACCTCCTGGAAGGAAGAAAGGAAGTTAGGGAAGGAGGCGCTCATCCTGTGGTATCCACACCCCGAAGAGAAGGAGACTTCTCCAGCCAGAGCCTTCGCCGTTGCTCTTCAGCGTATGCGATCAGATGTCCCCAATACTCCTCAACCGATGAACCGAGTACGAACCGGTTCGCGGATGCGGATTAGTCCACCTGAGCGAGGAGACCATCAAGAATCCAACGTTGTAATCGTCGACTGGGGTTCCATTGATGGCAACACTTTGCTTTACGGGGCGCAAGCCGCAGCCCACGTTGGCGCGAAGGCGATCTTGGGCTGCGTGTTTCTCTGCCAACTTCAGCCTGAGTTGGAGAGTGCCTTGGTGTCCATTGAGACACTTCGAGGTTGGCGGATGCTCAAAAGTTCCTCTCACGAGTCTCTTCTTGATTCGCTCGAGCAGCCGCGAGTGCCTGGTCGCGCAACGCTCGACGTTCGCTTTCTCGGAGCCATCAACCTCAAGGGATTTCGCCCAGATGACTGCCCCACGTGTCGCGAACTCAACCGCTTGCAAGGCTCCAGACCACAGCCTCAACTTCTTCAGCGTCACGTGCGGCACATGCGAGAGCAGCGTTTCCACCTGCATTCGAGGCGCGAAATCGTTGAGCGCGATCAAGAGCGTCGCGATATCACTAGTCAATCGCTGCTTCTAGATGCGATCGAACTTCGAGACTCCCTAGAACATGCTTTGCGGTCCTCAAGCTTCAGATTTGCATGGCTCAGATATTTGGATCAACTTGCCACCGGTGGCGACCAGCTGCAACCGGCCAAAGCCCACGAGCACCAGCTTGCCCTCATCACCCTTCTCGACTCCGAACCGCAGTGGCTGCGTACTCCGCCTCTGTCGTTTCAACGAGCCCGGAGGGCGATTGCATCGATCGCTGTTGCCCTCGCTGCGGACTCGACAATCTCCGACTCCTTTCGGTTTGCTGCGATATCCGTCCTTCGCTCATCGTCCAAGGTCGTGTTTGCGGAGGCGCTGGCCGACATTTTTGCAGACGTGGCAAGTGACGAGAGTTTGGCTGGCAACGTCTTGTTTGCAGCATCTACGTACGCTCGACGAGAGTACTTGCATACCTTGAGCATGATTGAACCACTTCGCAAGGCTTTGCAGCGAATGCAGCGTTCAATTGACGATGGCACGATCTCGACAACGCCAGACATAGATTCTGCAGTTCGCTCTGTACTAGACGAAGCTGAAGACGCCCTTGGCTATGCGAAAGCGTATGCCCTGGCTCCCTGGGAGGCGTGGCGCGCCCTGAGGCATGAGCTAACGCAACCTGCCTATGGTGCTCATTCAGACATCGTCCAAGCGCTTAACTCTCTGCATCCCCAGCGGTTTGCCCTCAATGTCGAAGATGCCGAGGATGGTCGTGAGGCCGCAGAGCACTGGGCGCGCGAGCAACTGGAGAGTGAATTCTCCTGGAAGCTCCTCAGCCGCTACATTGACCGCACCCTCGTACCGCTGCTGTCGCGGATACAAGGATCCTTGTTAACAGTGGACGCTCAACAGGTGCTCGGCGAGGCATCGCCTCGCCTAATTGCGTACGTGTCTACTAGAAGGAGGGCACACGATTGGTCGTTTGCGCAGTTGTTGGAACGAATTGCCAGCTTCAGGAGCTCATTGGGACATCTTCAAGTTGGCTCAATCGTCGAGCAGTATTCGGCTGAGTACGAATTCTTGGCGGATGTGCTTTTGCGGCCCAATGACGGCGAGGTGTTGGAGGAGTCGTACCTAATGTCGCTTCTTCGATCAGTTCCCTGTGAGATTCGTCAAGAGATGATTGAGAGGCATCGGGCCGACTTTGATGGCGAACTCTTTGTGAACGGGGACTTTCCGATCGCCCGCGCCTTCTGCACCGAGTTGTTCCTGGAGCGTCTCTTCGACGAAATTGTCCTCAATTGCAAGAAGCACCGACAGCCTCAGAGCAGTGTGACGTCCCCTGCCATAGACATCACTGTGGAAGTGGGCGAAGACGCCATTGAAATTTCCGCCATTAACAATGGCACTGACTCGAGCGTCTCACTTAACCGGAGCCACGATCCGAGAGGGCTTGAAGGTCTACGGACCCGCATTGAGGGATTCGGGGGCTCCCTGACATTCGGCCTACCCGAGCGTCGCTGGTCGAGGAGAGAATTTGAGAGGTATGGTGCCCCAACATGGGAGGTTGGGATCGTGATTCCTCGATCCAGAGGCTGACGTGGCGAAGACTTACCTAGCGTTGTTTGTTGACGACATCCCGTCGGATAGCCGGGACTATGGCAAGTTGATTAAGCGAGCGTGGGCGACTAGCTTCCCGAATACGGAATTGCGCATCTCCAACGAGTCCGATCCAGCAAGGGCGGAAGAGGAGTTGGAAGAGCATCCGGACAGATATTCGGTGCTCATCGTTGACAGGTACTTCGGAATGGGACGGTCGAAGGAGGAGAAGGGCACTGCTGTCCTGTCGGCTGGCAAGGAATACTGCAAGCATCAAGTGCGGATTGCGATTACGGTTACCGACGCCGCGAGCTGGGAGTACGCGGCCACGACCGCCGGAGCACACGCCGTGCTTTCGAAGCAGGCGGTGTCATCGAGTCCGGAGGCCCTTCTCGCACAGAAACTCAAGGAGGCCGTCAGGGCGGCCGAATTTGATGTTGAGTTCTCGTCAGAAGTCATAATCGAATGGGAAGAACGCGATCTTCGGCTCGATGCTGTGGTTCAGGAGATCGGACCGGAGACATTGGCAGAGCTCGCCTCGCGCTGTCTGGGACATGCGTGCACTCTCGTTAAGATCCACCGACTTCGATCTGGGCTTTCAGGAGCTCTAGTATTTCGAGCCATTTGCAAGGTGGAGGGCGCCAACGAGCCTGAAAGGAAGATCCTGCTCAAAGTCTCACGGAGTGCAAGTTCTTTGCAGCGCGAGAGGGACAACTACGGGCTCACTGCCCATTTCAATGACTTGTTTGTAGAGTCCACTCACGAAGACCTTCACTCCTTAGGAGAGTGGAGTGCGATCGCTTATCGATTTAGCGATAACTCATACACGATGCTAGAGTGGATGCAGGAGCGGGGTGCGGCAATTGCGCCACTCAAGAATCTCTTTCAGGACCTTGAAACCATCTATAGCTCTGCCGGACTTGAGCCCGTGCCTGGATCAATCGAGGACGCCACTTTGGGTATCCTCACCAAGGCAAGGCGGGCAAAAATCGAGGAGGCACTGGAGGATCTCAGCGGCCTTGCCGACCGACACAGTCAGGAGGGACTCGACTTGGAGTTTCTCCGACTGGCCATTAGGTGGAACAGATTTGGGGAGACGGAGGCTCCGCTGAAGCTCGCTTCCTTCCGAGTCGCACCTAGCCACGGCGACTTGCATTTGCGGAACGTTCTGGTCAGTCGAAGCAGTAAATCGGTGCGCTTAGTGGATCCTGCAAACATTTCGTTCACGCAGCACTGGGCGGGTGACATTGCCAGGCTCACGGCTGACGCCTATTTGTCGGGACTCAATTCCGGTGAGGACAGCCATGAATGGTCAACCCTGGAGGCTTGGCTCGACGAGTTCAAAGGCTGGTTGGAGGACGTCCCGATCACCGTTGTCAAAGGTGGTTCTAGAGCGCCGCACGCGCTCAATTTCTTGCGTCATGCGTGGGCCCCCTTGAGCGAAGTGTGCGGGGTTGAACCAGCATCCCGAGCTTGGGAATACACTCTTGTGCTCGGAATTGAATTGCTGAGGGGTGGGTACCGTGTCGCCGAGCTTTCTGCGCCGAAGAGGGTGTTTGCATTGCTGGCCGGTCAGTTCAGCCTAAAGGCGGCTCTGGAGTTGGCCGAAGCCGCCCGATGAATACTGCGGTCGGACCTCGGGCGCTTTGCAATCTACGTTCCTTCGAATTCGATCTGTGGTATCCCTTGTTTGACGAATCGGAAACTGAGTGCGTTGTCGCGATTCGCCACACAGGCGCCTGCAGCGAGTCTCCGACGGGCCACAGCACCGTACTTCGAATCCATTCCTCTTGCGTCCTGGGTGAGTCACTTCTCGTCGGAAGATGTGATTGTCGTCGACAGTTGGATGCATCGATTGACCTCATAGGCTCTATTGGCTGCGGAGTCCTCATCTACATTTTGAGGCACGACGGTCGAGGTCACGGCATCGGTGCTCAACTGGAGAGTTTCCCGCTAATGGACAGTGGCTTGACTGCAAGTGAGGCGTACGATCGGATCAGGGGGTCCGCCGACGTTAGGAGTTATAGGTGGGCCACCGCCATCATCAGAAAACTCGGGCTAAAGGAGGTGTTTCTGCTGACGCAGAACCAAGAGAAGGTAGAGGCCGTATTGATGGCCGGAGTGGAGATAATTGGGACAAGTCCGTGCGACATTGAGCATATTCAATCCATCCGCCACCAACTTGGAAGTCGGCCGGCATGACGCCAGACAACTTCGCGGATCGCTTGATTTCGAGAATGAGTGATGTCGAAACGCCCTGCATTGTGGGTCTTGATCCTGTTGTGGAGCTCTTGCCTGCGTTCATTCGAAGAGAGATCAGCCCTGCTTCGGGGCGTTCAAGCGAGGCCATGTGGATTTCTGCTTTCAACGAAATCGTCATCGACGCATGTAGCTCACTTGTCGCCGCCGTGAAGCCACAACTGGCGTTCTACGAACAATACGGGCTCGGCGGCTTAGAGGCATTCGCCAACACGCTCAGGATGGCAAAGGGTGCTGGCCTCATCTGCATCGCAGACGCGAAGCGCGGAGACATCGGCTCTACAGCTGCCGCATACGCGAAGGCATATCTTGGCAATCCTAAGACTGCTTCCGATTTCGAAGTTGATGCTATGACGGTATCGCCGTTTCTTGGCTTTGAAACGTTGGAGCCATTTGTGAGAGCCTGCGATGAGAACGGCAAAGGCTTGTTCATCATTGCACGGACATCGAATCCCGGCGTTGGTGATGTTCAGCAGGCGCGCACAGATCAGGGCTACTCAGTGTCAGAGGGAGTTTGCCGCTACATAGCGAAGGTGGGTCGGGACCTGGTCGGCTCTCTTGGATATAGCTCAATTGGCGCTGTTCTTGGCGCAACTCATCCTCAAGAAGCGTCCGCGCTGCGGGAAGTGATTCCTCAGTCACTCATTCTGGTCCCGGGTTATGGAACACAAGGTGGAACAGCACGTGGATCGGTTGCCGCTCTGGAGAGGGAGCGATTTGGTGGTGTTGTGAGTGCATCGCGATCAATCACGCAAACCCCTTCCGTGATTGAGTCCAGAAGCGAGGCGGAACTGCGAGGAGCGATAGTCGACAATGTTCTCGGCATGATTACTGAGATAAAGTCTGCCTTGGATGTCGACGAGTCGTAAGCTGTGACGCATTGCGATCGAGGAGGTCGAAGATCGCCGGAATGCCGTGCAATCACAGTCAGGGAGTGTGAGTTCTAAGCGAGGTATGGTCAGCTGTTTGCTTGATAGTTCTCAAGGAATGGTGCGGTTGTTCTGCGAGTATGTTCTAATCCCACTGGAATCAAGCGAGCCGAGTGACCTGCACTGCTACCAAACCGCAAAGGAACCGATGCAGAGCCCTGCGACCAATAGCACATAGAGCGCACCACCGTATCTTCCTGGGATTAGCGGCAACTCGGAATAGCGCGCATACAGTCGTGTGCTCATCCTGGCCTGAAGCAGGACTTCGCTGTCGTACGATCTCGCGCTCTTTGGCTCGTTTTCATATCTTGATGAAGCCCAACCTAGCTGCAGCGTTTCGCTTAGTTCTTGAGAGAGCGCATCTCCGGTCTTTCGACGGTTCTCAAATAGGCCGACGAAAACAATGGCGCTCATCGTGGCCAATGCTTGGCTAGCTATGAGGAGATCTCGCCCGACAGCACTTACCACTCTGTGACCATAGAGGGCTCCAACAGCAAGACCAACGCAGACGACCACGTTTGCCAGTGACAGCATTCCGATCAGACGAAGTTTTCCTGATCTTCGACTGAGGTCCTCAGTGAGAAAGTGCGCCGCTTCCCTGACTGAGGATCGAAGTTCATCCTCGTGCCATCGATCGCTCAATCTGACACCGCCAACTTCACTAGGTCGCGAAGGAATATCGTGTGCGTCCGCTTGCGGTCAGAATCACCAAAGAATCCTGGAACGACGCCGTCGTCAAAAAAACGATGGAATACCGAGCTATATGGCAATACCGATGTGTTTCTCCAACCAGCCTCCCTTAGAAGCCGCGAATACTCACCACTACGATAATGTTTTAATACTTCAACTCTGTTGGCGTACCAGAGGTCGGCCTTAGTAACGATGGTCAGAACGAACTTTGTTAGTGCAGGATCCAAGAGGCCCAACCACTCACCGAGCATGTCCATCTCAATCTGTCGGTGAGCTCTCAAATATAGGGCACTAGGTCGCCCTGTGGCTGTCAATGGGGACTGCTCCTGCCCAGCTGGATACTCATGGTACCCGTAGGAAACGACATTGAGGATGATTGGCTCCCGCTGTCTGAGATGCGCGCGGTAAGCCTTTTGTCGCTGGCCGTCGAGACTGATATCTCCCGGAGTATCATGAATTTTGAAGAAGTGGTCTGTGATCCGTATCCTTTCGTTTTCGACCACCATTGTCCGATCGGAAATGGGAATGTCGACGGTTTCTCTCTTGATAGCCCGACGTAGATTGCTTTTGCCTGTACCTGTAGATCCAAGTAACAACACATTCTGCCGACGTCGCAACGCAGCCTTGAGTTGATCTAGGCGCCCATTCTCCACGCTATGCTCGACAACTTCCTCGAGAATCTTGCCGAGAATCGCTGTTTCCGCTCCGCCTAATGCCATGTTGCATACCTCGATCCTCGATGAACGCTTCGAATAGGATACTTCCGATGTCGGGCGGCGCCTCGACCGGCTAATCGCCTCTCCCGGAGCTAGTACGCCACCTGGCACGCAAGGGATCGCCGCCCAGAAGGCGGAACTCCGGACTTGGCAGCGCGGCCTTAGACTTCGCGACACCGCCGTGGAGCCTCCTGGATGAAGGGTTTCTGAGCTCGAAATCGGTCACAATCGAAATCAGAGTCGAGATCACGAAGTTACTCAGCTGCAATATCGATCGTTGAGTACGCCGCCAAGACTCAACGCCTCGGACGACAGCTAGGTCCAGACCCTCCCGCGCAGTTCCTACGGGTTCGCGCAGCCTCAGGGCATTGCCTTCGACGGCACGCACCTTTGGGTCGCGAATTTTGGCGGCACCAACACAGTGACCGAGATTTCGAGCCGCTCACCAGCCCGGCGTGCGAGCACCAGTCATAGAACCTTACTAACCGCGTTGGCTCACTCACCGCCTTCCCTGAACACTTTCAAATGACAGGGTGCGGCGTTTCCCGACTCCCGGCGGGGACATTTTCGTTACACACCTACATGGTTATCATGCTCAGTCTGACCGTATCTACGTAAATCGGCATTCGGTGTTGTTGGATGAGGCCGCCATACATCTACTTCGGTTTCGCTCCGGCGGGGGCGAAATGGAGATTCGAAGTGAGACGCTGCTTTGCGTTGACGGAAGTGTTCCTCTGGCTCGATTGGAGCCTGAGCTATGAGCCAGGTCGTGAAGTGGCATCGGCGAATGGCGTCGTGGACCAAACTGCGGTGCAACATGTGATCGAGATGTGATCGAGATGTGATCGAGATGTGATCGAGATCGTCGAAGATCGCCGGAATGCCGTGCAATCACAGTAACGGAGAGTGAGCATCGAACTCACGAGCCGTGAGTTCGATGCTCTTGGCAGGATCGCCGGCGGTCCGCGCCCCAGCAGCGCTAGGCGAATCCTGACTGGTCGAGATCCGTGTCAGAGAATCCACGTGTGCCCGCCTCACGCCATCAATGACGGAGGATGAGGACAGCACGTCCATGCGCGCTCTCACCAGCCCCGCCTGCTGCCATGCACCAGATCGGTCCAATGCACGTGACTGTCAAGAGCCCGTTCTGAGGGCGATCTGGAACTGGGTTCCTCCTGTCGCCCCAAGCCTTGCCAAACCACTCCTCGACCAACGTCAGATCGCCGTGTCCAACATTTGAGTATCCCACGGCGACGCACGAGCGCGTTCGAAAGCACGAGATCGATTGAAGCGACGCGCCGTGGAGCCCTCGGCCCAGACTCTGTAGCTGCCAGCGTCGCCCATTCCAGCGTTCGACAATGCCCGAGACTGCCGATGAATCATCCTCAACGCCCGCTGCCATGCAGAAGGCCGACGAGGCACACGACACTCCGAGCAGGCGAGCGCCCGTGCTGGTCTTGGAGATAATTGGCCCCGGAACGACTCGCCATATCGCCCCATCCCATTCTTCGGCAAGGGTCGTGCTCTTGCGGCCCGTACCTTGTGTTCCCACGGCCATGCAGAAGTGCAGCGACGGACACGAGACCGCATCAAGTGCATTCGGCGCGTTGCCGAGTTCAGCAGCTGTCCGGAATGACCAACGTTGCCCATCGAGTATCGCGACGCCTGCCGTCCATCGCCTGATGAAGCGACTGCCAACGGCCACACACTCCGACGGAGAAGGGCAAGAGACGCCTCGGAGCCCCCCTTGAAGGGTGTAGTCATACGGATCGGACAGCCCACGCCATCTAGATCCATTCCACATTTCAATCAGCGGCGTCGGGAAGAAGTCCGACGTAACAGAGCCAACAGCTGCACACCACCGTGACGACGGGCAACTGACGGCGCTAAGCTCCGTTGCCCAATTGGCGACCTTTTGGTTAAGACTCTCCGACCAGCGCCCGGAGGTTCGAACGACTGCAATCGCTGCGGAGGAATAGCCCCGGGCGGCTCTTCCGACTGAAACGCAAAAGGTGCTTGATGAGCAGCTGACTCCGAAGAGGACAACGCGAGGATTGTTGACGGCCTTCACAATGCTCCACGTGCTCTTGGCGGGTGGACGTGAGTCCGCAGTCGCTCCAGGGAAGGAGCTGATGGTTGCGGCGATCGTGACGCACGAGGCAAGCGCTCCGATGCGCAGTTGTCGAGACAACAGAACGGACTTGATGCGCGCCGTCGGGATGGTCGTTCGATTCATGAGCTCAACGGTCGTGCCGCGCGGGCAAAATTCGTTGGCATCTCCCTGCTGCAAAACCATCGGAACTTCTCAGGTCGGACACCGATCTCCATGTGCTACGCTGTAGCACATGGAGATCGGTGTGAGGGATCTACGGAACCGGACCGCCGAGGTCATCAGCGCGGTGAGGGCAGGCGAACGGGTTGTGCTGACGGTTCACGGTGAGCCGGTTGCTGATGTGGTGCCACATGCAGCACGCGCCCGCTGGGTTGCGGGCGGGACCATCTGGCGAGAGCTGGAGTCGAGGCAGGCAGACGCCCACCTCAGTCTCGAACTCGATGAGATCGCAGGCGGCACGTTGGACGATGCATGATCGCAGCGTCGGCTGGCCTGCTCGATACCTCGGTGTTTATCGCAACAGAACAGGGGCGCCCTTTGGGCGCGGCTCCCTTGCAAGCCGCAGTTTCGGTAGTCACGGTCGGTGAGTTGCATCTCGGTGTGTTGTCGGCGTCAGATTCTCTGACGAGAAGTCGTCGCGCAGACACGCTTCAGGCAGTGCGCGCGATGGATCCGGTGCCGGTGAGCGAATGGGTGATGGACGAGTGGGCACGGTTGGTTGTTGCCTGCCGTATGGCCGGCGTGACAGCCACAGTGAAACGACTGGACTCGATTATTGCTGCAACTGCAATCTCCTTAGGAGTCCCGGTCGTTACGCAGGATGCGGATTATGACCAAATGGCAGCTGCGTACCCCGTGCTCGAAGTCATGCGCGTCTAGCGCGCTCCCAGGTTGGGATAGTCGGCAGCCCTTAGGGGAAGACTCAAGGTCCAGCTCTCCCCGCGTCGAAGTGACCGGGGAGTTCGATAGCGACGCGGGTTGCATGGGTCCAGAAGACGTGATCGCAATGTGATCGACAATGCCGATCGAGGTTTGAAATTTCAAGCATCTAGAAGTCACCAGGGATGACTTCGGTCCAGAAGCAGAAGCAAGTCTCAGGTTCGAATCCTGCCAGTCGCTCGGACAGGAAGTCCGAGGTGCAAGGAGGACAGGCCCCGGGCGATGCCCAGAGGCGTAGCAGGACCGGGGCGGCGCGCCAGGAAGCCGTCTGGAGGATCGTGACGGCCCCAACGAACCAGGCACTCGGTTCCCGCAGCCCGGTTCTTGTTCAACCTGTCCCCAAGGGTGAATGATTCGTGTCGTGGACTCGAAGGATCGGCTGATGTCGTTTCTGCTCGCTGTGTGCCTGGCCGGCCTCACCCTCGCCGCTTGCGCGTCGTCACCCCAAGCCTCCCCACATGTCACAACGTCAACCGACGCTCCACCAATTTCGGGTCCGGAAGTAACGCTCGGCTGGCCTCTCCCGGAACAAGCCACCATCTTCAATTGGGGGGAAGGCCGCAAGGAACCGCAAGCGATCGTTTCAATCGGCAGCCTTGAGAGTCCGAGCATTGGATTCAGTGCGGCCGTGTCAATCGTCTGGCAGAGCTGGGGCGGTCCAACGGCGATCGGACATGGCCGCCTGTGGCACAGTGCGCCGGGAGTGACGGGTTGCACCTCCCTAGGCTGCCATCTGGTCTGGTGCGGGAACCCCTGCCAGATTGGCCACGTCGTGGTTGTGGCCTTCATGCGAGGAACGTGCTACGGCCATCGCGAATACGGGGCGGTTGAGTGGTACTCCCCGTCGATGGGACAGAAGTTCGAATCAAGAATCTCCGATGTCCCAGTCTCTCGCGCGACACGAACCTATTGCGGCAGATCAAATCCGAACAACATCTGAGGCCACCGCGTATGCGTTGTTCTCCACCGATGACGTCGAAGCAATGGCACTAGGAGGGGAACGCCGATGCCCACGACGCCAAGGAACTTCGATTGGCTGATCGCCCAAATCGGAGTTAGCCCTGCACAAAGGCGGTTTTCCCGCTCGTTGCTGCTGACACCCGATGACCTCGGGGACGGCTGGGCGATCCATAGCGACCGGAGCTGGCCCGTTGGCGGCATGGTTCGGTGGCGCAGCGGAGGCACCGACGCGAGTCGACGCGCGCGAAAGGCGAAGTGCGTAACCGCCTGGCGGGACTTTGAATGCGCCTCCTTGAAGCGGTGGACGTGGATTCAGGTGGCCCCTCTGTACTCCGAAGAAGACGCGGCATCGTATGCAACGAGGATCGAGAAGCAGTTCGTCCCAAACCCACGCAATCCGTCGGCGACACCTCAACTTGTTGGACCCATCGAGGTCGAAGGTCTCTCCGGGACAAGGGCATGGGAAAGTACATCTTCGACGGTGGAATACCCGCGCGGCCTTGCTTGGATGGTCGCCGGATTCGTTGATCGAGTTGTGATTCTGCAGCACTGCAGCTGGGACGGCGATTCATGGTCTAGAGATGGCGCCAATTCGGCGGTGACGTTGCAAGCGGCGAAGGTGCGCTCCTTGCTGGAGCACTTTTCAAAGATGTGACTGAGATGTGATCGAGGTGCTCGGTAATCACCAGAATGCCGTGCAATCACAGTCATCGTGAGTGAGAATCGAACTCACGAGTTGGGAGTTCGACCGTCAAGGGGCGCTTCGGAAACGCGCGGGGTATAGCGGTAGCAAGAGCAAGCAGTAGAGCTACGCGGGACGATGCGTCCCACCTTCTCGGTCGTCGGAGACACGAATAGGTGACGGCGCTCAGGGCCAGTGCGAGAGCTGAGCATCGCCCTGCGCCAGTTCAACGTAGAGGGATCGAAGGGTGACGCTGTACTGGGAATCGAGGGCTGTCTCGCAAGCCCGAGCCGTCGACAACCCGTAGTCCCCGCTGTAATCGACGACGTGACAGTCGGCGTCACGCCACTTCAACCACGCCTTCTCGGAAGAGGCGATCGCACCTCGCTGGCCGGGCATCACGCTGAACAGGAACTTCACTTCGCGATGGATTCGGCGGTCGGCAGCTGCCAGGAAGTAATAGCCGCAGCCGTATGGACCTGTGAACCGTGCCTGCGTGCAACCCGGCGGCAGAGCCTGTTTCACATTGGAAGTGAGTTGCGGGGTCGAAGCGCACGAAGCCAGCAACCCACAGAATGTCATTGCAGCGACGACACCGACGCGCACTCGAAGAGGAGAACTCGTCCGGCATACGCGGGTACCCCAATCCACGAGAGCATCTTGCCTCACAGTGCGCATGCCACGTCCCGAAAGGCAGGCAAGCATTGCAAGCACCAAGGAGCACGAGTTCGTCTGCCCCGCTGGATCCGAAGAGCCGTCAAAGGCGACGCACTACAGCCGCCGAGAGCGACCGCTCCGCGTTCGGCTCATGTTCTCACGAGCTGGATGCTGCGATTCTGACCGTGGACGCCGCCGTCTAGCCCTCGAGCTTCGTGGTCCCTGACGTCGTGGCTCCGGTCGCCTCGCTCTTCACCGTGATGATGACCGTGTGAATACCGCCGGAGGCGAACGAGTGCCAGCCGTGCACCTGGAACACACCCTTCCCGCCGCTGATAGTCGCGACTGTTGTCGTGCCGTCTCCCCAAGTGATCGTCCCAAGGATGTCTGCTCCGATGTCGGACGACTGAGCGTCCGTGACCGTCGCCAGCGTCGCCCCAACGCCGATCGTCCTTGTGGATCTCATCGTCTTGCCGTGGACGTGCAGCACGGGGGGCTGCTTCGGAGCGCACGTCTTCCAGCCTGCGATGGCGTTGCGCACCGGCGTCCTAAGCAGCGCGGTGATTCCTGGGCCGGTGACGTTGTACGCGATGGGGGTCTTCGCGTACGCCGTGTCGGATGCCGAGACGAAGTCACCCCCCACGAACTCGGTCTGCTTCAACGTGGCGCCGGAGCACGAGGGGAAGTACGCCACGAAGGCAAAGTTCGCCCACGCACGCTCGCACTTGGGCCCGGACTGGCAGATCTCCCAGTCGTAGCTGCCGCCCTTCACACCCAGTTGCGCGTGGTCGATGAACGAGTTGACCTGGGCGGTGGTGAGTCCGGTGGGCGCGACGGCACGCACGAGCTTCACGACACCCGGCCAGATCCCCGTGAAGTCGTATCCCATGCTGTTGGCCATCTCGCGTCCGGCGGCCAGCGCATAGAAGGCGTTGCCATAGGGAGCCGGCAAGGCGGCGATCTTCGACCACAGGATGCCGAGGTCAGAGAGCGAGAGCGTGTTGCCGTCCATGGTCGCGGGAAGCCCGCCGCCGGGGTAGCTGTTGCAGCCGATGACGTTGAAGCCAGGCGCGGCAATTGAGGTTTGGAAGTGTGAGTTCTTCATGCCGAGCGACGTGATGAACGAATTCAATGCGGTGACACCGAAGTACTGCATCAGCTCGCGGGTTCGATTGTTGTCGGACACCTGCATCATCTGCTGGATCGCGGTGCCGAGCGGTTCGGCACCCACGATCGTCGACGGAGGGCAGTCCTCGGTCCCGCCGGCGGTGCTGATCTCGGGAACGTCTGTCGTCAGCGCCACTTTTCCGCCCATGACCTGTGTAAGCGCGTAAAGCGCGATGACGGTCTTCATGGTGCTGGCAGGTTCGAACGCGTAGGAGGGATTGCTGCTCGCCAGGACCGACCCGCCGACCTGCTTCAGGTACACACCTTCGGTGCCGCCTGCTGGCGCAAGCACCTTGAGCGCGCAAGTCGTGATCGAGAACTTGCAGGGAGCCAGCCTCGGCGCAGCGGGTGACACGACTCCCGCAGACCGGACGGCAGGTGACGCCGAGGCTTCACTGGTCCCGACCAGCGCGATGGGCGACACGACGGCGAGGACGCCGATCGCGGCCACTCGGCGCAACCTCCATGTGTGGAATTTCACGGCGACGTCCTCTCTATCTGGTCGGACGGACACTACGACAGCGGAGAGGTGATCGACGTGCCCGAGGATCGCCAGAATGCCGTGGAATCACAGTCATCGTGAGGAGATCGAACTCACGACTCGTGAAGTTCATTTGCTTAACGAACGCCCCGCGGATCCTGGAAAGGCGAGGTCGCAATGTCACCGACCATGCTGTTTGAGGTTGAAATCTCGAGCAAGGCACCAGGAATGAAATCGAAGTGGACAGGGGATGATGCCGCTAGAGGGTCCGGGTTCGGATCCCATAGAGCGCTCGCGATTGTCGAGAGAGACCCGGAGCCTCAACGCGCAGAACCCACTGCGTACGCAACCGAACGTTGCTCTTCCCGTACGCCAAGAGCGATCCAACTCCGAGTTCAGCTGATCCCGTCGCCTCTGTCGGTCCCGATGCAGACTTCGGGAACGAAGCCCTTACCTACACTCTGAGGTCTGGTGCGGAGGGAACGATCCACATCGATTCGATCCTCGAGGTAAATGAGGATCCGAAGTACCTGGCCGACATTCAACTTCATCGACTCTCGGTCGAAGCAGGAGAGTTGATGCGGAAGTTGCAGAGGACGGCAAGGGATGTTGCCGACCAACTGGAGACATCGCCGGCCCAGCTCTACCGTTTGCTCGATCCAGCCAATTGCGACAAGTCATTCAGACAACTTGTGACATTGCTCTCAATTCTTGGCGGAACCGTGGAGATGCGTGTCACGGTTCAACTCTGCGTTGCTGATCGAGAAAAGGCTCGCAAGAAGCGAGGCCGACTCAGCGTCTGACTCGGGATCAGGATACTTGCATGTCGCCCTAGGTCCTGAGTCCCAGTCCACTGGTTGAGTCCACCATCCGTTTGAGTGCGAGATGTCCGCTGGATCTTGGCTACCTCGCCGAATGAATGCTCGACCTCTCACGAGACCTTGATACTTGCATTCACCGACACCGAGATGTCGACCGCACCGAGAAGTGGCCCCCTCTAGGATCGACCCGATGCGCGAACGATCGATCCGCACCGCAGCCCTGGCCCTAGCGTCAGCGATCGTGGCGATGGGCGCGATTACTCCCGTGTTCGATCTTGCGGCGCCTGCAGGGGCAACGACCGTGAAGTACTACCTGAGCCTCGGCGACTCGGTTGCACAGGGATACCAGCCGGGATACTCCGACGGATCCGAGACACTCCATGGCTACTCAAACATGGTCCTGACTGACGTCGCGTCAAAGTATCGACTCACGCTTGAGAACTTCGGTTGTGGGGGCGCCACGACAACCTCGATCCTCTACAAGAACGGCTGTCGGCCGGGCGGCCTAGCAAATGACGGTGTGTCGTACCCTTCCGAACCGCAGGCCGCGGCCGTGCTTGGGTTCATTCGTGCGCATCGCGGGCAGATCGCGCTCATAACGATCACCATCGGGTGGAACGACTTTGGCAGCTGTGTCGGAATGCCGAGCCCGTCGTCGTGCGTGACGCCGACGCTCCCTGGCATCGTGTCGAACCTCAGGACGCTCTCTGCCCGCCTCCGCAAGGCCGTGGGCACTTCGACGCCGATCGTGGGGCTGACGTACACCGACGCGGACCTCGCCGACTGGCTGCAGGGCACCTCGGGCAGGGCAAGTGCGAGGTCCTGGATTGCACTGTTTCGAAATAGCCTCAACCCGTCATTTGCTCGGGCCTACAAGGCGGGACACGTCAAGCTGCTCGACATCACTGCGGCATCTGGCGCCTACGTGGCACTTTCGGATCTCGTGGATCTGGCCCCTTACGGCAAGATCCCATTTGCCGTGGCTCAGATCTGCAAGCTCACGTGGATGTGCAAGATATCCAACGACGAGGAGTCGTCGAAGGGATACGCGCTCATCGCATCGCAGATTGCCAAGTACTACCTGCACATCCCTGCGTAGACGTAGAGCCTCGCGAGCGGTTCGCGTTCGTAAGCGCCTACCAAGATAAACCAGTAGCCACTCAGTTCAGCCCCGCCACGCAAAGCGCGCATGGGTGCGTCGTCATATTTGTCAGATTGTGGCTCTGTACAGCGGCGTATGCGGACTTGCGCAGCGTGAAGTGTGACTTGACGATCGGGTGGAGTTCGCGACTGTGAATACAGGCTGCAAGGTTCGTCAAAGAGTTGCGTCAACTACTCATGTAATTGCCCTACAGATCGCTTTCAACATCTACATTTCAATCCCCAAACAAAGCAAATCTTGGCGGTTATGACGAATCCTTCACGACATGGCGGCACCGTCGTCCACAGCGTGGTCGACCTCGGTCCGCGAGCGAATGGCTCTGGCACGCGGCGACAGGTCGAGGCTCAGATGGCGTCGAAGGCCGACGGCCCCTCTTGGCAGGTCGTCGAAGAGCCGCTGTGGTTCGGTCCAGAAGAGCGGCCCCTGCTTGGTTGGCTGGCCCGGCCACGCGGCACGCAGGCACGAGGAGGCGTACTGCTGGCACCACCCATCGGTCGCGAGGCGCATGCCGCCCGCCGCGCGTTGAGGCATGTCGCGCTCTCGATGGCGGCGCAAGGGTTCGTCACGCTTCGATTCGATTACGACGGGACTGGCGACTCCAGTGGATTCTTGGACGACCCCGAGCGAGGCAAGGCATTCGTCGACAGCGTTGCCGAGGCCGCCGAACTCCTTCGCTCATTTGGCCTGGAGTCCGTCTCTGCAATTGGGATGAGACTCGGTGCCACGATCGTGGGGGTGGCCGCCGCGGAGCGCGGGGCGCGATTCTCCTCAGTCGTCCTGTGGGACCCGTGCGAGTCAGGTAGAAGTTACCTCCGCAGTCTTAGTGCGCTTGAGGCACTGCGTCGAGAAGGCGTTGCTGTTGATTCCAGCGGCGCCGTCGAGACCCCGGAGTTCGTCTTCACTCAGCAAGCTGCGCTCGAGCTCCGCGCCCTGCGACTGTCGGACTTGGGTCCGGTGCCAATCGCCGAAAGGGTGTTGGTTGTCACACGAGCTGATCGAAACATCTCGGACAAGTTCAGGGATCGGATGGAACACGAGGTAGTCGAGTGGGTGACCACGTCCGAGCAGGGGGCGCTGCTTGACGCCGAACCTCGTCTCGCCGTTCTCCCGGACAAGTCAGCGAGCCAGATCATGGCGTGGCTGGACGTGTCGCCGCCCGCGCTCGAGCCGTTCGAGGTTCGTGCCACACCCTCCTCAGCGCTTGTGGCGCACGAGCCAGGTCTCTGCGCTGTCCGGGAGCGCACCATCCACTTCGGCTCGCATCAGCTCTTCGGCATCATTTGCGAGCCGGTTGGGGAAGCGCGCGGACCTTGGATCGTCTTTCTCAACGTCCTCAACGGGGAGCACACTGGACCTTCACGACTCTGGGTTGAGCTTTCGCGTCGCTGGGCGGGCCGCGGACTTCGGTGTGTGCGGTTTGACTTCGAGGGGATCGGCGACAGCCCCTGGCTCCCGGGCCAGCCTCAGCCTCACTTGTACGATCAGGGCCGGCTCCATGACACGGCCGAGATTGCACGCTTCGTGAGTCCTGACGACCCGTCGAACACGGTGTTCGTCGGGCTTTGCTCGGGGGCATTTTGGGGCCTGGAGGCGGCACTTGAATTGCAGTGTCGCGGCGTTTGCGTGATTACGCCTCCTGTTGGAATGGATGCGCTCCACGCCGCGGCTCGACTCGGCAGCTCGCGCCGCCGTTTCGTGAGAGTGCTCGCTTCGTGGATCAAAGAAGTCGTCGAGCGGCTGCAGTGGATTGCGGCTGGAATCTGGTCCGTGGTTCGAGCGATGCTGCCATCGACTCTCGTCAAAGACCTGCTGGCCAGCGTTGCAGAGCATGGAGGTGACGTCGTCGTGCTGGTGGGTCGCGGGGAGCACTCACCCTTTTCGCTTCCCTTGCTTCGCTCTATCAACAAGTACCCGTTCTTCGGTACGAAGCGATACGTTGTCGAGTGGATCCCCGGACTCGATCACGGCATGCACGCTGCAGATGGCAGAGCTAACACGGTCGCCTCGCTTGAGCGGCACATCCTCGAGCACTTTGCGAACACTTAGGAGATGAGCTGCTCTTCGGACAGGCCCACGTCTTTCGGAGAATGGTTCATTCGGCGGCGCTCTGTCGCCGACGAGAGTGAGTATCGAACTCACGAGCTGTGACTTCGACACTTGGACTCGGTCCGGCGGGCGAGTTCGGCTGCGACCCGCTGGGCACACGTCTCACGACGATGACCTTCGCAGACTGAAGTCCTGTGAACGAGGTTAGGAATAACGGCGCCCTGGACTGTGCGGTTTGATGACAGAATGATCCCGGGATAGGTTCGCCCTGGAGGTCCAACGTGGCGCTTCGCACTCGTTGCGTTGAGCAGAGTCGGCGGCGCAGGCAGCTCTGTACGTGCCTGGTCGCCGTGTTCGCCGTCGCGCTCCTTGGCACTTCGCCGGTCGATGCTGCGCCGACTGCTTGGAACGTGAGCCTGGTGCCGTGGAACGTTCCCGGCCCCTCTCAGCCGGCGCTTGCGAGCGTCGCCTGTCCGTCGCCGGGTGTCTGCTTCGCAGTTGGAGAGCGGAGTGCCAACAGTCACAGCGCTCCGCTCGTGGAGTCCAGGGGTGCCAATGGATGGCGTCCAACCGTGCTCACGGCACCTGGGTCAGAGGGTGGCTTGCTTGCCGGGATTGCATGTCCGTCGCGAACCGAGTGCATCGCGGTGGGCCTGGCAGGGGAGAGCTACGTGTCCTCCGGGACGACACCCCTCATCGAGCGCTATGACGGGAAGCGCTGGCTGGCGACGACGTTGCCCGCATCCAAGCCCGAGTCGTTTAGTGCGATTGCCTGCGCGTCGAAGAGCCACTGCCTCGCCATCGGTGCGCAGATGACAGGGACTCCCCAGAGTCCTACATTCACCGGCATCGCCGACACATGGAACGGCAGTCGGTGGACGCCGTCGGCGGCTGTGCCCAAGAACGAGGGCATTGCGGAGCATCTCGCCTGCCCGACGACGACATGGTGCGTCGCGATCGGCGGATCGTTCGCATTCCAGCTCTCCGGCGGCGTCTGGAAGGCGTCGAAGCTTCAGGGTGCTGCATACGGCATCACGTGCCCTCGGGTCGGCCGATGCTTCGCCGTCGGCTCCACCAGCAATGGGTCCTACGCAGTCTGGATGCTCTCGAGCAACAAATGGTCGCGCCAGCGCGTGCCTGGTGCCGGAGCCGGGAACTACGGCGCGCTGTCTGCCGTCAGCTGCGTCTCGGTGCAGCGCTGCACGGCAGTGGGCACGAACTCCCCAGGTTGCGGACCGTGTTACAACGACACCGGCGTCGCCATGTCGCTGTCCGCCGGGAGGTGGACCGTCGCGGACCTCCCGTACCCCGCGGAGGACCCAACAATGCAGGAGTCAGCGATTGCATGCACATCGGCCACGACGTGCGTTGCGGTCGGGAGCGGGCAATGGGGACTCTCGGATCCTGGCTCGGAGTACCCCTACGGCTATGTAGTCGCGGCCGTGCTGCAGCTGTCGGGCACGACATGGACCGTGCCGCCCCTACCCACCGTGATTGGGCCAGGTGACGCCTGGTTCTCGGGCGTCTCGTGCGCAGCAGGGGCGCCGTGCGTCGCTGTGGGCGACTACCAGGACCAGCAATTCGTCGTCAAGCCGCTCGTCGCGTCGGACTCGACGAGTGGGTGGAGCGCCGAGCCCCTTGCGCTGCCATCGGGCGTGACCTCCGCGACGTTGAACGGCGTGAGCTGCGTCCCGTCGCTCTGCGTGGCCGTTGGCAGCGACGACTCCCACGGCGTTCCCCTCATCGAGGAGATGGCAACGTCGGGGTGGACGTCGGTGACCGCGCCAATGCCTTCTGGCATTTCGTTCGCAACACTTGCCGGCGTCTCTTGCACGAGCACCACCTCATGCGTTGCCGTCGGGAGCGGTAATACGAGTGTCGGGACCGAACTGGTGGTCCTCACGATGCAAGGGAAGACGTGGTCCGCGGCGATCGCACCAGCGCCAGCTGGCAGCGCCAACGCGTATGGGCTGACGGGAGTGGCATGTACGTCGTCTACGTCCTGCGTGGCCGTCGGGGGCTACCAGCCAACGCCGCCGACACAATGGGGGGCGCTGGTCGAGACTTTGTCAGGCGGGGTCTGGCATCCCAGCACGACGCCCAGCATCGCCGGCGATCTCATCCCTGAACTCAGCAGTGTCGGATGCTTCGATTCGGCGCACTGCTTTGCTCCCGGGAACGCCTATGTGCGACAGAGTTCTAGCCTCGCGGCCGCACCCTTCGCCGATGTCGGCCCGTCGCCATGGACCACCTCGGCGCTTGCTTCCCCGCCTGGTGCGCGCGTGGGACTCGCCGGCGCCGCTTGCACGTCAGCGACGACCTGCTTGGCTGTTGGCGACGAGGTGACGACGGCATCGCAATCGTCGCTGGTCGAGACCGGTAGCTCGGGTGCATGGTCCTCGGACGTCTTGCCTGCGCCAGCGGGAACAGTGGGCAGCAGTCTCGCGGGGATCTCGTGTGCAACGAGCTCCTTGTGCACCGCCGTCGGCGAGGGGACCGCGATCTACAACGATGTGCCTGAGGTGGCGACCTACAACGGGCTCGGCGCCTGACGCACGACGCACGCAGGACCTCGACGAGTACTTACGACGTTCATGCCGCCTCCCCCAATGCTCGCAATAGATGAGATTGAACTCACATTTGCGGCGAGGCACACATCGTTATGCATCGGGGCGGCGATCGAAGTCACGAGGCGTGAGTTCGATCGTTAGAAGTGCCTAGGAAGCCCCACTTCACGATCGTTCGCAGAGGCACGGTCGTCGCCCCTGCTCAAGCCCGTCGTAGTCGGGCGGGGAGCGGACCTCAAGGCGCCCTGCGATACGAGAGGTTGACGCGAGTTGGGGAGCGATCTTGCTGCAACCCGCGAACTAATGGCCGCCGGCGAGCGAGGGAGCAGGCACATCTAATCGTCGCCATCCTCGCGACGTGCGACCCCCGGAGCCCTATTGGACGCGACAGGGTGGTCCGCGTGGCTGCAGCGGTTCGTTGGGGTGCCGTACGCGTCGCCTCCCGGCTTTGGGCGAACGGGACCCCGGTCCGTCCGTGCACCCGCCCATCTCGGCCGGGCCGCTCGAGCGACCCGTCGGTACACTGCGACGGTGGCCGACGAGTCCATGGACATGGACCTGTCGCTGGCCTCGCTGCGGGCCGACGCCGGCGACCTCCCGACACTCCTTCGGCTCCTCGTCGAACAGCTCAGCGACGCCCTGGGCTCGCGCCTCGTCGTGGAGCACGCCGGTGGACTCCTCCGCCGCAGCACCGAGGTCAGGCGGCTCCGCATCAGCATCGCCGACGACGAGTTCGAGGCAACGTCATCTGGCAGCAACGTCGAGTGCACCGTCGGCCACCGGTCCGGCGGCATCCGCATCCGAAGCGAGCGGGTCGATGGCGGCACCTGGATCACCAGGCTCACCACCGCCCTCAAGGCGGAGGCCCAGCGGAGCGAGGCGCTTCGAAGGGCACTGGAATCGATCGTGATCGGAGGATCATCGTGACGAACGAAGGCGTGCCTAAGGGCGCGAGCAAGCGGCTCGAGGAGATCGAGAAGGGCCTGTTCACGTCCGACCTGTCCGTGAACGAGTTCCTCGTCGTCAAGGAGGTCGGCTTCCATCCCGTGGGCTTCGTGATGGGGTCGTCGATCTACCACATCGGCATCCAGAAGAAGTTCGGCTCGAGCCAGGAGCTCACGAAGCTCACCGAGGCCATGTACAACGCTCGCGAGCTGGCGATGACCAGAATGGAAGAGGAGGCGTCGACGCTCGGCGCGGACGGCGTCGTCGGCGTGCGACTGGACGTGAACTACTACGAGTGGGGCTCGGACGCCGCGGAGTTCGTGGCGGTCGGCACCGCGGTCAAGGCGGAGGACGGCAAGGACTACAAGACCAGCCAGGGCAAGCCATTCACCTCTGACCTCTCCGGACAGGACTTCTGGACGCTGCTGCGGACGGGGTACGTGCCTCTCGGGCTCGTCATGGGGACGTGCGTGTACCACATCGCACATCGCGGTCTTGCCCAGACGATCTCGTCATCGATGTCCAACGTCGAGTTGCCGAACTTCACACAGGCGCTCTATGAGGCGCGCGAGCTCGCCATGACGCGGATGCAGGACGAGGCCCAGGTGCTGGGAGCCCAGGGAATCGTGGGCGTGCGCCTCGAGGAGAAGTCCCACCAGTGGGGGAGCCACACGATCGAGTTCCTGTCGCTGGGAACGGCGGTGAAGCGAGGCGACGGCGAACCGACGCTTCCCGCGCCGACGACGATCATCTCCCTCGACGGCTGATGTCGGACCAGTCCGCGACGACGACGGTCGCCAACGCGATCCCGGAGGCCGCCGAGCGACGCCTTGAGGACGGCTTGTTCTCGTCGTCGCTCACGATCGGCGAGCTAGCGGCCCTCGACCAGCTCGGCCTCGAGCCGGTCGACGTGGTGCAGGGGTTCTGCGTGATGCACCTCGGCTTCACGACCCAGATGGCGACCCTGCGGCAGGGCATGACCGGTCCGGGATGGTCCGAGCAATACCAGTGCCCGCACGGCTTCATGCTGGGAGGCGAGCACCGCATTTGGGGCCTGAACTTCGAGCAACAGCGCTTCGAGGACGCGTGGACGGAGGGGTTCGAGCAGGCGCACTCGAGGCTCGTGGACGAGGCGAAGGAAGCGGGTGCGCATGGCGTGATCGGCGTCGTCCAGAACGTGGGGACGCGAGAGGGGATCGACGCGCGAGAGTTCCACCTGTTCGGGACCGCGGTCCGGCTGCGCGGGCACGACGCGCCCGCGCCGTTCACGACCTCGCTCGCCGGACCGCGCCTCGTGAAACTGCTCCAAGCAGGCCTGTCTCCCGTGCGCGTCGTCGCGACGCTCGCCGAGGTCCATGTCTACGCGGTGTGCACGACGCAGTACCTCTGCGGCAAGGGCGCCGGGCTCGGCTTGGGCATGGGCATGGGCATGGGCATGGCGCCGAGCGCAGGTGCGGAGATCACGCAGTGGGCCAGCGCCGAGACCGCCGTTCGGCGTCTCGCTCGGCAGCGCCTTCGCACGACGCTCGGCACCGATGAGTTGCACAACGTCTCGATGTCCTGCGACTCCGCGATGGAAGGCGAGGGCGACGGTGCGCTGACCTGCTTCATCGCTGGGGACAGAGTGCGGCGCGTCGCGCCCTTCGCGCAGCAGGCCACCCCGACCGCGGTCCTGAGGCTCTCGTGACAGACCACGGCGCGCCGACGTCCGGCCACGACCCTGCCGCGATCCTGCGGAGGGGTCTCGACGGCACGACCCCCGGCAGCGGGCCGCACACCTCAGACCTCTCGATCGACGAGCTGCTCGCGATCCACGCCGTCGGCTACGACGCGCTCGAGCTTGTCACGGGGAACTCGACGATCTCGATCCCGTTGATGGCGTGGACGCTCAGCCGCGACGAGGTTACGGAGGCCTCCTTTGCGCACCGGCACGCTTTCGAGACGGCTACGAGCCGTCTCCTGGCGGAGTGCGCTGCTGCCGGTGGCGAAGGTGTCGTCGGCGTCGACGTGCATGTCCGCCAGGTCGGCCACGGCGTCTCGGTGGACCTCACGGGGACCGCGGTGCGGCGCATTGACTCCCACGAATCGACGAGGGCGCACCCCTTCGCGTCGGACCTGTCTGGCCAGGCCTTCGCCAAGCTGAAGATGGCCGGTTGGCGTCCCGTGGGACTCGCCCTCGGCGCGAGCTACATGCACGTCCAGCGCGCCACCGCCAGCCAGGTGCTCGGTCGGGTCGGCCAGAACGTCGAGCTCACGACGATGACCGAGGCCCTGTACGCCGCGCGCGAGTCGGCGATGGAGCGCATGCAGTCCATGGCTATCGCCTTCGGCGCCCATGGCGTCGTCGAGGTCAAGGTGCGCGAGGGTCCGATCGGGTCCTTCTCGAGGGCGGTGCTCTTCGCCGCCTACGGGACCGCGGTGGTCCTCGACGCGCCGGCGCACGTCCACCTGGCGCCCATGGCGGTGTTGTCGCTGGACGATCGCGTCACGCAATTCGAGGCGACCAGCCTCGGCTGAGCGTTCGGCCCGCCGGGCGCGCTCCACTGCACGGGGCCGTGCCTTTCGGAGCACTTGTCTGACGGTCACCTGTGCCTTGCAACTCGCTATCTTGCGATCGGCACCCCTTCTCGTCTGGAGGCACTCCTTGGCACGCAGTCGCACGCGACACCTGTCCACCATCGTGTTCGCAACGCTTGCAATCGTTGGGGCCGTCAGCACGGTGTCCTCGGCAAGTGCAGGGACGCGGGCGTTGGCGCCAGGCGATCACACCTTCAACCTCACGGTGCAGGGGATTCACAGATCCTTCATCCTGCACGTCCCCCCTGGCCCCGCGGCCGTGCAGCGTCCGCTGGTGCTCGTCTATCACGGGTCAAGAGCCTCTGCTCAGGGCACAATCGGCGTAACCAACTTCGTAGGGGAGTCCAACAAGAACGGGGAGCTCGTCGCCTTCCTTCAGGGCGTCAACGACCATTGGAACGAGTACTCCGGCGTGTTCAGAGGAGGTGGGATCAACGACGTCACCTACACCCTCGACGTGATCCGTGTGATCGAAGCGAAGGTTCCCTTCGACCACGCTCGGATCGTGGCTTCGGGCTTCTCAAACGGAGCGCTCATGGTGGAGTCGCTCGGGTGCCAGCTGGCGACAACCATCGCCATGGTCGTTCCCGTCGAAGGCCAACTGACAACCTCGATGGTGAAGCGCTGCAGGCCGGCTCGGGCAATCAGCGTCTATGAGATCCACGGAACCGCCGACGCGACGATTGCCTACGGCGGGGGAGGCATCCTTGGAGCGCTGTCGGCGCCGAAGTCGGCGGCGAAGTGGGCATCGTACGACCACTGCGCGACGAGGCCTGCGACCACTAAGCCGAACCGCGGCATGGAGATCACGACCTACACGAAGTGTCGTGGGTCGGTGAAGGTCATGCTCCGAACAATTATCGGCGGCGTGCATCGCTGGACCCCGGGTATCGGGGAGATCGTGGCCGCAGCATTCCCCTGGAGCAAGCCCGCTCGATGAACCGGGGATGAACTACTGCATCTCAGATGTGGTGAACGAGGGCTGCGGGCTTGAAATGGCGCGATCGAAGTCACGACCGGTGATTTCGTTCGCGGCTGGTGGAGCTCCAACGGGACTCTCATACTTCGCGGCGGTCGAAACTGACGATTCCTGCGACCAGCACTGCCAGGAACCAGACGCCGACCCAGACCAGGTAGCCCCACGCCGGTGGCGACTGCGCGAAGAACGGGTTGCCGCCGCTGTCGTGTGAATTGGTTAGGCGCTGTACCACAAACGACTGCGGCTCGAGGTAGTAGATCGCACCCCTCCACAGCCCATCCGTCGGGAGGATGTACCGCGCGACGTTGCCGACGGTCGTGAGCGAGGAGATCTTGAACGCGAGCCCGAGGGAGCCGACGACGCCCGCCAGCCACGAGGCGCCGAAAAGCGCGATGGCGACGACCCCGGTCGCGATCGCGGACAGTCGCGTGCTCAGCATCAGCGTGAGCGTGAGGAGGATCGCGCCCTCCGCGAAGAGGTAGAGCGCGACCACGACTGGATCCGGTGGGACGAATCCGCTCACCCAGTCGACGACAGCAAACTCGAGGAACGAGACCACGGCGGCGTACGCGAGAAGGACCGTCGCCAGGCCGAGCCACTTGCCGAGGAGCACGTCGCTCCGTCGCACGGGTCTCGCAAGGATCGACAGCAGCACCCCCGACTCCGCCTCTGCCGAGATCGCCGGCGATGCCATCGCCGAGGCGCTCAGTGCGACGACGAAGCTGAACATGAACATGAACAAGATGAGCGTCTGCGGGATCGCCACGTCGACTTCACCGGAAGTGAAGCTGGCAGTGTGGGCGAGCCGGTCGAAGCCCCATGCGCTGAGTCCGACGAGCCCGATCGTTATCGCGGCGCATGCGGCGATCAGCTTTCGGCGGACGGCCTCATGAAGCGTGAGCAGCGCGATCGTCACGACGGGGCTCATGGCTTCGCCAGCAGCTCGAGGAACCGCTCCTCCAGGGTCTGGTGCTCGGGGACGACGGCTCCAACTTGGCCGCCCGCGTTCACGATGGTCGAGACGAGAGCCGGGATCTGGTCCGGCTGGATCTGAGCCAGTGTGAGCCACTCGCCGTCGTGGGTGAGGTTCCCGAACCCGGCGACGACCCGGAGGGCGTCGTCGTTGAGCCCCGACACCCTGATACGCACGCTCGACTTTCCCCCGAGGAGCTCCGGGAGGGCACCGGTCGCGACAGAGCGTCCGTGATCGATCACGGTCACCCGGTCACAGACGTGCTCCGCCTCCTCGAGGAGGTGCGTGTTCAGGAAGACCGTCGCGCCGCGGTCCCGGATCCGACTGATGATCCCGCGCACGTCATGGCGACCGACGGGATCGAGCGCGCTGGTCGGCTCGTCCAGGAAGACGAGCTCGGGCTCGCCAACGAGCGCGACGCCGAGTCCGAGTCGCTGCTGCATGCCCTTCGAGAACGACCCGACCTTGTCGCTGCGGCGATCTGCGAGACCCACGGTCTCGAGCACCTCATCGATTGCACCTGCGACTCGGGCCCGGGGGAGCTGCATCAGACGACAGTGCAGCGTCAGCACTTCCTCTGCCGTCAACCAGCTCTGGAACCTGAAGAGCTCGGGGAGGTAGCCGATGCGCCGTCGAGTCTCCCGATCGCCTGCGGGGGCTCCGAGCACCATCGCTTCGCCACCGGAGGGTCGCACCAGACCGAGCAGCAGCTTCACGGCAGTCGTCTTCCCCGCCCCATTCGGCCCAAGGAAGCCGAAGACCTCGCCGCGGCCGACGGTCATCGACAGGCCGCGAAGTGCCGCCGTCGTGCGATACGCCTTGCGAAGCTCAATCGTGTGCACGGCCGGCGAGCCATGCACGTCCGCGCTCGTCGCACCTGGATCCATGTGGCCGAGCAATGTCCCCTCGCGGGTCGCGTCAACCGATCTGTCGAGCGACACTCAAAAGGTCCCCTCTGTCGAGCAGGCCGGCCACGGCGTGGACACCGCTCTGGTCCTCCCAGATTGCACCAGAGGCCGCGTCCGAGCCGTCCACCAGCACGACTGCCCGTGACCCACCGATCACGGCCGAACCCGAGGATATGCCCGGAAGGTTCGGGATCGGCAACGTGGTCTCCAGGTCACCAAGCAGGCGGATCTGCTCGGCGAGCCCTGGCGGAACCCCAGGTCGGGACAAGAGGAAGCTCTCGATCTGACTTACCGTCGCGCCGGTTGCCGTCGCGACCGGTCGTGCCACGTCCAGGATCCCGAGCGTGCCGACGCCATCGATCATCGACGAACCGCTGTAGGAGACGGCGACAGCGGGGCCAAGGCTCACCTGGAGCGAGCTACCCGAAAGGGACGAGCCGACCATGGCGCCAAAGTCGATCGTGGCCTCGACCTTTGGCATCACCTCATAGCGATCGGCTCCACCCACGCCGTTCGGGAGCGTGGTCGGTACCACTATCGACATACCCGCCGCTGCTTCAGCGGCTGTAAGCGACGCGACCTGTTCACTGCGTCCCGACGATGTCCAGCTCAGCGTCCCGAACGGGAGCTTCTCTGACCCCGAAGGGGTTCGGAAGCCTCCAACGGAGGCCGTGGTGTTGAGCCCCATCACCTGAGCGACCTCTTGTATGTCGGCGGAGCTCACTGGCGCCGGCGGGGCCGGGCTTGGCGTGAAGACCGCCGTCAGGGTCGCCGCGGCAGCGACGACGACGAGCATGACGCACAGAGCGGCAGCTGACGCCGTGCTGAGCGAGGCTCCCACAAGCCGCCAACTTCGGTGTGGTCGGAACTGCAGTGTCGTCCCGGCGGACGGCGCAGTGGAACCCAAGGCTCGGGAGCGGGCGAACCCAGCGTCGGCGTCGACAAGCGCCGGCACCTCGAGGCGCTGCGCAGCCGCGGTGGCGTCCTCAGCAAAGCGCTGGCAGCGCAACCTGCACCGCGCGCACCCACTGACGTGCCCAGTGTCGCGATCGGTCACCGCAAATGGCTCGTCGATGAATCGACGAAGTGTGCCGTCAGGAACGTGTCGCACGATCTACCTCCTTGCGAAATCTTGCCTCCGCTCGCCGCAGCATCGTCCCGACCTGCCCGACACGCACTTCCATCGCCTCGGCGATCTCCGCGTAGCTGAGGCCACTGTGGCGAAGCACAAGTACGGTCGCGGCGTGTCTCGGGAGGCGTGCGAGCGCGGTCCGCACCTCTCGCCCGTCCTCGCTCGCAAGCGCGAGCTCTTCGGGATCTGCAGGCGCGCTTATTTCGAAGGCACGCTCCTGGCGGGCGGTGCGCCGACGTCCGGCGCGGAGTGCATTCAGGCTCGCATGAGTGGATGCGACCTTGACCCAGGCCTGCGCGTGGTCAGATCCAAAGGGCTCCGGAAAACGCTGCTGTGCGGAGATGAACACGTCCTGAGCTACGTCCTCGGCGAGGTGGGCATCGCGAAGGATCCGATAGGCGATCCGGACGATCACCGGATACTCCGCCCTGAAGAACTTCTCGAAGTCGGTCGATGCCGGCAGCGCTCCACCTCTCGCGTCGGGCAGCGAGGTCAATGCCGTCCTCATCACCTTGTAAGCACCACGAGCCACGGTTTTGTGACACTGAAAACCGACTCTAGAAGCCGTGGACACTTTGAGGCACTCGCGACGCCTGACCTAATGAGCAGAGGATCTGGCAACGCAACGGAATTCATGCCTCGTCCGCCGACCGTCTGTTCGTGCCGAGCATTCGTGATCGTGAGGGTGGTCGAGCCAGATCGAACTCATGAGGCGGTTCGTTGACTTCCATACCGACAGCGAGTTACGAGTTCGGAGGCAAGTACCACAGTCTGACCGGAGGCAGCCGACTCGCCGTGTGCAGATCGAATTCACGAGGCGTGACTTCGTTTGGTATGTCCGTCACGACCGGTGAGCACGCTCGTGCATCCGGATCCCCCCATCGAAGTCACTTAGGATGTCTTGCGTGAGATTGCCCGAGTTGCGGTACGAGATTGAAGCTCGTCCAGTCCGTGGGGACACCGGTATCGGCAGTGCAATCGTGTGCTGATGCGATTGCCTCGCCTCCAAGTGATTTCGCTTGTGCTCGCGGTCGCCCTCCTCGTCTCCGCGGGCGGAATCGCGACCACTCAACATCCGGCGCATGTCCGGACGGTGACTCGTGAGGGCGCACAATCCCGGGTCATTCCGCGATTCGCACAGCCGACACAAATGATCCTGGTTGGTGGCCGGCTCTGGGTTTGCAACGACGGTGGAAACTACCTCTCTGAAGTCAATGCGAGCACCGGAGCAGTAATTCGAACCGCCGGAGGCCGAGCCGATCGACTCAGCGATCCATCCGACATCACCACCAATGGTCGCTTCCTGTGGGTAACCAACTACGGGGACAACTTGATAACGGAGCTCAGCGCGCTAGATGGCTCACTTATGCGTGTCATCCATCCTGCTGGGATCCGCTTCCAGAATGCAAGTGCCATTTCCTATTCTGACGGCTACATCTGGGTCGCGGCTGGCGGGAACGTCAACCACTCGAGTGAAATTGTGGAGTTGAGCGCCTCAAGCGGCGCGATCGTGCGAGTTGTGAAAAGGGATATATGGGCACCTGAGACGATCGACGCCGTTGGGAGCCAAGTGTGGGTTGGCAATCTTGCTGACGTACTAGACGAGACGACAGGCAATCCGAATAAGTCGATCACCGAGCTCAGCGCCAGGACGGGTGCCGTCGAACGGGTCCTCAATCTCAGCCACGTGGGCGCAGGCGTTCAGGCTGCGACCATCGCACCTTATGGCGGGAGCCTCTGGATCTCGAACGGATCGGTAGAGATACCGGGGACCAATTACCAAGCGATCGAGATTCATGCTTCGACTGGTCACATCATTCGATTGGTTGGCGGGGCACATCCCTGGAGCAAGGCGGAGTTCGGGGGACCGTCGGGCGTTTCGATTCTCGACAACCGGGTTTGGATCTCTGACTCGAGCAACGTCGTAGAGCTTGATGCCAGGACCGGCAAAGTCATTAGGATCGTCGGCGCACGAAGGGATCGGATAGATGGGACGCAGGATGTCGTGGCGTACCGGGGCTACGTTTGGATCTCGAATTCAGATGGCAATTCTCTAACGGAACTGCGAGCTTCGGACGGCGCGCTCGTTCGCATAGTTGGGTAACTTTGATCACAGTCACCAAGCGTGACCATCGAACTCACGACCGGGGAATTCGATAGCGACGCGGGGTGCGTAGGTCCAGAAGAGGTGATCGCAAAGTGATCGACAATGCCGTTTGAGGTTGAAATCTCAAGCATCTAGAAGTCACGAGCCGTGACTTCGCTGGTACGTTCGTCACGAGCAGTGACTCCGAGACTTCCATCGCTGCCGAAGACGCGTCTGGCTCCACGGATCGGTGGCTCGACAGGCTGTCGCAATCCTCGCGGGTGCGTCATCTCTTCTGTTACGGAGCTTCAATTCGATGAGACAATGGTGAGTTATGAGAATGAGGCAGCCGATCGGAGCAGTGCGAGTTATGGCGCTCGCTGGGCTGCTGGGTGTGGCGATCGCTCCGCTAGTTGCAGCTCACACTGCGGAGGCGGCCACCGGCGCCAGCTGGATCCCCCTGGAAGCATCTCAGCCCTCACAAACACTGCAGCAAGACATCGCGTCTACGGCAAGCGTTACGTCACTGTCATGCCCAGCTCCGGGCACGTGCTTCGGCGCTGGTGGATTCGTTTCCAGTACGGGGGAGCTCTTCCAGGGCGACGTGGTGTCCCTCAGTGATGGTGCATGGACGTCGGAGCCGCAAGTCCTGCCACCCACGGCGCCAAATCTCGTCTCGACGCTCACCTCAATCAGTTGCTCCAGTACAACGTCGTGCACTGCGGTTGGAGTCGAATCGGATCGATCGCAGCAGAACGAATCCGGATACGGGCCCTCGAATGGGTTGATCGCCGTCCTCAGCAACGGCTCGTGGACAGAGAACGAGGCTCCGAATCCCGCGTCTCCACTTCCCGGTGGAGGCGCGGGAAGTCTGACGGACGTGGAGTGTCCTGGACCGAACGACTGCGTTGCGCTCGGCAACTACTTCTATGACCTCATTCAAGGCAATGGGGTGACCACGGAGTTCGAGCCGTTCATCGATACCGAGGTGAACGGGGCGTGGACCGTAACGAGCATTCCCATCACCTTGGGCGCCGGCGACTACGTGGCCTCCTCGTTCTGGAAGGGACTCGGTTGCCTCTCGGTAGGAACCTGCATCGCACTCGACAACTTTGAGGTATGCAGCAGCGACGGGGCGAGCTGCAGCACCCAGGGAGTCACGCTGACCTCGGCAGCTGGAGTCTGGACAATGACAGTGGCTCCGACCCCGGCCAACGCTGCTGGTCCCGCCACCCTCGCTGGGCTCAGCTGCGTCGCGGGATCCTGCACGATTGTCGGAGGTTACGAGGACTCAGGCGGACAGCTCGAGGGTCTTATCGACGTTGACGATGGTGGCGTCTGGTCAACCTCAGAGGCTCCACTTACCCCTGGGGCGACCTACGGAGGGCTGCGCCTCGTGAGTTGCGCTGCAGCGAACTCCTGCGTCGCGATCGGATATGACAACGATGGCACCCAGGACCCGCTGATCGAGACGGAAAGTGCGGGATCGTGGTCTGCGGCTGACGGACCATTCCCCGTTGGCATCGATCCGAGCCCGCGGCTGTCTGGTTTGTCCTGCGACGGTGCTGGGGATTGTGTCGCGGTCGGGACAGGGCAACTTCAGGGCAGCCAGCTGTTCGCCTCGCTCATCTACACGCTGACCGGGGGAACCTGGACGGCCCAGGTAGCCCCGCTCCCGGGAAACGCCCTGACGTCGTCGCCGAGCAACTATGACTACTTCCCACCGGCGGATCACCTCGATTCAGTCGACTGCCCAACTCTCGGTACCTGCGTGCTGCTCGGGACCTATTCAGTTGCCTTCGCCTCTTGCACTGGGCAATGTTCACAGAACTACACCAATGAGAGCTTCTTCGAAGATGCGGCGGCTGGGCCCGAGCCCAGCTCGGCATCTAGCACCCTGCTGTCCCGATCGGTCCAGTCGGAGACCTTCGGCGAACCGTTGACACTTACCGCGACGGTGTCGAACTCCGGCGGGACTGGGACTGTGGAGTTCACCACGGGCAGCGTCCCGATCGAGGGGTGTGCGAGCCAACCAGTGGTCGCCAGTCAGGGTGCGTACGTCGCCACATGCACGACGACCGCACTCTCTGGGGGCGATCACTGGCTCGCCGCACTGTACGAGGACGACGCCACGTCACTGAGCTCGAGCGATGCGATAACGCAAACTGTGCTCGCGCTTGGGCAATCCATCTCATTTACGAGCAGCGCGCCTTCCAACGCGTCGTTCGGGGGAGCGCCCTACGACGTTGCTGCCATCGGTGGGGGCTCAGGCTTGCCGATCGCTTTCTCGTCCTCCACCCCAACAACATGCTCGGTCAGCGGCAGCTCAGTCACGTTCATCGGGGTTGGTCCGTGCACGATTGACGCCGATCAGTCCGGCGACGCCGACTATCTCGTTGCCCCGACTGTGACGCAGACGTTTCCTGTGGGACCCGCCCCGACCAACGATGACGCTTCCTTCCCCAGAGTTCTTGTGTACGGCGATGAGGGAGCCATGCAGTTCGCCAGCACGATCGGAGTGCCAAGCGGCCTCCAGGCCACCGGATCGGTGCAGGTCGATGCCGGCCACATAGAGCTCTGCACGAGCTCTGTGAACGATCAAGGCGTAGCTGCCTGCAAGGCCTCGGCCAGCATTCTGTCTCCAGGGCGGTACCAGGTGCAGTCAGCATTCTTGCCCTCAAGCAACTTGTACGCCTCGTCTCAGTCAGCTCTCGAGACGGTGACCGTCACCAAGGCAACCACGCGAGTAGTCGCTCACTGGAGCGTGGTGGTCCAATCTCACGGCAATTGGCACTTGACCATGACTGCACGACTGACTTCTGCTGGACGTCCCTTAACCCACCAGTCGCTCCACTTCATGGTGATGTCGGCTTCCGGACACTTTGGATGCACAGGAATCACGACCGCAATGGGGGTCGCCAGTTGCACGGTCAAGGGGAGTGGGGTCTTCTCGAAGCTCGCCGCAAACCGATTCTCTGGGACATTCCACGCGACAGTGGATTACGACGCCAGCTCGGCCTCAGGCGCGATTCGCCGTTAAGCGCAGGGGCGAAGAATCAACGCGGACGACCACGGCGACATTGACCGCTGGAGTTCTCGTCACCTGCGACCAACCAACTGTCGAACTCACGAGGTGTGAGGTTGATTGACCTGATCAGCATCGCTGACTATCGCCTGCCATGGCTTCGATGATGTGATTCGGATGGGCTGCGTTTGCGAGTCTGGCGACACTTCGCCCGCTCAGTGCACCCGCAGAATCGACGGCTACCCCACGGGGAGTTCCGAGTCGGAGTTGCCTCCAGAGTTCACGACAGATCGAATCGTACTGAGGTGTAGTTGACCGCGCATTCGAGGTGGCCAATCGAGGATGGAGGTGGAGAGCACGTGCCTTGAAACGTGCAATCGAAGGCACCTCTGGGGACTTCGACTTCGGCGAATTGGCGATATCAACTCGCAGTCGGGTGTTCAGCTATCGGGCTGGTGGTGCTCGCGGTGCTCGAGTAGGTGCTCGCGGTGCTCGTGCTCGTGGTGCTCGATGAGGTGCTCGTAGTGCTCGAGGAGGTGTTCGTAGTGCTCGAGTAGGTGCTCGCGGTGCTCGTCGGCGCGATGTTCATCGGGGTGGTTCACGGCATGCATGTGTGAAGGCCCGCCCCTCGGTGGAGCCGTCCGTGGGAGCAATGGAATTCGGAGAATGCGCGCAATGGGCTTCCCCCCGAATCGTGGAGGCTCTCGTTTAGTTGATTGAGCATGTCATCCGCCGGCACTCCTGGTCCAGACGATT
>Ga0208219_1000103_pt1 | contig 37510 bp, 33 predicted proteins | sample NGESurshal072012_7_FD_184469 | JGI IMG/M metagenome (GOLD analysis project Ga0208219, IMG submission 184469) | Arctic peat soil microbial communities from Barrow, Alaska - NGEE Surface sample 53-2 shallow-072012 (SPAdes) | ecosystem: Environmental > Terrestrial > Soil > Wetlands > Peat ... | reverse complement strand
ACCACGTTCTCCATCGCCAACGACGTGGCCAAGTACTTCGCGATCATCCCGGCCATGTTCGAGGGCGTGATCCCCGGCCTGGCCAAGCTCAACATCCTGCACCTGCACAGCCCGGCCTCGGCGATCACCTCGGCGATTATCTTCAACGCGCTGGTCATCGTGGCGCTGATCCCGCTGGCCCTGCGCGGCGTGCGCTACCGGGCGTCCTCGGCCTCCTCGCTGCTGCGCCGCAACCTGCTCATCTACGGCGTCGGCGGCCTGATCGTCCCGTTCATCGGGATCAAGGCCATCGACCTCATCATCCAGTTCATTCCCGGATTCAGGTGACCATCATGAACCGTCTACCGAGCACCGTCCGGCAGCTCATCGCCGCATTCCGCGGCCTGCTCCTGTTCACCGTGATCTGCGGGATCATCTACCCGGTGGTGATGTTCGGCATCGCCCAGGGCGCCTTCCATCACCAGGCCAACGGGTCGCTGGTCAGCTATCACGGCAAGGTCGTCGGCTCGAGCCTGCTCTGCCAGGAGTTCACCGACGGCAAGGGCAACCCGCTGCCGCAGTACTTCCAGCCCCGGCCGTCGGCCGCGGTCAACTCGGCCGTCAAGACCGACTACGGCTGCGACCCCGGCTTTTCCGCCGCGTCCAACCTGGGCCCGGACAACCCCGTCCTGGTGCAGGACATCAAGACGCGGCAGCAGCAGATCGCGGCGTTCGACCACGTGAAGATCTCCGCGATCCCGCCGGATGCGGTCACGACGTCGGCGTCCGGGCTGGACCCCTACATCTCCCCGCAGAACGCGGCCATCCAGGTGGACCGGGTGGCGGCCGCCCGCCATGTCAGCCCGGCCGCCGTGCGGGCCCTCGTCCGGCGCAACACCCAGAGCCGCATCCTGGGCGTCCTCGGGGAGCCACGGGTCAACGTGCTCGACCTGAACATCGCGCTCAATGAGAAGTACCCGGCCTGACCACGGGCCGGCAGGAGGGGCAGCGATGAGCGAGCGCGGGCGGGCGGCCAGTCCGCCCGCGCTCGCGCCCGCGGCGACGCCGGTGCGCCGGACCCGGGTGCTCATCGTGGAGGACGAGCCCGCCCTCCTGCGCGCCCTGCGCATCGACCTGCGCGCCCGCGGCTATGAGGTGCTGACCGCCGCCAGCGGCCGGGACGCCCTGGACCAGGCCGCCCGGCGGCCGCCCGACGCGGTGCTGCTGGACCTCGGACTCCCCGACAGCGACGGGACCGACATCATCACGGCGCTGCGCGGGTGGTCCGCGGCCCCGGTCATCGTGCTGTCGGGCCGGGCCAGTGCCCAGGACAAGATCAGCGCCCTCGACGCCGGCGCCGATGACTACGTCACCAAGCCGTTCTCGATGGAGGAACTGCTAGCGCGGCTGCGGGCCGCCCTGCGCCGCGAGGATCCGGCCCGCCCCGGCGCCAAAGTCATCATCGGTAGCTGCGTCATCGACCTGACCGCTTACACGGTGAGCCGCCAGACGAGTGATAACGGCAGCTCGGAGGCGATCCACCTCACGCCGACCGAGTGGCGCCTGCTGGAGATCTTGCTGCGCTCGCCGGGCCAGCTCATCGGCACGAGCCGGCTGCTGGCCGAGATATGGGGCGCCGGGTATGAGCACAATGCCCATTACCTGCGCTTTCACATGGCCCGGCTGCGCCGCAAGCTCGAGGACGATCCCCCGCGACCGCGGCACCTGCTCACCGAGCCGGGAATGGGCTACCGGTACCGGCCCTAACGAGGTGTCATATTTTCTCTCTAGAGCGGGCATCGCTGGTAGGACAGACGGCGACCCATCCAGCGGCCATGCCGGCCGCGCGCCGACAGGGGCATCAGTGAGCAACGCCGAAGATCGCAGCAGTTCCCGCCCGGCCGGCCAGGCGGTCCAGAAGAGCGCTGTCCCCCGCGGCGAGCTGCGGATCTACCTCGGCTGCGCCGCCGGGGTGGGCAAGACCTTCGCCATGCTCAACGAGGGCCACCGCCGGGCCGAGCGCGGTACCGACACCGTGGTCGCCTTCGTCGAGACCCATGGCCGGCCGCAGACCGAGGCGCAGATCGGCGACCTGGAGGTGATCCCCCGCGCCCGGCTGCCCTACCGCGGCACCTTCTTCGAGGAGATGGACCTGGCGGCGGTCCTGGCGCGCGCCCCGCAGGTGGCGCTGGTCGATGAGTTCGCGCACACGAACGTGCCGGGCAGTGCAGGTCAGCACGGGGCAGGTCAGCACGGGGCAGGTCAGCACGGGGCAGGTCAGCACCGGGCAGGTCAGCACGGGGGAAACGAGAAGCGCTGGCAGGACGTCGAGCAGCTGCTGAACGCCGGCATCGACGTGATCTCCAACGTCAACATCCAGCACCTGGAGTCCCTCAACGACGTCGTTCAGAAGATCACCGGGGTGCCGCAGCGCGAGACCGTGCCGGACGCGGTGGTCCGCGCGGCCAACCAGGTCGAGCTGGTCGACATGACGCCCGAGGCCCTGCGGCGGCGGATGGCGCACGGCAACATCTACCGCCCCGAGAAGATCGACGCCGCGCTGACGAACTACTTCCGGGTCGGCAACCTGTCCGCGCTGCGCGAGCTGGCCCTGCTCTGGCTGGCCGACAAGGTAGACGAGGGCCTGCAGCGCTATCGCGCGGCGCACGACATCCACGGCATCTGGGAGGCCCGCGAGCGCGTGGTGGTCGCCCTGACCGGCGGTCCCGAGGGAGAGACGCTGATCCGGCGGGCGGCCCGGATCGCCGCCCGATCGACGGGCGGCGACCTGCTGGCCGTGCACGTGACCCGCTCGGACGGCCTCACCGGGGCCGACCCCGCGGCCCTGGCCGCGCAGCGCCGGCTGGCCGAGTCGCTGGGCGGCTCCTACCACCAGGTCGTCGGCGAGGACGTCCCCGACGCCCTGCTGGCCTTCGCCCGCGCCGAGAACGCGACCCAGCTTGTCCTCGGTGCCAGCCGGCGCCGGTGGCTGACCTCGCTGCTCACCGGCCCCGGAGTGAGCTTCCGGACCATCCGCGAGTCCGGCGATATCGACGTGCACATCGTGACCCACGCGCACATGGGCCGCGGCCGGGGGCTGCCAAACCATCGCGGCGGGCTGCCGCTGCGGCGGCGGCTGCTGGGCTACCTGCTGGCCGTGGTGCTGGCCCCGCTGCTGACGCTGGTCCTGGCCGCCAGCCGCAGCCAGGTCAACCTGACCAGCGACGTCATCATCTTCCTGGCCGCGGTCATCGTGGTCGCGGTCACCGGCGGGTTCGCGCCCGCCGTGCTCGAGGCCATCGCCGGCTCGCTGCTGCTCAACTACTACTTCACGCCGCCCGTGCACACCTGGAACATCACCGATCCTAACAACGCGCTGGCACTCGGGATCTTCGTCGCGGTCGCGCTGGTGGTCAGCTCGGTCGTGGACAACGCGGCCCGGCGGTCGAAGCAGGCGGCCCGGGCTACTGCCGAGTCGGAGCTGCTGGTCACCACGGCCGGCAGCGTGCTGCGCGGGCAGCAGGCTCTGGCCGCCGTGCTCAGCCGGGTCCGGGAGGCCTTCAGCCTGGAGTCGGTGACCCTCCTGGAGCGGGGCGCGGACGAGCCGGCCGGCCAGCGGCCGCCGGCCGGGCGATGGGCCGCGCCGGGCGAGTGGAACGTGGTGGCCGTCGCCGGGGACTACCCGGTCCGCTCCCCGGAGACCGCGGACACCGAGGTCCCGGTAACCGACCGGCTTCTGCTGGCCCTGCGCGGACGGCCGCTGCCGGCCGCCGACCGGCGGGTGCTCGGCGCCTTCGCCGCCTACGCGGCCACCGCCCTGGAACAGGAGCGGCTCTCGGCGGCAGCCGAGGCGGCGCGGCCGATCGCGGCCGCCGACCGGATGCGGACCGCGCTGCTGGCCGCCGTCAGCCACGACCTGCGCACCCCGCTGGCCTCGGCCAAGGCCGCCATCACCAGCCTGCGCGCCACCGACGTGCAGTGGGGCGCCGAGGATCATGACGAGCTGCTGGCCACCGCCGACGAGTCCCTGGACAAGCTCGCCCGCCTGGTCGATAACCTGCTGGACATGAGCAGGCTGCAGGCTGGGGCGCTGGCGGTCTTCCCTCGTCCGGCCGACCTGGCCGAGATCGTGGCCCGGTCGCTGGACGACCTGGGCCCGCCCGCCCGCACGGTGGTGGTGGCCATTCCCGAGGACCTGCCGGAGGTGGCAGTCGATCCGGGGATCCTGGAACGGGTCATCGCGAACCTGACCGCTAACGCGCTGCGCTACTCGCCGGCCGGGTCCCCGCCCACGCTCAGCGGCAGCGCGCTGCTCGACCGGGTCGAGGTACGGGTCATCGACCGCGGGCCCGGCATCCCGGAGGCCGACCGGAACCGGATGTTCGTCCCGTTCCAGCGGCTCGGCGATACCGACAACACCACCGGGGTCGGGCTGGGCCTGGCCCTGTCCCGGGGCCTGACCGAGGCGATGGGCGGCACCCTGGAGCCCGAGGAGACCCCCGGCGGCGGCCTGACCATGACGCTCTCGCTGCCGGCCGCACCGGGGCCCGCCCGGCCGTTCAGCACCGAGCTGCCCGCCGTCCCGGCGGGCCGGCTGCCGGGTCCACTGCCCCGCTCGGCGGCTGACGCGGCAGGACCGCAGACAGGTGCCGGGCCAGCGTGACACGGTAATGGCGTGAGCACCGTGCTGATCGTGGACGACGAGCCCCAGATCCTGCGCGCGCTGCGGATCAACCTGCGGGTGCGCCACTACGAGGTGCATGTCGCCGGCACCGGGACCCAGGCCCTGGAGGTGGCGGCCAAACATCCGCCCGACCTGGTGATCCTCGACCTCGGGCTGCCCGACCTGGACGGGGTCGAGGTGATCCAGGGCCTGCGCGGCTGGACCGACGCGCCCATCATCGTGCTGTCCGGGCGGGCCGACAGCAGCGACAAGGTGGACGCCCTGGACGCGGGCGCGGACGACTACGTCACCAAGCCGTTCAGCATGGAGGAGCTGCTGGCCCGGATGCGGGCGGTGAGCCGGCGTCAGTCCGGCGAGGGCGACGTTCCCCAGGTCCGGCTCGGTGATCTGGTGGTCGACCTGGCCGCCAAGCGGGTGCTCCGCCGCCCGCGGCCCGACGGCCAGGTCCAGCCCGATATCCGGCTTACGCCGACGGAATGGCATCTACTGGAGGTCCTGCTGCGATCGCCGGGCAAGCTGCTCAGCCAGCAGCAGCTGCTGGCCGAGGTGTGGGGGCCCGGCTACGCCGACGCCGCCGGCAACCTGCGCCTCTACATGGCCCAGCTCCGGCGCAAGCTCGAGCCCGACCCCGCCCGCCCGCGCTGGCTGCTGACCGAGCCCGGCATGGGCTACCGGTTCGAGCCGGACCCCGGGTCAAGCTGAGCCGCGAGCAGGCTAAGTCGCGGCAAACTCAGCCGCGCCCGCGGGCCGACGCCGGGAACTAGCAGCGGGCCTGCGCTAATCTTGCTCGGATGCAGTTACTCTTGGTGATCGTATAGCGACTTAAAGTTACAGAAGTAAAGCTCCGCGGTATCCCCCGACTCATCAGGACGAACTGATGCATTTTTGCAGAATACGCCCGACGCGCGGAACCCGGCCTGCCTGCGGCAGCTATCGGGCAGTGGCCGGATGCGCGGTGCTAGCCATGTCGGCCGGCCTCGGCCTGGCGGCTTACCCCGCCACCGCCGCGACCGCCCCGGCCGCCGCGGGACCCAGCTGGCAGACCGTGACCTTCGAGGGCGTCAGCCTCCGGGTGCCCGCGTCCTGGCCCGTGGTCAGCCTGGCCCGGCACCCGCGCGCGTGCCCGCGGCTGAATGTGCACGCGGTCTACCTGGGCACCCCGGGACCGGACCCGGCCTGCCGGGCAGACCTGCAGGGCAGGACGACGGCGGTGATGCTGCAGCGCGTCAACGCCGCCGGCCCGGACCTGCGCCAGGCCACCCGGGCCACGGTCGTCGGCGGCCGGTCGGCCCGTACCAACGCCGACGCCGGCGTGACCCACGCGATCATCGACGTGCTGCCCTCGGCCGGCGTCGAGGTCAGCCTGTCCTACGGGGCCGGCCCGGGACTGGCCGCCGCCATTGAGTCCACGATCAAGGTCGCGGCGAGCAGGCAGGCCCGCCCGATGCGGCTGGCCGCGCCCGCCGCTCTCACCCCCGCGGCCGCGCAGGGCCTCGTGAAGGGCCCGGGCTTTGACACCTGCGCGGCGCCGTCGTCGGCAACCATGCGGAGCTGGCTGGCCTCGCCGTACCGCTCCGTCGGGATCTACATCGGCGGCGTTAACCGCGCCTGCGCCCAGGCCAACCTGACCCCGGCCTGGATCAAGACCGTCCAGGCCCAGGGCTGGCACTACTTCCCGCTCTACGTCGGCCTGCAGGCATCGTGCGTCGCCGCCTCCGGGGATGCGACCATCAACGCCGCCAGCGCCGCCGCGCAGGGCAAGGCGGCGGCCGACGACGCCGTGACGCAGGCCGGCGACCTGGGCATTCCCGCCGGGACGCCGATCATCTTCGACATGGAGGCCTACCGGGGCGGCTGCGGAGCCGAGGTCACCACGTTCCTGTCGGCCTGGGACAGCGAACTGCACGCGCGGGGGCAGGTGGCGGGGATCTACGAGTCGTTCTCCAACATCGGCGACCTGGTCGGGGCGGCGGGGCGGATGACCGAGCCGGACGTCATCCACTACGCCGACTGGGACGGGCGCGCCACGACCCGGAGCCCCTACATGCCGTCGAACCTGTGGACCAGCCACCAGCGCATTCACCAGTACGCCGGCGGCCACAGCGAGACCTACCAGGGCGTCACGATCAACATCGACGACGACCAGCTGGACGTCAGCCTCAAGGGTGCCCCGGCCGGGGGCCAGCGCCGCCCGGCCTTCCGGATCGCCACCGCGATGAACGCCAACGGGTCGGCCGAGTGGTTCGCCAGGGCGGCCAACGACACCCTGCGGCACAACTACCAGCATCCGATCGGGTCCGCGTCCTGGTCGGCGACCAGGACGGTCGGGCACTCGCCCGCGGACATCGTGAGTAATCCGGCCGTGGCCGCCAACGCCGACGGCAGCCTGACCCTGTTCGCCCGGACCACCGGGGGCCAGATCGCCCATGCCTGGCAGCAGGCCGGGGCGCCCAATGACTGGAACTGGGGCAGTCCGCCGGGCGGCGGGCCGCCGCCGGGGACCGCCGTGGCCGACCCGGCCGCCATCCGGGCGCCCGGCGGCGATGTCGTCCTGCTCACGACGACCGCTACCGGCGTGGTAGACGCGACCTCGCAGGAGTCACCCAGCAACAACACGGGCTGGACCGCGTGGACGGCCATCGGCGGTGCCTGCGCGAGCTCGCCCGTGCCCTTCGTGGACAGCCGCAAGACCCTGGAGGTCTTCTGCCGGACCAGCGGCGGCGCGCTGGCCGTCGATACAGCAGGACCGGGCGGCTGGGGCAGCTGGCGGACGGTGCCGGGCGGGCCGTCCGGCCTGACCGGGACGCCCGCCGCGGTGACGGGCGGCGGCGGCCAGGCCGAGGTGTTCGCCAGGGCAAGCGCCGGCACCCTGGCCTATGCGTGGCAGGCGCCGGGCGGCAGCTGGAGCTGGGGCAGCTCGCCCGCCGGCTCGCACGCGACCAAGAACTCGCCGGCGGTGGTCGCCTGGCCCGGTCACGGGGTCGGGGTGCTCGCGCAGCAGTCCGACGGCCAGCTTGGCTACGCGGTCCAGCAGGGTGGCGGGTCCGCGGCCTGGGGGAGCTGGACGCTGCTGGGCAGCGGCCTGCTGGGCAGCCCCGCCGCCTGGGCCAATGCCTCCGGCGCGCCGGAGGTGGCCATCCTGACCAAGCGGCTGCAGATCGCCGTGTCGACGTACTCGGCCGGCGGGTGGAGCCCCTGGACGCCGCTCGGCGGCGGTTACTGACCTGCGGCGGTCAGGCCGGCCGGTCCTTGCGGGGGAGCTTGCTGACGACCGTCTCGTAGGAGGCGTCGATCGCCTCCAGCAGCTCGTCGTCGGGGATGGCACCGCCGAACCGGAGGCTGTTCCAGCCCGAGCGGCCGATGTAGGCCATGACCGTGGCATCCTGCGGGTAGCGCGCGAGCCACTCGTCGGCGGCTTCTCGCGTCGGCCCGCATTTCAGGCCGACCGACGACCCGGACTCCGGGCCGACGAACGCGAAGATCTTGCTGCCGACCTTGGCCACGACGTCGCCGTCCCAGGGCTCATCGCGCCAGGCGCCGGGCTTGGCCAGGCAGTAGGCCAGCAGCTCATCCCAGGTCATCCCCGCCTCCTGCCTGCTCGGTCAGGGCCGCCAGCCGGAACCGCAGCCGGCAGATCACCACGTTGGCAGTGCCCTGCCGGATCGCCCGGTCGAGCACCCACCCGCGCTGGTTGAACAGCAGCCGCAGCCAGACATGGGACGGCTGGACCTCGGGGATCAGCACCACCAGCCGCTGGGACCGCTCCTCGCGCTCCAGCTCACGCAGGTAGTCCACGATCGGGGGGCCCAGGGCGCGGTGCGGGCTGACCAGCGTGATCAGCGGCACGTCCGGATGCCAGGCCTGCCAGCGCTCGCGGAAGGCCGTCTCGGCCTCCTCGTCGGCGTGGTCGGTATACCGCACCGTCACGGCCCGGACCTCGTCGCCGAGCGAGAGCGCCGCCGAGATCCCCTCCTCGGTCAGCCGCGACAGGTTACCCACCGGCACCACGATCAGGGACGGCTGCCGGTGCGGCGGCCCCGGCTTCTGGCCCAGCCGCAGGACGGCGCCGATCCGCTGGTAGGTCACGTTGATCCGGCTGAACATCAGCACCAGCAGCGGCACCACCACGACCACCAGCCAGGCGCCCTCGAGGAACTTGGTGAACAGCTCGATGGCCAGGGCGACGGTGGTGAACGCGGCACCGACGCCGTTGATGACCGCGCGCCGGGCCCAGCCCGGGCCGTGCTGCTGATGCCAGTGCCGCACCATCCCGATCTGCGACAGGGTGAACCCGACGAAGACGCCGATGGCGAAGAGCGGGACCAGCGCCTGGGTGTCGCCGCGGGACACCACGAGCAGGACGGCGGCGGCCACGGCCAGCACCCCGATGCCGTAGCGGTGCACCTGCCGGTCGGCCTTGAGGAAGAACAGGTGCGGCAGGTAGTTGTCGGTGGCCAGCAGGGAGGCCAGGACGGGCAGCCCGCCGAACGAGGTGTTCGCGGCCAGGGCCAGCAGCACCGTGGTGATCATCTGCACGGCGTAGAACATGAAGTTGTGCCCCAGCGAGGCGGCCGTTGCCTCGGCCAGGACCGTCTCCGTCGGCGTCGGGGTGATCTGGAACTTGCGGATCAGGATGGCCAGGCCCAGCAGCATCGTGCCGAGCAGGATGCCCAGCCACATCTCGGTGTGCTGGGCCCGGCGGGCGCGCGGCTGCCGGAACGACGGCACGGCGTTGGCGATCGCCTCCACGCCGGTCAGCGCCGAGCAGCCGTTGGCGAAGGCGCGCAGGAGCAGCAGCACGCCGACCGTCTCGGTCGCCGTGGGCAGCTGATGCGAGAGCGCCACCGCCGGGTGCGACCGCAGCAGGCCGACGGCGATGACCGCGTAGATCGCGAAGATGAAGATGACCGTCGGCGCGATGAACAGCCGCGCGGAGTCGGCGGCCCCCCACAGGTTGGCGGCCGTGATGCCCGCCAGGATGAGCAGGCAGATCAGCACCCGGCTGCCGTACAGGCCCGGGAACGCGGCCACCAGCGCCTCCACGCCGGCGGACACGCCGACCGCGGCGTTGAGCACGTAGTCGACCACCAGGGAAGCGGCTGCCACCAGGCTCGGCTTGGTGCCCAGGTGGGTGCGCGCGACCGCGTAAGCACCACCGCCGCCGGGGAACGCCTCGATGACCTGACGGTAGGAGATCACCAGCACCGCGAGCAGCACCACGATCGCGACGGTGACGGGCAGGGTGTAGTTGAGGCCGGCCGCGCCGGCCGTCGCCAGCACGATGACGATGGCCTCGGGGCCGTACGCCACCGAGGACAGCGCGTCCAGCGACAGCGCCGCGAGGCCCTCTAGCGCGGTGAGCCGGTGGCGCTCCTCAGCCGGGTCCGCGGCCGGTTCCGGGCCAGCGCTCATGACCGCTAATCCAAGCACAACCGCGGGGCACCGGGCTGGCCGGCACGCGGCGCTACCAGGGCGGCTAGTGACCGCCCTGCGTTACCTGAGATTGAGCTAGCGCGAGCTAGGCCTTCAGCACGAGCAGCGCGATAACGCCCAGCACGATGGCGACGAGCACCACGATGCCGGCCAGGCGCCCCACGCTGCGGCCCGGCGCCTTCATCTGCCAGGGCGCCTCGGAGTCGGCCGCCTGCCGGCTGGCGAACGCCTGGAACTGCGAGGTGCTCGCCGACGCGTCAGGGGCGACGCGGAACTCGCCGGTGGTCAGCGGCCGCCCGGAGCTGCCTGCGGGATCAACGTCACGCTCTGCCATGGCCACGACTGTAGCGGAAAGGGGACGCCGGAACCGGCCGGTCGGCGCAGAAGCAGGCGAAATCGTCCAGATGAGCAGGCCGCTACCGGCCCGTGTCCGTGGGCAGCGTGCCGGGCCGGTTCACGAGCCTGGACAAGACGATGACGCTGCGCGTCCGGACCACGAATGGCTCCGCGCCGATGCGCTCCACCACCCGCTCGAAGTGCCGGACGTCGGCCGCCCTGATGTGCAGCAGCGCGTCTGCCTCGCCGGTAATGGTGCAGGCGTCGATGATCTCCGGATGCTGCGCCACCGCCGCGGCAATGTCGGCCGGGGAGGTGCGGCCGCGGCAGAACAGCTCGACGTAGGCCTCGGTGGTCCAGCCCAGCGCGCTCGGATCGACGCGCGCGGAGAACCCGGTAATCGCGCCGGAGCCACGCAGCCGGTCGACGCGTCGCTTGACGGCAGGTGCCGACAGCCCGACCTGCGCCCCCACCTCCGCGTAGGTGGCGCGGGCATCGTCGACGAGCGCGGCGACTATCCGCCGGTCCAGCTCGTCCAGCGCCATCGGCCCCTCCGAGATCCCGCGATTCCTGCGGGTCACGCTATCGTCAGGCGACCGAGATGGGGCTGCCGGCCGAGCCGCCGGGACCGGAGCTGACGGAAGGCTAAGCGGATGGCGCGACTGGGCGGGATGTACGGGCCGGATGCCACGTTCCTGGGCGTGCCGCGGGCCGACCTGGCCGACCCGCCGTCCTGGGCCGGCACCGACATCATGATTATCGGCGCGCCCTTCGACGGCGGGACGTCGCACCGGCCGGGGGCCCGGTTCGGCCCGCAGGCCATCCGGTTCAGCGACTACCTGCCGCACGACGGGTCCCGGCCGCACCTGGCCCTCGGCGTGGACCCGCTGCTGGAGATGCGGGTGGCGGACGCGGGCGACGTGGAGATGCCATCGGGCGATACTGAGCTGTCCCTGCGCCGGCTGGAGGAAGCGGTGCAGGCGGCCAGCGAGGGCGGGGCTATCCCGGTGATCCTGGGCGGGGACCACACCATCGCCCTCCCGGACGCGACCGGCGTAGCGCGGCACGTCGGCTGGGGGCGCCTGTCGATGATCCACTTTGACGCGCACGCCGATACCGGCGATACGCAGTTCGGGGCGCTGCACGGGCACGGCACGCCGATGCGACGGCTGATCGAGTCGGGCGCCGTGCGCGGCGACAGGTTCCTGCAAATCGGACTGCGCGGCTACTGGCCAGAGCCCGAGACGCTGGCCTGGATGGCCGGCCAGCGGATGCGCAGCTTCGAGATGACCGAGGTGGTGACGCGGGGCCTGAATGACTGCCTGACCGAGGCCTTCACCATCGCGACTGACGAGTGCGACGGGGTGTTCCTGTCGGTCGACGTGGACGTCGTGGATCCGGGCATGGCACCGGGGACGGGGACCCCGGAGCCGGGCGGCCTGACCGGCCGGCAGTTGCTGGACTCGGTCCGGCGGATCGCGATGGAGCTGCCGGTGGCGGGGATCGACGTGGTCGAGGTGGCGCCCCCCTACGACCACGCGGAGGTCACCGCCTACCTGGCCAACCGGGTGGTGCTGGAGGCGCTGTCGGGCATCGCCTGGCGGCGCCGGCAGTCGCGCGCCGATGCGGGCGGCCCGGTGCCGCGGCGGCCGGAATGGCCGCTGCTGGAGGGCCGGGAGCCGCTCAGATAGGCGGCCGGGTACCTGCCGGTCAGATCGATCGAGGCGATCTATAGTTGTCAGATGCTGGACGTGATCAGGCTCCGGGTGCTAGTGGCGGTGGCGCGGCATGGCTCGGTCACCGCGGCCGCCCGCGCCCTGAATTATGCCCAGCCCTCGATCAGCCATCACATTGCCCGGCTGGAGGCCGAGACCGGCGCCCGGCTGCTCCAGCGGGCAGGCCGGGGCGTCCGGCTGACCGACGCGGGCCGGCTGCTGGCCGAGCGCGCCGAGGAGATCATCGGGCGCCTGGATGCCGCGGAGGCCGAGCTCGCCGCGCACGTGGGCCTGCGGGAGGGCCGGGTCCGGCTGGCCGCCTTTCCCTCGGCGCTCGGCACCATCGTGCCGGCGGCGGCGGCCCGCCTGGAGGCCGAGACCCCGGGCATGGACCTGATGCTCACCGAGGCCGAGCCGCCCGAGGCGGTGCGGATGCTCCGGGCCGGATACGTGGACGTGGCCCTGGTCTTCCAGCACTACCAGCAGGACACCGACCCGGCGCCGCCCAGCGCCGCGGAGGACGGCACCCGCGGGCGCCTGCTGCTCGACGAGCCGGTCCACCTGGTCACGACCACGGGGCCGGCCGGCCGCCCGGGCAGCGGGAGCGGCCCGGGCGCGGCTGGCCAGCGCGGCGAGGTTCCCCAGGGACCGCCGCTCGCTGCCGACCTGGGCGCGTTCGCCCAGCACCGGTGGATTGCCGGCTGCGAGCGCTGCCGGAGCTACCTGATCCGCCAGTGCGCGCAGGCCGGCTTCACCCCCAACGTCGCCTTCACGACCGACGATTACGTGGCGGTCCAGGCGCTCGTCGCGGCGGGCCTGGGCGTGACCACGCTGCCGGGCCTCTGCCTGCGCGCCGCCCGGCACCCGGGAATTACCGCTACCCCGCTGCCGGGCGCCCGCCGGCATGTCTTCGCCATCACCTACGGCGACCCGCCGGACCCGCCCGCGACCACGCGCCTGCTCGACGTCCTGGCTCAGGTGGCCGTCGCGAGCACGCCTAGCCCGGACCACCCGGCCGGGTCGGGCGCATGACCACGGCTAGATCATGCTGCTGTGGTCGGCCCAGTAGGGCTGGCGCAGGTTGCGCTTGAGCAGCTTGCCGCTGGGATCGCGCGGCAGCGCGCCGGTGAAGTCGATCGACTTAGGCCACTTCATCCGGGCCAGCCTGCCCTCCAGGGAGGCCAGGATCTCGGCCGCGAGCTCGTCGCCCGGCGTCGCGTCCGGCACGGGCTGAACGACCGCCTTGACCTGCTCGCCCCACTCAGCGTCCGGGATACCGAAGACCGCCACGTCCGCGACCTTCGGATGCATGATGATCTCGGCCTCGATCTCCGCGGGATAGATGTTCGCCCCGCCCGAGATGATCATGTCGGCCTTCCGGTCGCAGAGGAACAGGTAGCCGTCCTCGTCGAGATAGCCGATGTCGCCGACGGTGAACAGGTCCCCGAGCCGGCTGGCGGCCGTCTTGGCCGGATCGTCCTTGTACTCGAAGGTAGTGGCCTCGCCCATCCGCATGTAGATGGTGCCGGGCACGCCGGGCGGGCACTGCCTGCCGTCGTCCTCGGTCACGATCACGGTGCTGACCGGCCATGCCGACCCGACTGTGCCCGGGCGCTCCAGCCAGTCCTGCGGCGTGGCGATCGTCCCGCCGCCCTCGGTGGCCGCGTAGTACTCATAGACGCAGGGCCCCCACCACTCCAGCATCGCGCGCTTGATGCCGACCGGGCAGGGCGCGGCGGCATGGATGAGCCAGCGCATCGAGGACAGGTCATAGCGGCCCCGCGTCTCGCCCGGCAGGCTCAGCAGGTGCTTGAACTGGGTGGGCACCATGTGCGAGTTCGTGACCCGGTAGCGCTCCACCAGCTCCAGCGCCTGCTGCGCATCCCACGAGTCCATGACCACGAGAGTGTGACCCAGGTGCAGGGCGCCGCCCCCGAAGACGGTGACCGCGGTGTGATAGATCGGCGAGGTCACCAGGTGCGCGTTGGGCTGTCCCGGGGTCACGCCGAACATCAGCGGCAGGGCCGATCCCAGGTCGGCGGCATCCTCGGGGGTCAGGCCCGCCAGCGGCCGGCGTACCCCCTTAGGCCGCCCGGTCGTCCCCGAGGTGTAGTGCATGGTCGCCCCCGCCGTGCGGCCGGCCGGCCGGCTGGCCGGCTGGCCGCCGCGCAGGCCGGATTCCGTCGTGAAGCCGGGGATAGTCCCGTAGCTGACCCGCGCGCTGGCGGGCAGACCCGCCTGATCGGCGGCGGCCGCCCCGAGGCTCGCGAACCGCTCATCCGCGAAGAACGCCTTGGCCTCGCAGTCGGCGATGATGTAGGCGACCTCGGGCGCGGTGAAATGCCAGTTGATCGGGGTCAGGTACCAGCCGGCCTGCAGCGCGGCCAGGTAGACCTCCAGGGCGGCGGACCCGTTGGGCAGCAGCGCCGCGATTCCGTCACCGGGCCGCAGGCCCGCGGCACGCAGGCCGGCGGTGATCTGGTTCGCCCGGCTGAGCAGTTCGCCCGCTGGTATCTGGGTGCCGTCGGCCTCGATGACAGCGATCCAGGCCGGGTCTTCCTCGGCGCGACTCCAGAAACTCACCGCTTACCTCCGGTTCTCCAGGACGCGGCCCAGCTGCTCAGCTGCGGGATCGGCTCCCACCCGAGTAGAGCACGCTGGCAAACGAGCGGCAAGATCGCCAAGAACCGGTTCAGTCCCGGCCAGCCGCACCGGATAAGTCGACGAAATCGGCGACCTCATCGTCGTCGTAGGCGGGAACCCAGGGCTCCGCCGCGCGCCAGACCAGGGCGATGCCGCCGGCCAGCGCCAGGAGGCCGGCCAGGATCCCGATGAGCGGGCCGGTGTCCTCGATCCACTGGATCTTGTGATGGGACTGGCGCGCGCTGGCCGCGGCCGCCGCGACACTGGCCGGGGTCTCCGACAGCTGGCCCGCGAGCAGCACGAGCTTGCTGGCGCCGTCGCTGCCCTTCAGCGCGATCGCCTGGTCCAGCGTCTGGTCGACCGGAATCCCCGTGACCGGGTCGACCCAGTAGGTGTTCGTCGCGGTCAGGAACTCAGGCAGGGTGACCGTGACCTGCCGCCGCAGCCCGACCAGCGGCCCCGGCAGGGTCTGCTGGCCGAACCGCTGGTTGACCACATGCTCGACGAACTTGTCGGTGGCCATCCCGTCGATGGTGGCCGTGCCCTCGTACTGGACGGGGACCGGCCGCAGCACGGTCACGTCAAAGATCTGGTAGGTCCGGTGCCCTGTGCCGAACGGCCACCTGAACTCCAGGCCGGACTGACGCACCCGGGTGTTCGTGCCGATCGCCGCCGCGCAGCAGTTGACCAGCTCTCCCGAGCGGCGGTTGAAGGCCGAGCGCTGGCTGGCGTACTGGATGGGGATGTGGTTGGTGTTGTCTTCCAGGGCGGTGAAGCTGCCCCAGACCGCGACCGACGGCGAGCCGGACTCGACATCCCCCTCGATGGTCTTGGTGGCGGTGGCCTTCACCCCCGAGAACTCCCGCAGCGTGGTCGGGCTGAAGTAGGTGATGCCACTGCCGGTCAGCGTGGTGATGGAGTACTCATTCAGCGGAAACGTGATGACGTGACTCGGCACCCAGAACCGCAGCAGCAGCGCGAAGGTGACCAGGAAGGCACCGAGGCCGGTCACCACCAGGCCGACGACACGGCGCATGAATCCTCCATGGCGAGTTCGCCAGCGGCCCCGCCCTCGGCAGGCACCTTCGCGAGCGAGTGACCGACAGCGTACAGCCGCCTCACCCCCCACATCGGTGCATTTCGTCAGCGGTGCGGATTTGACTTGCTATGACCAGCCCAACCCGAACCACCGATGAAATGCTGGCTAGCGGTTCCGGGTCATCTGCAACGGCGTCGAGCCCGCGCCGCCGCCCACCGCCCGCTCGCCGGAACCGCTCTTCGTGGCCCTCGGCCGGCTGGCCGGGTCCAAGCGGCTCGATGTGCTGCTGCGATTGTCGGACCGGGTCCGGCCATCATCGAGGGCTGGAATTGTCGTGGCCGAGGCTGCGGTGCGCGGCACTCCGGCCATCGGCTTCCGGGTTCCGGGCCTGCGCGACTCCGTGCTCGACGGCCAGACCGGCGGCCGCGGGCCGGGCGCGGTCGCGCTGCTGCCCTGGGCGGCCTACCGCCGCTACGGCTGGAACGAGGGCGGCCCCGATCGGCGGCCGAGGCGATGGCGGCGAGGCGGGCAAAGGCCTCGTTCTGCCGCCCGGCCGGCCGATAACCTGGCCAGGGCACCCGGCGTGGTAGCCGGCAGTGCTGCCACGGCGAGACCGGCCGAAGGAGGGTGATCGTGACACGCGTAAGCGTCATCGTCGCTTCGATCGTCGCGGGGATTCTGCTGGCCGCCGGGGCAGCCTACGGGGTCACCGCGATCGCGACCGGCTCGCAGACCCCGGCGAACCAGAACCCCTACAACTACGGCACGCCCTGACCGGCGGCTAGCCGCTCAGGTTCTCGACGACCACCAGGGGCAGCAGCGCCTCGTACGCCGCGAGGTCGACTTTGCCCGCCGCGTCCGCCGCCGCGGCCAGGCTGACGGCATGCTTGAGGCTGTCGGGCCAGGACCAGCCGAGCGCCACTCCCGGCACGAACCCGGCCACGAGCGCGTCGCGCGACATCGCGGGCGTGCGGTCGCCCGCCTGGTGTCCCGGCGGCCCGGCCTGGTCTGCGGGCTGGGCCAGCTGGGCGCGCCACTCCCCCTGAGCGGTCAGGACGCTGACGATCTCCCCGGACATCGTCGCCGCCGCGCCGACGCCCGCGGCCGCCAGCCGGGCCGAGTCAGCCGCCGGGTCGGCCCCCGGCCGTGGCTCCGGCATGGCCAGCGCGGGCCGTCGGGCCGCTCCGTGCCAGAGCGCGCTGCCGCCCGCGTCGAGCACGACCGGGACCCCGGCCTCCGCCGCGTAGGTCGCGAAGGTGCCGTAGGTCTCCGGGGGCAGCCCGTCGGGGAGCCCGCCGCACAGCACGACGGCGCTGGCCCCGTCCAGCAGGCCGCGGTAACCGGCGGCGAGCCGGCCGAGCTCCTCGGTGGTGATGTAGGGCGACGGCTCGGCGAAGCTGGTGGTGGTCTCCGCGCCGGAGTCGGTCACCTCGACGACCCGCCGCGATTCCATGGCGATCGGCGTGAACTGGGTCGGGATGCCGCGCCGGGCCAGCTCCGCCCGGATCAGCTCGCCGGCCGTGCCCCCGGCCAGGCCGGCGGCCACCACCTCGTGGCCGAACTTGTGCAGCATGCTGGCCACGGCCGGCCCCCGGCCGCCCGCGCGATAGCGGACCCGGCCCACCTGATGGGCTCGCCCCGGAACAAGGCCCTTAGTCTCATAACGGACGTGTACGGCCGGGTCCAGGCTCACCACGACGATCACCGCGGGGCCAGCCGTTCTCTCATGTGCCCGGAGCATAGGCCCCGCTGGGGGATGGCCTGGGCGCTATCGCCCCGGCCGCGCGCCGGTGAGTCGCTAGCCTGTGTCGCATGCGCTCCGCGGCCGGCAGCACGATCCTCGATATCTGCTCCGTGCTCGCGTTCGTGGCGATCGGGCGGCATGCTCATCACGACGGCGCGAGCCTGGCCGGCCTGTGGCACACCGCCTGGCCCTTCCTGGCCGGCCTGGCCGCCGGCCTGATCGCGGCGCGCGCCTGGCGCCGCCCGCTGGCCATCGTGCCGAGCGGCGTGGGCGCGTGGCTGGGCGCGGCCGGCCTTGGCATGCTGATCCGGGTGCTGGCCGGCCAGGGCACCGCCGCCGCCTTTATCGCCGTCGCGTTCGGGTTCCTGGCACTGTTCCTGCTCGGCTGGCGCATGGTCCTGCGCATCGTCACCATCCGGCTCAACGCGGCGCACTGACGATCACGCCGCCGCCGTGATCCTTGCCAGCCACCTGGCCGCGATTTAGACTGAACATTCAGTCAACCGCGTGAGGAGCGGGTTATGGCCGCGAAACAGGCCGTCCGGCACGATCTCGACCGCACCGATCCCACTGCCACCCCCGGCCAGCCTGCCGACCCCGTGATCGAGGAGCGGGCGAGCCAGGGGCCGTCGCTGGATGAGATCATCGCCGTCCAGGAGCAGATCTTCGCCGAGCGCCAGCCCGAGTCCCGGCGGCTGGCGACGCTCGCCGCTACCGCCCTGGCCGGCGGAGTGACCTCCAGCTGGCAGATCACCAGCCCGCAGCCGGTCTGGCTGAGCCATGGCCAGGGCTCGAAGATCTACGACGTCGACGGGCATGAGTACGTCGACCTGCATGGCGGTTACGGTGCCGCCCTGGCCGGGCACGGGCACCCGGCCATCGTGGCGGCGATCCGCTCACAGGCGGCGCTGGGCACCCACTTCGCTCAGCCGACCACCACGGCGATCGCGGTGGCGCAGGAACTTTCCCGGCGGTTCGGGATGCCGCAATGGCGCTTCGCCAACTCGGGCACCGAGGCCACCATGGACGCGGTCCACCTGATGCGCGCGATCACCGGCCGGGACCTGATCGTCAAGGTCGAGGGGTGTTACCACGGCCATCATGACTCGGTCCAGGTGTCGGTCTGTCCCGCGGATGACGACGAGATCGGCCCGGCCGGCCGGCCGATCGCGCTGCCGTCCAGCAGCGGCATCCCGCGGGCCATCACGGACCTAACCCTGGTCGTCGGCTTCAATGACCTGACCGCGGTGGCCGCGCTGCTGGCGGATCATCCCGGCCAGGTGGCCGGGATGATCATCGAGCCGATCATGATGAACGCCGGGATCATCCCGCCCGAGCCGGGTTACCTGGCCGCCCTGAAGGACCTGCTGCACGCCCACGGGGCGCTGCTGACCTTCGACGAGGTCAAGACCGGGCTGACGGCAGGCCCCGGCGGAGCTACCGGCCTGACCGGCGTCACCCCGGACATCATCTGCCTGGCCAAGGCGATCGGCGGCGGCGTGGCGGCGGCCGCGATCGGCGGCACCGCCGAGGTCATGGCGCACGTCACCAATGGCGACTATGAGATGGTCGGCACCTTCAACGGCAACCCGCTGGCGATGGCTGCCTGCCGCGCCATGCTGTGCGAGGTAGCGACGCCGGCGGCCTACGAGCACATCGACCGGCTCCGGCAGCGCGCCGTGGCCGGCCTGGAGCGCGAGATCGCGCGCAGCGGCCTGCACGCGCATGTCGTCACGGTGGGCGCCAAGGGCTGCGTGGTGTTCTCCGACCAGCCGGTCCGCGATTTCCGCGGCTTCCGGCGTATCGCGGACTCCTACAGCGAGGCACACTGGCTGTTCCAGCACAATGGCGGCGTCTTCCTGCCGCCGTGGGGGAAGAGCGAGCAGTGGCTGATCTCGGTCCAGCACGACGAGGCGGATATCGATCGGCTCGTGGCCAACTTCGCGACATTCGCCGCCGCCGTGAAAGATGTCCCGCAGCGGAGATAGCCTCAGCTTTTACCTGGTAGGTCTTGCGCTCATGCTCGGGCCAGAGTAGTTCTAGGCAGATGCAACCGGGCTGACCGATCGTTCAGTCAGCGATCGGGACGCCCGGGGATGGTCAGCGACACTGCGGACGAAAGGTGGGGGTTGATGCACCCACGAGAGGGCTGGCAGCCCGACGGCAGGCGTCGTCGGACGCAAGGCCTCTCCCGGCGGGCGGCGTTGCAGCGCGGTGCCGCTGCCGCGCTGCTGGCCGGCGGCGCGGGCGCCCTGCTCGACGCGTGCGCGCCCTTCCTGACCGGGGGCGCGGCGATCCCGCTGCCGCGCGCGAGCAACCCGGTGACCTGGCCCACGGCCGACAACGCGGCCATCGCCAGCGGCCTGCAGACCGAGACCGGGGCGACCCTGCAGATCTTCAACTGGGTCGCCTACCTCAACCAGGCCTGCGTCAACCACTTCGCCAAGAAGTACAAGTGCAAGGTCGTCGTGACCACGTTCAACACCATGGACGAGGCACTGTCGAAGCTGCGCAGCGGTCTCAAGTTCGACGTCTTCATGGGCGTAACGGTGGATGTCCTCGGCCAGCTCGTCGCCTCCAAGCTGATCCAGCCGCTCAACCACAGCTACCTGCCGAATATCGCCCAGGCCTGGCCGGACTTCACTAACCCGTTCTACGACCAGGGCTGGCAGTACACCGTCCCGTACACGATCTACACCACGGGCATCTCCTGGCGGAAGGACTTCGTCCACGAGAACCCCTACACGATGAAGAACCCGTGGGCCATGCCGTGGCAGCCCAAGTACAAGGGCAAGGTCGCCATCCTCGATGACTACCGCGAGGGGATCAGCCTCGGCCTGATGAAGAACGGGATCTTCGACCTCAACACCACCAGCAAGGCCCAGATCGACCTGTCCCGGCAGTCGCTGCAGGACCTGGTCCACCTCGTGGACGTGCACATCGACAACAACGACTTCACCGAGATCCCGGACGGCCAGACCTGGATTCATCATGCCTGGTCCGGCGACATGGCGGCCGCCCAGGCCTACATGCCCAAGGGCACGCCCGTCGAGGTGGTCGGCTACTGGTTCCCCACCGACGGGCGCGGGCCGATAGCCAACGACACCAACACCGTGCTGCGCTCGGCGGCCAGTCCCGTGCTCGCGCACGCGTTCCTGAACTACATGATGGATCTGCCGAACGTGCTGGAGAACATCAGCTTCAACGGCTACATGCAGCCGCTGACCGAGGTCACGCCGCAGCGGCTGGTCGCCGAGAAGCTGCTGCCGCCCAGCCTGGTGTCCACGGCGGTGCTGCCCTCCTATTTCCGGCGCGGGGTCGCCCAGCTTCAGCTACCCGTGGACGCCGACGCGCTGTGGCAGCAGGCGTGGCTCGTCGCGAGCAACGGGATCTAGCGTGGCCACGCGAGTGCCGCAGCAGCGCATCCGCCGTCCGGGCCGGGCGCAGGACGGGCCGGACCGCGACCGGCAGTCGAGGACGTTCTGGGTCCTGCTGGCCGCGCCGGGGATCTTGTGGCTGGCCGTCCTGTTCATCGTGCCGTTCTACGCCGTGCTCGCCATCGGCGAGGGCAAGCTCGACCGGGTGCGGGAATCGCCCGTCGCCGTCTACAACCCGCTGCACTGGAGCTCAGCCAACCTGAGCAACGTGTGGTCGGACCTGTTCGGCGCGGGATCGTTCGCCGGCCCCATCGTGGTCCGCACGATCATCTACGTCGTGGCCGCGTCGCTGATCTGCCTGCTGATCGGCTACCCGACGGCCTACTTCGTCAGCCGCTTCGCCGGCCGGCGCAAGGGGCTGTTCCTGCTCCTGCTGATCGCGCCGTTCTGGATCAGCTACATGATGCGGATGCTGGCCTGGATCGACCTGCTGCAGACCAACGGCTACGTGAACAAGGTGCTGACGTCCCTGCACATCGTCGGCCAGCCGGTGAACTGGCTGGGCGGCAACTCCTTCACCGTCATCCTCGGCCTGGTCTACGGCTACATCCCGTACCTGATCCTGGTCCTGTACGCGGGGCTGGACCGGATCGACCCGTCGCTGATCGAGGCGGGCCGGGACCTGGGACTGAGCCGGATACGCACGTTCCTGCGCGTCACGCTGCCGCTGTCCCGGCAGCCGATCCTGACCGCCATGCTGATCACCGTGCTGCCCATGGTGGGCGACTACTTCACCAACCAGCTGCTGTCCGGGGCGCCTAACACCTCGATGATCGGCAACCTGATCCAGGGCCAGCTGGGCACGCCGGGGCTGGAGGGCCAGGGCGCCATCTTGTCCCTGCTGGTGCTGATCGTGCTGCTCGTGCCGATGGTCTACTACGTCGTGGCCACCAACCGCGCGGCCCGGGAGGCGTCATGAGCAGCGTGACCACTCCATCGCGCGCCGCCGATGCCACCGAGGGCGCCCGCGGCGGCAGGAGCCGCCTGCGGCCCTGGCGCAATCCCTGGCGGCACCCCTGGTTCCTCGAGGGCTTCACCTGGCTCTACCTGATCTGGTCGCTGGCCCCGATCGCCATCGCCGTGCTGTTCTCCTTCAACCAGGGCAAGTCGCAGGCCACCTACCAGGGCCTGTCCATCCGCTGGTACTGGGGCGACCCGGTCAACTCCGTCTTCCATAACCCGCAGCTGCAAAGCGCGGTGTTCACCACGCTCAAGCTGTCCGCCTACACGACGCTGATCGCCGTGCCGATCGGGGTGGCGTTCGCCCTGGGCATCAACCGGTGGCGGACCAAGGTCTCGGCCAGCTTCAACTTCGTGATGATCCTCTCGTTCGTGGTGCCAGAGCTGATCTTCGGCGTGGCCATGTTCTTCGTCTTCACCAAGCTGTTCAGCGGCATCCAGCTCGGCACCCTGGCCGAGGTGCTGGGCCTGGTCACCTGGAACGTGAGCTGGCCCGCCATCATCGTGCAGGCCCGGCTGGTCGGGATCGGGCGGCAGTACGAGGAGGCGGCCGCCGACCTCGGCGCGACCCAGTTCCAGACCATACGCCGGGTCCTGCTCCCGCTGCTGACCCCGGCCATCTTCGCCAGCGCCATCCTGGTGTTCTCCGGCGTCATCGACGACTTCGTGATCGTGGACCTGCTGTTCTCTAACGCCGGCAACACCCCGATGTCGGTGATCATCTACTCCACGCAGCACGGCGGCAACGGCGGCCCGGCGCTGAACGCGCTGGCGACGATCATGCTGGTGATGTCGTTCGTCGTGGCGGGCCTCGGCTTCCTCGGCTACCGCTGGATGACCCGCGGCGAGCGCATCGACGGCCGCCAGGCCCTGGCCACCATCGCCGGCGCTGAGTAGACGGCATTAGCCCAGGGGCCGACCCCTGGAACCCCAGTCCGGGCAAGCCCGGCCCTCGCGGGCGACATACCCCCGGCTGGCGCGCGGCAAGACGGCTTGCCCCCCGCTCGGCGCCCTGGCTGGCTAGCTGGGCTGGAGGGCTTCTTCGGTTTCCAGGGCGGCGGCCTCGTCGTCGGCGCCGGCTACCTGGCCGCCGCCTGCCAGGACGCGCAGGGCGTCCGGGGCGAGGTAGGCGTGCACGGGAGTGCCGTGGGCGTAGGGCGCCGGGCCGCCGTCGTTCTGGAGCACGACCTGCAGGTCGGCGCCGGCCGCCAGGCGCAGGAACACCTGGGTGGCCGAGCCCAGGTAGACCAGCCGCTCGACCATGGCCGGGACCCGGTTCGGGCCCGGGGAGCCAAACTCCTCGATCTTGACCCGCTCGGGCCGGATGACCGCGTGCGAGCGCTCCGGGGCGTCCTGGCCGCCGTGCTCGACGGTCAGCACCGTCTCCCCCAGCCGGGCCAGGCAGCGCGCGCCGGGACCGCGCTCGACGATGTCGACCGCCATCAGGTTGGAAACACCCAGGAAGTCGGCCACGTAGGTGTCGGCGGGCTCCTCGTAGACCTCGGCAGGCGCGCCGATCTGCACGATCTTGCCGTCGCGCATGACCGCCAGCCGGTCCGACATCGTCAGCGCCTCTTCCTGGTCGTGCGTCACGTACAGGAAGGTGATGCCGACCTGCTCCTGCAGGGCCTTGAGCTCGACCTTGAGCGAGCGGCGGAGCTTGGCGTCCAGGGCCCCGAGCGGCTCGTCCAGCAGCAGCACCGACGGCTGCAGCACCAGCGCCCGGGCCAGGGCGACCCGCTGCTGCTGGCCGCCGGACAGCTGGCCCGGCCGGCGCTTGCCGAACGTGCCGAGCTTGACCAGCTCCAGGGCGGCGTCCACCCGGCTGCGCAGCTCGCCCTCGGGCAGCTTGCTGTTACGCAGGCCGAACGCGACGTTGTCGAACACGGTCAGGAACGGGAACAGGGCGTAGCTCTGGAACACCGTATTGACGTTGCGCTTGTGGGGGGGCACCCCCGAGAGGTCCACCCCGTCGAGCAGGATCTGCCCGGAGGTCGGCTGCTCGAAGCCGGCGATCAGGCGCAGCGTGGTGGTCTTGCCGCAGCCCGAGGGCCCGAGCAGGGAGAAGAACTCGCCGCTGGCGACCTGCAGGTCGATCGCGTCGACGGCGATCTCGCCAAACCGCTTGGTCAGCGACACTAGCTCGATCCGGCCACCAGGCATGGCGGGTACCTACCCTTCTGGGAACGCTCCCCGATCACTCACTGGATCACGCCGCCCGCCCGCGGCCGGGCTTCCAGTCGAGCCCGAGCTGATCGGCGACGAACTGCATACTTAGCTCGAAGGCCCCCACCGGGTCAACCGCCGGGTCCTCGAGAGCGATCTGGACCGTCAGGCCGTCCAGCAGCGCGGTGAGGCCGACGGCGAAGCGCGCGGGGTCGACATCGCGGAACTCGCCGGCCGCCTGCCCGGCCACGACCAGCGCGGCGATTTCCTCGCGCCAGCGCTCGTCGGACTTGCGGCGGACGCTCGCGACCTCCGGGTGGCGGGCCGCCTGAGCCCAGAAATCGAGCCAGATCTGCCAGCTGCTGGCCGGCTCGGGGTCGGCCTCCGGCAGGCAGCTCATGGCCACGATCTCCTCGATCCGGGCCGCGGACGTCGGCAGCTGTGCCATCCGGCGCTGGCCCACGGCGTACCAGGAGTCCTCGTACCGCCGGATGGCCTCGGTGAGCAGCTGATCCTTGGTCTTGAAGTAGTAGATCACCAGCGCCGGGCTGATCCCCGCGCGCTCGGCGACGTCGGCGATCCGGGTATCGGCATAGCCGCGCTCGGAGATGACCTCGAGCGCGGCGGCCATCATCTGCGCCCGCCGCTGGTCCGCGGTGCCCGTTGCCCCGGCGTCGCCGCCGGCTCGGTCTGTCATCGGGACTGTCCTCTCACCGCGGTCTTTCCTGCCATGTTCGGCATCTCATTCTCTCGCGATGTCCGCCGCGGGCCCCAGCCCTTCGGAGGACCAGCCTTCAGAGCACTAGGTCCCTTCGAAGCACTAGCCCTCGTGAGCGCTGCCCTCTTGTCGGATACGGTATCAGCTTTCTAGACTGAACATTCAGTCAATCCATCGGAAGGCGGGCTCATGGCCGCAACATACGACGCGATCGTGGTCGGCGGCGGGCATAACGGCCTGGTCGCCGGCGCATACCTGGCCAGGTCCGGCGCGCGGACCGTCGTGCTGGAAGGCCGGAACAAGACCGGCGGGGCGGCCACCACGGAGGCGCCCTGGCCGGACGCGCCGCAGTTCCGGGTGACCCGGCTGTCCTACGTGATGAGCCTGATGCCCCCGACGATCATCAGCGACCTGGAGCTGGACCGGCACGGCTACAAGATCTACCCGATGGGCCCTTACTACCAGGCCTTCCCCGAGGGCGGCTCGATCAAGCTGTACGCCGACGACGCCAAGCGCAACCACGAGGAGGTGTCCAAGTGGTCCAAGAAGGACGCGGACGCCATGCCCCGCTGGGACGCCTGGCTGGCCGGCCTGGCTGACGTCCTGGGGCCGCTGCTGCTCACCGTGCCGCCCAACCTGGGCTCCCGCCGCCCCCGGGACCTGGCCGAGACCCTGCGGCTGGCCTGGCGCAACCGCGGCCTGGACGTCCGCACCATCGGCGACGTCACCCGGCTGATGACCATGAGCATCGCCGACCTGCTCGACGACTGGTTTGAGTCCTCGCAGGTCAAGGGGGCGCTCGCGGTCAACGGGGTGATCGGCACCTGGGCCGGCCCCTACGAGCCCGGCACCGCCTACGTCATGGCGCACCACTCCATCGGCGATGTCGGCGATGGTCACCTCGGGAACTGGGGCTTCCAGGAGGGCGGCATGGGCGGAGTCTCCAGCGCCATCGAGGCCGCCGCTCGCACCCTCGGCGCGGAGATCCGCACCAACGCGCCAGTCGCGCGGGTCATCGTCGAGGACGGCAAGGCCGCCGGGGTCATCCTGGCCAACGGTGACGAGCTGCGGGCCAAGGTCGTGGTCTCCACCCTGCATCCCCGCACGGCGTTCCTGGACCACGTCGGCCCGGAGAACCTGCCTGAGGACTTCACCCGCGACATCGAGCACTGGAAGACGCGCAGCGGCGTGGTGAAGATCAACCTGGCGCTGAGCGAGCTGCCCGACTTCACCGCCGATCCCGGCTCGCAGCTGCAGGAGCACCACACCGGCTCGGTCGAGATGGCGCCGACCATGGAGTACATCGAGAGCGCCTTCCAGGAGGCGCGGAACGGCCAGCCCGCGGTCCGGCCGTTCAGCGACGGCGTCATCCCCACCGCGTTCGACAAGACGCTCTGCCCCGAGGGCACGCACATCATGTCCCTGTTCACCCAGTGGGTGCCCGCGGACTGGAGCCAGCAGCCGCACACCGCCGAGCTGGAGGCCTACGCGGACCGCATGATCGACTGCTACAACGAGCTGGCCCCGAACTTCAAGGGCTCGATCCTGCACCGGGACATCGTCGGGCCGCACGAGATGGAGCAGGAGTACGGCCTGATCGGCGGCAACATCTTCCACGGTGAGCTCTCGCTCGAGCAGCTGTTCCACATGCGCCCGGCACCGGGCTATGCCGACTACCGGACGCCCCTCGCGGGCCTGTACTACGGCAGCTCGGCCACCCATGCCGGCGGCGGCGTCTGCGGGATCCCCGGCTGGCAGGCGGCGAAGGCCGCGATCGCCGACCGGAAGGCCAGCAAGCGGGCGGACCAGATCCGCAAGGTCACCCGGCGGTCATGACCGAGCCATTCCGGCCATAACGGATGACTTCCGCCACTCACGGCCCTCCAGTGTCAGCGGCCGGGGCGCGGCCGGCGGCGCCGGGCCGAGCGGCGCCCCCGGCGCCAGCCGGGGTCGCGTCGATGCTGGAGGCCAGGAGCGTCGCCCTGGTCGGGGCCTCGGCCCGGCCGGGCACGTTCGGCCAGCGGATGGTGCAGGAGGTGACCCGGAGCCCATCCGGGCCCCGGGTCTACCTGGTCAATCCCCGGTACGCCGAGGTCGGCGGGGACCGCTGCCATCCGTCCCTGGCCGACCTGCCCGAGCCCGTCGACCTCGTGCTGCTCGGCGTCCGCGACGACGCCCTGGAGGAGCAGCTCGCCCTGGCCGCCGCGCGCGGCGACCGGTCCGCCGTCATCTTCGGCAACGCGCACGAAGACCCGGCCGGTCGCCCTGCCGGGCCAGCACTCCGGGACCGGCTGGCCGACCTGGCCCGGGGCGCCGGGATGCAGCTGTGCGGCGCGGGCTGCATGGGGTTCGTCAACGTGAGCCGCGGCCTGCGGGCGATCGGGTACACCGAGGCCAGCCCGCTGCCGGTCGGCCCGGTGGCGCTGGTCACGCACTCCGGCTCGGTGTTCTCCGCCCTGCTGCGCGCCCGCCGCGGGCTGGCTTTCTCGCTCGCGGTGTCCTCCGGTCAGGAACTGGTCACCACCGCTCCCGCCTACCTGGAGTACGCGCTCGGCCTGCCGGAGACCCGGGTGGTCGCGCTGGTCATGGAGGCGATGCGCGAGGCCGGCCGGCTGCGCCGGGTGCTGGCCAGCGCGGCGGAGCGGGACATCCCGGTGGTCGCGCTGACGGTCGGCCGCTCGGCCAGCGGCGCGCGCATGGTGGCCGCGCACTCGGGCGCGCTCGCCGCCGCGGACGGCGGCTGGGAGGCGCTGTGCCGGGCCTACGGCGTGCACCGCGTCGGTGACCTGGCCGAGCTGGCCGACACCGTGGAGCTGTTCGCGATCGGCCGCCGCCCCCGGACCATCCCGGCCGCCCGCTCGGCTGGCATCGCCACCGTGCACGACTCGGGCCTGGAACGAGCGCATACCGCGGACCTGGCCGCCGAGCTCGGCGTCCCGTTCGCCCCGATCGGGACGGCCACGACGGCGCGGCTGACCGAGCTGCTCGATCCCGGCCTGCTGGCCACCAACCCGCTCGATGTCTGGGGCACCGGGGCCGATACCCGCGGGCTGTTCGCGGCCGCGCTGACGGCGCTCGCCGACGAACCGCGGGTCGCGGCGGTAGCGCTCGCTGTCGACCTGGTCGCGGAGCCGGACGGTGACCGCTCCTACCCGCTGGCCCTGGCCGACGCGGCCCAGCGCACCGACAAGCCGCTGGCGGTCCTGGCCAGCCTGGGCAGCGCCATCGACTCCGAGGCGGCCAGCCAGCTGCGCCATCGGGGCATCCCGGTGCTGGAAAGCACCCGGACCGGGCTGCTCGCGCTGCGCCACCTGCTGGACCAAGCGGCCCGTCCCGGCCCGCCCGATGCCCAGGCCCAGGCCCGGCCGCACCCGGCCCGGCAGCGCCGGGCCCGCCAGCTGCTGGCCGCCGGCCAGGCCAGCGGCGCGCCGCTGCTGGCCCTGCTACGCGAGTACGGGATCGCCGTGGCGGCGGCCGAGCCGGCCAGCGACCTCGCGGCCGCGCTGGCGGCGGCAGAGGCGATCGGCTACCCCGTGGTCCTCAAGACCGACGAGCCCGCGATCGCGCACAAGTCGGATGTCGGCGGCGTACTGCTGGGCGTGGCCGGCCCGGCCGAGCTGGCCGCGGGCTACGCCGGCCTGGCCGCCCGGCTCGGCCGCCGGGTGCTGGTCAGCCAGGCCGTGCCGCCGGGCCCGGAGCTCTCGCTCGGCATCATCCGCGATCCCGGCCTGGGCCCGCTGATGGTGGTCGGCGCCGGGGGTGTCCTGGTCGAGCTGCTCGCCGACCGCGCGGTCGCGCTGCCACCCGTCGGCGAGCGGCTGGCCGCCGAGCTGCTCGCCGGCCTGCGAGTCAGCCAGCTGCTGGCCGGCGTGCGTGGCGCCCCGCCGGCCGCCCTCGGCCCGGTCGTCGCGGCCATTACCGGCCTGTCGGAGCTCGCCGGCGAGCTCGGCGACGACCTGGAGGCCCTCGACATCAACCCGCTCATCTGCGGCCCCGGCCGCGCCGTCGCGGTGGACGCGCTCGCGATCCCCCGCCGCGCCCGCCCGGCAGCCGAGACGCAGCTTGCATGATCACTACCGTTTTGGGACGCCTGGCGCCGCAAAACGGTAGTGATCACACCATCAGGAGACCCAGGAGTTGTGCGCGCGCGGCTCGCTCAGCGGCACCCCGGCGGGAGCGGCGGGCACGGCGGCGGGGCTCACGAGCGAGCTTCCGCCCGGCCCGGCCAGCACGGCCTGGTGCAGGGCGCTGCCCGCTAGCAGCCGCTTCCAGGACAGGAACCACACCGTCCAGCCATCCCCCCAGGTCCCGGCCTTCGGGCTGCCGGTGACGGTCACCGGGTCACCGGGCACGGCCAGCTGGTAGTACTCCTGCGCATGCGCGGGCGAGGTGTTGACGCAGCCGTGGCTGACGTTGGTGACGCCCTGCACACCCACCGACCAGTAGGCGTCATGCACGTAGTCACCGCTCCAGGTAAACCGCACCGACCACGGGACCTCCAGGTTGTAGCCCGGCCCCACCATGTTCACCGGGTTCCCCTTGTCGATGGTCACATAGGTCCCGTTCGGGGTGTCATCACCCGGCCGGCCGGTGCTGATCGGCCACGTCCCGTACAGGCGGCGCTTGTAATAGACGTGCATGTAGTGAGCCCGGGTACTGGCCACCACGATCAGCGACGGGCCGATCTCAAAGCTCTGGGTGAGATTGCGCGTGCCGTACACACCCGGCGCGCCCTGCACTCCGTTAAACCTGGCGTCGAAGGTCACCCGGGTGTACTGCGGCCAGTACGTGCGCGGCCGGAAGTACAGCGTCTTATCGCCGTCCCAGTACCAGGCCCCGGTCACCCGGCGAGAGGTCCGGATCTGGATGGCCCGCTCGATCGCGGCCTTATGAGTGATTGCCCGATTGAAGTTCAAGATGATCGGCATGCCCACGCCATAGCGCTGCTGGTAGCCCTCGATGGTCATCGCCACAAACGTCTTCCTGGGCTTGAGCGTGGCGAACGAGCTGGTCGCGGTCACGCTTTTCCCGCCGGCGCCGCGAGCCGCCGCGACCACGGTAAATCGCTGCCCCGTGTTCAGCGGCTGGCTGCTCTGCCAGACCGTGCCGTGCTCACTGAGCTGGCCGGCGACCGGATCGCCGCCGGTCTGCACCCGGACCGCGCGCAGCGCCCCGTTGGTGGCATGAACCATGATCCCGGCCCCGGGCCGGACGTTATGCAGGCCGTTCCCCGGCGTAATCGTCAGCCGCGGAACTGGCGCCGGCCGGCGCACCGACGCGGCCATCCCCGCCGAGCATGCCGCCAGCGCCAGCACCAGGACCGTCCCCATGGCCCCGGTCCCTAGCGCGTGGGCCCCCCGGCCCGGTCGTGCCTTGGTACTACTCACGTAGCTCCCCGCTCCCCCGTACCTGGCTGGCGAGGAGCCCGGCGACGGCCGTCTGCCGCTGCCAGCGCCGGGCTCTGCCTGCCTGCTCGCTTAAGCGCGAGACCGCCGGCCCTTCCGTCCCTGCATACCCTGGCGCTTGCGCTTGACGGCCATGGTCAGCGAGAGCATGGCCACGCAGATTGCGGCGATTGCCATGCCAGACTTCATTGAGCGCATGCTGAATTCCTTCCCCCGATTGGACTCGTGGCGCCCGAGCGTTCAATCCCGTCGCTTCGAGAACGGTAAATCTTCTCGCACGCCTGCAGATACGCCGAGCATTACCCGCTCACCAGCGGCAAACACGAGCATTCGCCGAGAGGCCGTTAATAAGCTGGCTACTTTCTGGCAAAGAAGGTAAATCGGGTCCGCGTGAGGCGCCGGGGCCAATGCGCCCGCGCGCGGGTCACGCGTCTCGCCGGCTCAGCACCATGGCCCCGGCCACGAGCAGCACGGCGATCTCGGCGGCGAGCGCCCCCAGGGCAGCCAGCGGGGACAGGGCACCAGTGGACGAGGAGCCCTGCACCAGGGCGTCGGCCGCTCGCAGTGGCAGGTACCGGATCACATCCTGGCGGGCTGCGCCCGTCAGCACCTGGACGGCCAGGCTCGGCACCATCAGCACGGCCGCCGTGGCGATCAGGCCGCCCGCGCTGCGGCGGACAATCGTGCCGCAGCCGAACCCGATGAGCGCCATGGCCACGAACAGGCCGCTGGCACCAAGCAGCCGCCGAACGGCGAGCGCGCTGAACAGCGCGGCGTGGGCCCGCGGGCCGAGAATCGCCAGCCCGATCCCGACCGCCAGGGCCGAGATGAGCAGGCCGTAGGCCCAGGCCACCGCGGCGAGGACGCCGATCTTCGCGATGAGCAGACGGACCCGCTGCGGCGTGGCGATCAGGGTCGGGGGCATCGTCCCGCCGGAGTACTCGGCAGTGATGATGAGCACCCCGCCCGCGGCGATGGCGAACTGGGCCACCGACAGCCCGAACAGGCTCGCGCCGAAGTAATCCACCCCGGTCACCGGATGCGCGGCCGAGGCGATGGACGAGCAGCGCAGGATGCCCAGCAGCACGGATATGAAAGCCGCTAGGCCGGCCGTCCACCACGCGGAGCGAGTGGTGCGCAGCTTGTGCCACTCCGAGTGCAGGACCGGGGCCAGCTGGCCGGCCGAGGCCAGCAGCCGGCTGCGCCACGACGGGGTCGGCTCGGTGATCGTCAGTGTCATGGCGCGGAGACCTTCTGTGCGGCCTGGCCGAGCTGGCCGGCGTCTTCGAGGGCTGGTGCGGTCAGGGCCAGGTAGGCCTGCTCGAGTGACGGCGTGACCTCGGTCAGCTCGGTCAGGATCGCGCCCGCCGAGGATGCGACCGCGGCGACAGCGCTGCGGTCCAGGCCCGAAATCAGGATCGTTGCCTCGGCTCCCTGTTCGACAACCGCGCCGTGTGCGGTCAGCACCCCGGCTAGCAGGCCAACCTGGTCGCTGCGGACCCTGATGGCCGGATTCAACCCGGCCATCAGCGGCAGGCGCCCGGCCGGGCAGTCGGCCAGCAGCGCCCCGCGCCTGATCACCAGCACGTGGTCCGCGATCTCGGCGATCTCGGCGATGAGATGACTGGAGATCAGGATGGTCCGGCCCTGCGCGCCGAGCTCCCGGATGAAGCCGCGCAGCCAGCTGATTCCCTCCGGATCCAGGCCGTTGCTGGGCTCGTCGAGGAGCAGTACCGGCGGGTCGCCGAGTAGCGCGGCGGCCAGGCCCAGCCGCTGGCGCATGCCGAGCGACAGCCGGCCGGCCCGGCGGCGGACGACCGACCCGATGCCGCACAGCTCCGCGACCTCGCGGGCCCGGCTGCGCGGAATCCGGTTGGAGTAGGCCAGCCACAGCAGGTGGTCCAGGGCGCGACGGCCCGGATTGGCCGATCCGCTCTCCAGCACCGCCCCCACCTCTCGCAGGGGGGTGACCCGCTCGGCATGTGTCCGTCCGTCCACCAGGGCCTGTCCGGAGCTGGGGCGATCGAGGCCGACGATCATCCGCAGGGTGGTGGATTTTCCGGCGCCGTTAGGACCGAGCAGTCCGGTCACCGATCCGGCGGGGACTACCGCGGAGATCGCGTCCACCGCGACGGTCGAGCGGTAGCGCTTGGTGAGCTTGACAAGTTCGATCACGGCTGTCCTCCGCGGGCTGGTCCATAAGTAACTTCTCTGTGCATCGTCTCACGGTATAGCGGATAGCAATATACCGCAAGGCGATATACCGGCTAGGAGACGAGAGAAGACCAGCAGGGCGTGGCCGGCAGCCCGGGGTGCGGCTGCATCGGATGCGGCTGCATGGGTGCGGCTGTATGGGGTGCGGCTGAATGAGGCGCGCTCCACGCGGTAACGCCCCGGCCGGGAGCGCTGGGCGCAGGCCAACGGCTGGCCGTGCGCATGGCATCGGTCAGCGGAGTCCGCGGCGGGCTAGAAGATGACGTAGACCTTGCGGATCTTCTCGTGGATCTGCCAGGTCCCGGCCCAGCCGCGCGGGAAGACGGCGGTGTCGCCGGGGCCGATGTCGCGGGCCTGCCCGCCGTCCGGGGTCACGGTCATCCGCCCGGCCACGATGTGCACGAACTCATGGGTCGAGAGCTTCCAGTAGGACGGCCCGGGGGTGCACTCCCAGACCCCGGCTTCCTGGTCGCCGTCCTGCCAGAGGGTCAGCCCGGCGGTCTGCATCGGCTCGCCGGTCGCCTCCTCCAGAGCACCCCAGTCCTCCAGCTCGGCGGTGACGGCCGCGGCCAGGTACGGCGTCGTGAGGTCACTCATGGCAGGGTCCTTTCGGGGGTGGCGGTCAGGAGATCGTCAGCTGGCCGGGCGCGGCCGTGGGGAACGGCAAGGCGATTGGATCGGTAGCCAGCTTGCTGTGACCCGCCGCGTCGAACCGGTCCAGTCCGAGGGCGGTCACGTCGACGACGTCAGAGGTGCCGGTGAGCGCCACGTCGGCGGCGGCGCGGGCCACGGCGGGTCCCCACATCATCCCGGCACCGCCCGCGCTCGCCACCGTCACGCCGTCGATGGGCCGCTCACCGGCCAGGGCGGGACCAATGATCGGCAGGTGATCGGGGGTGTAGTCGATCGTCGCGGCCCACATCCGGCGCAGCCCGAGGCCCGCGGTCACCGGCACGAGCTCGGCCAGCCGCTGGCGCATCAGCGCCAGGTAGGGCTCGTCCACGGCCGCCGCCGGGCCGGGCGGCTCGTCGGGATTGCTCATCCCGAACAGCAGGCCACCCTCCTCCGGCCGCCAGTACAGCCCGGCGGTCAGGTCGAACACCATCGGCACCCGGGCCGGGTCGAGGTTGGGATGCGGCTCGGTCACCGCTACCTGGTGCCGGACCCCGCCCACCGGGACGACGACTCCGGCCAGCCCGGCCACCCGGGCCAGCTCCGGGCCTCCGGTGAGCACCACCAGCGGCGCGCGGACCAGGCCGGCCGAGGTCTGAACCCCCGTTACCTGGCGGGACTGGGTCTGCAGGCCGGTGAAGCTGACGTGCTCGCGGATCTGCACGCCGCTGGTGGCCAGGGCCACGGCGTAGGCGGTCACGTTGCGGGGCGGGGTCAGGTACCCGTCTTCGGCGCAGTAGGTACCGCCGAGCGTGCGGCCCGGGGCCAGCGTCGGGTTGAGGGTGTCAAGCTGGGCCGGCTCCAGCCAGCGAACCGGCAGGCCCAGCGCGGTCTGCATGGCCATGCGCTCGCGCGCGGCGCTGACGTCGGCGGGGGTGAAGCAGGGCAGCACGTAGCCCTGCGGGGTGAACCCGGAATCGATGCCCAGCTCGACTGGCTGGCGCAGGTAGAAGCGGCGTGACCACTCGCCGAGCTGCACCGCCCACGGGGTGCCGCCCTGGGTCCGGACCACGCCGGCGGCCCGGCTGCTCGCGCCCTGCCCGAGGGTCCGCTTCTCGATCAGCAGCACCCGGTCCAGGCCGCTGCGGCGCAGGAAGTAGGCGCACCAGGCGCCGACTGTCCCGCCCCCGACGACGACAGCGTCGGCGTCGCCGGGGACGGGAGCCCTGGCACTGGCCGGCTCGCTAGCTGCAGGCATTGGCACGAGGACGATGCTGACATAAACTGAACGTTCAGTCAAGGATTGGCCACCCTTTCAGTGGCGGGAGCCAGTCCCGCGGGCGCGAGCACAGCGAGCACAGATCGAGGGCGCGATGTACGGCTTGTCAGACGAGGACCTGCAGATTCAGGCACGCGCCGCGACGTTTGCCGACGAGCTGATCCCGCTGGAGGTCACGGCGGAGCTGGCGGACGGCGAGCTGCCGAAGGAGGTCACGGCCGGGCACGCCGCCCGGGCCAGGGAACTGGGCCTGTGCGCGACCAATATGCCACGCGACCTGGGCGGCCGGGGATACAGCACGCTGCAGCAGGTCCTGGTCCAGGAGCAGGTCGGCGGGGTGACCAACGCCCTGGCCTGGGTGGCCTCGACGCCCCCGTCGTGGCTGCCGGCCGTGGCCACCGAATACCAGCTGCAGAAGTTCGTGCTGCCCACGATCCGGGGCGACCGCGAGGAGTGCTACGCCATCACCGAGGAGGGCGCCGGCTCCGACGTCGACGGGATCGTCGCGACGGCCCGGCGAGCCGGCGACGACTACCTGCTGACCGGCGAGAAGTGGCACGTCACGTCCTACAACAGCGCGGACTACGCGTTCTTCCAGGCCAAGCTGGCCGACGGCGAGCACGCGGGCGAGCACGCCATGTTCCTGGTCGACCTGCCCAGCCCGGGCGTCACGGTGGTGCGCACGCCGGCCTACTCCCACACGATCAGCCACCAGCACCCGATCGTGGCCTTCGACGATGTCCGCGTGCCCGCGACTCACCTAGTCGGCGCCGAGGGCGACGGGATGAGCTTTGCCTACGAGTGGTTCCGGTTCGAGCGCCTGATGGTGGCCGCGCGCTGCCTGGGCGCGGCGGCCCGGCTGACCGGGGAGATGACCGAGTTCGCGGCCGGGCGGCAGGTGCAGGGCCGGCCGATCTCGGTGCTCGGGGCGATCCAGGGCATGCTCGCCGACAGCCTGACCGAGCTGTTCGCAGCGCGCTCGCTGGTCTACGAGACGGCCCGCGGCATCGACGCCGGCGCGGACGTCAAGGTGGCGCACGCGCAGTGCTCGATGGCCAAGCTGTACGCGTCGGAGATGGCCGGGCGGGTGGCCGACCGCGCGGTCCAGGTGTTCGGCGGCCGGGGCTACATGCGCGAGAACGTGGCCGAGCGGTTCTTCCGCGAGCTGCGGGTCGAGCGGATCTGGGAGGGCACGAGCGAGGTCCAGCGAGCCATCATCGCCGACCAGATGGTCAAGCGCGGCCCCGGCGCCCTCGTGTAATCCGCCCGCCCCGCGAGCTTGATCAGGCGGGGAGATTGGCCTCGATGGCCGAGATGACCTCGGGGGCGTCGGGCTCGGTGCGGGGGCGGAACCGGGCTATGGCCTTGCCGTCCGGGCTGACCAGGAACTTCTCGAAGTTCCACTGGATGTCGCCGGCCTCGCCCGCGTCGTCGGCCAGGGCCGTGAGCTCGGTGTAGACGGGGTGCCGGCCGGGCCCGTTGACGTCGATCTTCTCGAACATCGGGAAGCTGACCCCGTAGGTGGCCGAGCAGAACTCGGCGATCTCCTCCGCGCTGCCCGGCTCCTGCCCGCCGAACTGGTTACACGGGAACCCGACCACGGCGAAGCCGCGGTCGGCGAACTGCTCGTGCAGCCGCTCCAGGCCGGCGTACTGCGGCGTCAGCCCGCACTTGGAGGCCACGTTGACGACCAGCAGCGTCTTGCCCGCCAGGTCGCCCAGCGATGCGGGCTGGCCGTCCAGTGTCTTCAGGGGGATGTCATACAGGGTCAACGTTCAAGCTCCTCTGGCCTGGGCGGCAAAATGACGTACCAGACCTGTCAACGTCGCGTATGCCGCAGGAATGCCCGCTGGCCCGACCGGGCAGCCTAGCTGGCCACGGCGGCCGAGGTGCCGTGATTCCAGACCGGCTCACCCTGGTAGCCGCGGCCGATCATCGTGACGAACTGGTAGACCGCGTCCTCGTCCGGCGCCAGCGGGCCCGGCCGGGCGTGCGGCGACGAGAGCCCGCGCTGCACGGACTCACAGGCCTGCCAGTCCTGCCGGTTGGTGATGTCCCAGAAGTCGACGGCGTAGCCGGGATCGAAGTCCGGGCGGGCCAGCGCCTCGGGCGCGAAGGCCCAGACGCACTCGATCATCGTCCGGTCCGCCGCCAGCGGCACCAGCCGGTGTGTCATCACGTAGTCGGGGTGCAGGCTCAGCAGCACGTTGGGAAAGACATTGACATAGATAACGGTCCGCAGGCCCCGGTCATCCAGGCCGCGCAGGGCGGTTCCGTGGCTGGTCCCGTCGAGCGACATGGTGTCCATGCCGTCCCGCAGGTCCATCCAGCCCCCGACCCAGGCCCCTTCCGCCTGATAGTTCTCGCCGCTCTTGGGCGGGCTGACCCGGCACAGCTCCGGATGGATCACCGGGCAGTGGTAGCACTCGTGGTAGTTCTCGGTCAGGATCTTCCAGTTCGCCGCGGCGTCATAGCGATGCCGTCCGGCGATGGCCAGCCGCTCCGGCTCGTACGGCGCGATGACCGGCTCCAGCTCGGCCAGCGCGCTGGCCAGCGTCGGCGCCGCGCCGGCTGACCCGTCGACGAAGATCAGCCCGTGCCACTCGGCGACCGGCAGCTCGGCCAGGCCCCAGGCGGACCGCTCGAACCCCTCGGCGCGCTTGAACCCGGAGGCGAAGCGCAGGCCACCGTCGAGCCCGTAGGTCCACGAGTGATACGGGCAGATGATCGTGTTGCGCTGCGCGGTGTCGCCCACGCCCAGCAGCTCGTGCCCGCGATGACGGCAGCTGTTGCCGAAGGCGTGCAGCGTCCCGTCCTCGTCGCGGGTCAGCAGCACGCTCCCGGCGCCGGCCGGCTCGGCCCGCTGGTCCCCCGGCTGGGCGACCTGCGCGGAAAACCCGACGCAGGTCCAGCCGCCGCCGAAGAAGTTCTGCTGCTCCCAGGCGAACACCGCGGGGTCGACGTAGGCCGCCCTGGGCAGCATCGTGCTCTGCCCGAAGGGACGGAGCGCCGCCGCCAGTCCGGCGGAATCGATCGGAGCAGCCGAATAGCGCGTTTGACTGACCATACAGTCAAGGGTAAATCCCGCGCCGCGCCTTGTCTAGCGGGACTGCCTAGCGGGACTGCCTAGCGGGACTGCCTAGCGG
>Ga0208219_1000102_pt1 | contig 37622 bp, 45 predicted proteins | sample NGESurshal072012_7_FD_184469 | JGI IMG/M metagenome (GOLD analysis project Ga0208219, IMG submission 184469) | Arctic peat soil microbial communities from Barrow, Alaska - NGEE Surface sample 53-2 shallow-072012 (SPAdes) | ecosystem: Environmental > Terrestrial > Soil > Wetlands > Peat ... | reverse complement strand
CCAGCTCCTCCTGCGTCGCGTTCATCAACGCATCGACGGTGCCGAAGTGGCGCGCGAGCGTCTGCCCGGTCACCCACCCGACATCGGGGATGTTCAGCCCGAAGAGGATGCGCGAGAACGGAATCGCCTTCGACGCTGCGATCGCTTCGATCGCATTGCCGGCGCTGATCTCGGCGTAGCCGTCGACCTCCATCAGCTGCTCGCGCGTCACCCTGTACAGCTCGGGGACGGAGCGCACGATGCCGAGATCCCACAGCCGGCGTACCGACTGCTCGCCGACGCCGTCGATGTCGGCCGCCGCCATCACCCAGTTGATCAGCGCCTCGAGCCCGCGCGACGGGCAGGCCCGGTTCGGGCAGCGGTGCATCGCCTCGCCTTCGGGCTTCACCACCTCGGTGCCGCACAGCGGGCAATGCGTCGGCATGCGGAAGCGCTTCGTTCCCTTCCGATGCGCGCCTGCGGGGCCGACGATCTGCGGGATGACGTCGCCCGCGCGCTGGACGATGACGTCGTCGCCCGCGCGAATCTCCTTGCGGTTGATGTCCTCCTCGTTGTGCAGCGTCGCGCGCGAGATGGTGACGCCGCCCACCTCGACCGGCTCGAGCACGGCCCACGGGTTGAGCGCGCCGGTGCGACCGACACGGATGAGGATGTGGTTCAGCCGCGTGACGGCGGTCATCGGCGCCCACTTGAACGCGCGCGCCCAGCGTGGGCGCTCGTGCAGCGAGCCGAGCCGGGCCTGCTGGTCGAACGAGTCGACCTTGATGACGATGCCGTCGATCTCGTAGTCGAGCTCGGCACGTCGCAGCTCCCACGCACGCACGCGTTCTGCGATCTCCTCGATCGACTCCACGCGCTCCGCGAACGGATTCGTGCGGAACCCGTGCGCGCGCAGCCACTGCAGCGTCTCCCAGTGCGTCGTCAGCTCGTCGAGGCCCTCGCGCCGCCCGGTCCCGTATACCCAGATCGAGAGCGGCCGCTGCGCCGTGATGGACGAGTCCTTCTGCCGGAGCGATCCCGCCGAGGCGTTGCGCGGGTTCGGCGTGGTCGGCTTCCCCTCGGCAACGAGCCGCTCGTTGAACGCGTGGAAGCCGGAGAGCGGCATGTACACCTCGCCGCGCACCTCGACGAGCGGCGGTGCGTCGCCTTGCATCTGCAGCGGGATGGCGCCGATCGTGCGCAGGTTGGGCGTGACGTCCTCGCCCTGCACGCCGTCCCCGCGCGTCGCGCCGCGCACGAAGGCCCCGTTCTCGTACACGAGGTTGATGGCGGATCCATCGACCTTCGGCTCGAGGACGTAGCCGACAGGCTCGTCGGTCCCGAGCCGCTTGCGGACGTCGTCAGCCCACTTGGCGATCGCCTCGTCCGTGGTCACCTTCTCGAGCGAGCCCATCGGCGACAGGTGCCGAACCTTCTGGAACTGCCCCGAGAGCGGCGCGCCGACGCGCTGTGTCGGCGAGTCGGGCGCGACGAGCTCGGGATGCTCCGCCTCGATCGCGGCCAGCTCGTCGTAGAGGACGTCGTAGGCGGCGTCCTCCATGATCGGGTCGTCGTCGACGTGGTAGGCGATGAGCGCGCGATTGAGGAGCTCGCGCAGCTCGGTAGCCCTCGTGCGCGCCTCAGACCGCGGCAAGCAGCTCCTCCGCCGTGTCGACGATCGCATCCGGGTGCTCGTGCTCGAGCCGCGAGCGGTCGTGGATGCGGCCCCAGGTAACGGCCACCGACGCCATCCCGGCCGCCTTGGCGGCCCGGACGTCGAAGGGGGAGTCGCCGATGTAGACCGCCTCCTCGGGGCGGGCGCCGAGGCGCTCGGCCGCGAGGAGCAGCGGCTCGGGATCGGGCTTGTGGCGCTCGGTCTCGTCGCCCCCGACGATCACCTCGAACAGGTGGCCGAGGGGCACGTGCGCGAATGCGAGCTCGACGGTCGAGCGCCGCTTCGCGGTGACCACGGCCAGCCGGCGTCCCTCCGCATGGAGCCGTTCGAGGGCGTCCTCCATGCCGGCGCAGCACAGGAGCTCCTCGTGCAACGGCTCGTTGTGGGCGCGGTAGACGGTGACGAGCTCGTCCACCCGTTCCGAGTCGAAGGCCTGCATCTGGGCCTCGAGGCCTGGGCCTCCGACCGCCCGCATCAGCTCCTCGTCCGAGTATTCGCGGCCCAGCACCTCGCGGGTGGCATGGCGCATCGAGGCGAGGATGATCCCGCCGGAGTCGATGACCGTGCCGTCGAGGTCGAACAATACGACCGGAAAGTGGGGCATTTGCCGATCGTAGCTGGGGCCTCCCGGCTAAATCCCCCGTTCGGGGGGCGCTTTCGTCACTTCTCCAAAGGGAGGATGCGCAACGCAGGACTGCGGCTATCCACTTGGAGGTGAACCTGCATGGTTCGTTGGCATTCTTCGACCATCAAGGCTGTGGTCGCGCTCGGCGCTCTAACCTCGCTCCTCGTTTCTTCGGGTGCGGGTCTGCGCTGGGGCGATCTCGTCTCCGTACTGACCGGCCTGTTCTAGAAGGGTTTCCGCGGCGGGGCCGGTGCGATTACCGGCTCCCCCGCGCTCCCCTGTGGCGATGATCTCGACCGACAAGACAATCTGCGGCCTCCCCCCACGGCTCGTCGCCTACATCGCGGCTGTCGTGGTCCTTGCAGCAGGCGCCCTCGGCGTTTCCGCCGCGCGCCTCGCCGCGAGCCCGCCCCGCCTGTACGACTGGCTGGGGATCGGCCTCTTCCTCGGGCTCGCCCTCATCGCGGACCTCCACCCGGTCCCGCTCGATGACAAGGGCAGCCAGGTTTCACTCGCATTCGTCTTCCTCATCGCCGTCCTCGTCATCTTCGGCTGGGCGGCGGCGATCCCGGTCGCGGCGCTCAGCATCCTCCTGCCCATGCTCGTCCAGGGCAACCTGGTGCTGCGCGCGGCGTTCAACAGCGGCGCCTACGCCATCGCCGCGGCAGGCGCCGGCGCGACCCAGCTCTTCGGCCCGATCGACGACAGCGTCTTCCGGATGAGCGTCTACGCGCTCCTCGGCGGTCTCATCTTCGTCCTCCTCAACGCCGGCTTCGTGTCGGGGGCCGTCGCGCTCGCCGAGGGGCTCACCTACCGCTCGACCCTCGTGTCGATGCTGCGGTACTCGGGCCCGGCGTTCGCGATCATGGCGTTCCTCGCTGCGCTTGCCGCGAACCTCTGGGCGATCAAGCCCGGGCTCCTCGTCCTCCTGGCCGGGCCGCTGTTCGCCCTCTCGCTCTACCAGCGGACGGCGCTCCGCTCCCGGCTCGCGCTGCACGACGCACTGACCGACAACCTCACCGGCCTCGGCAACCATCGCGCGTACCAGGCAACCCTGCGCGAGCGAATCGCGTCGGCGGTTCACGACCACACCGAGTTCTCCCTCTGCATCGTGGACGTGGACGACTTCAAGCGGATCAACGACACCTACGGCCACCAGGTCGGCGACGACGTGCTCGTCGCGCTCGCCGCGATCCTGAGCAACGCCCGCGACGGGGCCGCGTTCCGCTGCGGCGGCGACGAGTTCGCCCTCCTGTTCGACGGCGACGGGACGATCGCGTTCGAGCGGATCACCGAGGTCCAGGACGCGGTCGCCGCGCTCGGCTTCACCCCGGTGACGATCAGCGTCGGCATCGCCAGCTACCCCGGTCAGGCGAGCGACGCCGATGGCCTGCAGCGCATGGCCGACGGCGCGCTGTACTGGTCGAAGCACCATGGCAAGAACCGCTCCTTCGTCTACAGCCCGAAGGTCGTCCGCATCCACTCTGCCAAGGACCTCGAGTGGGAGACCGAGCGGATGGCGCGGCTGCGCGCGGCGAAGAACATCGTTCGCTTCGTCGACGCCAAGGACCCGATGACGGCCGACCATTCGGAGACCGTCGCCGCGCTGGCCGTCGCCATCGGCCACGAGATGGGCCTGGACGAGAGCACGGTCGACCAGCTCGCCCTCGCCGGGCTCCTGCACGACATCGGCAAGATCGGCATCGCCGACAGCCTGCTCCAGGCCGCGCGCCCCCTCACTCCGGCCGAGTTCGAGGTCGTCAAGACCCACTCGACCCTCGGCTACTCGCTCCTCGAGGGCCTCGGCATCGCGCCGATCGACGAGTGGATCCTCCACCATCACGAGGACTGGGACGGACGCGGCTATCCGGACCGCCTCGCAAGGGAGGAGATCCCGCTCGGCGCCCGCATCATCCGCGTGGCCGACGCCTTCGAGGCCATGACCGCGAACCGGCCTTACCGCTCCGCCCAGTCCGCCGCGTACGCGCTGGAGGAACTCCGCACGAACGTGGGCATCCAGTTCGACGCGGCCGCCGTCGCGGCTGTCGAGGCGTACCTCGCCCGGGAATCGCGCGGCGAGACGCGTCCGGCCGGGCTGTCCATCGCGTTCGCGTAGGGCGGTGTACTCGTGGTTCTCGCCCTCCCGTTCCTGATCGGCGTCGTCGTCGCGCTGCCGCTGGGCGGCCGGCTGCGGGCGCTCGCCAGTGTTCGGCTGCGCTGGCTCGGGCTGGCCTACGTCGCGCTCGCGATCCAGATCGCCGCCTTCCCGGGGAGCTCGATGCCGTGGCATACGCCGGACGGCGTCGCCGTCGGCCTGTGGATCGCCTCCGACCTGCTGCTCGTCGCCGTGGTGGCGCGAAACGTGCGGCTGCCGGGCGTCGCGCTCGTCGCCGTCGGGCTCGGCTCCAACCTGCTCGCCGTCCTGGCCAACGGAGGCCACATGCCGGCGCTTCCGCGCGCGCTCGCCGCCGCGGGGCTCCACTACCACGTCGACATGAACAGCGAGGCGATGGCGCACCCCGCGCTCCCGTGGCTCGTCGACCGCTGGGCCGCGCCCCACTGGATCCCGCTCGCGAACATCTTCTCGGTCGGAGACGTCGCCATCGCCGTCGGCGGCTTCGTCCTCGCGCTCGCCGTAACCGGCGCGCGCCTGCCCGGCCTAAAGCCGCGCACCGCAACGACCTGACAAGCTAGGCGCATCCGCTACCTCGTCGTTCCGCACACCCACTGGGACCGGGAGTGGTACGTCCCGTTCGAGGTCTTCCGGCTGCGCCTCGGCGCCGTCGTCGACGGCGTCCTCGACACGCTCGAGCGCGACGAGACCTTCCGCTCGTTCACGCTCGACGGCCAGGGTGTCGTCCTCGAGGACTACGCCGACGTGCGACCTGACAACGTCGAACGCCTGCGTGCGCTGCTCGCGGCGGGGCGGCTTGAGGCCGGCCCGTGGTATGTGCTGCCGGACGAGATCCTCGTCGGGAGCGAGGCGCTCGTGCGGAACCTCCTCCTCGGCCGGCGGGTCTGCCGCCGGTTCGGCGTCGAGCCGACAGTCGCAGGCTACGAGCCGGACAGCTTCGGTCACCCGGCGCAGCTGCCGCAGATCCTCGCCGGGTTCGGCCTCCCGACGTTCCTCTTCTCGCGCGGGCTCGGCGACCAGCTGGACGACGTCGGCGTCGTCTTCCGCTGGCGCGCAGCCAGCGTGGAGGTGGTCGCGTGCCAGTTCCTGCCGCACTACGACAACTTCGCGCGGCTCACGACCGCGGAGGAGGCGGCGGAACGCGTCGCGCACATCGTGGGGCGCTTCGGCCCGCTGCTCGAGCGGGCCGGCCAGAGCGCGATCCTGCTCGCGAACGGCTCCGACCACCTGCCCATCCAGCCGCACCTACCGGAGATCTGCCGCGAGCTCGGCCCGTCGTTCCGGATCGGCCGCTACTCGGACTTCCGGCCGGAGACCGACGACCTTCCCGTGTACGAGGGAGAGCTCGTCGGTAGCCGGCTGCAGAACATCCTGCGCGGCGTCAACTCCGCGCGCATGTACCTGAAGCAGGCGAACGAGCGCGCCGAGCGCCGCCTCCTGGGCACGGAGACGGTGGCCACGCTGCGAACGCTGCGGGACGGATCCCGGTTCCCGCACGAGGACATCTGGCTCGCGTGGCGCGACCTGCTCCGCAACCACCCGCACGACTCCATCTGCGGCTGCTCGTGCGACGAGGTGCACCGCGACATGCTCGTCCGGTACGAGCAGCTCGACCGCACCCTGGAGATCGTGGAGCGCGAGGCGCTGGGTGTCGGCGGGGCGCTCGTCAACCCGCTTCCGTACCGCCGCGCCCGCCTCGTCGGCGACAAACTCGTCGAGCTCGATGGGTTCGAGGGCCGGCGGGCCGAGTCGCTCCCGCACACGGTGCTCCCGGTCGAGCTCGACCTCGCCTTCGAGGACGAGCCCGACATCGGCGACCTGTACACGTTCTGCCCGGGCGGCCCCGTCCGGCGCGCCGAGCTCGTGCGGTCGAGCGTCCAGCCCGACGGCGCCCTGCTGCTCGAGCACGGGCTGCCGGGAATCCGCATCTCGACGGTCGCGCGGGCCATGGCCGACCGGATCGAGCTTCGGACGACGGTCGAGAACGAGGCCGACGACCACCGGCTCCGCGTCCACTTCCCGGCGACGGAGGCGGGCGAGTGGGTGCGCGCCGAGAGCCAGTTCGCCGTCGTTCGCCGCCCGGTCGAGCCCGTCCCGCCGCGGGCGGAGTGGGTCGAGCCTCCGATCGCCGCCGCGCACACCCTCGGAGCCGTTGCCCTCGGCCACCTCGCCCTCCTCACCAAGGGCCTGCCGGAGTACGAGGCCGGCCAGGACGGGCTGCGCCTGACCCTCCTGCGCTGCGTGGGGACGATCTCACGGCCGAAGGGCCTGCCCACGCGCCCCGTGGACGCCGGGCCGGACATCGCCACACCGGACGGGCAGTGCCGCGGCCGCCACGTCTTCGAGTACGCCGTCCGGTTCGACGCCGACCGCCTCTCGGACGCCGCCCTCATCCGGGCGGGCCAGGACTACCGCACGGACTTCCTCATCGGCGATCCGTTCGCGCCCCCGTTCACCCTGGAGGGGGACGTGGTCTTCTCCTGTCTCAAGGGCGCCGAGGACGGCGACGGCGCGATCCTGCGGGTCTTCAACCCGAACGCCGTGCCCGCGGCCGTCCGGATCGAGGGAGTACCCGCCGTCCGCGTCCGGCTGGACGAGGAGGGCGCCGCGCCGGGTGGCCTCGAGCTCGCCGCCGGGGAGATCGCCACCTTCAGGCTGGGATGAGTTCGGTATGAGTTAACGGTCCCTACCCCTTCCTGGGGATGCAACGCCACCGCAAAAAAGGAGGATGCGATCTGCGAAGCGGGACTTTTCTGCGGACATCTCCTGGGAGGTGAAGATCTCGTGATTCGGTGGTATGCACGCGCGTGGGATGCGGCAACGCTCCTCAAGGGGGCCATGGCCCTCGCCGCCCTCGTTGCGCTCGTCGTTGGTGCTGGCGCGGACTGGCGCTGGGACTGACATCTAGCCGACTTCAGGCGGGATCGGCCGTGCGGCGGCCGATCCCGCTTCGGCTCTCGAACTGAAACCAAGACATGAACGGAACCCTGATCTGCGGCATGCCAGCTCGTCTGTTCGCCTATATCTCGGCGACGACGGTACTTGCGGTACCCGCGATCCTCCTCTCCTTCGTCCTCATCGTCCTCGATCCGCCGTCGATCGACAAGGCGGCCGGCATCGCGCTCTTTTTCGCGCTCGCCCTGCTCGCCGACCTCCAGCCCATGCCGATGGGCGAAGGCGGCAAGACGGACGTCTCCATCACGAACGTCTTCACGATCACGGTCGCGATCCTCTACGGCTGGCGGTACGCGGTGCCGATCGCCGCCATCAGCATCGCGGTCTCGATGATCGTCACGCGGCGGCCGCTGTCGAGGATCGCCTTCAACGTTTCGAACTACGGCCTCGCGGCATTGGCCGCAAGCCTGCCGGTGATCGTGTTCGGGGCCTCCGATTCGGTCGGCGCAGGACGGCTGACGGCGTACATCCTCTGCGGCGCGTTCTTTAACGTGACCGTCAACGTGCTGCTCGTCTCGGGCGCGATCTCGATCGCACAGGGCGTCCGCTACCGGGACGTCGTGCTTCCGGGACTGCGCCGCATCGGCTTCACCTTCCTGATGATGGCCGTCCTCGCCGCGCTGGCGGCGAACCTCTGGGTCTCGCATGCGTGGCTGCTGTCGCTGCTCGCAGGCCCCCTCTTCACGCTGACCCTCTACCAGCGCAGCCTCTACCACTCCCACCTCGCTGCGAAGGACGCGCGCACGGACAACCTGACGAGCCTCGGCAACCACCGGGCCTACCAGGCCGCGCTGCGCGGCTACATCGCGGATGCCGAGCGCGAGACCACCGAGTTCTCGTTGTGCATCGTCGACGTGGACGACTTCAAGCGGATCAACGACACCTACGGCCACCAGGTCGGCGACGACGTGCTCGTCGCGCTCGCCGCGATCCTGAGCAGCGCCCGCAACGGCGAAGCGTTCCGCTGCGGCGGCGACGAGTTCGCCGTGCTCTTCGACGGCGACGGAACCTTCGCGTTCGAGCGCATCACGGACATCCAGGAGGCCGTCGCCGGGCTGGGCCTCACCCCGGTGACGATCAGCGTCGGGATCGCGAGCTACCCCGGCCAGGCAGACGACGCCGACGGCCTGCAGCGCATGGCCGACGGCGCCCTGTACTGGTCGAAGCATCACGGCAAAAACCGCTCCTTCGTCTACAGCCCCAAGGTCGTCCGCATCCACTCCGCCAAGGAGCTGGAGTGGGAGACCGAACGCGTCGCCCGCCTGCGCGCTGCGAAGAACATCGTGCGCTTCGTCGACGCGAAGGATCCCTCCACCGCGAACCATTCGGAGACCGTCTCCGCCCTGGCGGCCGCGATCGCCGCCGAGATGGGCCTGGACGAGAACACCGTCGACCAGCTCGCCCTCGCCGGCCTCCTGCACGACATCGGCAAGATCGGCATCGCCGACAGCCTCCTGCAGGCGCCGCGCGCGCTCACCGCGGTCGAGTTCGAGGCGATCAAGGCCCACCCCGGCCTCGGCTACTCGCTGCTCGAGGGCCTCGGGATCGCACCGATCGACGAGTGGATCCTCCACCACCACGAGAACTGGGACGGAAGCGGCTATCCCGATGGCCTGGCGGGCGAGGACATCCCGCTCGGCGCGCGCATCATCCGCGTCGCCGACGCCTTCGAGGCCATGACTGCGAACCGGCCCTACCGCGCCGCCCAGCCCGTCGAGTACGCCCTCAACGAGCTGCGTGCCAACGCCGGCACCCAGTTCGAGCGCGCCGCCGTCTCCGCCGTCGAAGCCTGCGTCGCGAACGCGTCGCCGGTCGACAGGCGCGAAGCGCCGATTCTGGCGTTCGCGTAGTGGCGCTCGCCTTCCCCTTGCTGGCAGGCCTCGTGCTCGCGCCGCTTCTCGGAGGCCGCTGGAGTCGCATCGGCAAGCTGCGCCTACGGCTCGTCTGGCTCTTCTACGTCGCGATCGCCGTCCAGCTCGCCGCGTTTCCGGTCAAAGCGATGCCGTGGCACACCTCCGACCGGATCGGCGTCGTGCTCTGGCTCTGCTCGTACGCGCTCTTCGCCGCCGGCGTCGCGGGCAACTTCCGCATCCCCGGCATCCCGCTCATCGCGGCAGGCCTCGTCTCGAACCTGCTCGCGATCACGACGAACGGCGGCCACATGCCGGCCCTGCCGTCGGCGCTGCGCGCGGCGGGAATGCACTTCACCGTCGGGCACAACCGGAACAGCGCTGTGCTGCCGTCGCCGCATCTCGCGTGGCTCGTCGACCGCTGGGCGGCGCCGAGCTGGGTGCCGTGGGCGAACGTCTTCTCCGCCGGCGACGTTCTGATCATGGCCGGCGGGTTGCTCTTCGCGCTCAGTGCGACCGGCGCGCTCCGGCTTCCGTCGCGGCGTCAGCCGCCCGAGTACCTGACCGCGACGAGGTAGAGGCCCCACGGCGGCGCAGTCGCGCCGGCGTCGGCGCGGTCCGCGCCCTCGAGCAGCGGGGCGAGGTCGATCCCGTCGAGCATCGTCCCGACGAGCGTCCGCACCATGTGCCGGAGATAGCTGCCCGCAGTGATCTCGAGGTCGAGGTGCTCGCCGCGCCGGATCCACTCGGCCGACTCGACCGTGCGCAGGAAGTCCTCGTGCCGCGTCACGGTCGGTGTGAACGCCCGGAAGTCGTGCTCGCCCGGGAGCAGAGCCGCTGCGGCAGCGAGTTGCTCGAGGTCGAGCAGGCGAGGCACCCACAAGCTCCGCCGTAGCTCGAACGGGGAGGGCGTCCAACGGGTGAAGAGGCGGTAGCGGTACGAACGGGCGAGGGCGGAGTGCCGCGCGTGGAAGTCGGGCGCCGCACTCTCGGCGGAGACGACCGAGATCTCGTCGGGCAGGCGCGTGTTCAGCGCAGCCGCCGCGCGCTCGATCGGAGGCCCTCCCTCGACGTCGGCGGAGACGACGTTCCCGAGCGCGTGGACACCGGTGTCGGTGCGGCCGGCGACGGCGAGACGATCAACGGTGGAGTAGGTCGCGGTCAGGGCCTCGCGGAGCTCGGCTTCCACCGTCGCGTGACCGGGCTGCGTGGCCCAACCGCGGAAGGGCGTCCCGTCATACTCGATCAACAGTCTGAGCCGCACGTCAGGCGCACCTGACGTCGCTTGTCAGGACTTCCTTATGCTCTACTGACTTGCACATTGGATGATACACTCTAACTGATGTCCGAAGAGCACACGTTCCTCCTCCAGCGCGTGCAGCCCGCGATGGTCGGCCTGATCGACGGGTCGCTCTCCACGCTCGCGCCGATCTTCGCAGTGGTGCTCGCCTCGCACGACACCCGCTACGCGTTCATCGCCGGCCTCGCGACGTCGCTCGGCGCAGGGATCAGCATGGGGTTCTCGGAGGGGCTCTCCGACACCGGCGAGCTGACCGGCCGCGGCAGCCCGTGGGCGCGCGGGTCGATCACCGGCGGCGGGACGTTCCTCGGCGGCATCCTCCACTCGCTGCCGTTCCTCATCTCCAACTACCACGTCGCCCTCATCTTCGCGGTCGGGGTCGTGGCGTTCGAGCTCTTGATGCTCGCCTACTTCCGCTGGCGCTTCTTCTCGGACACGTTCGTGCGCGCGCTGGGGATCGTGACGTTCGCGGGGATCCTGATCGCAGCGATCAGCGCCGGCCTCGGGAGCCTCCTGGGCGCCCCTGTCGGCAGCTAGTGCTCGGGCGAAAGTGCTGCGCACTTTCGCCCGCCAGAGGATCCCGCTTCGCGGGAGCGCTCGCGGGCGAAGCCCGCGAGCTCCTATCGCACGCGCGCGCAGAACGGAACAGCCGCCCACAAACAAAGAGGGCGCCGGCTTAGCCGGCGCCCGATTCCCGCGAATGCGGCGTAACTCTTCTCGTGGATTACGGAACGTAATCCACGAGTTCAAGGTAGACCATCTCGGCTGCGTCACCCTGGCGATGGCCGAGCTTGACGATGCGGGAGTAGCCGCCGGGGCGGTCGGCCATGCGCGGGCCGACGTCGGCGAACAGCTTGTGGACGATCTCCTGTGAGCGGAGCTCGGCCAGCGCCTGCCGGCGCGCGTGCAGATCGCCGCGGCGTCCGAGCGTGATCATCTGCTCGGCGAACGGCTTCACCGCCTTCGCCTTCGCCTCGGTCGTCTTGATGCGCCCGTGCTCGATCAGGGAGCACGCGAGATTCGCGTACAGCGCCTTGCGATGCGACGGGTCGCGCCCGAGCTTCTTGCCGGTCCGCGCGTGACGCATGGTGTTACTCGAGGCTCCCGATGCCGATGCCGATGCCGCTGTCGCCGCGCAGCGTGAGACCGTGCTGCGACAGCGTCTCCTTGACCTCTTCGATCGACTTCTTGCCGAAGTTCGGGATCGCCGCGAGCTCGTTCTCCGTCTTCATGACGAGATCGCCGATCGTCTCGATGCCGACGCGCTTCAGGCAGTTGTACGACCGGACGCCCAGCTCGAGCTCCTCGATCGGGAAGTTCTCCATCCCGCGGGCGAGGCCCGTCTCGGGGCTGACGCCGTCGCCGGCGACGACCGCCTGCTCGCCGAAGCCCTCCATCTTGTCGATGTCGGTGAAGATCGCGAGCTGGCGGATGAGGATCTCGGCCGCCTCGCCGAGCGCGTCCTTCGGATCGACGGAGCCGTCGGTCGTGATGTCGAGCATGAGCTTGTCGTAGTCCGTCCGCTGTCCGACGCGCGCGGCCTCGACCGCGAACGAGACGCGGCGGACGGGCGAGAAGATCGAGTCGATCGGAATGACGCCGATCGTGTGCTGCGGCCCGCGGTTGAGCTCGGCCGGGTTGTAGCCGCGGCCGCGCCCGATCGTGAGCGTCAGCTCCAGGCGGCCGCGATCGGAGAGGTTCGCGATCTCGAGCTCCGGGTTGAGGATCTCGAGCTCCGCGGGTGCCTCGATGTCGGCGGCGGTGACGATGCCCGGGCCCTTCTTCGCGATGTGCACCTCGACCTCGGGCGAATCGCCGTGCAGGCGGGCAACGAGGTTCTTGAGGTTGAGGACGATGTCGGTGACGTCCTCGCGGACGCCCGGCAGCGTCGTGAACTCGTGCGCGGTGCCCTCGACCTTGACCGAGGTGACCGCAGCGCCCTCGAGCGACGAGAGCAGCACGCGGCGCAGCGAGTTGCCGAACGTGTGACCGAAACCGCGGTCGAGCGGCTCGATCTGGAACACCCCGCGGTGCTCGTCCACTTCCTCGTGGACGATGCGCGGAATCTGAAAGTCCATAACGCGTGTGGCCAAAACGGTGTCCTTACCTTTCGTTGGTCATCAAACTAGGGCGCGTAGCGCGCAGTGTTACTTGGAGTAGAGCTCGACGATGAGCGATTCTTGGACCGGCGTGTCGATCTCGCCGCGCTCGGGCTGCTTCAGCACCTTGCCGGTGAGGCCGTCGTGGTCGGCCTGCAACCACGGAGCGACGGTGGACACGAGGTCGGTGGCGTCCCGAATCACCTGCTTCGCCGACGAGTTCTGCGCGACGGTGATGATGTCGTCCGGACGAACCTGGTAGCTCGGGATGTTCACCCGGCGCCCGTTCACCTGGAAGTGACCGTGGCGCACGAGCTGGCGCGCCTGCGCGCGCGAGGCGGCGAAGCCGAGGCGGTAGACGACGTTGTCGAGCCGCGTCTCGAGCATCCGCAGCAGCTCCTCGCCGGTAACGCCGGAGCGCTTGGACGCCTTCTCGTAATACGTGCGGAACTGCTGCTCGAGCAGGCCGTAGTACCGGCGCGCCTTCTGCTTCTCACGCAGCTGAAGCAGGTACTCGCTCTGCTTGATGCGACCGCGGCCGTGCTCGCCCGGCGGATACGAGCGGCGCTCGATCGCGCACTTCTCCGTCAGGCAGCGCTCCCCCTTGAGGAAGAGCTTCAGGCCCTCGCGCCGGCAGATGCGGCACTTCGGTCCGACATCGCGGGCCACTAGACGCGCCTCCGCTTGCGCTGGCGCACGCCGTTGTGGGCCTGCGGGGTGACGTCCTTGACGCCGAGGATCTCGAGGCCGGCAGCCTGGAGCGAGCGGATAGCGGTCTCACGGCCGGAGCCAGGGCCCTTCACGAAGACCTCGACCTTCTGCAGGCCGTGCTCCATGCCCTTCCGCGCGCACGCGTCGGCGGTGACCTGCGCGGCGAACGGCGTCGACTTGCGCGAGCCCTTGAAGCCCGCGGAGCCGGCCGACTCCCACGCGATCACGTTGCCCTCCTTGTCGGTGAGGGCGACGATCGTGTTGTTGAAGCTCGTCTTGATGTGCGCCTGCCCGATGGCGATGTTCTTGCGGACGCGGCGACGTGTGCGGCCTCTCGTGGCCGCTGCTCTCCGGGGTGGCGCCATTTACTTGGCCGCCTTGCTCTTGCCGCGCCCGACGGTCTTCTTCGGGCCTTTGCGCGTGCGGGCGTTCGTCTTCGTGCGCTGGCCGTTGACCGGAAGCCCGCGGCGATGCCGGACGCCGCGGTAGGCGCCGATCTCCGACAGGCGCTTGATCGCCTGCTGGCGCTCGCGGCGCAGGTCGCCTTCGACTTCGAGCTCGCCGTCGATGTAGGTGCGGAGCTTCGTCACCTCGTCGTCGGTGAGGTCCTTGATCTTCGTGTCGGGCGAGAGGCCGAGCCCGGCTGCGATCTTGCGCGCCGTCGGCTGGCCGATGCCGTAGATGTAGGTCAGCCCGATCTCGAGCCGCTTCTGGTTCGGGAGGTTGACCCCGGCGATGCGCGCCATTACCCCTGCCTCTGCTTGTGACGGGGGTTGGTGCAGATGACCATGGTCGTGCCGTGCCGCTTGATGATGCGGCAGCGCTCACACATTGTCTTGACGGATGGGCGTACTTTCATATCAGCGGTGCCGGAAGGTGATTCGACCGCGGTTCAGGTCGTACGGGCTCAGCTCCACCTTGACCTTGTCCCCCGGCAAGATGCGGATGTAGTGCTTGCGCATCTTCCCGGAGATGGTCGCCAGGATGGCGTGTCCGCCGTCGATTTGCACCCGGAACATCGTGCTCGGGAGCGCCTCCACGACTTCGCCCTCAACCTCGATCTTCTCTTCCTTGGTCGGCATTTCCTTTCTAGTCCAGAGGGATTCGCGCGCACAGCAAAGCCGGTGCGCGGCGAGGGATCATCGTAGCAAAGCGGCCCCGGCTTTCGTGAGCACCCGGGGGCCCTCGGCGGTGACCGCGACGGTGTGCTCGAAGTGGGCCGCGAGCGAGGAATCGACCGAGGAAATCGACCAATCGTCGTCGTGGACGTAGACGTCCGCCGACCCGGCGGTGATCATCGGCTCGATCGCGAGCGTCATCCCCGACTGGAGGACGGGGCCGCGCCCGGGCGGGCCGTAGTTCGGGATCTGCGGGTCCTCGTGGTAGCTGCGGCCGACGCCGTGCCCGACGAGGCTGCGGACGACCGAGAAACCGGCCTCCTCGACGACCGTCTGCACGGCGTGGGAGATGTCGGACAGATGGTTGTCGACCTGCGCCTGCTCGATGCCGGCGGCAAGCGCCTCCTGGCAGACGTCGAGGAGCCGCTGCGCCTCGGGGTCGATCTCCCCCACCGGCAGCGTGACCGCGCTGTCGGCGACGAGGCCGTTCAGCGTCACGCCGAGGTCGACCGAGATGAGGTCGCCCTCGCGGGCGCGGTACTCGGTCGGGATGCCGTGCACGACCATCGAGTTGGGCGAGACACACAACGCGGCGGGGAAGCCCTTGTAACCCTTCGAGGTGGGGTACCCGCCGCTCGCAGCGATGTGCTCGTCGGCGATGCGGTCGAGCTCGAGCATCGAGACTCCGGGCTCGAGGTGCTCGGCGACGAGCTGCAGCGTCTCGTAGACGAGCTCGCCGGCACGCGCCATGCCCTCGATCTCGGCAGCGGACTTGCGGATGATCACGCGCGTGCCTCGACTGCGCTCAAGGCCTCCGAAATCTCCTGGAAGACGTCCTGGACGCTCCGGTCGGCGTGGATGCCGACGACGTTGCCGAGTCGCGTCCGGTAGTGCTCGCCGAGCGGCGCGGTCTCGCGCTCGTACGTCTCGAGCCGTCGCTGGATCACCTCAGGCGTGTCGTCGGGTCGATTCTCCTCGTGCGCACGCTTGTGCAAGCGCTCGACGAGCTGCTGCCGGTCGGGAACGTAGAACACGAAGACGATCTCGATCGTCCGGCCGACGTCCTCGAGCATCTCGTCGAGCGCATCGGCCTGCGCGAGGTTGCGGGGATAGCCGTCGAGGACGAAGCCCGGCGTGGTGTCGCCGCGCGAGAGCCGGTCGCGGATGAGCGGAATCGTGATCTCGTCGGGAACGAGCTCCCCCGCTGCGAGGATCGGCTCCACTTGCTTGCCGAGCTCGGTGCCCCGCGCGATCGCCTCGCGGTACAGGTCGCCGCTCGAGATGTGCGGGATGCCGTAGGTCGCGGAGATCTTCTTTGCCTGGGTCCCCTTGCCGGACCCCTGCGGACCGAGCAGCAGGATGTTCATGCCGGCTATCTCAGGAAGCCTTCGTAGTGGCGCATCATCATCTGCGACTCCATCTGTCGCATCGTGTCGAGTGCGACACCGACGACGATGAGCACCGACGTGCCGCCGAGCGCACGTGCGGTCGCCTGCGAGAACCCGAAGTAGTGGATGAAGACGCTCGGCGCCACCGCCACGGTCGCCAGGAAGAGCGAACCCGGCAGCGTCAGGCGCTGCAGCACGCGATCGAGGTAGGCGGCCGTCGGCGGGCCCGGCCGGATGCCGGGGATGTAGCCGCCGTACTTGCGCAGATTGTCGGCCTGGTCGACCGGGTTGAACTGGACCGACGTGTAGAAGTACGTGAAGACGATGATCAGCACCGCCTCGGTGGCGAGGTAGTACCAGCTCGTGTACTGGAAGTTCGCGTTCACCCAGTTCGACCATGCGGGCACGAAGCCGGCGACGGTCTGCGGGAGCGCGAGCAGCGCGGCGGCGAAGATGACCGGGATGACGCCGGCCATGTTCACGCGCAGGGGCATGTAGGTCGAGCCGCCGGTCGTTTGCCGGTTCCCCAGTTGTCGCCTGGCGTACTGCACGGGGATTCTCCGCTGCCCCTCCTGGACGAACACGACGGCGACGACGACCGCAATGGCGACGATCGGGAAGAACAGCCGCTCGGTCGTACCGCCGTTGATCCAGGCGCTGATGCCGGTCGGCGCGTACGCGAGGATCGACGCGAAGATCAGGAGCGAGATGCCGTTGCCGACGCCGCGCTTCGTGATCAGCTCGCCCATCCACATGAGCAGGACGCAGCCGGCGGTGAGCGTCAGGACGATGATTACGAGCCGGCCGGCGTTCACGCCCGGGAGCGCGCCCTGCCGCTTGAACAGGAAGGCGTAGCCCGTCGACTGCGCCGCCGCGAGGGCGACCGTCAGGTAGCGCGTGTACTGCGTGATCTTGGCGTATCCGGCCTCACCCTCCTTCTGCAGCCGCTCGAGCGTCGGCACGACGGCCGTGAGCAGCTGGAGGATGATCGACGCCGTGACGTACGGCATGATCCCGAGCGCGAAGAGCGAGAAGCGCGACAGCGCCGAGCCCGAGAAGAGGTTCAGCAGCGTGAGGATGCCGCCGCCGGCGCCGTTGAAGTACTGCTGAATGGCCGCCTGGTTGATGCCCGGCGCGGGCACCCAGGAGCCGAGCCTGTAACAGGCAAGGACCGCCGCCGTGAAAAGCACGCGCTTGCGCAGCTCGGGAACCCGCCACGCATTTGCGAGCCAGGAGAACACTAGGCCTGCTCTTCCTCCACTGCCTCGGCGCTAGGCGCCTGAGCTTCATCAGCCTCTGTTCCCTCCGGCTCTTTGGCCGCAGGCTTCACCGCGTGGTGGCGGGCCTTCTTCACCTTCGGCTCGCGCAGCAGCTCGACGGTCCCGCCGGCCGCCTCGACCTTGGCGCGCGCGCTCGCGGAGATCTTGTGCACGCGAACGGTGAGCTTCTTCGAGATCTCGCCCGTGCCGAGCAGCTTGATGTCGATCTTCGTGTTCTTGATCAGACGCTTCTCGACGAGCGACTCAGGTGTGACTTCCGCGCCCGCATCGAAGCGGTCGAGGTCGCGGATGTTGACCGGCACCGTCTCGGTGCGGAACGGCCCGACCGGCATCGCGTCCTTCGACGTCGAGCCGCGCAGCTTGCCGATGCGCATGTAGATGGGCATCTGGCCGCCCTCGAAGCCGGCGCGCATCTTGTGCGAGCCCGCGCGCGACTTCTGGCCCTTGTTACCGCGACCCGCATACTTGCCCGTGCCCGAACCGGGGCCGCGGCCGACGCGCTTGCGGTCGACGCGCTCCTGCGCGGGCTGAAGATTCGAGAGGTTCATCGACTTGGCCATCAGCTCTGGTCCACCCTCACGAGATGCGCCACCTTCCGGAGCATGCCTGCAAGCACCGGGCTCTCGTCGTGCTCGCGGGTGTTGCCGATCCGGCCCAGGCCGAGCGCCCGCAGCGTGCCGCGGTGACGCTCACTCTGGCCGATCTGGGACTTGATCTGCGTGATCTTGACCTTGGCCACAGACCTACGCGTCCTTCTTCTTCCGGATGGAACGCCGCTTCGGCTTCGGCTTCTCCTCCACGACGGGCGCGGGCGCCTCGGCGACCGGCTCGGGCGCTTCCACGACCTCGGGCTCGGGCTCGGGCTCGAGCGCCGCAACCGCAATGGGCTCCTCCACGACGGCCACGGGAGCCGCAGGCGGAGGCGTCACGGCGACAACGGGCTCCTTCGGCCGCTTCCCGATGGCCGGCAATGGAAGGACCTCGCTGATCTGCTTGCCGCGGATCCGCGCCACGTCCTCCGGACGGCGGAGCTCCTTGAGCGCCACGATCGTCGCCTTCGCCATGTTGATCGGGTTCGTCGTGCCGAGGCTCTTCGCGAGCACGTTGCGCACGCCCGCGAGCTCGAGCACCGCGCGGACACCGCCGCCGGCGATGACGCCGGTACCGTCGGAGGCCGGGCGGAGCATGACGCGGGCCGCGTCGAAGCGGCCGAGCACCTCGTGGGTGATCGTCGAGCCGTGCTTCGGCACCGTGAACAGGTTCTTCTTCGCGTCCTCGACCGCCTTCGTGATCGCGAGCGGCACCTCGCGCGCCTTGCCGTAGCCGACGCCGACGCGGTCAACCTCGTCCCCGACGACGACGAGCGCGGTGAACGAGAACCGGCGTCCGCCCTTGACCACCTTGGCGACGCGGTTGATCTCGACCACGCGCTCCTTGAGCTCGCGGGTCTCCGAAAAGTCGACAGACATCAGAAGTTCAGTCCTCCCTTACGCGCGCCGTCAGCGAGCGCCTTGACACGTCCGTGGTACAGGTAGCCGGCGCGGTCGAAGACGCACGCCTCGATGCCGGCCTTCTTCGCGGCCGCGGCGAGCTGCTTGCCGACCTCGGCCGCCTGCTCGCTCTTGTCGCCCTTGAACGACTTCTTCAGCGCGATCCAGGACGCGGCCGCGAGCGTCTTGCCCGTGAGATCGTCGACGAGCTGCGCCTCGATGCCCCGGTTCGACCGGAAGACCACGAGACGCGGCCGCTGCGGCGAGCCGTTCACCCTGCCGCGCACGCGCTTGTGGCGGCGAAGGCGTCCTTCCCTGACCGTCAAGCTAGGCACGCTTGCCCACCTTCCTGCGCACGTACTCGCCCTCGTAGCGAATGCCCTTGCCCTTGTAGGGCTCCGGCGGGCGAACCTTGCGAATCTCGGCGGCCGTCTGGCCGACCTGTTGCTTGTCGGTGCCCTTCACGACGACCTGGGTCGGCACCGGAACTTCGAAGCTGATGCCCGTCCGCGGCTTGATCGTGACGGGATGGGAGTAGCCGACCTGGAGCTCGAGATCGTTGCCCTTGAGCGCCGCGCGATAGCCGACGCCCTGAATCTCGAGGCGCTTCTCGAAGCCCTTCGTCACGCCTTCGACCATGTTCGCGACAAGCGTGCGCGTCAGGCCGTGCAGCGAGCGGTCCTCGCCGCGCTCCGTCGGCCGCGTGACGACGACGGTGTCCTCCTCCTGCGCGATCGCCATGCGCAGCGGAACCTGCTGCTGCAGGGTTCCGAGCGGGCCGGTGACGGCCACGCGCCCAGGCTCCACCGAGACGGTGACGCCGGAGGGGATCTCGATGGGCTTTTTTCCGATTCGGCTCATTCGCTCACCAGATGAAGCAGACGACCTCGCCACCGATCCCGCGCTCCTGCGCGGTCCGGCTCGTGACGAGCCCGGAGGACGTGGACAGGATTGCGACACCCATCCCGCCCAGCACACGCGGGAGACGATCCTTCCGCGCGTAGACCCGGCGGCCCGGCTTGGAGATGCGCTTCAGGCCAGAGATGACCCGCTCGCGATTCCGGCCGAACTTGAGGTCGACGACCAGGGTATCGAAGGATTCGCCCTTCTCGACGTGATAGTCCCGGATGTAGCCCTCCTCCTTCAGGAGGCGGGCGATCTCCACCTTCATGCGCGAGCTCGGCATCACGGCCTTGTCGTGGAGCGCCTTGTTCGCGTTCCGGATGCGAGTGAGCATGTCGGCGATCGGATCGGTCAGCATCGGGTCACCAGCTCGATTTCGTCATGCCGGGGATCGCGCCCTGATGTGCGAGGTCGCGCAGGCAGATGCGGCAGAGCCCGAACTTGCGGAACACCGCGCGCGGACGGCCGCATTTGTTGCAGCGCGAGTAGTTGCGCACCCGGTACTTCTGCGGGCGCTTCTGCTTGACGACGAGGCTCGTTTTTGCCACTTAGTCCCTCCTTGGCCCTTCGCCGAACGGCAGGCCGAGGGCCTGCAGTAGGGCGCGAGCGTGTTCGTCGGTCTCGGCGCTGGTCGTGATCGTCACGTCGAGGCCGCGTACCTGCTGGATGTCGTCGTAGTTGATCTCGGGGAAGATGATCTGCTCGCGCACGCCGAGCGAGTAGTTGCCGCGCCCGTCGAACGAGGCCGGGTTGAGGCCGCGGAAGTCGCGGATGCGCGGCAGCGCGATGGAGACCAGCCGGTCGAGGAACTCGTACATGCGCGCACCGCGGAGCGTCACCCTCGCGCCGACGGGCATGCCCTCGCGAACCTTGAACTGCGCGATCGACTTCCGCGCTTTGCGCACCTGGGCGCGCTGGCCGGCGATCGTCGTCAACTCCTCGATGGCGGAATCCATCTGCTTCGCGTCGGTCTTCGCCTCGCCCACGCCCATGTTGAGCGTGATCTTCTGGAGACGGGGAACCTGCATGACCGAGGCGAAGCCGAGCTCCTCCTTGAGCAGCGGGCGGATCTCGCCTTCGTAGCGCTCCTTCAAGCGCGGCGTATAGGTGTCGGTCGCGGCCGCACTCATGTCTTGTCGATCTCCTGGCCGCAGCCGTCGTTCTTGCACACGCGGATGCGGACCGTCTTGTCCTTCACGGTCTTCAGCACGGTGCCGACGCGCGTCGGCTTCTTGCACGTCGGGCAGACGATCATCACGTTCGACACCGGAAGCGGCGCCGACTTCTCGATGATCCCACCGGGCACGATCGACGGGCCGCCCATGCGGCTCGAGTTCTGGATCGGACGCGGGCGCTGGTGCCGCTTGACCATGTTGACGTTCTCGACGAGCACGCGGCCGTCCTTCGGCATGGAGGCGATGACGCGGCCTTCCTTGCCACGGTCCTTGCCGCGAATCACGTGGACGATGTCGCCCTGGCGGATCTTCATCGTTTGGGCCATCTACAACACCTCCGGGGCGAGCGAAACGATCTTCATGAAGTTCTTCTCGCGCAGCTCGCGGGCGACCGGCCCGAAGATGCGCGTGCCGCGCGGGTTGCGCTGCGCGTCGATGATCACGGCCGCGTTCTCGTCGAACGCGATCGTGGTGCCGTCGACGCGCCCGAACGGCTTGCGCGTCCGGACGACGACGGCGCGAACGACCTCGCCCTTCTTGACGGCACCCTGTGGCGTCGCCGTCTTGACGGTGCCGACGATGATGTCGCCCACCCGCGCGTAGCGGCGGTGGTGACCGCCCATCACGCGGATGCACAGGAGCTCGCGGGCGCCGGTGTTGTCGGCCACCTTCAGGCGGGATTCCTGCTGAATCACTTCGCAACCTCGACGATCTCGGCGAGCCGCCAGCGCTTGGTCGCCGACAGCGGACGCGTCTCGACGATGCGCACGACGTCGCCGACGCTGGCGGCGTTCTGCTCGTCGTGAGCATGGAACTTGACGGAGCGCCGCACGACCTTCTTGTACCGCGGGTGCGACTTGATCACGTCCACCTTCACGACGATGGTCTTGTCCATCGCGCTCGAGACGACGACGCCGCGGCGCTCCTGGCTGCGCCCGCGATCATGCTCGGGCTTCGGCAGGCGGACGATCGGCTTGCGCTCGGCCGCGGGCACGTGGACGCGCCGCCCCTTCTTGGGGCGCTCGGCGCGCGGAACATGCTTGCGCTTCTTCTTCGGCTGCGACTGCGCAGGCGGAGCCGCCGGCTCCTCGGCCGGAGGAGCAGGCGCCTCTGGCGCAGGAGCTTCTGCCTCTGCAGGCGCTTCCTCCGCGGGGGCCTCGGCCTCCGTGGTCTCCACACCAGACTCCGGCGCAGCCGGAGTCTCCTCGATCTCAGTCTCTTCGATCTCTTCGCTCATGACGTTCCCTTCTCGGACTCGCGCTCGTTCACGACCGTGAGGATGCGCGCGATCTCGCGCTTCGTCAGCTTCAGCCGCGCGTTGTTCTCGAGCGCGCCGGTGACCGACTGGAAGCGGAGGTTGAACAGCTCCTGACGCCGCTCGACGAGGCGATGCTCCAGCTCGTCGTCGGTCAGGTCTCTCAATTCGCTCGGCCTAGTCAAAGAGCTCGGCCTCCCGTTTCACGATCTTCGACTTGACGGACAACTTCTGGCCCGCGAGCTTCAGCGCGTCCTTTGCCAGAGGCTCCGGGACGCCGGCCAGCTCGAACATGACGCGGCCGGGCTTGATCACGGCCACCCAGCCTTCGGGCGAGCCCTTGCCCGAGCCCATGCGGGTCTCGGCCGGCTTCTTCGTGTACGACTTGTCCGGGAAGACGTTGATCCAGACCTTGCCGCCGCGCTTGATCTTGCGCGTCATGGCGATACGAGCCGCCTCGATCTGGCGGTTCGTGATCCAGCCCCGCTCGATCGCCTTGAGCCCGTAGTCGCCGAACTGCACGGTCGACTGGCCTTTCGTCTCGCCGCGCCGGCGGCCGCGATGGACCTTGCGGAACTTCGTCTTCTTCGGCATCAACATGGCTTACGACTCCTTCGGCTTTCTCGGCGCTGCCCTACGGGCCTTAGTTTCAGGAGCCGCGGTCTCCGCCGGCACCTCAGGTGCGGGAGGAACGGCCGGCGTCTCCGGGGTCTCAACAGGCGGAGCCTCTGCGCTACGCGCCTGAGTTTCAGGAGCTTCCTGATCGGCCGGCACCTCTGCGCTACGCGCCTCAGTCACGGGGGTCTCCTGATCAGCCGGCGCTGGAGGGGTCTGCGGGTCGCGACGCGGGCGACCTCCGCCGCCACCGCCGCCACCGCCGGCCGGGCGTGCACCCGCGCCAGGGCCGCGACGCTGGCCGGGCCGTCCGCCGCCCGCGCCGCCGGGACCGCCGGCCGCGCCGCGACGCCGACCGGGGCGCACGGGGCCGAGGCCCTCGCGGTCCGGACCGCGACCGCGCCCGCTCTCGCGCGACGCGCCGAGGCCTTCGACGGCACCGCCACGGCGGCGCTTCGTGTCCTGGTCGCCGAGGCGCTGGTCGCCGACCGAGATGCCCTCGTAGCCCTCGGGCATGATCTCGCCCTTGTTGATCCAGACCTTCACGCCGATGCGGCCGTACGTCGTCTTCGCCTCGACGAAGCCGTAGTCGATATCCGCGCGAATGGTATGGAGAGGCACGCGTCCCTCGCTGTAGGTCTCGCGCCGGCTCATCTCGCCGCCGCCGAGACGCCCGGAGCACTGGATCTTCACGCCGGCCGCACCCGAGCGGATCGCGGATGCGAGCGCGCGCTTCATCGCGCGCCGGAAGGCGACGCGGTTCGACAGCTGCTCGGCGATCGACTGCGCGACGAGCTTCGCGTCCAGCTCGGGCCGCTTGATCTCGTTGATGTTGATGTGGACGTTCTTCTGCGTCAGCGCGTGCAGCTCACGGCGCAGCGCGTCGACCTCGACTCCGGACTTGCCGATGACGATGCCGGGGCGCGCCGTGAAGATGTCCACGGTGATCCGCTGCTTGTCCTTCTGAATGAGGATGTCCGACAGGCCCGCGTGCGCGAGCTTCTTGTAGATGTGCTCGCGGATCTTGACGTCCTCGAGCAGGTACGCCGGGAACTCCTTCTTGCCCGTGTACCAGTTCGACTTCCAGCGGTGGATGATCCCCACACGCAGGCCGCCGGGATGGATCTTCTGTCCCACTAGTTCCCCGTCCTCTCGATGTCCGCCGGCGCGAGGACGACGGTGATGTGGCACGTCCGCTTGAAGATCTTTGCCGCGCGGCCGCGGGCGCGGGCACGCCAGCGCTTCAGCGTCGGCCCCTCGTCGGCGTACGCGGTGACGACGACGAGGTCGTCGCCGTTCCAGAGCAGGTCCGGCCGCGACTCCGCGTTCGCGACGGCGGAGCGCAGCACCTTCTCGACGTCCTTCGCGACCGCACGCTGCGAGAACGCGAGGATCGTGCGCGCCTCGGGCACCGAGCGCCCGCGGATGAGGTCGGTGACGAGCCGCGCCTTGCGCGCGCTCGAGTGCACCCACTTCGCCTGGGCCCGAACTTCCTGTGCCTGTGTCTGTGCGCTACGCGCCTGAGTTACTGGACTTGCCATTAGAGCCTCGATGTCCTCTCTCGAACCACAGGGATTACCTCTTCACCTTGGCCGCGCGATCGCCCGAATGCCCGCGGAACGTCCGCGTCGGCGCGAACTCGCCCAGCTTGTGACCGACCATCTGCTCGGAGATGAAGACGGGCACGTGCTTGCGGCCGTCGTGGACCGCGATCGTGTGCCCGACCATGTCCGGGAAGATCGTCGACGTCCGCGACCAGGTGCGGATCATCGTCTTCTGGCCGCCGTCGTTCATCTTCGTGATGCGGTCGAGTAGGCGCTGCTCGACGAACGGCCCCTTCTTGCTGGATCTACTCACTAGCGACGACCCTCCTTGCCGCGCCGCCTGGCGCGCACGATCAACTTGTCCGATTCCTTGTGCTTACGACGCGTGCGCTTGCCGAGCGTCGGCACGCCCCACGGGGTGACCGGATGCCGGCCGCCCTTCGACTTGCCCTCGCCGCCGCCGTGCGGATGGTCGACCGGGTTCATGGCCGAACCGCGCACGGTCGGGCGCTTGCCGCGCCAACGGCTGCGACCGGCCTTGCCGCCGGTGATGTTCTGGTGATCGACGTTGCCGACCTGGCCGACGGTCGCGCGGCACGCGAGCGGGACGCGGCGCATCTCGCCCGAGGGGAGGCGCAGGACTGCGAAGCCTTGATCCTTCGCGACGAGCTGGATGCCCGAGCCCGCCGAGCGCGCCATCTTGGCGCCCTGGCCGGGCTGGAGCTCGACGTTGTGCACGAGCGTGCCGGTCGGGATGTTCTCGAGCGGAAGCGCGTTGCCGACCTTGATGTCGGCGGCTGCGCCGGACTCGACCGTCGCGCCGACGCGCAGCTGCGCGGGCGCGAGGATGTAGCTCTTCGCGCCGTCGGCGTAGTGGAGCAGCGCGATGCGGGCCGACCGGTTGGGGTCGTACTCGATCGAGGCCACCTTCGCCGGCACACCGTCCTTCTGGCGCTTGAAGTCGATGACGCGGTAGAGCCGCTTGTGGCCGCCGCCCTGGTGGCGCGTCGTAATGCGGCCGTTGTTGTTGCGGCCGCCCTTCTTCGGCACCGGCGTCGTCAGGCTCTTCTCCGGCTCAGTCTTCGTGATCTCCTCGAAGGTGGACACCGACATGAAGCGGCGGCCGGGCGAGGTCGGCTTGTAGCGACGGATGGGCATCAGAGCTGCGCTCCTTGGAAGATCTCGATCGAGTCGCCGGCCTTGAGCTCGACGATCGCCTTTTTCCAGCCGGGGCGCGTGCCCTTGTAGATGCCGCGCCGCTTCGGCTTCGCCTGAACCTTGACCATGTTCACAGCCACGACCTTGACGTCGAAGAGCTCTTCGACTGCTTGCCGGACCTGCGTCTTGTGCGCGTCCTGGTGCACCTTGAACGTGTACTTGTTCTGGGTGATCTGCTCGTAGCTCTTCTCGGAGATCACCGGGCGGAGCAGGACCTGAGCCGGGTGCAGGCTCATGACGCCCTCCTTTGGAGGGCGTCTAGGGCGCTCTCGGAAACCAAGAGGGAGCGTGCCCACACAACTTCGGCCACTTCCAGCTCGGACGGGACGGTGACGATGACGCGGTGGAGGTTGCGAAAGGATTTGGCAAGCGTGATCTCGTCGTCGTTGACGACGACGACCGTCGGTGTCTCGCCGCCCCATTTCGTGAGCAGCTCGAGCGCGGCCTTTGTCGACGGCGCTTCGAAAGCAGCGGTGCTGAGAAGACCGAAGGAGCCGGCCTGAACGTGGTCACTCAGAGCTGCGCGCAGCGCAGCTCTCGCTGCCTTCTTGTTCACCTTGACCGAGAAGTCGCGCGGGCTCGGCGGGAACACCACACCGCCGCCCGTGAACTGCGCGGCGCGGATGGTGCCGGCGCGCGCGCGGCCGGTGCCCTTCTGGCGCCACGGCTTCGAGCGGCCGCCGGAGACGAGCCCGCGGCTCTTCGCCGCGCGCGTGCCTTGACGGCGGTCGTTCATCTCCGCGCGCACGACCTCGTGCACGAGGTGCGGCTTGATCTCGGCGCTGAAGATCGACGCCTCGAGCGAGACTTCCTTGGCGGCCTTGCCGCCGAGCAGGGGTGCCTTCGGCGCGGCCATTACTTCGACATCTCCCGGACTTCGACGATGCCGTTCTTCGGTCCCGGCACGGCGCCCTTGACGAGCAGCAGGTTCCGCTCCGCGTCGATCGAGTGCACGGTCAGGCCGACCTGCGTGACGCGCTTGCCGCCCATGCGGCCGGCCATCTTCATGCCCTTGAACACGCGCGACGGCGTCGCCGACGCGCCGATCGAGCCCGGCTTGCGGATGTTGTGCGAGCCGTGCGAGACCGGGCCGCGGCTGAACCGGTGCCGCTTGATCGTGCCCTGGAAGCCCTTGCCGATCGAGATCCCGGCCACCTTGATCGCATCGCCGGGCTGGAAGATCTCCACCGTCACGTTCTCGCCCTGCACCGCGTCGGCGAAGTGCCCACGGAACTCGACCAGGTGCCGGTACGCGCCGGCGACCCCGTTCTTCGCGAGGTGACCGCGCTCGGGCTTGGAGATCTTGCGGTCGGCCACCGGCTCCCACGCAAGCTGCACGGCCTCGTAGCCGTCCGCGGCGGGCGTGCGCACCGCGACGACCGGGCACGGGCCGGCCTCGATGACGGTCACCGAGGTCACGCCGCCGCTCTCCTCGTCGAAGAGCTGCGTCATGCCGAGCTTCTTGCCGATGATTCCGCGCATGTCTAGAGCTTGATCTCGATGTCGACGCCGGCCGGGAGGTCGAGCCGCATGAGCGAGTCGACCGTCTTCGGGGTCGGCGAGTGGATGTCGATCAACCGCTTGTGCGTACGCACCTCGAAGTGCTCCCGCGAGTCCTTGTCCTTGAACGGCGACCGGATCACGCAGTAGACGTTCTTCTCGGTCGGCAGCGGAACGGGACCGGTGATGGTGGCGCCGGTGCGCTGAGCCGTGTCCACGATGTCCTTCGCGGACTTGTCCACCTGCTGGTGGTCGTAGCCCTTGAGGCGGATGCGGATTTTTTGCTGAGGCACCGGCGTCTACCTAGGCGATGATCTCGGTGACGGCGCCTGCACCCACGGTGCGGCCACCCTCACGGATTGCGAACCGGAGACCCTGATCCATCGCGATCGGCTGGATCATCTCGATCTCCATGTTCGTGTTGTCGCCCGGCATGACCATCTCCTGGCCCTCCGGGAGCTTGATCGACCCGGTCACGTCCGTCGTGCGGAAGTAGAACTGGGGCCGGTAGCCGTTGAAGAACGGCGTGTGCCGGCCGCCCTCTTCCTTCGAGAGGACGTACACCTCGGCCTTGAAGTGCGTGTGCGGCGTGATCGAGCCCGGCTTCGCGACGACCTGGCCGCGCTCGACCTCCTCGCGCTTGATGCCGCGGAGGAGCGCACCGGCGTTGTCGCCGGCCTGTGCGAAGTCGAGCGTCTTCTGGAACATCTCCAGCCCGGTGACGACCGTCTTCGTCGTCTGGGGATGGATGCCGATGAGCTCGACCTCGTCGCCGACCTTGCACTGGCCCTGCTCGATGCGCCCGGTCACGACGGTGCCGCGGCCGGTGATTGTGAACACGTCCTCGATCGGCATGAGGAACGGCTTGTCGACGTCGCGAACCGGCTCAGGGATGTAGGAGTCGACCGCGGCCATCAGCTCGAGGACCTTCGGCGTCCACTCCGCGTCGCCCTCGAGCGCCTTCAGCGCCGAGACCTGCACGACGGGGATGTCGTCGCCGGGGAACTCGTACCGCGTGAGGAGCTCGCGCACCTCAAGCTCGACGAGCTCGAGCAGCTCGGGGTCGTCGACCATGTCGGCCTTGTTCAGCGCCACGACGATCGCCGGCACCTGCACCTGGCGGGCGAGCAGGATGTGCTCGCGCGTCTGCGGCATCGGGCCGTCGGCCGCGGAGACGACGAGGATCGCGCCGTCCATCTGGGCGGCGCCCGTGATCATGTTCTTGATGTAGTCGGCGTGGCCCGGGCAGTCGACGTGCGCGTAGTGGCGGTTCGCCGTCTCGTACTCGACGTGCGCGGTGTTGATCGTGATGCCGCGCTGCCGCTCCTCCGGCGCCTTGTCGATGTCGTCGAAGCTGGTCGCGGCCGTGCCCGTCCCGCTCTCGGCGAGAACCTTGGTGATGGCGGCGGTCAGCGTCGTCTTGCCATGGTCGATGTGACCGATGGTGCCGACGTTGACGTGCGGCTTGTTGCGCTCGAACTTCTGCTTTGCCATGAGTGGCTCCTGGTCTCCTTGTTGCCTAGTTGGCCCCGGAGTCGACGAGCTCGCTCGCGATCGACTGGGGGACTTCCTCGTAGTGGTCGAACTCCATGTGGAACGTCGCTCGACCCTGACTCATTGAACGAATGTCTGTTGCGTAGCCGAACATCTCGGCGAGCGGGACGATCGCCCGGATCACCTGCGCGTTGCCGACGGGCTCCATCCCCTCGACACGGCCGCGCCGGCCGTTGAGGTTGCCCATCACGTCGCCGAGGTAGTCCTCGGGCGTCGTCACCTCGACGAGCATGACGGGCTCGAGCAGCTTCGGCTTCGCACGCTTTAGCGCGTCCTTGAAGGCCATCGAGCCCGCGATCTTGAACGCGCGCTCGCTCGAGTCGACCTCGTGGTACGACCCGTCGATGAGCTCGACCTTGACGTCGACCACCGGGTAGCCCGCGAGGATGCCCGAGTCCATCGCCTCGCGGATGCCCGCGTCGACGGCCGGGATGTACTCCTTCGGAATCTTGCCGCCGACGATCTTGTCGGAGAACTCGTAGCCGTCCCCCGCCTGCTGCGGGTACAGGTTGATGACCACGTCGCCGTACTGGCCGGAGCCGCCCGTCTGCCGAACGAACTTGCCCCGGACCTTCTCCGCCGGCTTCGACACCGTCTCGCGGTACGCGACCTGCGGGCGGCCGACGTTGGCGCCGACGTTGAACTCGCGCTTCAGGCGGTCGACGATGATCTCGAGGTGCAGCTCGCCCATCCCGGAGATGAGCGTCTGCCCCGTCTCATCGTCGGTCGTGACGCGGAAGGTCGGATCCTCCTCGGCGAGGCGCTGGAGGCCCGCACCGAGCTTGTCCTGGTCGGCCTTCGACTTCGGCTCCACCGCGACCGAGATGACCGGGTCGGGGAAGCTCATCGACTCGAGCACGATCGGCGCGTTGTCGGCGGAGAGCGTGTCGCCCGTCGTCGTGAACTTCAGGCCGACGCCGGCGGCGATCTCGCCCGCGTTGATCTCGTCGCGCTCCTCGCGATGGTTCGCGTGCATCTGGAGGATGCGGCTGATCCGCTCCGTCTTGCCGTTGGTCGTGTTCAGGACGCGGTCGCCGGACTTGATACGGCCGGAGTAGACGCGGAAGTACGTCAGCTTGCCGACGTACGGATCGGACATGACCTTGAAGGCGAGGGCGGAGAACGGCTCGTCCTGCGACGCGGCGCGCTCCACCTCGGCGCCCGTCTTCGGGTCGAGCCCGATCATGGGCGGCACGTCGAGCGGGCTCGGCAGATAGTCGATGACGGCGTCGAGCAGCGGCTGGATGCCCTTGTTCTTGAAGGCGGAGCCGAGCAGCACCGGCGTGATCTCGTCGGCGAGCGTCGCCGCGCGGACGGCGCGGCGGATCATGTCCGGCGTCACCGAGGACTCGTCCTCGATGTAGGCCTCGAGCACCTCGTCGTCGAAGTGGGAGATCGCGTCGATGAGCTGATGGTGGTACTCGTGCGCCTGCTCGCGCAGGCCCTCGGGAATCTCCGTGACGTCGAACTCCTGGCCGAGCTCGTCCTTGTAGACGATCGCCTGCATCTCGACGAGGTCGACGACGCCGGTGAACTGGTCCTCCTGGCCGATCGGGATCTGCACCGGCACCGGGTTGGCGCCGAGGCGGTCCTTCATGGACTGCACGGCTGCGAAGAAGTTCGCGCCGGTGCGATCCATCTTGTTGATGAACGCGATCCGCGGGACCTTGTACTTGTCGGCCTGACGCCAGACCGTCTCGGACTGCGGCTGGACGCCCGCGACGGAGTCGAAAACGGCGATGGCGCCGTCGAGGACGCGCAGGCTCCGCTCCACCTCCACGGTAAAGTCCACGTGCCCGGGCGTATCGATGATGTTGATGCGATGATCGCGCCAGAACGCAGTCGTCGCCGCGGACGTGATCGTGATGCCCCGCTCCTGCTCCTGGGCCATCCAGTCCATCGTCGCGGCGCCCTCGTGGACCTCACCCATTTTGTGGGTGCGGCCGGTGTAGTAGAGGATCCGCTCGGTCGTCGTGGTCTTGCCCGCATCGATGTGGGCCATGATCCCGATGTTCCGGACGCGATCCAGCGCGACGTTCGTCTCTGCAACCTTGGTGCTCAAATCGTCCTTTCTGCCGCCTACCAGCGGTAGTGCGCGAAGGCCTTGTTGGCCTGCGCCATCCGGTAGACGTCGTCCTTTCGCTTGAACGCGCCGCCCTGCTGGTTGAGCGCGTCCAGAATCTCGTTGGCGAGCTTGTCGCTCATGCCCTTCTCGCGCCGGTCGCGCGCGAAGGTGACGAGCCAGCGCACGGCGAGCGTGCGGGCTCTGCGCTGCGGGACTTCGACCGGCACCTGGTAGTTGGCGCCGCCGACGCGGCGGCCCTTGACCTCGAGCACCGGGGTGACCGTCTTGACCGCCTGCTCGAGCACCTCGACCGGCGGGCGGCCGGTCTTCGTGCCCACGTTCACGAGCGCGGTGTAGACGATGTCCTCGGCGACCGACTTCTTGCCGTCGAGCATCACCTTGTTGATCACCTGCGTGACGAGCGGCGACCCGTAGACGGAGTCCGGTGTGACCGAACGGACCTGAGTTTCACCACGGCGAGGCATCAGCTGCCTCGCTTGGCGCCGTAGCGGGAGCGGGCCTGCTTGCGATCGGCCACGCCGGAGGTGTCGAGCGCGGCACGGATGATCTTGTACCGGAACCCCGGCAGGTCGGCGGTGCGACCGCCGCGGATGAGCACGACCGAGTGCTCCTGCAGGTTGTGGCCCTCGCCCGGGATGTAGGCCCCGACTTCCATGCCGTTCGTCAGCCTGACGCGAGCGACCTTCCGCAGCGCCGAGTTCGGCTTGCGCGGGGTGGTCGTATACACGCGCGTGCAGACGCCCCGCTTCTGCGGGGAGCCGGCCAGCGCAGGCGCCTTGGTCTTCGCCTTGGCGGCTTTGCGGCCCTTGCGCACGAGTTGATTGACAGTCGGCATGAGTCCTTCGTCTAGTCCCTTCACACAAAGAGACGGTCGGCTTGGGGCGGAGGCCCCTGCCAACCGGCCCGCGGAATGGTAGCGAAGGCGCGTCGATACCGTCAAACGCGCGAAAGATGCCGCTTTCAGGGGCTGGCGCGCGTCCGGCGCCGGTGACTAGAGTCTCCCCGCCTCCGTGAGCCACCTCTTGATTGCGGCGCTCGGCGCCGGCCTGATCCTGCTCGTCGGGGTGCTTCTGGGCCTGCTGCGCCGGTCGGGCGGCCGGGTGGCGGAGGTCGAGCGGCGGCTGGATGCGCTCGCGGCCGACCTCGGCGGCGCTGTGGAACGGGCCGAGGAGGAAGGCCGCCGGAGCCGGCTCCTGGGCGACATCACCGGGACGATCGACCTGGACGAGGTGCTCTCGCGGGCGCTCGAGGCGATCACGACCGTGCCCGGTGTGGACGCGGCGCTCATTCGAGTCGAGGGCGAGAACGCCCCGATCATCGCGGCGCACGGGCTCGCCGACGAGGAAGCCGCACGGCAGTCAGCGGCGGTGCCGCCGGGCCACCGCGACCTGCGGGCGGTCGAGCTCACGTACCGCTACGCAGAGGGTGCCCGCGACGACGCGCTGCGCGGCGGCCTGGCGCTGCCGCTCGCCGACGAGAGCGGCCCGGTCGGGACGCTCCTCGTTCTGACGAGGACTCCCGGGCAACGGTTCGAGGACGACGAGTTGCTGCGCCTGGAGGAGATCGCGAACCGCACGGCGCCGGCGATCGAGAACGCGCGCCGATTCCGGGAAGCCCGTCAGCTCGCCGACCTCGACGCCCTGACGGAGCTGCACAACCGCCGCTACTTCCACGAGACGCTCGCCCGCGAGACCGTGCGCGCTCGCCGCTACGCGCGCAAGCTCGCGCTCATCGTGTTCGACCTCGACGACTTCAAGGAAGTGAACGACCGCATCGGCCACCTCGCCGGCGACGCCGTCCTCGCCGAGGCGGCCGCGCGGATGCGCGAAGTCGTCCGTACCGCAGACGTCCCGTGCCGCGTCGGCGGCGACGAGTTCGCGGTGATCATGCCGGAGTCGTCGCTCGAGGACGCCGAACAGCTCTTCCAGCGCATCCAGACGGTGATGTCGACGCGCGCACTCGGTCAAGCCGGGCGCCTCCATCTTTCCGCCGGGCTCGCCGAGTTGACTCCCGAGGACGACTCCGTCTCGCTCTTCGAGCGAGGCGATCGCGCGCTGTACACGGCCAAGCAGGCCGGCAAGGGCCGGTCCATGGCGGCTTCAGCTTGAAGTGCTGCGCACTTCAAGCTGGATGAGGTTCTGCTCCGCAGAGCGGACGCGGGCAAAGCCCGCGTCCTCTTACGTGACCCGAGCGATGCGTCGTGCCGCGCGGACGGTGGTGCCCTGGCGGGCATCCCCGCCCGCGTCAGTCCGGCCTCCGCGTAAGTCGGCTCCGCCTGGGCTTACGCTCCGGCCTTTGGCGTTGCGTGTCGGCTCCAGCGCCCGAACCCACAACGACATCTCGGGGCGACGCCAACGCGCAGCGTTAGCGGAGACCGAACGAGCGCGTGGGGATGGCGTAGCCACCACCACGCGCGCAGAACCACGCTTCGCCGACACTCATAAGAGCTCCGCGAAGCGGAACCTTCAGCGGATGAAAGTGCGCAGCACTTTCATCCGAGGCGCAGGAAGGGCAGGTACTGCACGAGATCGACCGCGGCCGGTTGCGGCAGGTCGTCCTTCGCGCACGTCGCCGTCGTGAGCGCGGCACGCTGCTTGCCGACCGTCCACTTCTCGAACACGACGCCCTGCGCGAACGTTCGCAGCGCCGCCGCGATCGCCGGGCGCGCGCGGCCGAGCGGCACCGCGCCGAGCGGCGACGCGTCCTGCAACGCCTTGACCGAGAACGTGCCGGTGCTCGTCAGGAGCGACTCCGACTTCCCAGTCGCGAGCGCGAACAGCCGGTCGGGCGCGACGTCCTGCAGCGCGAGCCCCCTCGCCTGGCGTCCGAGCCAAGGTGGCAACGGTTTCGCCTGCACGAGGCGCACTTCCAGGTCGGGATACGACGTGTAGAACGTGCTCACGTCGGCAGCGGACGGAGACGCAGCCGGCAGCAACGGCTCGACCCGCGCGCGCCGGAGTTGGTCGGCGAGAATCGCTCGCGCCTCCGGCACAGTCGCATGCGCGCGCGACAACGCGGCGACGTATAGCGCGCGACTGCCGCGGAACTCCTGACGGATCACCGCGCGTTCCGCCGCGAGCACGTCGGCGGTCGCGACCGGCTGCGCCGCGCTCTCGACGAGCCGCTCGTACAGCGCGCTGTACGCCGTCTCGCGATCGCCGGTCACCTGTGCGAGCTGGTCGATCGCCGCGGTCGAGAGCATCTGCTTGCCGACGACGCACTGCGTGCCCGCGGCGAGGACGCTCAGCTGGCCTTCGGTGCGCGACGCGTCGAATCCCTGGATCGCGTTCGGCGCGTCACAGAGCGCAGGCGACCGCGCCCACAGCCACGCGCACAGCGCGAACGGCTTGTCCGGATCCTGCTCGGCGGCGTTCCACTCGCCCCACCCCCACGACCACACTGACGCAATCCCGGTCTCGGCCGCAACCTGCTGAGCGGCGAGCGACTGCCACTTCGCCACCTGATACCACGCAGACGCCGGCTGCAAATTGTTTCGCCCACCGAATCCGGGCGTCGTCGCGAAGCTCATCATCAGCCCGACGCGGTTCGCGGGGATGCCGATGGAGGTGAAGTCCAACACGGCCTGTCGGTAGTCCATGCGCAGCGTCCGGTTCCCGAGCACCGGCCCGAGCTTCCACGTCGACGGCGCAGGCACGTAGATCTCGCGCACGAGCTCGGCCGACTGCGCCGCCTGCTGCCACCACACGCCGGCGTCGCCGCCGGTGTACGGCTTCGAAGGAAGGAGCAGCACGGGGTGCGCGCCGAGCCCCGCCAGCCCCTGCACGAATGCGAGGATGTCCGCCCGGTACTGCGCGTTGTTGTCCGACCACGGCGTGACGAGCCCCGGCCCCGAGAGCTCGTTGAGCACGATCACGGGCGTCGCGCATCCGGTCTGCTGCTGCGCGAACGCAAAGAACGTCTTCACGCGACCCGGGATGAGTGACGGATTCGCGGGCGCCGTCGTCGTCCCCACGCGGTTCTTGAGATTGAGGTCGAAGTACACCGTCGCCGCGCCGGCAGTGCGCATCTGCGCCGGATACGTGCCGCTCGACACGCCGACGACGATTCCGGGCTTGCCGAGGATCGCGTTGAACTGGGTGGTCTGCCACCCGAACTCCGCCCAGACCGGCTGTATCGCGGGGATGCCGCACTGGCCTGCGTACGGCGCAGGCGTGGCGGCATGCGCAGCCGCCGGCCACGCGAGGACGAGCACGAGTGAGACGAACGCCTTCTTCACGACCCCGACCCTTGATACCAGACGGGCCGCCCGGAGGCGGCCCGTCTTACGCTTCATTTACTTGCCCCGGCTGCCGACCGGCGGCGAAAAGAGACCGGTACCTGCTTCCTTAGCCCTCCGAATCCAGCGGGGTATCGACCTCGGGGATCTCCGTCGCCTCGATCTCCTCGTGGGACGGGCCACCGTTGCCGCCGGGCTCGCCGCCGAAGTCGAGGCCGAGGTCGGCGAGGCTGTCGCCGCCGTCGGAGCCGATCTCCTCGAGGGCCGCGAGCAGCTGCTCTTCCGTCTGCGGCCGCGTGTACGCGCTGACCGGCACGGCCGACGAGGGGCCGATCTCGATCGTGCGGTACCGCTTCAGGCCGGTCGCAGCTGGGATCAGTTTGCCGATGATGACGTTCTCCTTCAGGCCGAGCAGGCGGTCGACCTTGCCCTCGATCGAGGCGTCGGTCAGCACCTTGGTCGTCTCCTGGAAGGAGGCCGCCGAGAGGAAGGACTCGGTCGCGAGCGATGCCTTCGTGATCCCGAGGATCAGCGGCTCGGACGTCGCCTGTTCCTTCTTCTCCTTCTTGACGCGCGCGTTCTCACGGTCGAGCACGAGCTTGTCCACGAGCTGACCCGGAAGAAGATCGGTGCCGCCGTTGTTCTCGATGCGCACCTTCTTCAGCATCTGCCGGACGATGAGCTCGATGTGCTTGTCGTGGATGTCGACGCCCTGCGACTTGTAGACCTTCTGCACCTGGTCGACGAGATACAGCTCGATCGCCGTGTAGCCCTTCAGGCGCAGCAGATCGGCCGGGCTGATCGAGCCCTCGTGCAGCGCGTCACCGGCCTCGACCTTCTCGCCGTGCGTAACGAGCAGCCGTGTGCGGCGCGGGACGGTGTACGAGCGCTCGTCCTCCTCCTTGCCACTGTCGGCGAGGATGGTGAGCTTCACCTGCCGCTCGGTCTCCTCGATCGCGATCGTGCCGTCGATCTCCGCGAGCTGGGCGGCGCCCTTCGGGTTCCGCGCCTCGAAGATCTCCACGACGCGCGGGAGGCCGTGCGTGATGTCCGCGCCGGCGACACCGCCGGTGTGGAACGTCCGCATCGTGAGCTGCGTGCCCGGCTCGCCGATCGACTGCGCGGCGATGATGCCGACCGCGTCGCCGATCTCCGACATCTCGCCGGTGGCGAGGAACGTGCCGTAGCACGCCTGGCACACGCCGGTCTCAGCCTTGCACTTGAGCACCGAGCGCACCGGCATGACGAACGCCTCCGCTGCGTCGCCGAGCTCCTCGACGATCTCGCGCAGGCGCGGCATGGTGATCTCCTCGCCCTGCTCGGCGATCACCGTCTTGCCGGGCCGGCCCGATGCGAGCGGCTTGTGGATGTCGGAGGCGAGGATCCTGGCAGCGACGCTCTTGTTGAGGCCCTCCGCGTTGAAGAGCGGCAGCTCGACGAAGTCCTTCGTCTTGCAGTCCGCCTCGCGGATGATCACGTCCTGCGAGACGTCGACGAGACGCCGCGTCAGGTAGCCCGAGTCGGCGGTACGAAGCGCCGTGTCGGCCAGACCCTTGCGCGCGCCGTGCGTCGAGATGAAGTACTCGAGGACGGACAGCCCCTCCATGAAGTTCGCCTTGATCGGGCGCTCGATGATCTCGCCCTTCGGATTCGCCATGAGCCCGCGCATGCCGGCCAGCTGGCGGAGCTGCGCGAACGATCCGCGGGCGCCGGAGTTGGCCATCATGTACAGCGGGTTCAGCTCGTCGAGGTTCGCGAGCATCGCGTCGGAGACGACGTCGGTCGCCTCTGTCCAGATGTTCACGATCGACTCGTGCCGCTCGGACTCGGTGATGAGCCCGTGCTCGTACGCCTGCTCGACCTTGTCGACACGCTCCTCGTACTCGGCGAGCAGCGCTTCCTTCTCCGGCGGGATGACGACGTCGTTCTTCGAGATCGTCACGCCGGCGCGGGTCGCGTACTGGAAGCCGAGATCCTTGATCGTGTCCAGCACCGACGCCACCGTGTGGGCGCCGTACTCCTCGACGAGGCTCGAGATGAAGTCATCGAGGGTCTTCTTGGAGAGCGTGCTGTTCAGGTAGTCGTGGTACTGCGTGTACTCGCCCTCGAGCGGGCCGACGGCCTCGCGCAGCGCCCGGTCGATCTCCGCGTTGAAAATGACGCGGCCCGCGGTGGTGAGCACGAGCTCGCCCTCCCACAGGTACTCGATCGGTGCCTGCAGGGTCATCTGCTTCGCGTCGAGCGCGAACTGGACGTCCTCCTCGGTGCGGAAGCGCTGCGGCCGCGGGTCGAGGCCCTCGACCGTCAGATCCTCGAACTTCAGATCCGAGTAGGTGAGGTAGTACGAGCCGAGCACCATGTCCTGCGTCGGCGTCGCGAGCGCGCGGCCGGATGCAGGCGACAGGATGTTGTTCGCCGAGAGCATCAGGATCCGCGCCTCGGCCTGCGCCTCCGCCGACAGCGGCACGTGCACAGCCATCTGGTCGCCGTCGAAGTCGGCGTTGAACGCGTGGCAGACGAGCGGGTGCACCTGGATCGCCTTGCCCTCGACGAGGACCGGCTCGAATGCCTGGATGCCGAGGCGGTGAAGCGTCGGGGCGCGGTTCAGCAGCACCGGGTGCTCCTGGATGACCTCCTCGAGGATGTCCCAGACCTCGGCCTGCATCTGGTCGACGTGCCGCTTGGCCGCCTTGATGTTCTGGACGATCTTCCGCTCGACGAGCCGGCTCATGATGAACGGCTTGAAGAGCTCGAGCGCCATCAGCTTCGGCAGGCCGCACTGGTGCAGCTTCAGGTACGGCCCGGCGACGATCACCGAGCGGCCCGAGTAGTCGACGCGCTTGCCGAGCAGGTTCTGGCGGAACCGGCCCTGCTTGCCCTTGAGCATGTCGGACAGCGACTTCAGCGGGCGGTTGCCCGGCCCGGTGACTG